>Ga0209619_10000048_pt1 | contig 58406 bp, 56 predicted proteins | sample Rifsed16ft3_FD_184011 | JGI IMG/M metagenome (GOLD analysis project Ga0209619, IMG submission 184011) | Soil microbial communities from Rifle, Colorado, USA - sediment 16ft 3 (version 2) | ecosystem: Environmental > Terrestrial > Deep subsurface > Rock core/Sediment | place: Rifle, Colorado... | reverse complement strand
GTGCATCGGGGACACTGCTAGCCCTATCTCTTTAGCGAGCGCTCTGGATTCGGACGTATTTCTTTCTTGCGGCCGCAACCTGATAAAATCGCATTGTTCTTCCATCGCAACTTTTTCGATCTCTTCAATGAATCTTTTTGTTTCCTGCCCCTCAAATGGAATTGGCCCGCCTGCAATGGCGAAATATGTACCTCGACGCGCAGTTTCTTTCACCGCGAGCGCAATACTGTGAAGCTCCCCTTCTCTATATAAACCGAAGCGAAAGATTTTTTTCCCAAGATTCCTATGGAACTCGCCCCAATTCCAGGATTGCAAAAAGTTTACCGCGGGTTCTCTTTTTACAAATTCTTCCCACTCTTTCCTATCACTAACTAAACGAACTTTCCAATCCTCCATCTCACTTATCCAAATACTGATTGACGACTTTGGAGATTCTCATCGCATCTCTCTCTCGCACTTCTTTGTGTGTCGGGAGGTTCACAATGTGTATAGCAAGTTCCTCCGCATTTGGTGTTGTTCCGTTTTTATAAACGCTCGACACCGACAACGTCCCGCAATCTACCGCGGCGCGATACCATCTATCCCAGATATGAATACCTTTTTTATCCATGAGCCGCAGTAATTCTGCGGGCTTATCTACTCTCAATGCGAAGCGTAGATTTGAGCCGTGCTCTATGTCGCTCTGAGATGTAATTATGGAACTTTTGTCTTGTATTTCTTGGTAGTAAATTTCTGCAATCTTTTTTCGGTGCCGGAGAGTATTCTTTAATTTCCCGAGTTCGCTTAGCGCAAGGCTGGCGTGCTCCTCTGGCATCAACGTCACATTCTTCGTCGGACTTCCTGTGGCCGATGTAACAAGTCCGAGTTTTCTTGAAATTCTTAATATTAAAGGTCCGAGAAGAATTTTATATGTCTTTCGAACTTTCCACGCAGTGAGTGGATAGAGCATATCTTTGACGATTATCGCTTTTCTCACGGTGTCAGTAACTTTGATCTCACGCGCACCCTCTCGTCTTAAAATAACTGCGCCCCCCGAGACGGCATCCACCACCTTGCCTCTCCCGAAAGAGAGTACGACAGCATCGCCGTAGGTCCCGAGTGAGGTGCCTTTCTCGTCGGTCGCGCCCAGGCTCTGTGCCAAATCTTCGATAAGCAGAAGTTTATTTTCTTCACACCATTCCTTTATTTGGCTAATTCCAATCGGGGAGCCGAGAGTATACTGCACCAAAACCGCCTTGGCTTTTGTCGTATTCTTGTGAGCGTTTTTTAAAGAGTCGAGCGTCACATTCAAATTATTCTTTCCAACGTCAACAAATACCGGGGTAGCTCCAGTACGAAGTACTGCTTGCTCAATCGCATAACAAGTGAATCCCTGTATTAATACTTCGTCGCCGCTCTCTATACCATACGACTTCAATGCGAACTCAATCGCATCGCGTCCCTTATAAAAAAGATGCGTCTTGCCTCCAAACATTTTTTCGAGCTCGGCTGTGAGTCTCTGCGGAGCCTCTCGGTCGCTATGAATTAACTCACTTAGCGCGTGCGTCACAAAAGAGAAGTCGTAGCTTGATCCGAGACTATTGAAGATAGGTTTCATAAATCGATTTCGGCACAAATCCCTCGACTAAGACTATTGTATCGCCGCTAAGCTCCTTTAGTTTTTTCTCGACCGCGCTGTGCCCAAAGAATAAGTCCTCGTGGAATGTTTCGAGAAACTCGTCTTGGCCCTCGCTGCCCACATAAGCAACTTCGTCAGCAACAGCATGAGCGGCGGCCGACAAATCTGAATGGATTTTCGCTGACTCTCCGCCCAAGTCGACTATTCCGCCGAATACAAGGAGCGCTTTTTTCGCGCCTCTTTTTTCTTTCAAGAATTTTAGAATCTCAAGCGCTGCTTTGAACCCTGCTGGGTTTGCCGTCTTTCCATCATCTATTACGAACGCCCCATTTGTTAGTCGCCGCGTCAGGATGAAATTGTCTCCCGGGTCGAATGACTCGAGCGCATCGATTATTTCTTCGTTCGTAAATCCGAATTCGTTCTGTCCTATAACGAGCGCCGCCCTGACTGCACCTATATAGTGCGTACCCACAAGTCGAGTCTGTACCAGCCTCCCCTCCCACTTGAATTTCAATTGCCCCTCGTTGTTTAAACCGACGTTGCTAATTTTTATTGTACTGTCCTTACCGCTGTAAGCGATTGGATTTTCTACACCGCCTACTTCGCAGATTTCCTTCGTGCCAGGGTCATCTCCGTTATAAAACACGCGGGATTTATCAGCGAGAGCTTTTATAAGTTCGCTTTTTGCCGCGATTATATTTTCCAAACTGCCAAAAATTCCCATATGCTGGGGCGTAAGCCCAGTAATCACGGCGCTGGAGGGCTTTATAAACTTGGCTAGAGCCCTGATTTCCCCCTTCCTGTAGGCTCCGTATTCGAGGACAATTACCTGTTGCCCCCTGTAGTTCCCGACTATCGATTTAGCTACCGAGTATCTCTTATTGTACGACTTAGGTGTTGTGAAAACTTTGAGTTTCGTTCGAAGTACATGAGAGATAATCAGCTTTGTGGAAGTTTTTCCATAGCTTCCAGTAATACCTACTACCGTCGGCGAGTGTTTTTTAATCATTTTTCTCGCCTTCATCAGCACAGCAAGCGTTATTATCTCAGAGACAATTTGTGACGGAAGTATAGAAACAGAGACAATTATCGGCAGAATTAAATGGAAAACAACGAGTGATGCCAAAAGCTTCGGCGCGCTTGATGAAAATGGGACCACGAATCCTGCTATGAGGATAACAAAACCAATAAAACCCACGAAGACTATCCTTCTAGTAACGGCAGGGCGTTTTAGGCCCGCGCGCGAGAAATTCCTCCTGTTCGGCAAAACACGTATTAAGTCCTGTCGCCCTTCGCGTGACATAAGAAACAGCCACAGGCGATCCCACCTATATTCTTTCTGCTGGAGAGTGGCGAGCCACCTGCTCCATCTAATCAGGATCATCGGTGCAAGAACAAACAAAAGTATCTTCGCAATGAGTATCATCTTAGGAACTGAGTCACAAGAACGGCGACTTCTTTGGCGTGTGTAAACTGTGGCGAGTGTCTAGCGCCACTTACAATTTTTAGTTCTGCATTCTTAATATTCTCCGCGACAAATCGCCCGTGTTTCGGCGGAGTCACTTTATCGCTCCTGCCCCAGATAACGAGAGTCGGGCAAATTATTTTAGGTAGGTCTTTCCGTATCTCATCTTTCAAAACATTACCCATAGTTTCTCTAAGCGGTCCAGTAGCCGCAAGGTAATCCTCCGCCCCTATAAGTGTGTAGTAGGCTTTTCTTATGCGTTCGCTTTTTGCAATCGGCTTACCGAGTTTTGATAAAACGTAGAAGAATATTCGTTTTAGTCTCTTATGCAAAACTTTATCGCGCATTCCGGAATTCGCGATTAGTACGAGTTTTTTTATTTTATCAGGGTATTGAGACGCAAAACGAATCGCTATCTGCCCTCCAAACGAGTGCCCGAGAAGTATAGCTTTTTCTTCCGCTTCTATTTCTCCTTTCAACCAATTGACAAAATCTTGAAGTGTCCACGCCTTAGTCAACTGGACTTCGAACCCAGGCATCGAAAGAAACTTAACTTTGAATCCGGCGCCCTCCAAAAAACCCAAAAATGACCGCCATTTCTCTCCGTCGGTATTCGGGGCCCAGCCGTGAAGGATGTAAATAGTGGGCATTTTAGCCGTTACCCCCATTTTCCCCTGATTCTATAACGTCTATGGCTTTTTTATCTGGCATTTGATTTACCCACATCTCGAGAAACTTCCCGAGTTCTTTCTTGGCAATCTGGTCTTTTATCTTTGAAATTTTCTCAAGAATCTTCGGTCCAATAAGTTCAACGTCCCACTTATCAAACGTCTTCATGTGAAATCTAAAGTGGGCAAGTTCCATATAATCTGCGATTTTTGCTATGAGCGCCTCATCTGACTCCGCCTCCATTATTTCGGAACTTAACTCGAGAAAGTGCTGTTTTTCTTTCCCGAAGAATTTCGATAGAAATTGATGATTCTCTGATTCAAATGCCTTTGCCAGTACCTTGGCTTTTGGGTTTACGCGAGCATACGGCATAGCGATATCCCCTCCGAAAAGCTCTCCGAGGTCATGGATTAGAGAAAATTCCAATACTTTTTCCACATCAATTTTCGCCCCAGCATCCTTTACGTGAAGAGCAATTTGCCACGCGATAAATGTAACTAGATAATGGTGCTCGGCGAGATTGCTTTGATCGCCTTGGTGTATACCGACGAGGGCGTAACCGTACTGTGGTTGGTCTCTAGTGATTTCCAACAGCTTAAACAGATCGGTGAGATTTTTCATTGCCTACTTATACCACGAAGTTTATTAATTTGTCTTTTACGAAAATTACCCGCTTGGGTTTGCCTGTAACGTATCGTTTAACAGACTCTTCAGAAAGAGCGAGCTCCTCTGCGCGCTTCTCGTTTATTCCTCTCGTGGTCTCAATCGTCGCGCGCAACTTCCCATTTACCTGGACGATTAAGCTTATCGTATCTTCAACAAGTTTCTTCTCATCGTATTTTGGCCATGCTTCCACGTGAATAGAATACTTATTGCCGAGTTTTTCCCATAGTTCTTCTGTTATAAAGGGTGCTAGTGGCGCGAGCATCAGAAGGAAAGTCTCAAGGTCTTTGCGATTTACCTCTCCCCCATCCTCAAATTTGTTAAGGATAGTCATTAGTTCTGCAATCGCAGAATTGTATCTAAGCTCAGATATACTGTCTGTGATTCTTTTAATCGATTTGTGCATCCACGAGGATACTTCTTTGACGTCTTCAGGTTCGTCCACATTTTCTCCGAGTTTCCATACACGATCCAGAAATCTCACAGCGCCAATAAGTCCGCCGTCCTGCCAATCACCCCCTTCATACAATGGGGAAATGAATTGAAGATATATCCTGATTGCGTCTGCGCCAAATTTGCCGATGTAGTCGTCTGGATCGATTATGTTTCCTTTCGACTTTGACATCTTGGAGCCCCTAAATGTGATAAGCCCGTTTGGTCTTAATCGGGTAAATGGTTCTTCAAAATCAACAAGGCCCATATTCTTGAGTGCCATCGTTATAAACCTCGCGTAGAGCAAATGTAGGACGGCGTGTTCAACTCCACCGATATACATATCAACCGGGAGCCATTTCTTCACGCGCTTTTTACTAAACGCCTCTTTGCCATTTTTTGTGTCTGGATAACGGAAAAAATACCACGCCGAGTCTAGAAATGTGTCTGAAACATCTGTTTCACGACGCGCTGGACCCTTGCACTCTGGACAAGTTGTCTCGTAAAACTCTGGATGTGACGCAAGCGGGGCTTCCGAACTTCCTTTTGGACGAAAATCGTCTATCCTTGGCAAAAGTACCGGTAGGTCTTTCTCCGGGACTGGTTGCCAGCCAGCATTCTCCCTGCCCGCCGAAGCCTTGGCGCAGGAGGAACAGTAAATCATCGGAATCGGCGGACCCCAATACCTTTGACGAGAAATTAGCCAGTCGCGTAAGTGATAATCGGTTCGTTTTTCCCCTCCGATTTGTTTTATAATTGCCCCTTTCGCTTCTTCAGAATCCATGCCATCGAATTTCTCTGAGTTAACCATCAGGCCCTTCCCTGTGTACACATTTTTTCCATTCACCAGTGTGTTCCAGGCGAAGCGGTGGCATTCCGGTAGACGGAAGCTTTCCATCTCTTTCTTGGTGAGCCAGAGCACATCGTGATTGCCTTTTTCTTCGGATGGTATTTCCTCTTTGTCCCCGTTCTCTAATTCAAAATAGAAAGAACGGAAGTGCGCGAATCTGTTTACCCCCTTAGGGTTATGAAAAAACTTAGAGTGGGCAGGCGGTAGTTCTTTTACAAGCTTCGGGTTAAGATAGCCCGTTTCTTCTCGAATTTCCTCGATTGCTGCTTTTTCTGGAGTTTGTTCTTTCTCAACCCCTCCGGTAACGATCGTCTCCCAGTCTACCTTTTTCCATCTGAGCCCAATGTATTTATCGTCTTTCCAATGTTTAACTATAGCCATAATCGCATCGCGCTCTATAAATGGTTCTCCTTCTCTAACAGCTGACTGCCCCTTTGAGTCTATGAAAACCGGCTCTATCACGGTTCTAATTTCTAGGTCGTTCTTTACCGCGAACTCGTGGTCACGCTCATCGTGCGCTGGAACAGCCATAATCGCACCAGTTCCATATGAAGAAAGGACATAATCTGCAATCCACACAGGAATCTCTTTTCTTGTCGCGGGATTGACTGCTGTAATCCCCGCATCTACTCCTGTTTTTGATTTCTGTTCCGCGATTCGCTCATTTTCCGTTTTAGAGAGTGATTTCCTGATGTATTGTTTAACTTTTTCAGATGCAGACCACCCGATATCAATCCATTTTTGTGCGAGTTCAGGCGAGATAACAACAAACGTCGCACCGAAAATTGTGTCGGGTCGAGTTGTAAATACACTAACTGAATGTTTGTCATCTGATTGGCCGCTAATCCCACGTAGCGAAAATGCAAGAAGCGATCCCTCTGATTTTCCAATCCAGTTTCTCTGCAGAATTTTTATGTGTTCCGTCCAATCAAGATCATCCAGATTAGAGAGAAGCTTTTCTGCATAATCAGTTATCTTGAAAAACCACTGTTCTAATTCTTTCTTGGTTACATCAGAACCGCATCTTTCGCACTTTCCATTAATCACCTGTTCATCTGCGAGCACTGTTTTGCATGATGGGCACCAGTTGAGATTTGCTTTCTTCCTTTCTACAAGCCCCTGTTCCCACATCTTGATAAACACCCACTGTGTCCACTTGTAGTAATTTGGGTCATACGTTTCCAGTTTCTCGTCCCAGGAGAAACCGTTGCCGATATAGCCCAATTGCCTATAGAAATTCTTTTCTGACGTTTCTGCGTGATCCATCGGGTGTTTGCCCGTTTTTATCGCGAAGTTCTCTGAGTGAATTCCAAATCCATCAAGCCCTATCGGCTCGAAAACGTCGTAGCCCTGCATCCGTTTGAAGCGACCGAAAACATCAACGCCGCTAAAAGTCCTAACACTTCCGATGTGCAATCCCTCCGCAGATGGGTATGGAAACATCATAAGGTTATAGAACGGCTTTTTCGCTTTATCCAAATCCGGCTCGTAAATACGAGTTTCTTCCCATTTTTCGCGCCACTTTTTCTCTATTTTTGCGAACGGATACATAAGCTAAATACTACATACTAGATACCAGATACTCAAACGCTAAGAATCTTTCTCGCGTTTGTTGTGGTTCGCTCGGCTACTTCTTCGACGTCGGTACTTAGGATCTCTGCGATTTTCTCCGCGACATAATTAACGTAGAGCGGCTCGTTTCTCTTTCCACGAAACGGCGCAGGAGCTACATAAGGAGCGTCTGTCTCGAGCACTATTCTCTCGAGGCCGATTTCTTTTATCGCCTCATCGTAATCCCTAGCAAATGTCACAACGCCCCCGAACGAGAAATAGAAGCCTAATTTTTTAAGTCCCTTTGCGTCCTCTGGCGTCCCAGTGAAAAAGTGGGTGATACCTGCCTTGTTCTCTATCAGCTTGTTTCTGTTCTCCTCAAGAATCTTTATTAAATCTGGAAATGCGTTCCTGCAGTGAATCATCAGGGGCTTGTTTACCGTGTGTGCAACTTCTACTTGCTCCAAGAACACTTCCGCCTGCTTCTCCTTCGTGTTCTCATCAAGTCTATAGTAATCAAGGCCACACTCACCTATCGCTACAACCTTTTCGTGCTGGGCCATTTTTACGTAAAAATCCGCGTCGAACTCTTCTCCCCTTGATGTAAAGGATTTTGCTGCTTCGCCCCCGCCGAGTTCTTTCTCGTCGTGGTAAGACTCTGCGGTGTGAATTGGATGAAGCCCAATTGTTGCATAGACGCCTTCCTTATATTCCTCGGCGACTTTTATCGCACCGAGCGACGTATCACGCTGTGTGCCAACATTTACAAGCCAGATATCTTTCTCGAGCGCACGATTGATAACATCGCGCATATCATCTTTATACGCAGCAAAGTGAGTGTGAGTATGAACGTCTATTATCTTCGGCATTATTCGAGGCGCGGGAAAAGTGCTTCGATTTTCTTAACGCTTATTCTGTCTTTGTCCTTCCAGTTTATTGCACTTGTTATTTTATCAGCTGCGTTAGGCACGACCGGAGCAACAAGCGAAGCAATGTTATCGAGGAGCACCACAAGGTCAAAGATGACCTTTTTGTCCTTGCTCTCCCAAGGTTTTTTCTTATCTATATACCCATCGCCGAAGTGAATTAAATTCCACGCCGCCGCAACAGCTTCGTGGATTCTGAATTGCGAGACGGCATTTTCTATATTTTTTCTCGCATTTTCTATTTCGGACTCAATCTGGCCATCCACCTTTGAACTTGTTAGCTCACCTGCTTCCGCGGCGAGCGTTGACACACGTGAAGCAAAATTACCAAGACCATTCGCTAAATCTGCTTGATAGGCTTCTGCGAGTCTCTCTTCGCTAAAATCGCTGTCCTCAAATGGATTGATATGGCGGGTAAGAAAGTAGCGAACTGCATCCGTGCCGTATTTTTCTATGAGCGTGACTGGATCTATTACATTACCCAAGCTCTTGCTCATCTTCTGGTTGTCGATGGTAACGTATCCGTGGACAAAAACAGTGTCGGGCAAGCGTACGCCAGCAGAAAGAAGCATCGCAGGCCAGTAAATTGCATGAAATCTACTGATACCTTTGCCGATAACGTGCACTATTTCCTCAGCATTCTCCCAGTAGTTCTCGAATTTCTCACTCTTGTTCGCATAGTCTAGCGAGTTAATGTAGTTCGACAATGCGTCAAACCAGACATACTGTATCTGTGAGTCGTCTTCTGGGACTGGAATCCCCCACCCGCGCGCACGCTCCACAGAACGTGAGACACTAAAATCTTCTAGGCCGCTCTCGATGAAACTAAGCATTTCATTTTTTCGCGACTCCGGCACAATCTTTAGTTTGTCAGACTTTATTAATTCCTTAAGCTTTTTCTCATAGGACGAAAGTTTAAAAAAGTAATTTTCTTCTGAGACTTTGACTAAATCTCTGTCTGGATGTTCATTGCAACGTCCGTTGACCAATTCTTTTTCTGTTTTAAATTCCTCACAGCCGACACAATAGAGACCGGCGTATTCTTTTTTATAAATATCTTTACCGGCTGCCTTCCAAAGTTTTTGCGCTCCCTCGATATGTTTTGGGTCAATTGAAGTCTCGATAAAATAATCGTTCGAAATATTTAATTTTTCGGCGAGCTCTTTAAAGCGCTTAGCTTGGTCGTGTACGAACTTTTCGACTGGAAGACCAGCATCTTCCGCCGCTTGAACGTTTTTTAGTGCGTTGTCGTCTGTCCCAGTAACAAAAAACACATCTTTTCCATGAGACCTCTTGTACCGCGCAATAAAATCTGCCTGCGCTAATTCCAAAGCAAAACCAATGTGCGGTTTGGCATTAACGTATGGTATCGCAGTTGAAATAAAAAACTTCTCGGACATAGCCCTACTCTAACGGAAAGAGAGGACTTTTTCTACACCCACGAACGAGAAGAGGCTACATGCCCCTGTGTGTTTATTTTCTTCGAGCGATGTGGGTGCAAGCCCCGTAGAGGGGGCGTTACACTCGGAGTTATTTCTTGCTACGCGTCGATTTAACTTCAACCCAGTCATTCAGAATCTCTTGTAAGAAAACAGCGGTTGGTATCGCTACAAGCATGCCTATAACCCCCGCAATCTGCGCACCTCCGAGAAGGGAAACTAGAATTATCACCGGATTAATTCCTACGGCTTTTCTCATGACGAGCGGTACGAGTAGCTGATTCTCGATTTGTTGTATCGCGAGAAACAGAAATAATACATACATTCCAAGTCTGAGCGATTCTCCCGCCGCAACTGCTACACCAAGCGCGCCCGCAAATATCGGCCCCACGACGGGAACAAGCTCAAACACCGCTGCGATAACCGCGAGAACCAAATTCTGATCGACACCAATTATCCAAAGACCAAGGAAGACCGATGTGCCGATTACAAGGCTAAGCACTAGCTGTGCCTGAAACCACCTTCCGATCTTCTTTCTCGTTTTCCTGTAAAGTTGAACGGCCCTCCCCTCTGCACCTTCCGGTAGAATTGCCTTCAAGAATTTTTCTACTCCGTCTCTGCTTATTGTTAGATAAAACGAAAGAACCAAAACGGCGATGGCGTAAGCAACGCTTCCCAGCAACCTACCTAAAACTTGTAGGAAAGACACGCCTCCCGATAAGAGCAAATTCGTGATTGAACTTAAATCTGTATCAATAAGGTGCGACAGCGCTATCGGTGCCCTTATCCCAAGGAATTGGCTTGCGAGGCCACTTAGGTTTTTAAAAAGACTGTTTAGCTCGAGTAGCGTAATAGGCAAAATTGTGTAAACGATAAAGGCTAGTATCGTGAGCGCTACAAGGAAGATGATGATCGTCCCAAGAATTCTCGGAATTTTCATCTTTTCCAGACGATCTACTCCGGGTTCAAATGCAGTTGAGATAACAAGCGCTAAGAGAAGTATTGAGATTGTCTCTCTCATCAAATACGCAGCGAATACTGCGCCTCCGACTATAAGAACACGAAACAGGCTACTCCAGGAGATGTCGAGCTTCATACGTTCCATCACTTATATTTTACGCTATTTTTAGTGCTTGCTTCAAATCCTTTTCCTCCCCAACCGGCCCAATCACAGCCAAGTTCAATTTATCGTCTGTGAAGATATCATTGGCGACTTCTTGCACCTCTTCTGCGCTAACTTTTTGGATGTTTCTCACTTCCTCCTCGGGTGTCAGCACTTCGCGAGCGAGCAACTCCTGAAAGCCGTAGAATGACGCTAGGGAATCAGAAGTTTCGAGACTAAGCATAAGACTACCGACCATGTGGTCTTTCGCTTTTTTAAGCTCTGCCTCGTTTACTTTCTCAACCTTAAGGCGCTTAAATTCGCCGAGGATTGCTTTAACTGCATCGAGAAGTTTGTCATTGCCGAGTCCGGCTCTCGCAGCTAAATAGCCATGGTCTGTCAGGAGATACGTTAAAGCGTGCACGTAGTACGCAGCACCCATCTCGCCCCTTATATTCTGGAATAGTCTGGAGCTCATCCCGCCTCCAAGCACATCGGCAAGCACCTCGAGGATATAGCGCCTTTCATCAAAGAGATTGTAGGCCCTGACGCCTAACATTATGTGCGACTGGTCAGATTTTTTGTTCTTCACGAGGAGCCCCGGTTCGCTCTGATTTTCTGTTAATATCGGCTTCGCTTTTTTCTCGGCTGTCGATATATTAGCAAACGCCTTCTTAATTTTTTCTACTACTTCTTTCTCGTCTATCGAGCCGGCGACGGCGACAGTTGTAGCCCGTGCCACATAGTGGTCTTTGCGGTATTCCACGAAATCTTCCCGCCCTATTTTTCTAATAACTTCCTTTGGTCCCAATATATTCCACCCAGCCGGCTGGTCCCCGTATAGAAGCTCTGGAAAAACTCTATATATGTTTGTCGTTGGTGTATCTTCCCCAAGATTTATTTCTTCAATTACAGGCCCCCTTTCTTTCTCAATCTCTTTTGGGTCAAAAATCTGATTAAGAAAAATGTCAGAGACCACATCGAGTGCTCTGTCAAAGTGACTCTTATCGACTTTAGCGAAGTAGCCGGTGCACTGATGGTCCGTAAACGCGTTATACTCCGCGCCGACGCTGTCAAGTTCTATCGAGATGTCTATAGCTTTGGGTCTATTCTTAGTACCCTTGAAGCACATGTGTTCAAGAAAATGTGAGATGCCGTTTTTATCCTTCGACTCATATTCAGATCCGGTTTCGACTAAGATTAAAACGGTCACTGCAGGGTTGTCTTTCTGCGGTGATGTAATTATACGCAAGCCGTTTTCGAGTACTGTTTTTGTGAATGTCATGCCAAAAGTATCTAAATCTTCGATTTAGCAATAGTTTTGAGCACCGAGCACTCAGCGTGTTGAGTGCTTCGGTAAATTCCTATCTCAAAATTGCAAATTTTGATAGTCATTAAGTTTCCCAGTAAGATACTCTTCTAGTTTACTAATTTCAACCCTATCCTGCTTCATGGTATCTCGATCCCTTACTGTGACTTTTTTATCCTCGAGCGTTTCGAAGTCTACAGTCACACAGAATGGTGTTCCAATCTCGTCCTGCCTTCGATATCTTTTCCCTATTGACTGGGTGTCATCATAATCTGCTACAAACTTCTCTCTCAAACCATTCCAGATATCCTTTGCTAGCTCTACTAACCTTTCATCATCTGACAATGGTAATACTGCCACCTTATATGGGGCTATATATTTAGGCAATTTTAGTACGACTCTTTTATCCACTCCCCCGTCCGCCGTCGGTGCGTCTTCCTCTGTATATGCGGACAATAAAACTGCGAGAATAGTTCTCTCGACTCCGAGTGACGGCTCGATTACATGCGGGACAAATTCCTTACCCGTCTCTGGGTCTTTATATTTTAGCCCGTGCGCTTTTAGATCATAGTCCCCTCTGTACGCAAGACCATAAAGTTCTTTTTGGCCAAACGGATAAACAAACTCTATATCAACAGTCTTCTCGCTGTAGTGAGCTCTATTCTCTTTCGCAACTTCTGTATCTTTGACTCGCTTCATATCAACGCCGAGTGCTTTTAGATATTCATGTATTTCTTTAAGCCAACCATCAAAATATTTTTCCCAGTCCTTCTTTGTCTTTGGAGGAGTTATAAAATATTCGATTTCCATTTGCTCAAACTCGCGCAAGCGAAATATAAAATTGCCGGGAGTTATTTCATTTCTAAATGCTTTACCAATTTGTGCTATTCCAAACGGCAGCTTTTTGCGGGCAACTCTTACAATTTCCGGAAAATCTACAAACATTGCCTGCGCAGTTTCGGGTCTTAAATAAACTGTATTCTCTGGGGATTCGACGGGACCTAGGTTCGTTTTGAACATCGTGTTGAACATCGTGGGTTTTGTCCAATCTTTCTTCCCACATTTCGGACACGCTATGTCACCTAATTTCTTCTTTTTATCCGCTTCCAGTTCGTCTCCCCTCTGCCGCTCGTGGCAACTCTTACATTCTACTAGTTCGTCATTGAAATTCTTAAGATGGCCAGAGGCCTCCCAAACTTTTGTACTCATTATTATGTTGGCATCAATACCAACTACATCCGGGCGATTTTCAACAAACATTTTCCACCACAAATCTTTTATGTTTTTCTTGAGCTCCGTACCGAGGGGTCCCAAATCCCACGAGTTGGCGAGCCCGCCGTAAATTTCGGACCCGGCAAAAATGAAGCCTCTGTTTTTTGCCAGTGCTATGATTTTGTCCATCGTTACGTCAACTGTTTTCGCCATGATTACTGAATAACTTTACCATCGTTCGCCCCAACTGTTGGATCAGCTGACAGTCGTGTTGTAACTGGGTCGTCTGTACCTATTATAGTCGTTTCTGTGAATTCATCCCGTCCTTGTATTCCTGTACTTTCTAGTATCACCATGTAATTTCCGACATCGGAGCCGCTCGGGCGAGCCTCAACTTGGAAAATTGCTTCCGGCTTCTCGTTTAATATCCCAGTTGTTGCGAGCAACCTCCCAACCTGCCAAACCACTTCACCCGTAGAAGAATCCACTTGGGGTGCGCTATCTGTGTTCCCAGCAGTCTTGCCTGTAAACTTCACGCCAGCGCCAAGTTTCGCTCGCACTTCAACTTTGTCTACGTCTGTCCCATAGTTGGTAACCCTCCAGTGGATCGTATAGTTGGTAGGAATCCCCACTCTTGGAGGAAGCGGTCCGCCGTTTATAATACCTGACTGCGCGTCACGGAAATACCCGCCGGCATCAATCTCTAAAAGTCCCGCGATTTTATTTTCAACTCTGCTAGTATTCACTGTCTTGCCAGTCGTCAGATTCGGAGCGGTCGGTGACTCAATTCTTGCGTCGACAACCACGCTGAAGTTTTTATCGTTCAATTGTTGTATGGGGTATTTACCCCGAATTTTTATTTTAACCGACACGCTACCATCACGACCCGCGTCTAGTTTCCTCAGCTCGCTGACATTGTTCTTATCCCATGTAATCGTACCGTTTGTGCTCGCAAATCTACCATTAGTGTCGAGTGCCCCGAAATCGAACATTTCTCCTAAAAGTTGCGCTTTTATCACAATATCTTCTAGCGGTACGTTGGTGTTATTTCTATATGTAAGGACGTATGTTAGCTCATCTCCTGGTTTTACCTCGCTTTCGTGCTCGCCAAGAACAACTTGGAAAGAAAGCGCAGAAGGCTTAGTGAGAATGGTCTTGGTCTCTGATAGGAATGTGTATTCTTCGCCAAACATTTTCATCACGAGCCGCGCTTTTACTTGAAACTCTGAACTATCAGGGAATTCGACCTTGCCTGTTAGAGAAATCTCCCCCTCTTCCTCTTCGAGATTTGTAAACTTGGCTCCGTCAATCGCCTTACCAATCTCTTCTGGCTTGCTCTTCACGACTTCAAAATTCGATGGGTGGTCAACGTGAACTTCGAACTCCGCAAGCTCTGGCAAATCATCGTCTCTTTCGTATTTGAGTTTGATATCAAACTCTTCGCCAGATGAAACTTGTTCTGGGACCTCAAGTGTGAGTTCGTAATCGGGTTTCCTAACGCGTACCTCTGCCTCTTGTTTCTTTTTGAATTCCGCCACGAGGGAGGCCGGTGAATAGAAAACCGTAGCCACCGCCTTATATTGAGGCTCCTCCCCGGGGAGCGCGACAACTTTAAAGCTTTCCCTTACAGTACTCCCGTTTTTTATCTCCCCGAGTTCTCTTGCCTCGATGTTGCTCATTCCACTGCTATCGAAAACTATTTGTTCCGAGGGGTCTAGGGTAATTTTCACGTCGCCCAGCGAATTTCCGGTCTCGTTTGTAAAAATTACATCAACATCAAAGGGTACGCCCACACTAACTTCGTCACTCGGAACGTTTATTTCAACTTTAACTCCCTTGTTTGAATAGCTTATGAGGTAGTAAAAAATTATTCCTCCAAGGGCGACAATAATCCCTGAAACTATTAGGATTTTTTTCATATTTTAACGATTTCATCGGGACGCAAGTTAAGTATGCTTGCACACCCTCTGCATAAGAACATTATATCGGTCAGCGAGAAATGCGCAATTTCGTTCTTCTTACACCTCTCGCATAACATTTCGTCTGCGCCAAACCCAAGAAAATTCAATATCTGTCTATATGTCTCTGGTCCCAGGTGACACTCGCTGATAGTTTTCGTTATCAAATCCCACAGTTCCGGGTCCGTCTCTCCCTGCGGAATCACTTCGTCAAGAAATTGTAGGAACGGCAGAAGCCGTTTTGCGTCGCATTTTGATTTTTCGGAAAGCGCGTCCATCGCCTGGACAGTTTTGTTCTCAACAATCCTCAAACGCACAGCATTTCCCGGCATGAGATGCCCCGAGACTTTAGAAGTTATCTTTCTACTGCTTTTTGTAAGCGCTGCGACTTTGCCTAGCTCTTTTGTGTAAATGGTAACTATTCTATCTAGCTCACCCCTTGAATCCCTAGAGAGAACGATGCCTTCGGTGTAGTACTCTATCATTTTATATATTTTAGCATGGGATTTTATGGATTTTCGGCACTTTTTACGCTACTTGACAAGTAATAACATACGTGTTGACAAGCTCTTATCTCCGTGCTACACTGCGAGGAGCAGTGGCTCCCGGAGACGGGAGTTTTTGACTGCTAGGGATGGTCTGACATCCCAAAATCATGAGTAGATATCTCATTTCAGCAGCACTTTTACTTAGTTTGGGGACACTAAATACAGCAGTGAACGGAGACGTTATAGGCGACCCTGGCTATCCTACCGGGGACCTTGCCTACTCGTACTCGCTCCTAAACACTAACCCGATCGAAGCTGAAAAATTCGTTGAGGTTACTGTGACGGCTTACTCAAGTCGTGAGGGCGAAACTGATAACACCCCGTATATAACTGCTGCCGGAACAACGGTTCGGACCGGAGTAGTGGCAGCTAATTGGCTGCCCCTCGGTACACAGGTTAGAATTCCGGAAATCTTCGGTGATCAAGTGTTCACCGTCGAGGATCGCATGCACGAGCGAAATAGTAACAAGCTCGACGTGTGGTTCCCAAATACAAGTGATGCGCTGCGGTTCGGAGTAAGAAATACCCGAGTCGAAATTCTATAACAGTAAGCGAAGAACAAACGAGCACACACGTGTGCTCGTTTGTTATGAGCGCCGCTGTTACAAGCAGCAGCGCCATAAGAAAAGTCCGCCGAAAGGCGGATTTTTCTTTGGACGCTCCTACCTACCGCCTGCCTGCCGGTAGGCAGGGCAGGCAGGCCGAAAGGTGTGTTTTTGTATTTCGTTTACATTGACGGTAGTGGTTAATTATTGTAAAATGTGGTTTTCGAGAATCAGTCCGCACATTTACGAGAAGGGAGTATGGGTCACATCCGCTTTCGGAGTTCGTAGACTAGGAGTGGAAATGCCTGGGAGTGGAAAAACCAGACGCCAGAGATGCCTTGAAGGGATTCTCGACCACGAGCGGCGCTCATGGCCGATCGAGAATCAACCCGACGTCATTCGCAACAGACGCGCATACATCGAGCCCGATGACGAATCCCCGATCAACACCGGGAGTGTCCTGGAGTTGGCCCACGCCGCCGCCGACGCGCCGGATGTGGACGAACTCGAGGAACAGGGTTGGGACGGTCATGTGTGGGCCGAACGACCAACGCATGACGGACTCGTGTACGCCACCGAGGACGAGCTCGTCGAGATCGAGGGGTTCACGCACACGTTCGCGCCCCGTGGCGAGCGCGACGAGGTGGACAAGCGCAAGCTCCCCTGCCCTGAGGACGACGGCATCCTCCAAGGACGCTCGCCCTTCGACACGATGGCTTTGAGGAACATGGGGATCCTCGAGACCTGACAAGCCCTGTCACCGACATGGGGAGACAGCCCTCCCCCGCTTCGGTGGGAGGGCTGTCTCTTTTTCTAGACTAATTTTGGTAGGACATCATGGTTGTTTGTTTTGGGCCTACCCAGATATAATCGAATGGTATCCCAATGGTTGTAAGAGCTGTAAAAACTAGAGTTTTTCGCGAAAATGAAGATCTTTTTGCATTCATCACAAAGCACGTGAGGCGATTGCCGGAAAAATCAGTTCTAGTTATAACTTCAAAGATTGTCGCCCTATCCGAAGGACGTACCCACAACGATTCGAGCACTAAAGCGAAAGAACGCCTTATTAAATCTGAGAGTGAGTGGGCGATGAAAACAAAATATACGTGGATAACGATTAAAGACGGAACAGTTATGGCATCTGCCGGCATAGATGCTTCAAACGCCAAAGGCAAACTAATTCTTCTTCCAAAAGATAGCTACAAATCTGCTCGCGACATTAGAAAGAGACTCCAAGCGCACTATCGCGTTAAAAAATTTGGGGTTCTTATAACGGACAGTCGTCTCTTTCCTCTGCGCGCAGGCATTGTCGGTGTCGCGCTCGGATATGCAGGCTTTAAGGGAATACGCGACTACCGCGGCACAAAAGATATTTTTGGAAGGACACTAACAATCTCTAGGACGGACGTCGCCGACAGTCTGGCAACGGCCGCGATTCTTGAGATGGGCGAAGGCAAAGAGCAACAACCTCTCGCAGTGATAACGGACGCGTCAATTGAATTTACTGACAGAAGCCCATCGCGCCGCGAGTTAGTTATGGATCCTAGCGAAGATATATACCGTCCTCTATTCGAGAGAATCGGCAAAATAAAACTCAAAAAAAGGTAGTCCCCTAAACCCCCCCTACCACAGCTTCTTCTTTCCCGCGAAGCAATCTTATACCCACATACGAGAGTGGCGTATAAGCGAATCCCATCGCAACTTTATACAACCACCATGTGATTGTCACGCTTATTAGCACCTTTGTCTCGTAAATTCCGAGGAATGCTATAACCATAAATATCGCGCTGTCTAAAAACTGCGACCATATGTTCGAAAGTAGCGATCTAAGCCAGAAAAGTTTTGAACCGATTTTTGCTTTGAGGAAGAAGAACGTAAACACGTCTTGATACTCCCCTATCAGAAACGCGACGAGCGATGCGATAGACATTCGAACCGAAATCCCAAAAATCGTGTTGTACCCCTCTCTCGCCCACTCCCCATCTGCCGACCACGGCACTGCCAGTGAAATGAATGAATACGCAAGAAAAATCGCGATGCTTATAAAGCCGGACAGGACAAAAAGTTTTGCGATTTTCTTTCCATAAACTTCTCCTATAACGTCTGTCATGAGAAAAACTATTGGAAAAGAGAAAACAGCCACAGATAAGTGCGAATTAAAGACGAACGGCATTATCTTTAAGCCAAGTGTGTTCGCCGCAAAAAGCGAAGTCAGATAAATAGTAAGTGCGAGGAGCAATTTTCTAAACGATTTCTGCGAAAGTTTAATCATGGACTAAATTTCAAAATAGTGTATTGATGCGTTCGCCGGGCGTAAGTGTTCGTCTCCAAGTTCCTCTGTATAGAGATGATGCATAAGCCTTATTACACCACCGTGTGCGACAACAAGCAACTTCTTATCTACATATTTATTTTTAAGCAGGGTGAGTCCATCTTTTAATGCTTTCTCCACTTCCTCCGCAGACTGCCCGCCGTATGGGCGGTAATCGTAATTCTGGCTTAAATCGAGTTCCATAATTTTGTCCTTGCCGAGTCCGGTTATCTCACCCATTTCGTCCCATGTCTTCCCCGTGAGCGACCCGAAGTCCCGTTCCCCAAACTGAGGAACGATTTCAAGTGGGACATCAAAACGTTTTTTTATTATTTCAGCAGTCTGTTTTGCCCTCTCTAGGGCAGACGAGACTATTACGTCGAATTTAATGTCTTTGAGCGCCTCAACAAGCTCGCTCGCCTGCTTTATTCCTTTTTCGTTTAGGGGTGGGTTAAGTCTCGCGCCAGTCACCCGCTTTTCTTTATTTAAATCCGTCTCCCCGTGTCTTACAAAAATTAATTCCATCCCGAGATTTTAGCATAATTTTAATTCAACAAGACTTTGACGCGACGTCTCGACTGTGATACAAATAAGGAGGTTTCAAAAATGTGAACCCCCGCAAGGGGGCTTTTTCATACGCGAAAAAGTTTCTAGCACCTTGAAAGGAGTTGGCGTGCAGAGACACATCTTCAAAGTCGAGCAGGCTGTTCTCGACTCCCTTCAAAGGAACGGGAACTCAATGCACTTGAGCGCGCTAGCTTGTGACCAAGAGATTTCGAGTCACCGCGGCGCGGGCATCGAAATAATCGATGTCATTCTCGCAATGATGATCAGGGGCTTTGTCGGCTTCGACTGTGAAACCAGAATCGTGACGGGATAGGGAGGTCGATATGAACACCAATGACAGACCAGTAGAGCCCCATGCGCCGGAAACGAAGCGCGTCGCAGAGAAGGATGCCATTCGTCCGGCAAATGAACCGCACATGAAGCCGCTCGAGATCCACGCCAATCTCATCGGGCACTCCGCCGCCCCTCGCAGGGCGCAGTAGCCAGCCTCGTAGTTCAAGCCACACAGACGCACCGTGGCTCCGAGCTACGGGGCGTCTTTGTTTCAAAGAAACCAACACAACATTCCAACATTCTTAAGAATGTTGGAATGTTGTAACTGTGGCTGCGAGCGTTTTCGTTTTTGAAGGTACGTACATATGTACGTACCTCGTTCCATCATTAAATTTATCTTTGTGCGCTTCGTTTTAGAACAGGAGCGTGCGGCAGTAGCGCGGCGGCCATGATAAGTAGTCCCCCAATTATTGTTGTCGCATTCAGGATTTCTCCAAAGAACGCTAGGCCGAAAATCACACCGAATAAAAGCTCCGACAAAAGTATGATGCTTCCTTTATGAGCATCTATAAATTTGAAACCGTAAACAGTTAACCCAGAGGCCGCAAACCCAACGGCGCCGTAGCCTATGTTCGCGAGCCAAGCGGATGACGAAAAGTCCGCGTTGAAATTTTCTCCTAACGCGATTGCGATAAGAAAGTTCATTACAACTGCGATCACATATCCGTATGTGTTTAACTGAACTGTCGCGTATTTGTGGCTGATTTTCTTACTGAAAGCAAACCAAATGCTAAAGAAGGCCCCAGACACGATTGCCGCTATAACGGGCAGAACCTTGTCCAAATAATCCGCACGGATGTCGCCCCAATAGACCAATGCCAGACCAGCAAGCCCTAGCGCTAGGGCTAGATAACTTGTTTTCGTGAGATTCTCTTTAAAAACAGTGAGTCCTATGATGTAGCTTGTGATGACTGTCGCCGCATATGCCAGGAAAAGCGCGGTCCCTATATTGAGGTGCGCCAGCGAGTAAAAGGTCGGCGCCACCGCGAGCGACCCTATTATGCCGACGACTAAATACCACTTAATGTCCTCCTTTCTTATTTTTGTGAAAAGTTTTCTCGAAACACCGAATGCAAGAAAAAATAAGAGTGACACGGCAGATCTCGTCCAGGCTTGCGTGAATGGCTCAAAGTCACTGCCGATTAATTTCGAAAATATTCCGTAGGACGAGTAGAAAAGCGCCGAAGAAAGTAAAATAAAAAATCCGTAACGGGTTTTATCCATTATTTCTTGAAAACCGCGTCTATAAATTTCTTAAATCGCAATACAAAAATACCGGCCGCTCCCCACAGAAACGGTAGCCAAATAGGAATGCCTGCGAATGTCGGTTCTGTATATGTCCACGCCCCAAAGTAAATGGATATTACCTCCGTAATTGCTCCCCCGATCCCAGCCCCGATATAAAGAAGAATACTATTTCTATCCTTTTCGAGAAAAAGCATAAGAATACCTATTAAAAGTAATACGATGGTTAAAATAATCGGGTTTCTCCAAAGGGATGCGGCCAGCCACGGAGTGGATCCAGCCAGCGCAAAATTTAGAAGAGACTTTTTTATTTCTTTATCCATACCAAAATTTTAACACACAACACATCTCAAAAATCAAAACCTAAAATGTGTGAAGCGCCGCCCCGGAGAGTCCAGGACGGCGCTTGGGGGGTGTTGTTGGTCAGCCTGCCGGCTCGAGGTCTTCGACCTCGATGAGCTCGTGGATGAGATCCGCGATCTTCGTCTCGATGTTCACGATCTCGACCTCGAAAACCGCCTCTTGCTCCTCCCACTTCTGTTAGAGAGGGGGTACATAGGCGAGGTCGGCGCGGTGCACGTCACGCTTGTGCATGCCCAACTCGCGGGTGGAGAACTCGATCGCACGATCGATCTTTGCCCCCGCGCGACGATGGAGCGCCTGCGACAACGACACCTGCGCCTCGGCGAGTTCCGCAATGATTCCGCGTAGTTTGCGCATCGTATTCCTTCCGTAGGGTTCGGCTTTCTTTATACCATAAAACCTCGCAACGGTCAACCCCCTCCCGAAATCTGGACTCACTTATCTTGTACGTACGTAAGCGAGCGCATCAACGTCTGGATCGTAAAGCTCAATCATGTCTGGGTCTTGGCGCTCAAACACCCTTGCTCCTTTTATTTCTTTCCCGTCCAATAGTGATTGTTTTAGCTCTGCATATTCATTTTTTTCCATCAGAAAATCTACATCGCCTACCTGCGGTCTATTTGGGTCTGGTTTACGGATATAAAGGTGCGTGTATGTTGTCTCCGGCATATCTTCTTTTGGGGGTACAACAATAGGCTCCTTCAGATGATAATATTTGGTGAACATTGTGTCCGACTCATCCGTTAACTCTTTCCTAATATTAGTAAGGGGTTTATATTCGTCGTCGTAGTGACAAAATACACCAATATTCCCCGCAACTGGCAAATATTTTCCAAACACTAGTTTAGACAACTTAAAACAGGCGAAATGAGTATACTCAATAGCCTGTTTTAGCTGATTTTCATCCCCTATAGGACTAAAACGATAAAGTTTCTCCATACAAAAATCTTAGCACACCTCTTCCCAAAATCCGTGATACCATAGATTGTATGAAATTCTACATAGCATCCCGCTTTGGATTGAAAGAAGAAGTTCGAGTACTTTATAAAACCCTCGAGGATAAAGGACACGAAATTATTGCAGACTGGACTCAACATAAAACCGTAAAGCCGTATGCAGATAACAAAGAAATTTCTCGAGAATACGCGATGGAAGATATTAATGGAGCAATGAATTGCGATGTGTTCATTCTGATTAGCGATGAGGCGGGCACAGGGATGTACACAGAGCTAGGTGCGGCAATTGCACATAATATCAAATTTGGAACTCCTAAAATCTATGTGGTTGGCGAGCATATAGATCGTTCGATGTTTTACTATCACCCCTCTGTAAAACAGATGCACGCGCCAGAAGAAGTTTTTGAAGATCTCAAAATCTAACCGGCAACCCTCCCAAAATCGGGGGTAGATGAGAGGCCCACTTTTTAACGCGTGGAGTCAAGTTGGTTCTAAGTCGTCCCGCTTGAGAATCCTTAAATTCTTACTAGTTCCGACAAAAAGAGAAGAATTTTTGATAATAAATTCAACACGGAAATAACAATACTTTTTATTCCCCAGAGTCCCTCAAGGAAAATTAGTAACGTTAGTACTACTAGGAGAAAATTAGTACGAGCGGTCTGCACTTGACTTTGGCTTTGGATAAATTCCTCGACTCCCCATGAATTCGGTCGATTATATAATATAACCTGATTCGTATTTCTCTCTTTCTGGTAAGTGGTTATTTTATCAGTGGGTGTAAGCTGACTGACATCGCAAGCTACCCAAACCATACCTTCGAGGAAGGTATTAAGTTCGCCAAACCATAATGTTATTTCATCACTTGGATTCAGTTCGCCTATCTTGAACTCTCCAGGGAAATCGTGAAAAAGATTTATACTCTGATCCGTTGGTCGAACAACAAAATTCTTTAAAATGGCCCCGGGGAAAACTTTATCCCCATTATTTCTAATACGTAACCCACACTTGAACGGAAAATTCTGAACAGGAAATCTAAACTTTTTAAAAGGAAGTTTACTTTTAACTTCAAAAACAAACTCGATTACCAAATAATACTCATTCATATTTGTTTTTTAGTTGTACTGTCATGCTTTAATTGCTGGACTAAGATTCGCGCCAGATTTTACTTCTTCCAATCCTCAACCGTGATTTTCTTACCACGAAGATTCACGACGACTTTTTGACGTTCTTTAAAGACTAAATTCACCTTGAAGGAATCCAATAAGTCCAATCACTATATAGGCCGTCAGAGCCAAGTAAAATCCTATTAGAAACCTTAGGAAGGACCTGAAAAAACCTCCCTGTGTTTTATTAGGCTCTGATCTAGCCCTACTCATAATTAGCCTGTAGAGACCAAATACTAGTACACAAAACAAAATGTATGGGATGCTAAGTATTGCTAATGTCCCAAGCAAATTTTCCGGCATATCAAAACCAACTCTTAATATTGCGTCATACAAGGGGAGACCATAAAGGCCGCTAGCATAGCCTGAGGTAAAAAAGAATAAAAATCCACATGTCATGCCAACGATAAAATCGACGTGTTTTTTCACAACTCAATTATATCACTTTCTCTACTTTTTTAACGAAATTTCGACTTCGTATGACGTTGTGTCACCGAGCGCAATCTTTAGTTGCCACGTCCCGATAGACATCGTTTTGGTTGAGAGATTATAAATGTATTGATTTGCCACATAATCATATCTAAAGATGTTTCCGGTATCCGCAGCGCTTGTGGAGAGCGGCACCTCTTCATCTCCAACTATGCCGCTGCTTATCTTTTTCATTGTTAGTAAAGCACTCGCGGTTGATATGTGTCCTCCATTAGCGTCTACAAGTTGGAATTTTATCGGTATCGTGCTTCCAAGTTTGTATATACCACTACCATCCTGGATTAGTGGCGACATAAAACCGCCGAAATTATAGATAGCGTGGAAAACAAATTCTTCTGTTCTTGGATTTCCCGCACTGTCGACCGCTCTTACGGTGAGTATGTGGTCGCCAATCGAAGAAATTTGAACGACATCTCCGGTGTCGACCGGCGTTCCATCAAAATCCGCTTCCACGACTTCAATCCCTGATAAATCATCTGTAACCGCGAAATCAATAACAACTTGTGAGTTTACTATAACTTCACTTGGCATATCGAACACTATTTCTGGTGGAATAATATCTCCTGCGGTTTCCGAATCGAGAACCGCGTTTGGCTGAATTTGTTCGTCTGTATTTTCATCTCCATCACTATCAAGGTTTAGCGTTAAATCGCCTGTTGCTCCAGAGAAATCGAGAGTTGCAACTGATGCATCGCTTTCAACTGGTACATCAATATATGTGACCTTACTCTCTGGCACGAGATCTGCGTATGTCTCGATTTCTAGATCAAATTCACCAGCACCTGTTGCGTCAACAACAATTTCATAATTACCGTTGGGCAAGATCGCAAAGTTGTTGTGTCCAATTGTCTCATAATCGCCGCCTGGGATTTGAAGATCTATATCTCCATCAACATTCGGTCCTAAGTGATTCCCAGCCATATCGTAAACGTGAAGTTCGACAGGACTGTGTGTGCTTACTTGAAGTGTTTCGACAACCCTGCTCTGATCTTCTGGATTAAAGCATTCCTGGTTAGTTGTCTCGACGCCGTCTGGAACGATATCTGGATTGCCACCAAGGATGTTATTAATTAGTTCGAGTGGTTCCTCATCGCGAATTATGCCCATATGTTTACTGCCTGGAATAAAATAATTTGTGTATTCACTAGAAAGATTTATTGCGCTAGTTAGCGGGACTGTTCCGTCTCCGTCAACGGGCGTAATTTCTACTTTGTCGTCGTAAATTCGAAACGCTCCAAAAGTTTCTCCCCTTTCGCAGCCGATTATGTTGTAGACGTTTTGCGCGTTGAACGATTTGCCATCAAGAGGTGAGTGGAATCCGTCAGCAATACCAAGTATCGTTGAATTCTTGGCGTTATCTTCCAGAAGCTGTTCCGTCTCGTCATAGTCAAGTATGTCGGAGCCGCCGCTACGAAAATCGTGAACGTACCCACCATTTACTTGGACGTATCTCCTGCTCGGAAGAAGTTCATATACGCCGGGCATGTCCTGTGAGATAGTTTGTATCCTTTCCGGATTTAATATATCTCTGCCAGGGAAAACGAAACCCATATTATCTCCGTACATGATCGCCTTGAATGCTTTTGGTGCGCCGAGCTGCGGCACCCCCGCAATAATTAGTTTATCCACAAACGATGTGTCGGAAAAATTACTCAGATATTCCCTAACAAGTAACCCACCCATACTGTGAGCTACGATGTTTATCTTGCCTGTTGGCGAACTCGCTACCGCTTCGCTTACATTTCCTCCGAATCGATTAATTTCGTCATGAATATCAAGACGCCAATCATATGGTGCTAGGAAAAGGTTAACGTCTTCTTCGTAGCCCTGGTCAATGAAATTGTTGATTAGGTTGCCATATGCGATTCTTTCAACTGAGATAGGACCGGCAATCACAATCTCTTCGCTATCAATTATAGATTCTGGGTCCATTTCTTTTCCTGCCCTCTCTTTTCCTGATATATTCAGTGCAAGTTCATCCAAGTGCTCGTCCGACTCTGAATCGAACATTGTTTGAGCGTCCGGCCAGACTTCTTCCCCATCCGAGACCCTATTCAACCGCGACCCCATAATCCCGGGGACAATAATGACGGGGGTAAGATCGCTCTCGCTTCCTAATATAAAGAATGCGTCCTTAACGACGCTGTCTCCAACGAAGTTCCCGTTGACGCCCATTGCCAAGCTACCATCTCCATAAGAATCTGCATCGGAGCTTCCTTTAATGGAACAATTACTTGCATTCCCATTACATCGAATTACAAACAAATATTCGACTCCGTCATTTAGTGTCACTGGGTTATCGAAAACTACTGTCCTCTCTACAAAAACTCCCTGCTCTGAAAGCGGCATCTGATTTGTGCTACTATAAATAACTTTTGACGCCAACGTTTTCTCTGCGGCACAGTGGAATACTGACTGTCCATCGTATCTCTCACAAATTTGGACAGAAAGAGAAGAATTAGACACCCAATTATTAAATTTTGTGTTGAAAGTAATCCCATCTACAACCCCTGAGAGATTGTTTCCGAGATACTGATCCCAATATTGGTGTGTCGCTGCGCTACCTGAATCTTGGCTCGGTTGTATAGCGACGACTTGCATACCACTCGTGTCCGGCGGTTCTATGGCCGTGAAACTGATAACGGGGCTTGTTTCTAATATATTTTCGTTGTCATCCAATAGTTCTGCCTGCGCGAACCAAGTTCCGGGCGTAAGTATATTCTCCCTTGGAACAGCCGTTGAAAAAACATTGTTTGCCACATCGACTTCGTCCGATAGACTTAGTGCGTTTAAATCTGTCCCATAACCGACACGGACTTTACCGGACCCCTGCGTCAAGAGTTCGTAGTTAACTTCCCAGTTACTGAAATTGGTGTTTGGTTCAGACGAGTCCTGTGGAAAAGTAATTTCAATTTCATCCTCGCCTCCAATTACAAAATATGCGTCTTTTACTGTATCGTCTGCAGCGACGCCACCCGTTACTTTTCTTCCTAAACTCCCGTCCGGATAGGCATTAACGTCTGAGCTCCCCCTTAAATCACAAGATCCGCCTGGACATCGTACGTTCAATACATATCCCGTGCCCGACGTAAGGGCCAGTGGAGTGTCAAGCGTCACAGTGCGCTCTACGAAAACGTCTCTTTCTCCAACCGGCATCGGATTACTATTGTTGAAGAGAGTCTTCGAGGACAGAACCGTATCGACGTTACCCGTACAATATTGGATTGAGGACCCGTCTGGAATCTTGCATATCCTGACCTGGAGCGATGAGTTAGATTCCCATCCGTTGAATCTTGAGTTAAAAGTTATTCTGTTGATTGGTTCAGAAAGGTTGCCACCCAAATACTGATGCCAGTCCTGGCTGGCTACCGATGTTGAGACATCCTTATTCGGTTGTGAAGCAATTGCACTAGTATCCGCATAAACACTCGTGGAAACGAGGGGGATTGCAACGGATAACAAAGCCGCGACCGCCAAGGACAACAAGCCGAGAAGCAAAAGCTTTTTCATATCCCCCTATATGCTCCTTCAGCTAAATATTGTCAAACCCAAATAACAAACCACCCTATAACCCTAATCTTGCTATAGCAAGATTAGGGTTATAGATTAAATTCTGCCCTGAGCGGCCTATCATCATCTATCTTTACCGTTATCAAATTGACGTGCTTGGCAATTGAAAAGAATTCTGTCACAAAATCGATCTCATTCTCGCACGGATAAGGATAGATCCAGATACTCTTTTGAAATTGTGCGAATCCAAGATTCTTGAGCTTTTCCCTTAAGGCCTCGCGGGCAAACTTCTCTGATTCCGGAATGTCGAACATTATCATCCTCCATTTGCCGTCCCATTTGTCCTGTTTTGGAATTTTTATGTGCTCAACATCATATTTGAGCTTTCGCCTTTTCCCTTTTTCTGTTAGTTCGATTATGGTTTTATCTCCGATCTTCCTTATCTTGATCATTCTGCGTTTCTTTAAGCCATAGAGAGCTCGGGATAATTGAACCGATTCGTATTTTATATTTTTGTCGTGCTGACTTTTTAGAATATGTTTATTCAGCTCCTTGAGAAAAGCTCTTGTACCAACCGGGGAGGTCAGTGTAAGTCCGATAGCTGCTAGGAAGATCAGCCACTGAGCTGGTGTCTTCGGCTTATAGAAGTTTAGGGCATCCGAACCCGACATGTTATTAATTCTATCCTCCTTATCTTGCTATAGCAAGATAAGGAGGATAGGAGATTGGTCCGTCTTTGCGCTAGATTACTTTCTCCTTTTCTCTAGAATTTTTCTGGCCTCTTCTTTAATTAATGTAGATTTGTTTTTCTCGGTCCGGCGTTCGTTTCTGCCCTTGAGTTCTTCAAGGAGTTTTAGCGGGTGAACGCGCGTATAGTTGCCGGAGAATGTGCGCATCTCAACTTTACTCCCCGCGATGTTTTTCATGGTTTCTTTTGCGCTCGCTAGAATATATTGAGGCGAGAATAAATAGATTTTTGTCGCGCCTTGTTTCGCCAAAATTTTTCTGCTCGTTTCCTCAAGCTGTTTAAGGAAATCCTTCGTTTCCTCCCGCTTATTTTTTTCGAGCACCCAGCCAAAACCGAATGTTATACCTCCCCCACGATTCATTGAAGAACCTTCTTTGTCCGAATAGCTCGGCGTTTCAATTTTAAATTCCGCTAGTTTAGTTAACTCCCCTTTGTGAGCTAAGTGAAATGTGGCGTTTTGTTTGCCGGTTACGATAAAGATTGCTTTATCATTTTCGAATTGCGGTAAGTCTCGGGGGATCTTCATACGCCTCTCTCAACTCATCATATAGAAACAAAAAATGTTTTTGAAGGGGGTCTAGAATGCAAACGAGCCTGCGGACAGGATCGTTCGCAGGCTCAAGTTGAGTCCCATCGGCGGTCGCTCAGAGATCGAGCCTCAACGTCGGCCCGACTACGTAGAACCCGAGGCTCTTCGTGTAGAGCGACTGGGCGCGGAAGTTGTCGGATTCGGTGTGGAGAATCACCTTGTAGAACCCGAGTTCCCTCGCCTTCTCGAGCAACTTCTCCATCAGCTTCTTCGAGAGTCCTCGGCCGCGGTAGGCCTCTTCCACGTGGACGTCCTCCACGTAGCCGAACGGCCCCTCGTGGATGTCGTTCTGGATCGCGTAGAGACGCGCCCTCCCGACTTCCATTCCGTCCTCCTCGATCGAGAACCTCCATCCGCTTCCCTTGATTTCCACTTCCTTGACCGTCACTTCGCTCATTTCCACCCCTCCGTGTTCGTAATGTTCTGATGCTTCCCTGTGCCCAGGGCGGGACTTGAACCCGCACGCACCGAAGTGCCTAGGCCCTCAACCTAGTGTGTATACCAATTCCACCACCTGGGCAATTTGACATCGTTTATTCTAAGGATTTCTCACGTTTTAGCAAACTTTTTCAAGCTACGATGGCCATGGCAAGCCATCGAAAATGATATAATGCATTTATGAATACAAAGCATTTACTTAGAGTTGCCTCCGCGTGGATTAGTATCGTTTATATAGTTTGTTTCGCAGGAGTCGCGTTTTTTCCTGGCATTCGCCCCGGATTTATGCGCTATGGGCTGCACATGGGCATTGATATGGGACAGAACATACTTACGCTCGGCACATTCTTTTCTGGACTTGTTATATGGAACATTATTACGCTCCTAGCCGTTGGGCTTTTCGCGCTGTTATATAACAGAATTAAATAGTAAAAGTGAATAAGAATATTTTTATTTCTGGCGTAATTGGCTTGGTTCTCGGGGTTATTCTTGCGCCTGTATTTACGCCGATCATGCCGTGGGGTGCGCGAACACAGATTGACTCTCATTTTATCGAACAGATGATACCTCACCATGAAGACGCAATTATCATGGCGAGTCTTGCGCTAGAGAACGCTGAACATCAGGAGATTAAAACACTCGCGGGTGACATTATATCTTCGCAGTCGGAAGAAATTGATCAGATGGAGGAGTGGTATAAATCGTGGTTTGGGATTGATGTGCCAAACTTAAGTTTTTCGATGGGGCACGACATGGGAATGATGACGCACGGAGGAATGATGGGCGATGAGACCGACATTAGTGCTCTCGAGAACGCCGAGTTGTTTGATAAAGAGTTTATTGAGCAAATGATACCGCATCATCAAATGGCAGTGATGATGGCCCAAATGCTTTCTTACTCAACGAGTCGTCAAGAGATGAAGCAACTGGCAGAAAATATTGTCACGGCGCAGACGAAAGAGATAAACCAGATGCGTGAGTGGTACAACGTATGGTACGAAAACTAACCGCATGCACATAAAGAAAGGAATTAGAATAAGTTTGTTTGGTACTGGAATTGAGGCAATCGGGATGTTGCTCGACGTTTTGCATCATGTTGATATTGGGATTCACGCAGAGGAAGGATTATTAACGTTAAATCATTTTATTATTTTCGCCGGATTCGCCATTAATTTTGTCGGGGTCTTGCTCACGATGATGTCCGCTAGAAAACAGTAAGTTATTAGCTATCCCCTCGATTTCCGATCCGACAATACAAAAACACCCCCGATGGGGTGTTCTTGTTTATGCGCCGAGTTTTTGTCTTATTCCCTTATCAGAGAGTTTACGAAGATAGTAAAGCTTTGAGCGTCCAACTTTCTTTTTTGGTATCGCTAAAATTTCTACTTTCTTAATGTTTGGGGAGTAAATCGGGTAAACCTTTTCCACTCCGACGTCAGAAAGTTTTGAGCGAACTGTGAAAGTTGCGCCAGCCTGTTTTCCGTGTTTACGCGCCAAAACGATTCCAGAAAACTGACCTCCTTTTTCGTGAACCTTCACGCGGGTCCCTGGCTTAATTTGCTCTAAAGTTTTTTCGTCGATCATAGCTACTGGAGTTTAGGGGTTTTCCTTAAATATTGCAACACTGCTAGGAAATCCTCGGGTTCGTCCGCCTTGAGTATGATTTTAGTGCCTTTTAGCGACTCTAACTCGACTTTGTATGCGTGAAGCATTTGACGATCGAGCTTGGGGATAAAGACTTTCTTGGAGGATTTCGAGCCATAAAGCTGGTCTCCCATAATCGGGTGATTTATGGAAGCAAGGTGAACACGGATTTGATGAGTTCTCCCAGTTTTCGGATAAACTTCGAGAAGCGCGGCATTTTCGAATCTTTCGATGACTTTGTAGTCGGTCACAGCCTCTTTGGGCATCTTGCCTTTGTGGACTGTTCTTTTTGTGGTGCCCGGTTTTAGACTTATCATTCCCTCGATCGTACCGGTGTCTTGTTTCGGGTTACCAAAAACAATCGCCCGGTAGGTTTTACTAATTAGCCTGCTTTGAAATTGATCTTTTAAATTCTCGAAGGCTCTTTGACTTTTTGCAATTACAATTACTCCGGACGTGTCTTTGTCGAGGCGATGAACTATGCCCGGTCTCTCCTCTGGTTTATCTCCGACTTTCGCGACATCTGGATATTTTTTTACAATCCAGTCGGCCAAAGTTTCTTCAGCATCTTTCTTCGGCGTTCGGTGGACTAGTAAGCCAGCCGGCTTGTTGACTGCTAGGATATCTGGGTCTTCGTAGATAATTTTCATTCCCATAGTGGAAATCGATTTTGTATTTTGTGGGCGATAGAAGTATCGAACTTCTGACCTCTTCGATGTCAACGAAGCGCTCTACCACTGAGCTAATCGCCCGCGAGTTTGTTCTGATGGCCGATCAGCCAACAAACTCAGCGTCCCGCCGAAGCCCAGACGAAGGCGGGGCCGAAGTGTGCCCATTCTTCGCTAAAGCTACGAAGGGCACTCAAACTTCTCACCAAATCAAAGATTTGGAAAAGTTTGGTGGGCCAGGGAGGGAATCTCACTACTCGCCCCTCGACATCTCGGGGCTACGTTCTAGAAACCCTCGGTTTCTAGTATCTTCCGACACGGGGAAAACTTTCCTTTTCCCCGACCCCCTTTTGCGTTCGATCCCCCAATATGCTGGGCGAATCTACGCGGATAGATGCGCTCTGCATATGTGGGCCAGGGAGGGATCGAACCTCCGACCCCAGTCTTATCAGGACTGTGCTCTACCACTGAGCCACTGGCCCGCTAATCGCGTCACTATTTTATACACTATAACCCTAGTTCTTCAAACCCCTCTAAATTAAAGTGGGCGGTTTCCTCATTCGTGTCTCCATTCCCTGGCGTGACTGCCGGAAGCGCATTATTTATTAAGAACGTAAAGGCGACGCTGATAATAATAAGCGTCATAACCAATAGCACTGCACCCATGCTGAGCAGTTTTTGCTCCTGTGAAATTTTCTTATTCTTTTTCGCCATTGAAGAATACATTCCCGCCTAGATTTATACTGTATGCATTTTCCCCAAGAACCAGGTTAAACGAGGAGATATTCATAAATGGAATGTTGTTCTCTAGCGCCTTCACAAACTCAGTAATGTTCGTATATCCCCCACGCACGGTAAGCGTATAGTTTATTTGCTTACCGCTCTCGCTCCCGAAAATAAAATTTGGTATTACGTCTTTTTCTAAACCAATTTGGGCTATCTCGCTCGGAAAAGCGAATAGCTCGTCTTTTTGAGGCAACGTCCCTTCTAAAATCGCCTTTTTGTCCTCAGCTGACTTCGCTTCCTCTCTCAAGCGCGCAATTTCGCTCGATTGTTTAGTTCGTTTGTTTATCTCGGTCCTTGTTTCAATGACCCTCTCAGCCATATTCTTGGTGTCCACACCGACTATTACAACCAAAATGATTATCAAAGCTGACAAGCCAGCCGCCACAGCGATTTGTAACGTAACCCCTTCCTTGGGTTTATGAAACATACACTAATGATGATATATTAAAATCTATCGAAGTGCTATTTGTATGAATTTCTCAACTTTCGGTATCGAGAGCAATGAATATCCTCCATTGTTGAGGGAAATTGGAAGCGCCCCTATGCTATTGCATGTACGCGGCGCGTTGCCAGACCCGACCCTACCGGCGGTCGCAGTCGTCGGAACAAGAAAGGCAACAAGGGACGGCAAAGAGTTAGCCAGAAAAACTGCACACGAGCTAGCAGATGCCGGAGTCATCGTTGTGAGCGGCCTTGCGATGGGCATTGATACAGAGGCCCACAAAGGAGCACTAGAGGCAGGCGGCATAACGATTGCGGTTCTAGGTAACGGAATTGGTTCCGTATATCCCGCACAGAACGAGAAGCTCGCGGCGGAGATTCTAAGTCACGGCGGCGCGATTATCTCGGAATATGGATCTGATGAACCCTCTTATAAAGGAAGGTTTATAGAAAGAAATAGGATTATAAGCGGCTTGTGCTTGGGAGTAATCGTTATCGAGGCTCCGGAGAAATCTGGCGCGATAAGCACAGCGCGATTCGCCGCAGAGCAAGGTAGGGGCGTGTTTGTTTTTCCTGCGTCACCGCATAACAAAAATTATAAGGGCTCTCATGAGCTTATTCGTGACGGCGCGACCCTAGTAACAAATGTAGGAGAGGTTTTAGAGGACCTCGGTCTAAAGAAATCTCATAAATTAGAGGATCAAATGAAAGAATTAAGTGGTGATGAATATAAGATCGTGAGTGTCCTGAAAGATGCCGGCACGCCGATCGACATTGACACGATTATAGAACTCACTACACTTGAACCCCAGGTGGCAAGCAACATTATAATGACGCTTGTCGTGGAAGGAATTATCAAAGAAGGAAGCACCGGCTATGAAATTAGTAATAGTTGAATCCCCCACAAAGGCGAAGACAATTTCTAAGTTCCTCGGAAAGGATTATGAAGTCACGTCTTCGTACGGACACGTGAGAGATCTGCCCAAAGGAGCGCTCGGCGTCGATGTTGAGAAAAACTTCGAGCCCCACTATGTAATACCACGTAAAGTCCAGAAACGCGTTACTGCGCTTAAGAAGGAGGCCGCGAACGCAGACAGCGTGATTCTTGCAACGGATGAAGACCGCGAAGGAGAGGCAATAGCGTGGCATTTAATGCATGCACTACATATAGACCCTAAGAATGCGAAGCGAATTGTCTTTCACGAGATAACTGAGGAGGCCATAAATAACGCCGTCAAGAATCCACGCGATATAAATGAAAATCTCGTAGACGCACAACAGGCAAGACGTGTTATAGACCGCCTGGTTGGTTATAAACTTTCCCCGTTTCTCTGGAAAAAGATTAGGGGCGGGCTTTCGGCTGGACGAGTCCAGTCTGTGGCAGTAAAGCTTATTGTTGAACGCGAAGAAGAGATTAAGGCATTTAAACCCCAGGAATATTGGTCCGTAACTGCGCGACTTAAAAAGAATGGCGGCGAATTCGAGGCAAGTGTATCAAAAGTAAATGACAAGGATATCGGTAAGCTCGATATTAAAAACGAGAAGAGTGCTAAAGAAATCTCTGAGGCGATCAAGGCATCGCAGATTCACGTCGGAGCTGTCATAAAAAAGGAGGTTAGGCGAAACCCATCCCCGCCTTTTACAACAAGCACTCTTCAGCAAACTGCTGCCGGGCGCCTTCGATTCTCTGCAAAACAGACAATGATGTTTGCGCAGAAGCTCTACGAGGCCGGACATATTACATATATGAGAACGGACTCTTTAAATCTTTCGAAGGAGTCCCTGACGACAGCGAAAAGTTTTATATCAAACGAGTTCGGCAAAGTTTACGCATCCTCCGCCCCACGGGTTTATAAATCCCGCTCAAAACTTGCGCAGGAAGCCCATGAGGCGATTCGCCCAACAAATCCCGCTAAGCTACCGCAAGAGATAAGGGACGAGAGAGAAAGAAAATTGTATGAACTAATTTGGCGAAGATTCTTGGCGTCTCAAATGCCCCAGGCGGTGTTTGATGCCACGTCTGTCGAGATTATTGCGAAGGGACTAAAGAGCACGTACACGCTTAAGGCCACAGGAAATATTCTGAAATTCGATGGATTCTTAAAGGTCTGGCTATCCAAATTCTCAGAGACAGAACTCCCAGAGCTTGTGGAGAAAGATGAGCTATCACTTATGGAAATCAAGCCGGAGCAACATTTTACCGAACCACCACCGAGATACAATGAAGCTACTTTAGTTAAGACGCTCGAAGAGTTCGGAATCGGCCGACCCTCGACATACGCACCGATTATTTCGGTTATACAGGACCGCGGTTATGTCGAGAAAGATACCTCTCGAAGGTTTCAGCCCACTGAGACAGGATTTGTTGTTAATAAAGTTCTCACCGAACATTTTCCTCAGATAGTTGATGTAAAATTCACGGCTAATATAGAAGAGGATTTTGACAGCGTCGCAGAAGGAAAAAGAAAATGGCAAGCAATTGTAGAGAATTTCTATAAACCGTTTGACGAAAATCTAGTGAAAAAATACGAAGAGGTGACTAAAGAGGAGTTTGTGGAGAAGACCGACGAGAAATGTCCTGTCTGTGGGAAAGATATGGTTGTTAAGTTCGGCAGATTCGGTAAATTTCTCGCATGTTCTGATTATCCAGAGTGTAAGACCACTAAAAGTATGAAGGCACCACCCAAAGAAATCGGTATGAAGTGCCCGACATGCAAAGAGGGTGAAGTAATAATTAGGAGAACAAAGCGCGGCAAAGTATTTTTTGGGTGTAGCAGGTATCCTGCGTGTGATTTTGCCAGTTGGACTAATCCGCTAGAACCGGCGCCGGAAAAGAAAACCGTGCGGCGCAAAGTGTCTACTAAAAAAGAGGATTCTAAAAAAGGCTAAGCGCGCGGTACAGATTAAGTCCCAGAACACTTGATAGATAAACTCCTATGGCTCATATTTCTCATATGGCCACTGTTGCCGAACTGAGAAAGACATCTGAGCTCATAGATAGAGCTTACAAATTCGCTGAGAGGGCCCACGAAGGCCAAAAGCGGAGAACGGGCGCCCCGTATTTCAGCCATATTTTGGCAACTGCTGAAATACTTGCTGAATGGGGAATGGATGAACAAACAATTGCCGCCGGGCTCCTACACGATGTTGTGGAGGACACGGATGTAACCGATAATGATTTACAAAAAGAGTTTGGAAAGGAAATTAGCGGACTAGTTAATGGAGTCACAAAACTTGGAACCGTTAAGTATCGCGGAGATAAAACCCAGGCAGATAACTTACGCAAGCTCATACTTGCGATGGCAGAAGATCTCCGTGTAATTCTCATAAAACTCGCAGACCGTCTTCATAATATGAATACACTTGATCCCCTACCTCCGGAAAAGCAGGAGAGAATCGCGCTAGAGACAATGGAAATCTACGCTCCACTAGCCTACAGACTAGGAATGCAGAAGCTCTCGGGCGAACTCCAGGACTTGGCATTTCCTTATGCGTACCCGGACGAGTATAAGTGGATAGTAGATAACGTAAAGGAGCGATACGAAGCACGTGAGGCGTATTTAAAAAAACTCAAACCGATTGTAGAAAAGGCTCTCGAAGATAACGGCATAGAAGTTTTGGCTATGGACTTTCGAGCAAAACGCTATGCAAGTTTATACAAAAAACTTTTGAGAAGCGAGATGAACCTCGAGAAGATTCACGACCTCGTCGCCTTCCGCATTATCGTAAAAGATATCGAAAGCTGTTATGGAAGCTTGGGTGTAATACATAACTTGTGGCCGCCGCTTCCGGGAAAGATTAAGGATTACATTGCGACTCCCAAGCCAAACGGTTATAGAAGTCTACACACCACAGTATTCGGACCGGATAAGAAATTAGTCGAGTTCCAAATTAGAACTGCCGAAATGCACCAGGAAGCGGAGAATGGGATCGCTGCTAGCTGGGCTTATGAAGAGAGCAAGGGGACGAAAACCTATAAAAAACGCAGAGCTGCAAGAGCAAATTTAAAGGAAGCGGCTTGGGTGGAACAGCTTCGATCATGGCAGAAAGGATTCGCCGATCCGGAAGAATTCATTGATGCTTTTAAAATTGACTTCTTAATGGACAGTATATTTGCTCTTACCCCAAAGGGCGCGGTCGTCGATTTACCCGCTGGAGCAACGCCGGTGGACTTCGCTTATCATATTCACAGTGATATCGGAAACCAATGCGTCGGCGCCAAAGTAAATGGCAAGATTGTTCCGCTAGATCACGTACTCGAGTCTAGTGATGTGGTAGAAATCATAACTCAAAAAAACAAGAAGCCATCGCAGTCTTGGTTAGATTTTGTTGTCACATCAAGCGCAAAGGCCCATATACGAAACGCCCTGAAGAACACGAGCAAGGGAAAATTGCTTGATACAAAAGCACAGAAAATCGAATTGAAAATTGTTGTGGAACACAGAACCGGTATTTTAAATGACGTATCTAGTATTATATCGCGCTCACACGTAAATATAATCACCCTTATTTCTGGGCCGCGTGATCGTGATTCGTATCACGTAATTAAAGCGCTGTGCGATACAGACAACAAAGACAAAATTCTCAAAATAATTTTAAAGCTTAAGACTCTGAAGGAGGTAAAGGAGATTGATTATCGTTTTGTTTGATAACTTTGTCTACAATCGCCTCGAGTTCCTGCGGTGAATAGAAGTTTATGGTTATTTTTCCACTTGCGCCCTTGCTCTGAAGCCCGATTTTTGTACCCAAGAACTCTTCTAGTTTATATTTTAGTGTTTCGATTTCTGGGTTAATTTGGACAATCGCATCCTCCGTAGCAACACCGCCTCTTCCCCTTTTAATTCTCAGGTCGGTTTCTCTAACATTTAGAGAATACTTTAGAATATCCTCGAAAACTTCGAATCGCAGAGCCGCATCGTCAACTGATAGTAAAAGCCTGGCATGACTTTCACTTAATTTTCCCTCGGCGACTGCGTTTTGGATTTCTGTGGGCAAGCCCAACAGACGCACTGCATTTGCGATTGTCTCTCTGCTTTTCCCGATACGAACCGCTATTTCGCGCTGAGTTAGGCCGAATTCATCTTGTAGTCTGGCAACCGCACGCGCGAACTCTATCGGATTCAAATCTTCCCGCTGAATGTTCTCGATTACCGCAATCTCAAGTTTCTCTCTATCGTCAGGCTCTTTTCGTATTATTGCCGGTACTGTATGAAGCCCGGCAATTTTTGCCGCCATCAACCTTCTTTCTCCTGTTACTAATTCGTATCTAACAGTCCATCCCGTTTCAGACTCGCTCTCAACTTTCGATATTACGAGAGGCTGGAGAATACCGAACTCCCTAATAGAGAGCGCGAGCTCTCTTAGCGCGTCCTCGTCAAAGTACTTTCTTGGCTGATGAGGGTTCGGAAAAATCTTATCTACTTCAATCTGAAAAACAGCGTCTTCCACTTTCTCTTCTGGCTTGGCATTTATATAGACGCTGGGAACTGACACATTGGTTTGGGGTTCTATGACGGGCGGCGCTTCTGTCGAAAGATTCTGCTCTTCATGCGGTGTAATATCGGGAGCTGTTTCCTCTTCCCGATATTGCTGTGGTTTATTCTCCCTCTCTTCCGGCGGGGGAATTAATGATGCGAGTCCTCTTCCAAGTGGCATATAGTAATCTTACTTAGTTCGTGTGTGATAGGTCAAAGCTAAAGTGAGTAGTGGACCTCTTCGTCGATAATTTCCTCTGCGAGACGACGATATGCTAGGGCGCCGGCCGAGCGGGGTTTATATAAAATGATGGGCTTATTGTGGCTTGGCGCTTCTGCAAGATCAACGGAACGTGGAATTTCGACCTTAAAGACCTTGTGCGGAAAATGCCTGCGGACATTTTTCGCCACATCGCGTGAAAGTCGTTCCCACTTGTTGTAGAGCGTAATTACCGCGCCTGAGACAACTAGCGGATGCCTTAAGTTATTCCTTATTAGCGTAACTGTGTCGAGTAACTGCCCTAACCCCTGGAGACCATAAAATTCAGACTGAACTGGTATCAGCACTTCGTCTGCGGCAACGAGACCGTTTACAGTTAATAGCGAAAGGGACGGGGGTAAATCGATTAAAATATAATCGTAGTGGTGACGCAGTTGGTTAATAAACTTTCGTAAGTAGTATTCCCTTTCAGGAAGAGGAACCAGCTCAATTAGCGCTCCGGCTAAATCGGACGAAGAAGGAATAAATTGATAGTTTATAATCCCACTATTTTTAATGATATCCATATACGACGCCTCCCCCAGAATTCCGTGGTATACGTGTTTATCAAAATCTCTTTCACTTGTGAGTGCGGCAGTTGCATTTCCTTGAGGATCAAAATCAATTAAAAGAACACGGCGACCCAGCGCAGCTAAATACGCCCCGAGGTTCACTGCGGTAGTGGTTTTACCAACACCGCCTTTCTGATTACAAATCGCTATTACACGCGCCATTTGGTATAGATTTGGTATATCTTATTTTGTATTGTATATTCAGCACGCGATAATTGAAACAACGGGCAGGTGGCGGAATGGTATACGCGATGGACTCAAAATCCATTGATGGCAACATCATGAGGGTTCGACTCCCTCTCTGCCCACAATATTTACTCGAGTATGCCGGTTGGCACGTCTTCTGTTTCTTTAGAAAGCTTGTTTTTCAGAAGTAACCAGGCGATCGCATACCCTACTATCCCCACGAGAAATCCTCCCAATATGTCGCTCGGCCAGTGCACAGCGGATCCGATTCTCGCGATACCTATAAGAAACACTCCTATAAGCCCCCACGTCCCTCCACGTTTGTCTGCATACCAAAGAGCAATCATCAGCGGCGCGATAAATGCGATATGCCCAGACGGGAACGATCCTGTGGCTTCGTGAGCACTCAATGGGTCAATGCCGAACGCAACAAACGGACGCGGTCTATCTAAAAAGAAACGGACAAGTGGCGTAAAAATTCCCCGCGATATGATTACTCCGAGAGCGCCGAGGGCAAATATATTCACACGCTCTTTCCAATTCTTGACCCGCACGAGATAAATCCCAAACACGAACGTCAGAATATAAATGAGGTATTGCGAAAAAAATACAAAAACGCCATCGATTAAGAAAGATTTTCCGATGAGGCCGTGTAAAAATTCGAATACTACAGAATCGATTTCCGTCATTTCTGTACGTAGGGCAGAAACGCCATAAATCGCGCTCTTTTAATCGCGCGGGCAAGACGGCGTTGGTGCTTAGCACAAGTTCCCGTATATCTGGGATCGATAATTTTCGCTTGACTGGAAATAAATCTACCTAGGAGCTCTGTATCCTTGTAGTCTATGTCCTGGACGTTTTGCGAGCAGAAGAAACACTGTTTTTTCTTGTGTATGGCCATTTTTAGAATGGTAAGTCTTCAGGCTTTATATCATCGGAGTCAAGATCTATAACCGGCATATCTTCCTGCTTATTATCGGTCTCAGTTTTGTCTTCACTTCCAGCGCTTCGAGTTGCGGTGCCTGCCGCCCTTGGACCTAGCTGAATGCGCTCAGCAACAATTTCTGTCGTTTTTCTGGTTTGCCCATCTTTGCCCTCCCAAGATCTTGTTTGTAGTCTTCCCTCGATCATTATAAGATTCCCTTTCTTGGAAAATTGATTTACGACATCGGCTTGCCTACCCCAGGCGACAATATTATGAAATTCTGTCTCCTCTCTCTTGTTACCATCTTTGTCAGCCCAGTTTCTATTTGTGGCAATTGAGAATGACGTAACATGCGCCCCGGATGGCGTTGTCCTCAGCTCAGGGTCGGCAGTCAATCTACCTATTAATACAACTTTGTTTAGGTTCATTGCAGAATTTCTTCCAATTTCTCTTCTAATAGTTCGTTGGATAAGGTACCGTCATCTGGCTCTTCTCTCTTTGTGGGTTTACGTCGAGCAGGCTTAGTAGACTCGCTCGGCGCACTACTAGATGGCACTTCAGCGGTCCTGTTTCTTGCCGGCTGTGGTTCTACAATTAGTGTTCTGATGATTTCTCCCTCGAGCTTAACTGCATCGGTAAACTTGGAAACCGAATCCGCAGAAAGCTCACAATTGATGCACCCAAAGAACGCCGATGCTTCTCCCTTCATTGGATATGCAAGCTTCATCTTTTTAAGATCCACTTCTTTTAAGCCCTCTGCGCCAAGGCGGGTTAGGTGCTTTACTATAATGGCCGCGCCGTTCTCGCTTTTAGCCAGGAAGGAAACCTCGTATAGCTTCTTATCGTTCTCTTTCATACAAGCATGAGATTAACAGAGGGGATATAGCAAAGTCAAACTTGTGCTAATTTTCAACTCTCTCGTCCATTCCTTCGTCCTCTGGGACGTCTATCTCCCCCCTAAAAGCTGCGCCGATTGGCACAAGGCGTCCGATAATTACGTTTTCCTTGAGTCCCCTTAAGTTATCGATTCTGCCCTCGCTTGAGGCTTTAATAAGCACTCTTGCAGTTTCCTGAAATGAGGCGGCTGCCAAAAATCCATCTCCGGAAAGTACTGCCTTCGTAATACCAAGAATTAATTCTCTTCCTTTGGCGCGTTCCTTTCCAGCATCTTTCACGAAGCTATTTACTTCCTTATATCTGGATTTATCTACGATGTCGCCGACGATAAAATCTGTGTCTCCTGGATCTACGATTTCGACGCGACTAAACATTTGACGCACAATCACCTCCATGTGCTTGTCGTGAACAAGGGCACCCTCGGATCTATAGATGCGCTGTATTTCACGTATGAGGTACCGCGCCGTATCAGCTTTGCCTTTCAGCGCGAATAATTCTTGCGGATCGAGACTGCCGGAGGTGAGTTGGTCTCCGGGCATAACCTTATCTCCCACTTTTACAAGAATTTCTTTTGACCTAAGAACGGAGTGCTCCACAAGTTTGTCTTTCTTGGCTGTTGCTCCCTTCTTCTTAATTTTCACGATTTGTAGTGCGCCGTCCTCGGATATATCCTCTACTGTTCCTTCTATCTCCGATAAGAGACCTTTCTGTTTGGGTATGCGACGCTCAAAAAGCTCATCGACTCTTGGAAGACCGGTCGTGATATCACGCCCCGCCAAACCACCTCCGTGAAAAGTTCTAAGTGTAAGCTGTGTGCCAAGTTCACCAATCGATTGCGCTGCGACTATACCAACCGCCTCGCCAATTTTTACATCTTCATTTGTCCCTAAATCTAATCCATAACACTTCGAACAGAGACCATAAAGAGTCTTACACGTTATCGGTGACCTGACTTCGATTGATTCTATGCTCTTGTCCAAAGCTATTTCTGCGGCAGCTTCCGCGGTGATTATTTCTCCGGCCTTAGCAACGATTTTCTTGCCTATCTTAATATCGTTTAATGGAACTCTCGAGAATAGTCTGTCTGTAAAACCGTAGCTGTATTCCGCTATCTCATCTTCTTTATAAACCGTTATGCCTGTCGTCGTCTTACAATTATCTTCTTTTATAACCATGTCCTGAGCGGCATCTATAAGCCTGCGGGTAAGATATCCAGCCTCAGCTGTTCTTAGAGCAGTGTCTACGAGACCCTTACGTGACCCGTGGGTTGATATAAAGTACTCCAAGCTTGTGTGTCCTTCTTTGAGGGATGTACGAATCGGTAGTTCGATGCTTTCACCTTTAGGGTTTGCAACGATTCCTCTCATGCCAGCCATTTGGTTCGGTTGGTTCCAAGACCCCCTAGCTCCGGACTGGATGATAACCGATATCGGGTTTGATTCTCCAAGACTTTCTGGAACCCTTTGGTCAACTTTGCTCTTGGCTTCTGACCATACCTCTATGCTTCGCTCTCTACGTTCAGCGTTTGTAAGAAATCCGTCCTGATATTGCTTGCCGATGAGATCAACTTTTGCGCTCGCTTCTTCCAAAATTTCTTTCTTGAGTTTGGGCACAATGATGTCACTTGCGCCAAGGCTGATGCCAGACACGGTCGCGTATTCGAACCCGACGTCTTTTATCTTGTCTAGCGTATCGCGAGCTGTCTCCGCGCCATAGATATTTATAAGTTTTCCGACAAGGCTCGTGAGCGATTTTTTTGTAACCGTCTCGTTAAGGAATGCATGCTCCTCGGGTAGGGCTTCGTTAAATATAACCCTTCCACAGGTCGTTCTCATTTTACCCACGTAGACAGGAGTGGATAGTTTTATGTAGTCGTTGTTGTAGGCAAGCTTTGCCTCTGCTCCCGATGAAAAGTGTTTTTCCGGAGTTCCGCTTTCTTCAACCATTCGAGTTACATAGTGACAACCGAGCACTATGTCTTGTGTTGGGACCGTAATCGCTTCACCCGAGGCCGGTTTTAGCAGATTGTTTTTTGATAGCATGAGTCCGCCCGCTTCGAACTGCGCTTCATCTGACAATGGCAAGTGGACTGCCATCTGGTCACCGTCGAAGTCCGCGTTGAATGCAGCACAAACCATAGGGGGAATTTGAATAGCTAAGCCCTCTACAAGAATCGGCTTAAATGCCTGGATACTTAATCTATGTAACGTTGGTGCGCGGTTTAGTAGAACTTTCTTATCGGCTATAACATCTTCTAAAATTTCCCACACTTCCGGAGGCGCCTGGTCAATTAAGCGGTTTGAGTTCCTGATGTTATATGCCAGGCCGTGCTCTATAATTTTGTGTATTACAAACGGGCGGAAAAGTTCGAGCGCCATTCGTTTTGGAATTCCGCACTCATCAAGGCGCAAATTAGGACCGACGACGATTACTGAACGGCCAGAATAGTCGACTCTCTTACCGAGGAGGTTCTGCCTAAATCTTCCCTGCTTACCCTTTAACATATCTGACAGAGATCTTAGCGGCCGCCTTCCACGGGCAGTTTGCTTTGATCGAGAGTTATCGATCAACACATCAATTGCTTCTTGCAACATTCTCTTTTCGTTTATGACGATCACGTCTGGAGCTTTAAGCTCAAGCAACTTCTTTAGCCTGTTGTTTCTGTTTATTACCCTTCTGTAGAGATCGTTTAGGTCGGATGTCGCGTAACGGCCACCGTCTAGCGCGACCATCGGCCTTAAGTCTGGGGGGAGAATCGGCAGAACTGTTAATACTGTCCACTCGGGTCTTATTCCGTTTGTGATCATCGACTTCATGAGCTTCAGCCTCCTCAATAATTTTTTTCTTCGTGCCGCGTCTCTTGAGCTCTTAAGTTCTTTCTCAACATCCTTGACTGCTTTTGCGAGATCTATACTCTCGAGGACTTTTCTAACACCTTCACCGCCGCTCATCACCGTGAATGCATTCCCGAATCTTTTTCCAAAATCTATGAATTCTGCTTCGCTTAGAATTCTTCCTGGGCGCAAATCATTTAAGAAGTCCCGCGCACCCATCGCAGCTGTTTCAAGCTCCGATTTCTTCTTATCCTGTTCGTTTTGACGTGCTTTGTATTCTTTTTCCACATCAGCCAGGGCGGCTTTTCTTTTTTCTTCGTCTACTGCTGTAACAATGTAGGCTGCGTAGTAAACTACTCGCTCAAGCTTTTTCAGCGGTTCGTCTAACACAAGGCTCATTACAGATGGCACGTTTTTCAGAAACCAGGTATGTGCAACTGGGGTTGCAAGCTCGATGTGCCCCATTCTTTGGCGTCTTACTATCGAGCGTGTTACTTCGACACCGCATTTGTCGCAAACCACACCCTTGTAGCGAATTTTTCTATATTTACCGCAATAACATTCCCAGTCTTTTGTCGGCCCAAATATGCGCTCCGAAAATAGTCCGTCTTTCTCAGGACGTTGTGTTCTATAGTTAATCGTTTCTGGCTTTGTGACCTCGCCGTGCGACCACGAAAGTATATCCTCGGGTGAGGCTATTCTAATCTTCAACGCTTCAAAATCTGTTCTTCGTGGCATATCTACTTACTTTTATGTATTCTCTTGTTCTTCCTCTCGTCCTCTTCGGTTCCGATCTCGTCGTCCTTACCTCTAACCTGCTCGACAGATAATCCAAGTGCTTTTAACTCGTTTACCATTACGTTAAAGGATGCTGGGATATTCTGCTTTCTAACTCTATCGCCACGCACTATTGCTTCGTAAACCGCGGAGCGCCCCGACACATCGTCCGATTTTATAGTAAGCATCTCCTGGAGTGTGTGCGCTGCCCCATAACCTTCTAGGGCCCATACCTCCATCTCACCGAACCTTTGTCCGCCAAGCTGTGCTTTACCACCCAACGGCTGTTGGGTAATTAGAGAATATGGACCTATCGAACGCATGTGTATTTTGTCAGCGACTAAGTGGTTCAACTTCAAAATATAGATAACGCCGACTGTTACATCGCCCTTGAACGGCTGGCCCGTCCGTCCGTCGTAAAGTTTCGCTTTACCGGTCTCCGGTAAGCCGGCTTTTATCAGCTCTTCCTTGATTTGCTCTTGTGTCGCTCCAGCGAAAACTGGCGTGCTAGCTCGATACCCAAGAGTTTTTGCTGCCCAGCCCAGGTGTGTCTCGAACAATTGTCCAAGATTCATTCTGGACACAACTCCGAGTGGATTTAGAATTATGTCGACAGGCGTGCCGTCTTCCAAGAATGGCATGTCCTCGACTGGACGAATTTGAGATACAACACCTTTGTTACCGTGACGACCGGACATTTTGTCGCCGGCTTGGATATTTCTCATAGTCGCCACTTGAACGTGTATTTTCGAGATCACTCCCGGGTCAAGCTTTCCTCCATCTCCTTTTTCGCGTGAGAATACCTTTATACCCACGACTCTGCCGGATTTGCCGTGCGGTAATTCAAGCGAAGTATCTTTGACGTCCCTCGCCTTCTCTCCAAAGATTGCACGTAGAAGTCTTTCTTCAGGCGTTAGTTCGCTTTCTCCTTTAGGAGAAATTTTACCGACGAGGATATCGCCACCCCTAACTTCAGCACCGATGCGAATTATACCCTCTTCGTCCAAATTTCTAAGTTTATCTTCCGAGACGTTGGGGATGTCCGGAGTTGTAATTTCGGGTCCGAGTTTTGTATCACGCACATCGACTACGTGTTCCTCAATGTGAATCGAGCTGTAGATTGCCTCTCTTTGAACTTTTTCTGAAAGAATTATGGCATCCTCAAAGTTCGCACCTTCCCATGAAGTGAAGGCTACAACAAGATTTTGTCCCAGAGCCAAAACTCCATTTTCAGTAGATTGGCCATCTGCCAACGCCTGCCCTTTCTTAATTTTATCTCCTCTTCTAACAAGAGGTCTGTGCGAAATCGCCATGTACTGATTCGACATCTTAAATTTGTCGAGTTTGTACTCTTTCTTTTTCCCATCGTTAGCGTTCTTTATAATAATGTGGTCGCCATCAACCTCGGTAACAGTCCCGGGGGTCTCAGCTAGGATTACTCTGCCCGAATCTCTCGCTACTTTCTCTTCTACGCCAGTACCGACGTACGGCGCTGCCGGGCTAATACATGGGACCGCCTGTCGCTGCATGTTTGATGCCATTAGAGCTCTATTCGCATCGGTGTGCTTCAGAAACGGCACGAGGGATGTTGCAACACTGACTAACATATTTGGAGCGACATCGATAAAGTCAACTTCGGAAGCCGCGCAAGTTCCCGCTTTGCCTTTTATCCTGCCGTCTACCGTACTATCCGTGATTACTTTTTTGTCGTTGAATTTCGCACTAGCCGAAGCTATGTTAAATTTTTCTTCTTCTTTAGCGTCAAGCCAGACAACTTTGTCTGTTAACTTTCCTTTTTCAACTTTTATGTACGGCGTAACAATGAACCCGTATTTATCCAGCTTCGCGAAACTCGCAAGACGATTAACAAGTCCTATGTTTTGCCCTTCCGGTGTCTGAATCGGACATATACGACCGTAGTAAGAAGTATGTACGTCGCGCACTTCCATTCCGGCACGCTCACGAGTAAGTCCTCCGGGACCGAGTGCCGTAATAATTCTTTTGTGCTCTAGCTCATCCAGCGGATTTACCTGACTCAAGAATTGCGACATCTGTGAGGAGGCGAAAAATTCTTTTACAACAGCGACAAGTGGACGTGGGTTAATAAGCTGAGCTGGCGCGATATTTTCCATTTCTGGAGTTGCCATTCTATCTTGGGCGATTCTTCTAACTCTGGTAAATCCAACTCTTAGGCGGATCTGAAGAAGCTCTCCTAACGCGCGGACTCTACGTCTGCTTAGATTGTCTACATCGTCAGACTCGGCGTTCGGATCATTATTCAAACGGATAATTTCTTTGATTACATTTATTAAGTCGTTTAACGTGAGTAGCTTGCTTACTTCCTTGTTGTTCTCAAGTCTCTGATTCAGCTTGAACCTTCCAACTTCGGATAAGTCATACCTGTCCTCTTGCTGGAACATTGAATCTATAAGTTTCTTCGCATCCTCCGGTGTTGCAAGGTCGCCGGGTCTAATGCGCTGGTAAATTTCGAGGTATGCGTCTTTGACCGACTCTGTGGTGTCCTTCTTTAGTGTCTGGGCGATTGGCGAACCGAGTTCTTTTTCTATATTCTTTCGATCCATTCCGAAAACCTGAAGAAGTATCGTGGCTGGGACTTTTCTGTTCCTATCAATTTTCACGCTTATGGCCCCGTCTGGATCTGTCTCAAACTCCAACCATGTTCCACGGTTTGGAATTAACTTTGCGCCGAAGAGTTTTTTACCACGATACATATTAAGTTTGAAGTAAGCTCCTGGAGATCTTATGAGCTGGGAGATTACGACTCGCTCAACACCGTTTATTACAAATGTCCCCCTGCTTGTCATTACAGGAAAATCTCCCAAGTAGACTTCCTGCTCTTTGCTTCTCTTGGTTCCTTTTCTAACAAGGCGAACTTTGGCACGAAGCGGAGCTTCATATGTCATCCCTTTGAACCTAGCCTCCTCTTCGGTGTATTTCGGTTCATCAAAATAATAGTCTACAAAATGTAGCTCTAGGTGCTTGTCTGAATAGTCAGTGATTGGCGATATCTCCTTGAATAATTCTTTCAATCCCTCTTTTCTAAACCACTCGTAAGACTCCGTCTGTATTAAAGCTAAATCGGGCTGCTCAACTAAAGCGCCCGAGTGAGATGAGAATGTCTTCGTTGGAAGTTTTGGCATGAGAATAAGGCGGCCGATTCAATAAACGGTTTTTATTCCTCTAAATTTTAATAGCCTAGGTATTTAACAACATTACTGTTGTGTTCGTCAAGACTTGAAGCAAACACAGCCCTTCCAGTCTCCGGATCGGAAATATAATACAAATATGGAGACTTTTCTGGATTTATGCTCGCTTCTATCGCATCGAGGCCCGGGTTCCCTATCGGACCCGGAGGAAGACCCCTATGTAGGTAGGTATTGTACAGTGAATCAATTTTTTTGTCACTATCTGTGATTGGTAAACACGGATCCCCTTTTAGGTAGCATATCGAGGCGTCTATCTGAAGCGGAATCCCGGCTTCTAGCCTTTTTTGAATTACACCGGCAACGATTCTGCGATCTTCCGAGTGTGGTACTTCTGCCTCTATTAAAGAGGCTATTATAATAACCTCTTTAAGCTCTTCAGCGGATAGATTCTCGACAGACAAAGATTTTAGTTTGCTGTTAAAGTTCTCCTCAAATTTTCCTTTAACAACATCTAGGCTTGAACCGAGAAAGAATTCATATGTATCTGGGAATAGGAATCCCTCGAGCTCTTTTGGCAGTGTACTATCTGCTAAAACGCCTTTAGCATTTAGGATGCTGTTTACCTCGGATGCCGTCGAGCCTTCCCTAATCGTAACGGTTGCCTTTGGGGTTTCCGGTGGCTCACGAAGACTGACTCTCGAAACCATGCTAGCAAGCCCCATAATAAACAGCGCGGTTACCGCCGCGAGTATAAGTGATGACTGTTTCATTAATATCCTACTCTCTTTTCCGTAACACTCTGCAGGATGCCAATGAGCGCCGCTACTGTCAATAAGTTCGACCCTCCGTAGCTTACAAATGGCAATCCTATACCTATAACTGGCAAAAGCCCCAAGGTCGAACCCATATTGATAATGAAATGAATTAGCAACACTAAAACTGTTCCTAGCGCGACGAACCTTGGCATATTGCTGTTACTCTCGCGGCCCCTTTTAAGCAATCTGTAAATTAGAAACACAAACGCGGACACAAGAATAAATCCTCCCAGGAAGCCCCACTCTTCAACGAAGGCGGCGAATACGAAATCTGTCTCGGCCGCTGGGAGAAATCCGAGTTGTACTTGGGTGCCACCGCCGAATCCCTTTCCAAAAAATCCGGCTGATCCTATGGCAATCTTCGACTGAGCAACGCTGTAATTCACTCCCAAAGGATCTTCTCCTGGTTGAAACAATGCCGCGACTCTCGCCTTCTGATAATCCGCGAATAGAAAACCCCACGCTAGAGCTCCAATTATAGCGAATACTAATAAGCCAATGAGAATATATTTTTTTGGTATGCCGCTTAAAAGCAGATACCCAAGCCAAATGCCTAAGAGAACAAGACCACTGCCAAGATCCGGCTGTAAAAGGACAACTACCGTTGGGATAAAGAAATATAAAAAGGAGGTAGTTATAATTCCTAATCTCGCTATCGCTATGTGACGTGTGGCGAAAAAGCTAGAGAATAGAATTATTAACGCCGCTTTCATAAATTCGGACGGCTGGATTTGGAATGGCCCTAATACAATCCAGCTACGAGCTCCATGTATCACCGGAGCTATAAGATATGTAATAACGAGGAGGAGGAGAATCGAGAAATAGATTCCAAAGATAAACCACCTGTAGTTAAATAAAGCCCGCAGATTCGAAAATGGTAGGCCTAGCATCAAAAAAAGTGCAGCAGAAAGCCATATAAGTTGCTTCATAAAAAGCCCCGTATCACTTGCCGCTATTGTGAGAAGTCCTGCCACAATGAGAACGACAACAGCTCCGAGAATCCCCCAATCGAGTCTAGCGGAAATTAATCGACTCATGGGCTTTGTACAATCTCACTGAATATTTTTGTCTCTACTTCGCTTTGTCCCAATTCCGCATCAAGTTTTGGAAAAAATACTGTGAATGCTTTTTCTTGAGCTACACCGATATTTTGTACATCCACGGCAGATGCGCCAAGCACACTTTCTCCTAAATCTAGAAGGAGCGCTGTTACTCTTACGCGTTTTATAATATCTAGTGAATCGTTAAACGCTCTGCCAGTAATTCTTGCTCCGTCATCCGTTACGACGGTTTGCAAGTTCCTTAATTCCACCTCGGGAAGTTTCGTCGTTGAGTCTTCGTCCCATTTTGCATTTGTTATTTCTATTGTCGCTTTCGAAACATCATCTTTATTCAGAGCTATGCCGGGGATTACTATGTATCTTTCACTTTCTTCATTGATTGACGAAGCGCCGCTTAGCGATTGGAGCGAAGTATTAAAGGTTCCGAGAATGTTGATTTTGTATTCGAAGGTCGCGTTATAATTAATCGGATTAACCACTTTAGCGAGTACAGTAACCCTTCCTTCCCCGGCCCGCATAACACTAATCGTTTGAGTCTCGAGTTTTGCGTTTTTTATTTCGCAGGGAATACATGTCCCGTCACAATCTACGCTGAGCTCGTTTTGATTTAGTATGCCGTCAAAACACGTCGGCGTTTCATAAAAGTAAACTTTATAAACTCCAAGCCCCACTAATGCAAAGACGATTAAGTATAGTGAACCGTATGTAACTTGCTTCAGGAACCTCATATAAATATTTTACTCTAGATTTTTCCAATGTGTAATTTTAAATACAGAAATCCCGCCGTGGTGGCGGGTTTCAATTTATAATCTCCACTGATATCCCGGCAAAGCTTACTTTCGCCTTGTGGACTATCATCGGCGCATTGCGCTTTCACTTCTCTGTTCGGAATGGGAAGAGGTGGTACACACAATACTAAATCACCGGGAAATCGGTAGAGACTATAGTGTATTTTTATCAACTTCTGAATGGCCAGCTCCTTACGATAACGGTCTATTAGTACTCCTTGGCTAAACACGTTGCCGTGCTTGCACCTAGAGCCTATCAACCTGGTAGTCTTCCAGGGACCTACGTCTAATCTTGAGATGGGTTTCGCACTTAGATGCTTTCAGCGCTTATCCCGTCCGAACATAGCTACTCGGCAGTTCACTTGGTAGCAAAGCCGATAGACCAGAGGTTCGTTCAACCCGGTCCTCTCGTACTAGGGTCAACCTCTCTCAAACGTTATACGCCTACAGTAGATAAAGACCAACCTGTCTCACGACGGTCTAAACCCAGCTCGCGTACCCTTTTAATTGGCGAACAGCCAAACCCTTGGGACCTGCTTCAGCCCCAGGATAGGGTGAGCCGACATCGAGGTGCCGAACACCGCCGTCGATATGGACTCTTGGGCGGTACCAGCCTGTTATCCCCGGGGTAGCTTTTATCCGTTGTCTCCGGCCGTCCTATAAAGGACCGTCGGGTCGCTAAGTTCTGCTTTCGCACCTGCGCGACTTGTAAGTCTTGCAGTCAAGCCAGCTTGTGCCTTTATACGTCCAGTCCGATTTCCATCCGGACTAAGCTGACCTTAATAAACTCCTCCGTTACTCTTTAGGAGGAACACGCCCCATGTAAACTGTCCGCCAGGCACTGTTCCATAAGGTTTTTGCCCTTAAGGTTAGACTTTAACGTTCAAAAGATGGGTGTTTCATTGGCGACTCCACACGGACCGAAATCCATGCTTCAAAGTCTCCCCACTACGCTACGCATTCGGACACTAAAGACAATACCAAGCTCCAGTAAAGCTCCCGGGGTCTTCTCGTCCCACTGCAGGTAACCCGCATCTTCACGGGTATTGCATTTTCACCGAGCTCCTCGCTGAGACAGCTTTCTAGTCGTTACGCCTTTCGTGCGCTCCGGAACTTACCCGGAAAGGAATTGCGCTACCTTAGAACGGTTATAGTTACCGCTGACATTGACGGGGGCTTCACCCAGTGGGCACCCAGCACTTTGTATTCGAAATTTCGAGTACAAAGTGCCGGGCACTCCCAGGATTAACCTTCCCGCATCGGTCAGGCGTCAGCCCCTATACATCCACTTACGTGTTAGCAGGGACCTGTGTTTTTAGTAAACAGTCGCCAGAAAAACTTTCGCTGCGGGCCGACCGAGGTCGGCCAGGCCTTATTCCTAAGTTACGGCCGCTTGATTGCCGAGTTCCTTAGCGAGGAATCACTCGTTCCCCTTGGGCTACTCGCCCTATCCACCTGTGTCGGTTTGCGGTACGGGGCCGACATAATTAATCTTAGAAGTTTTTCTTGGAAGCCTATTCAGAAAAGTTGATCAGGCAAAAACCTGACCTTCCGCCGATTCCCGAACCTCATCATTAAAGATAGCAGTCCGGACTTACCATGACTGCGGCTCTTGGAATAAGCGATGCGAAACCATTAACGCACTCTTCCTTATTTGCTCCGTCCCTTCATCGAATTATGTCGGCGGGCTGGAATGTTGACCAGCTGTCCATCGGCTACAGCTTTCGCTATCGCCTTAGGCTCGCCTAACCCGTGGATGATTGACATTGCCACGGAAACCTTGGATTTTCGGGGATCCGGTTTCTCACCGAATTTGCGGTTACTCATACCAACATTCTCTCTTCCCAGCGCTCCACCCGCCGTTACCGGTCAGGCTTCAGTGCCCTGGGAATGCTCTCCTACCACTCCACCAACGCGAACGTTGGTGAAATCCGTATCTTCGGTAGCTTGTTTAGCCCCGTGAATCTTCGGCGCAACTCGCCGTCGAATAGTGAGTTGTTACACTTTCTTTTAAGGGTGGCTACCTCTAAGCCAACCTCCTATCTGTCTATGGCGAATCACAACCTTTCACACTTAACAAGCATTTTGGGACCTTAGATTACGATCAGGGCTGTTTCCCTTTTGACCATGGAGCTTAGCCCCCACAGTCTAACTGCCGTACTGAACCTCTCGGTATTCGGAGTTTGATTGGTGTGATGAGCTTGCGCCCTGTTCACACCATCCAGTGCTCTACCCCCGAGGGGAATCATACGACGCCAGTCCTAAAACTGTTTCGGAGAGAACCAGCTATTACCAAGCTCGATTAGCTTTTCACTGCGTACCTCAGCTCATCCAAAGACTTTGCGTCATCTACTGGTGCGGACCTCCCCCCACCTTTCGGCGGGGTTCATCCTGGCCAAGGTAAGATCGCCTGGCTTCGGGTCTTGTACGTGCTACTACCAAACCGCTACTTCGCGCCTAAGCGCAAAGTAGCGGTTTTATCGCGCTATTAACACTAGCTTTCGCTTCGTTTCCATCCCATTGGGACTTAAACTTGCAACACACACAAACTCGTTGGTTCATTCTTCAATAGGCACGCGGTCACCCCCTCTTGAACCGAAGTCCAAGAGTAACGGGCTCCCACTCCTCGTAGGCATATAGTTTCAGGTCTATTTCACCGCCCTCACCGGGCTACTTTTCACCTTTCCCTCACGGTACTGGTTCACTATCGATCACAAAGTATATTTAGCCTTACCCGATAGTTCGGGCAAATTCCCACAACACTTTAGTGTGTCGAGGTACTCAAGACTAGGTCATGTAAACATGACTAGAAACAGAGAGTTCATTAGCTTTCGCCTACGGGACTATCACCCTCTTTGGTCAGACTTTCCAGTCTACTCGACTAGCAAATGAATTTTTGACTCTCCTCCATCTCTTACGAACATCCACTATGCGATGTTCGTAAGAAACAGAAAATTTCTATCTTACAACTCCACAGATCTCAATTGTAAAAAATAAAAGATCTCTGGTTTGGGCTTCTCCCTCTTCGCTCGCCGCTACTAAGGGAATAACGTTCGTTCTCATTTCCTCTGGGTACTGAAATGTTTTACTTCCCCAGGTATGCTCAACTGACCTCTTATGTGTCAGAGTCTCCGACGTTCAGTCGGAGGGGTTGCCCCATTCGGAAATCTCCGGATCGTAGGTTACTACACACCTCCCCGAAGCTTATCGCAGCTACGTCGCGTCCTTCATCGCTACTTTGTGTCAAGGCATCCACTATACGCCCTTACAAGCTCCGCCGAAGCGGAGCAATTCGTAAGAAACCGGCCATTCAAAAGTTGATTTTGAATGACACTATTTTTATTTGTCCATCATTTTTGGTTTTCCTCTCAGGCTCGTCGGGAAAACCACTATTTTTAACCAACTCTCTTTGCACTCGGGGACTAAAAAACCGCTCTCTACAAGCGGCACCCTCGACACGGTAAAACCCGTCGTTCGTTAGCCGCTTGATGTTCTTTGCAATCTGTTCATTCCTGGGGGTGATTATATACTCTCCGGTCAATCGGTGTCAATATCAATTCTAGTCGTTGTAGTACGTCCCCGGAATCTTGTCGAAACATGCCTCAACAACCTCTCGGTATCGCTGTGGCGGCAGATCTGTAATCGGTGTCTGATCCTGCAATTTACAGTAATCAAGGCTGTTATTCGCATTGCACTCAGTGAGTAATTCTCCTAGCTCTGTACTAATGAAGTTACGCAGACAAGTTACGCTGGTGCCAATGGGACAGGAACTCGATATTAGCCTCGTATCGTAGTCCTGCTTGCTCTCATAATCTGCTCTGCTTTCCCAGAATAATCTCCCGTCGAAACTAATGGCCACGACGGGGAAGGTGCACGTAAAGGACTTTACTGTGTCCTTCGTTATCTCCACATCTGACGTCCCAGGTTCGCCGGATCCTGGACCGCTTGGTACTGTGCAACTACCAGTAGCCGGATCGTTCGGGTCAGTAAATCTGCATATGCCCGATTGGCACTCACTGTTATCGAAGCACGAGCTGCCTCCAGGCGCGCCGGAGGTCTCACCATCACCTGGGGCTGTGCCTGTTGCATCAGATGGGCAAGTTTCCTCTATCGCGGTTTTTATCGTACCTATATCTCTTTGCGAACAGCCACTGTCACCGAGTCCAAGCTCGAAAGTTAAATACATTCCTATTACTGCGTCCGTGCGGGGCCTATATGTTTCGTCGCAGAAAGTTTCAACGGTCTCATTTATTACACTTTGTGAGACAACGCCGCCGTTACCAGAACACGAGCCATAGCCCGACGGCAAAAATCTTCCGCTCCTCGGTGGAATCTCATCGAGCTCACCGAGAAAAGTATCTTCGATGTTTCTCAAGTCCGGATTAATAACGTTCAATATTAAAACCGTTGACAAGAGAAGCCCCAAACCAACCAATGCCGCCGAAATCCATTTCCTTGCGTCGCTTATCGCAGATGAATTTCCGCCCGATGCCGCGTATCTCACACCGGCATAGATCAAGATTCCGAGCGCCAAAATCACGCCTACGCCCAGGGAAATGTTATATGCATTTACGAATTTCTCTGCGAGTCCTAGGTTGTATGCTTCGTTTATTACTTCATCTGTCCCCATATTTTATTTAGTTGGTCATTTCGAAAGTCTTTATCTGCTCCTCACACTGTGATAGCAATTCGATGTAGCGCGGATTACTAATAACAGTACACCTAACAAGGTAATACTGGTCGTTACCAGTAAAGATATATGCGATTGTGCCGCTATTCTTCATGGGCGTTTTTATGGTTTCGAAGTTTTCACCTGACTCTTCCTCGAATAACCCATATGGTGCTCTGTACACTTTGCTTCCCCCAATTTCTATCTCATCAAAAACAGCTTCTTCCGGCACGAGATTTTTGACCTGCTCTAGGTTGCCTATAGTGCGAATGTTTAGAAGGACTCCGCCAAACGACTCCGTATCTACACTGTCTGGTTCGCTATATATATCAAGTCCATCGAGGAAATCAGCTGTCTCACCCACCCCCCAATCTAGCGGGACTGTGATTTTGTATTCATCGGATCTGTTCACGGCGGTCTTAAGGCCATCGCCCGTCTCATCAATGAACACAGCTCTAGGCCAATACTCCTTTGGCAAATTTGGATCTTCAACTAAGTCTTTACTGTCTCCAAGTTTTATGAATAACAGTACGATAAGTACTATCGTCAATATTGCTCCTATTACTATTGTCGTCAGTTTTGTTTTCTTGTTCATGTTCCGAGTCTTGTTTTTTACTTTTATTTAATGGAACTTCTTATTGAATTCCGGTATCAACACAACATTTATCATCTTGTCCTCCAGAACAAAGGTTTTCCATAACCGTACCACGTAACCTGGCGCAAGTGGTTTGGGTTGTACAGAATCCCCCTGCGTCTTCACAGCGAGTAGCTCCGCCTGTGATTTCGCCAGTTGGGGTTGCGGGAACGTCCACGCCACATACTTCTTCTATTTTAGGCCCTGGGTTCCTTTTCTTTCTTTGGCCTAAAGCATAGCAACCCGGGAGTATTTCGCATGTGTTTTCACCGCAATCCGATCTGTACATATTAAAGTGGATGTGCGGCCCCCTAGCGTTTCCGCTCTTCCCATTAAAGGCAATCTGCTCCCCAGCTACCACATGCGCTGGAAGGTCGTGAATTTTATCTACATACCCCGCCAAATGGCAATACCCGTACTCCTGTCCGGAGTCCCCTCTAAGATTCAAAAAATTACCACATACATCATCGTAGCTAATACTTGTTACAACACCGCTCTCGAGAGCGTAAACGGGTACATTCATCGGCGCTCCCAGATCGATTCCCGAGTGATCACTAGTACAACCGCCCTGGTTCCATGGACATATTGCGCCCGAAAGACCCGGAATTGGTCCATTGCCGGGTCTACAAGAAAGCCACACTCCCTTTGAGCTTAAGCCCGGCTTTCTCAGACCTAATGGACAAGCTTCATCCGGACACGCAGGGAGACCCTCGCAACTTTCGATCGTGCCCCCACCCGATATACACCCTTCGTAACAAAACTGTTGTAGCGCTGGTGCAAAGTAAGCCCCCCCTCTTATAACAATTTTCCCCTCGGACGGCGTTATTCGCTCGTCAAGCCGCAGAGCTATAGCTTCTAGATTTGTGAGGTCCGGGTTAATTGTATTTAGAATAAGATACGAGCTAAGAAGGATGAGCAGTCCAGTGAGTGCCGCTGTAATCCATCGTTTGGCCTCCGTTATTCGGGATGAGTTACCAGCGGATGTTGTATACAGAAAGCCGGCGTAAACTAGGATTCCGAGCGCCAAGATTGTACCCACCCCAATGCTCCAGTCGTATAGTCTTGCTGCGCGTTCGGGGAGATCAAGCTCAACGCTTCCAGTTGCACTCGAGCCCTGTGCGTTGGCATTCTCAATAAAAACAATATCGTGGCTAAGTGCGAGAAACGACACAACAACCAGCAACGCGATGAATAAATGTCTTCCCATAAATCTATTTCTGTCTCAATTGAATTATACCAAATAAAGAACCGCCGGATGGGCGGTTCTTTATTTAGCTCGAGCTAAATCCTATTTGTCTCCAACCTGACTGCGTAGCTTACCGATTAGGTGTGAAGCGTAATCTTTACCACCCAAACCGAAAGCGATACCGCCAGCTAAAGCAATCATCACAACGAACCCTGTTACGAGTGTGTTGATGATCGAAACTGCGATTCCAAGCTGAGTAAGGGAGGCTAGTAATCCGAATATGACCACAGCCCACCATGTGAGCGTCCCAAGGAAATTAGCAGCATGCATTTTAGCGCCAAGCACTGAAGCTTTTACTAAGTTCCTCAGTACATTACCGACGACAACCGCAGCCAACATTATGAGCGCCGCAACTACAACCTGTGGAATGTAGAGCAACACTGATCTAAGGAATTCGGATAGCGCGTCGAATCTCAGAAGATCCGCTGCCGCTAAGATAAAGGCGACTACGATAAACCAGTAAGTTAATCTTCCGAAGAAGCGAGCAATATTTAGAGGAACGCCCGCCCTCTTGAAGTATTTCTCCACTCCAGCCTTTCCAACTAGGCTGTCTAACTTCAAAAGTCCGATTAACCTTTCGATCAGAGCGCCCAATCCTGCTGCGACTATAAGACCGACTATGAAAACCACAATCGCTCCTACTAACGCGGGGATGAATCCCACGAATGCGGCCCAAAGGCCCTGCAGGGATGATGCTAAGACTTCCGTCCAAGTCCGTAAAAACATTTTTGTTTTCTATTGATTATCGACTATTCATCGACCTTTAAAAGCCGTGTGGCTTTAAACTACCTTAATTATATCAAAAATGTGGAATTTTACTGTGGATAAGGGGATGAGATAGGATTTTAAATGCGAAACGGCCGTCCCATTTTGCACACCTTACAGACTAGGTGTGTGGGACGACCGTCTCATCGGGCGCGCTCTGGGTCTCACGGAGACCCATCGCGATTGTCGCTGACCGGCACGCGGACGTGCGGGTCATCGACGAATCGCGGCGCCGGGTGGCTGAAGAACGTTCGACTGATCCAGTGGGCCAACTTCTTGATTCTCACGACGGATGGCGAACGCCACCACCCGACAGCGAGAAAGACCACCATGAGCCCCGCGATGGTCCAGAGCCAGGCGATACCGGCTGTTTTCCACATAGTTCTTACCTCCCGCCGAGTAGCTCGGCGCACTTGTCAGTCACCTGACCGGTGTTCTGGTACGACGCCTCGCAACTCACACGGTCGTTCGCATCTTGGTTCCGCACGGCGGCCCCAACGCAAAGCGACGCGAACGCGAGCAACAAAGCGACGACGAGAATGACCTGACCCATCCTTTGGAGAATTCGGTTTCGGAACATGGTTCCCTCCCTCTTTCTCCGCCCGCGGGGCTTTCCCCGCCCGATGTTTTTCTTAGCGTGTTAAGGGACGGCCAGCACGGCCCCCGTTACACGCACTGTCTTAAGATTATTTATACTATAATTTTTACGTTTTGTCAAACACAAGTCAAAATCTCCCCATATAAAACAAAGATCCCCTGCACCAATTGATACAGGGGTTCGGGCGGGGAGCGCTTGCGC
>Ga0209619_10000046_pt1 | contig 60605 bp, 62 predicted proteins | sample Rifsed16ft3_FD_184011 | JGI IMG/M metagenome (GOLD analysis project Ga0209619, IMG submission 184011) | Soil microbial communities from Rifle, Colorado, USA - sediment 16ft 3 (version 2) | ecosystem: Environmental > Terrestrial > Deep subsurface > Rock core/Sediment | place: Rifle, Colorado... | reverse complement strand
GCCGCCGCGGCCGTCCCGTGACTACTCCCACTCGATTGTCGCGGGCGGCTTGTTCGAGACGTCGTACACGACGCGGTTCACGCCTCGGACCTCGTTCGTGATCCGCACGGAGATCCGGTCGAGGACCTCGTGGGGGATCCTCGAGTACGTCCCCGACATCCCGTCGACGGACTCGATCGAGCGCACGGCGACCGTGTGCCCGTACACGCGGACGTCCCCGTGGACCCCCACGCTTTGGACGGGCAGGAGGACGGCGAAGTACTGCCACGGGAGCTTCATGCTCCCCGCCCGTGCGGCTGCCTCGATTTCCTCCTCCACGATCGCGCATGCGTCCCGCACGACGGCCACTCGCTCGGGCATGACCTCCCCGAGGACCCGGACCGCGAGGGCCGGCCCCGGGAACGGTTGCCGCTCCGCGACCCGCACCCCGAGGGCCCGCGCGACTTGGCGGACCTCGTCCTTATAGAGGTCCCGGAGGGGCTCCACGAGCTTCAGCTTCATGACCGCAGGGAGGCCCGCGACGTTGTGGTGGCTCTTGATCCGATCCCGGAGCTGGCCTCCGCTCTCGATCCAGTCGGGGGCGATCGTCCCCTGGACGAGGGTGTCCGCGCCGAAAGACGCGGCCTCCCGCTCGAACAGCTCGATGAACTTGTTCCCGATGATGTGCCGCTTCTTCTCGGGGTCCGTGACCCCCGAGAGGGCGCGGAAGTACTCCTCCGCGGCGTCGACGATCCGGTGGTTCACGCCCAAGCCGCGGAGGGTCTCCTCGACGTCCCCCGTCTCCCCCTTGCGCATGAGGCCCGTGTCGACGTACACGGCGAGGAGCCGGTCGCCGAGGGCGCGGCTCGCGAGGACCGTGGCCGTCGTGCTGTCGACCCCGCCCGAGCAGGCGATGATCGCCCTGCCCTGCACGGCCGCGCGGAGGGCCTCGACCTGCTCCTCCACGAAGGCCCTCGCGTCGAACATCACTCACCCAAGGTCCGGGAGTCCTCGAGGACCCACTTCTTCATCGCCTCCCGGTGCTCCTTGAGCTTCTCCTGGAGGCGCTCCTCCTTGAGCGCGAGCATCTCCACGGCGAGGATCGCCGCGTTCTCCCCGCGGTCCAGCCCGACCGCGGCGACGGGAACCCCGGGGGGCATCTGGGACACGCTCAGGATCGCGTCGAGGTTCACCTTGCCGCTGACGGGGACGCCGATCACGGGCTTCGTCGTGTGGGCCGCGATCGTCCCCGGGAGGGCCGCGGACAGCCCGGCGATCGCGATGAACACCTTCGCGGTCGTGTTCCGGATGAGGTCCCGGAGGAGGTCCGGCGTCCGGTGCGCGGACGCCACGACGATCTCGTGCTCCACGCCGAACTCCTGGAGGATGGAGGCCGCCTTCTTCCCCACCTCCGCGTCGCTCTTGCTCCCCAGGACGATGAGCACTTCAGGCGGCATCGAATGGGACAAGGGGGGGCGGGAGATAAAGGCTTCCCGCCGGCCGAGGGCCCACCGCGCGGATTCGAGTGGCGAGGGCTCAGCTCTTCATGATCGCGAGGAGGAAGAGCCCGATGGCCACGGCCGCCCCGATCGCTGCCGCGAGGATCACGCCGATCGACTCGATGATCACTTGCGACAGGTCCACGCTGTTACTGATGAACGTGTATGGGCCGACGCCGAGGGCCCACACGATCCCCACCGCGAGTCCGCCCACAAGCAGGCCGGCCCCGATCTTCCGGCTCTTTCCGCTCCCGAAGTACGCCGTGAAGGCGCCCGTGATTACGAGGAACAGGCTGAAGGTCAACAGGAGGATCGTGACGAACGTCCAGAGCTCGAAGGCACCCATCCACGCCATGACATATCTCCTCAGAACTTGATACCCGTGAGGGTCTTCGTGTCGATCACGCCGGGGATGGACCGGATCTTGTCCACGACGACCTGGCCGAGGATGTTGAAGTCCTCCGCCTCGATCTTCGCGATTAGGTCGTACTCACCGAAGAGCGGGTGAAGCTCCACGATCTCCTTCACCTTGAGGAGCTCGTTGTACACCTCGTGCTCCTTCGCCGGGGCGGTGCTGATGAGCACGAACCCGATAGCCATCCCTGGTCACCGCGCCGAGAACCTACTGTCATGATATAACCCTTTCGTACCGTCCCTCCCCTGGAGAGGGCTGCATCAGAAGGTGGCGTGTCGGCGCGCTCGCGCAACGACCCGATCCCACGTCGGCAGGTTCGTCTGGGTCCCCTTCGTCTCGACGACGAAGCTCGCGACCGCAGAGCCGAGGATCCCGCAGCGACGGAGGTCGAGGCCGCGGGCGAGCCCCGCGTAGAACCCCGCTCGGTACGCGTCCCCCGCGCCCGTGACGTCGACGACGCGCCCCGGCCGGACTCGAGGGACGCGGACCTTGCCCTCGCGGGTGAAGATCACGCTCCCCCGCGACCCGAGCGTCGCGACGACCACCTCCGCATGCCGCAGGAGGCCCGCCGTTGACGTCGTCCCCGCGAACCGCTTCGCCCGTGCGATCTCCGCCTCGTTTCCGAAGAAGTACGTCGACCGGCGGAGGAGGCTGAGAAACAGGCTCCTCCGGTAGACGTAGTGGATCTCCTGGGAGGGGTCGAAGGCGATGGACCGGCCGAGATCCTCCGCGAGGTCCGCGACCCTCACATAGTACTCGGGCCGGCCCGTCCCGAGGTGGACGAGCTCCACGTCCCGGACGCTGTGCCGAAGGACGGGCCGACGGGCCGTATCCTTCATGGGCCCTTGGTCCACGATCGCCATCTGGTTCCCCCGGCGGTCCGAGAACACCCAGGCCGTGGGGGTCGAGCGTCCTCGGACGACCCGGAGGTCCCGGAGGTCTACGCCGTCCTCGCGGAACGCGTCGCGGTAATCTTCGGGGAAGTCCGGGCCGACGAAGGACGCGAGGGAGGTGCGGACGCCGAGGCGCGCCGCCGCGCGGGCGAGGTTACCCGCCGTCCCCCCGAAGTACCGCCGCCGGTCGAGGATCTGGATCGACGTGTTCGGGTCGGGGAGCCGGGGGACCGTGACGATGTAGTCGAGGACGACATGCCCGAAGGCGCCGAGGAAGTTCTTCACTGCCACGCCGCGAGCCTCCGCTGGACGTCCGAGAACCTCTCGAACGGGATGAACTCGATGGCCTCCTCCCGGCACAGGTCCGCGAGCTCCGCCTTCGCGAAGACGAGGTCTGCCTCGATCGCGGGGCAGAGGTCCGAGTGGCCGTCTCCCACATAGGCGATCCGGTATCCCTGGGCCCGGAGCTGGAACAGCCGCAGGAGCTTGCACGTGCCGCAGAGGTTGCACGTCGGGTCCGACCAAGGGTACGAGATCGTCACGCGGCCGCCGTCGAATGCGGTCTGGTTCGTCCGGACGGGGAGCTCGATCCCCCACTTCCTCAGGAGGAACCGGAGGTAGAAGTCGAGCCCCTCACTCACGATCTCCAGGAGGATGCCCTCCCGCGCGCAGAAGTCCCGGAACTCGAGGAAGGTCCCGTCCATCTCCGCGTGCGCGTCGACGAACGCGAGGAGGTCCTCTTCCCGCGCCCGGAGGAGCGCGAACTGCCGGGCCATCGCCTCCCGCGTCCCGATCGTCCGCGCGCGGTGCAACTCCTCGATCTCGAGCCACTCGCGTGGAGCGAACTCTTCAAGCAGAATCTCCGCGACGTCCCGTCGAGTGATCGTCCCGTCAAAGTCCGACAGGACCGCACGCTTCATGGGACGTCCCCGGGCCGACGGCTACGTGCCCTCGCTCCACGACTCGAGATACGCCCTCTGGGTCGGCGTGAGACGATCCACTTGGATTCGCAGGGCTTTGAGTTTCAGCCGGGCGACCCGGTCGTCGATCGTCTCGGGAACCGGATAGACCCCGGGCGTGAGCCCCTTCGCCGTCCGGGCGAGGTGGCCTGCGCAGGCGGCCTGGATTGAGAAGCTCATGTCCATGATCTCGACGGGATGGCCCTGGCCCGCGGCGAGGTTCACAAGACGCCCCTCCGCGAGCAGGTGGGCCCGCTTCCCTCCGGGGAGGACGTACTCGTCGACGAACTCCCGGACCCGTCGGCGCGCCTTCGCGACCTGGTCGAGGTCCGCCTTCGAGATCTCGTTGTCGAAGTGGCCCGCGTTCGCGAGGACGACGCCATCCTTGAGGAGGGGGAAGTGCTTCGCCGTGACGACGTCCTTGCACCCTGTCGCGGAGACGATGAAATCCGCGAGTCTCGCGGCCTTTGCCATGGGGAGGACCTCGAACCCGTCCATCGTGGCCTCCAGGGCCCTTACGGGGTCGATCTCCGTGATGATGACCCGCGCTCCGAGCCCCTTCGCGCGGGCTGCGATCCCACGGCCGCACCACCCGTACCCCGCGACGACGAACGCCTTCCCTGCGACGAGCAGGTTCGTCGCCGTCATGATCCCGTCGAACGTGCTCTGCCCTGTCCCGTAGCGGTTGTCGAACAGGTGCTTCATCTCCGCGTCGTTCACGTCGATCACGGGGACCCGGAGCTTGCCCTCCTTCGCCATGGCCCGGAGCCGGATCACGCCCGTCGTCGTCTCCTCGTTCCCGCCCTGGACGCCGTCGAGGAGTTCCGCCCGCTTCGTGTGGAGGAGGAGCATGAGGTCGGCCCCGTCGTCGATCACGAGGTCCGGCTCCAGGTCGAGGACTTTGTGGAGGCTCTCGTAGTACTCTTTCGTCGTCTGCCACTTCCGGGCGTAGACGTCGAGCCCGTGGACCTCCTGGAGGGCCGCCGCGACGCTGTCGTCCGTGGAGAGGGGGTTGCACGACGCGAGGCGTACCCGCGCGCCGGCCTCCCGGAGGCTCAGGGCGAGGACCCCCGTCTTCGCCTCCGTGTGGAGGGCCATCCCGATCCGCACGCCCTTCAGGATCCCCGACCGCTTGAGGTCCTCCCGGATCGCCGCGAGGACGGGCATGTGCTCCCGGGCCCATTCGAGGCGGCGCGCCCCCCGCTCCGCGAGTTCGGACATCGAGGCGCCCATCCCCCGGATTCGATTTCAGCCTTCCGGTCGGCGGGTCAGGGGCCGCCGCACTCGGGGGCCGAGAGGGAGGCGCTCACTTGAGGGAGGCGATGAACTCGTTGAGGCCGACGGCCGGGAGCGTGACCGCGCGGAAGTTCCCGTCCTGCGCGTTGAGGGCCGCCGCCTTCATGACGGTCGCGTCGTCGGGCCCCTCGATCACCGCGACGAGGTCGTAGGGCCCGAGGGTCGACCACGCCTGGACGATGCGGCAGCCATGGGCCTCCCACACCTTCCGGGCCTGGGCGAGCATGTCTCCGAGCTTCCGGACGTTCCGCACGGCGGAGTCCGTCAAGGTCACGAGGCGGATGTACTGGGGCATGGATCTCGGCGTCGGGTATTGCGCTGCGGCGTCAAGGCCTTTGCCTCCCTTCCGACGAGGCCATCGCCTTGGGGGCGGGCACGGATGCCTCGAGATGCTCCGTCGACGGAAGGACGTCCTCGACCTTGAAGCGCCGGAGAAGCCGTTTCATGAGGGGCGGAGCGGTCAAGGTCGTGACGAGGGTCATCACGATGAGGGCCGAGTAGATGTCGGGACCGATGATCCCCGTCGCGAGCCCGACCTGGGCGAGGAGGAGCTCCATCATCCCGCGGGCATTGAGGCCCACGCCGAGGGCGAGGAGGGGCGCGCCCCGGAAGCCCGCCGCGGCGCCGCCGATGAGCCCTCCAAGGAACTTCCCCGCGAACGCGACCCCCGTCACGAGGAGGATGAGGGGCCAGGACTCGAAGTTCAGGGCGACATTGAGCCCGACGAATGCGAAGAAGATCGGGGCGAGGAGGCCGAGGGTCACGGCGGACACCGAGTTGCGGATCCGGTTGAACTCCTCCCGCCCCACCATCTTGGGCGTTATCAGGATGCCGCCGTAGAAGACGCCGACCGCGAAGTGAATCCCTGCGGCCTCCGCGGCGGCCCCGAGCAGGAGGGCGATCGCGATCCCGAACGCGAAGGCGGACTCTTGCCCCTTCATCGATCGGATGAACCGCCGGATCCGCGAATCGCCGTTCCCGTCCGCCTGCATCGTCCTCCGCAGGACCATCTCGACGCTGAAGACGAGGCCGACGAACAGGAGGGTCTTCCCGAGGATCCATCCGAGGACCCCGGGGTCGGGAGACGCGGACCCGGCCTGGCCGAGGGCGATGACGAGGCCGAGCATCGCGAACGCCACGAGGTCGTTCACGAGGGCCACGGAGACGATGGCCCGGCCGAGCCGGCTGTGGAGGAGGTTGAGGTCCATGAGGATGCGAACGCTCACGGGGAGCGCGGTGACGGCCATCGCGGTGCCGAGGAAGACCGACTGGACGAAGGACAAGCCCATGGCTTGGGCGAGGAGGAGCCCGAGGGCGAAGGGGAACACGAACTCGACGACGGCCACGACGAAGCTCCGCTCGTGGAACGCGCGGCTCAGGCCCTCCCGTCCCAGCTCCATCCCCGCGAGGAGCACGAGGACGAGGACGCCGAGGTCCGCGACGATTCGGAGGGACGCGCCGAGATCCGTCGCCGGGTCCGGGTTCACGAGGACGAGGAGCGCGGGGCCCAGGACGATCCCCGCGAGGACCTCTCCGATCATGGGAGACTGGCGCATCCGCTCGAACGCCTCGCCCGCGAGCTTTGCGGACACGAAGATGAGGAGGAGGGCGACGATGAGGTCCACGGTCGCTCCCGGTCTCCCCCTCGACGCGGGTCCCTCGCTATATCCCTTGTTTCCTGATTATCTCCGGAAGCGTCTGTCCGCCGAGGACGCTCGTCCGATGGCCAAGGTCTTTACCCGCCCGCGTCCTTCCAAGGCCGCGACTCATGGTCGGCCTCGGGGACAAGCTCCGGATTGGGTGCAGCGGGTGGGGATACGACGACTGGCTCGGCGGCTTCTACCCGCCTGGTACGCCGAAGTCGGACTACCTTCGCCTCTACTCGGCCGTCTTCGACGTTGTTGAGGTCGACTCCTCGTTCTACCGGAACCCCGGGCCCGCGATCACGAAGGGGTGGTACCGGTCCACCCCTGCGGGCTTCGCGTTCACGATGAAGGTCCCCAAGCGGATCACCCACGAGAAGAAACTCAAGGGCGTCTCGGAGTCCCTCGGCTGGTTCTACGCGTCCGCAAAGGAACTCAAGGAAAAGTGCGGCCCCCTCGTCGTGCAGCTGCCGCCGTCGATCAAGTACGACGCCCACTGGGCCGTCATGCAGGACTTCGTCGGGTCCCTCGACATGACGTATCCCCACGCGATTGAGTTCCGTCACAAGTCCTGGTTCCGCGAGGACGTGTACTCTCTGCTGAGGGACCGGAACATCGCGATGGTCTGGACGGAGAACCAGTACCTCCGGAGCCCGTCCGCGGTGACCGCGGATTACGTCTACCTGAGGATGGTCGGGGACCGGGAGATCACGAAGTTCAACGAGGTCCAGAAGGACCGGTCCATGGAGATGCGCGCGTGGTACAAGGATCTCGAGGGGTCGGCGGATTCGGTGAAGGGAGCCATGGTCTTCTTCAACAACCACTACGCGGGGTTCGGGCCCGGGAGCGTGAACGAGTTCCGCCGCCTCGCGGGGCTCATGGAGTACGCTTTCCCCGCGGGGGCCGGCGCCCCGACGGGACAGAAGAGCCTCGGCGACTTCGGGTGAGCCCCCGGCCGGACGGAGGCCCTGAGTGGCGCGCGTGATCTTCCACGTCGACATGGACGCGTTCTACGTGAGCGTGGAGCGTCGGGAGGACCCTGGCCTCGTCGGCCGGCCCGTCGTCGTCGGGGCGGACCCGAAGGGCGGCCGCGGGCGGGGGGTCGCCATGGCGTGCAGCTACGAAGCGCGCGCCCTCGGGATCCGGAGCGGGATGCCGATCTCGATGGCCTGGAAGCAGGCCCCCGAGGCCGTGTACCTGCCTCCGAACTACGACCTGTACGGCTCCGTGTCGGAGAGCGTAATGAACGTCCTCCGGGACTTCGCGGACGTCCTCGAGCATGTGAGCATCGACGAGGCGTTCCTCGACGTCACCTCGAAGGTCCACGGGTTCGACGACGCGGAGGCCCACGCCCGTCGGGTGAAGGCCGCCGTCCGGGAGCGGGAGGGCCTCGCGTGCACGATCGGGGTCGCGCCGAACAAGTCGGGCGCGAAGATCGCCTCCGACCTCGCGAAGCCGGACGGCCTCCTCGTCGTCCGGCCCGAGGCGCTCGTCGCTTTCCTCGATCTCCTGCCCGTCACCAAGATCAGCGGGGTCGGGCCGAAGACGGCGGCCGTCCTCGAGCACGCGGGGGTTCGGACGATCGGGGACCTCGCCCGGTTCCCCGGGTCGGATCTCAAGAAGCTCCTCGGGAAGAACGCGGTCTGGCTGTGGGGGATCGCCCGCGGCCTCGAGGAGCTCCCCGTCGAGGAGCGACCCGACCCGAAGTCGATCAGCGTGGAGCGGACGTTCGAGCGGGACGTCTCGGACTGGAACGTGGTCCGGTCCACGCTCGCGGACATCGCCCGCAATGTCTCCCTGAGGGCGAGAGCCCAGGGAGCGGCGTACCGGACGATCGGGATCAAGGTGCGCTTCTCGGGTTTCCAGACGCATCTCCGGGAGCGGACCCTGTCCTCGGCCGTCCTCGACGAGGCCGTCCTGGCGGGCGTCGCGGGAGAGCTGCTCCGGGAGTTCGAGGCCATGGGGCGTCCCGTCCGTCTCCTGGGCGTTCGGGTCGCGAACCTGGACCGCCCGAAGACCCGTCAGCCGACCCTCGGCGCCTTCGAGGGCCCCGGAGGCCCGGGGTCGGCCTAGCCCCTCGCAACGGCGAGGGGACCCTTGCGGGGCCGGCCCTCGTCGGCAAGGACGGACCCGAGGATCCTGATCCCGCGCCGGATCTCCCCCTCGCCCGGGAACGAGAAGTTCAGGCGCATGTGGTTCACCTTCGGCGTCCCGGGGAAGAAGCCGTGGCCGGGCACGTAGATGACCCCCCGCTCGGCGGCTTTCGGCAGGAGGTCCCTCGTATCGAGTCCCGGGCGGACGCTCACCCAGAGGAACATGCCCCCCTGGGGCCTCGTCCACTCCACCCCGTCCGGGAATTGCTCCTCCATGGCCGCCATCATGACGTCTCGCTTCCTCCCATAGAGGGCGCGGATCCTCGGGAGGTGCTCGTCGAGCATGCCGAGCGTCAGGTAGCGCTCCGCGACCCGTTGCCCGAACGCGTTCGTGAAGACGTCGACGCCCTGCTTCGCGAGGGACATCTTGTTCACGAGGTCCGGCGCCCCGTGGGCCCAGCCGATCCGGAAGCCGGGGGCCAGGACCTTGCTGAAGGATCCGAGGTACACGACCCACCCCTCCTCGTCGTACGAGGCGAGCGGGGCCTCCGCCTCCCCTTCGAACCGTAGGTCGTAGTACGGGTCGTCCTCGACGATCGGGACCCCGTACGTCGCGGCGAGGTCCACGAGGGCCCGCCGGCGGCGCTGGGACATCGTCGTCCCCGCAGGGTTCTGGAACGTCGGCACGACGTAGATGAACTTGGGCCGGATCCCCTGGTCCGACATCTCCTGGAGGTCCTCCTCGAGGACGTCCGTCAGGAGGCCCTCCGAGTCGATGGGCACGCCGTGGTACGTGGGGCGGTACGTCGCGAGGGCCGTGAAGATCCCCAGGTACGTCGGCTCCTCCGTGATCACGACGTCCCCCGGCTCCACGAGGACGCGCCCCATGAGCTCGATCGCCTGCTGGGACCCGTGGGTGACGATCGTCCGGTCCGCCGAGGCCTCGATCCCGCGCGCTCCCATCCGGGCCGCCAGGGCCGTTCTGAGCTTCGGGTCGCCCTGGGTGAGCCCGTACTGGAACGCCGCGGCCGTCTCCTCGTGGAGGAGCTCGTCGAAGATGACCTTCAGGTCTTTGAGGGGGAACGAGTCGGGGCTCGGCAGGCCGCCGCCGAAGCTGATGATCTTCGGGTCCGTCGCGTATTTGAGGAGTTCCCGGACGTCGGACGCCTTCATCCATTTCGTGCGCTCGGCGAAGAGGGCCTCCATGGTGGGCGGCATGGGGATCGCCCGACGTATGCGCGTCCCCTCGTCTCAAGGAACCGCATATGCTGTAACGTTGACACGCGTTGACACACGTCCGCCTTCGTGCTGACGGTCAGTTGAGGGGCGTGGCCTCCCGCCGTTCCCGAGTCACGGGGAGGTCGTAGCCGGCGAGGAGCCGCAGGCTTTCCGCGGGGTCGAGGCACTCCGCGGCGATGACGCCCGCGCGGTCCACACGGCCCCGGGCGAAATGCATCGCGAAGACGGCGGCCCCCGTGCCGACGAGGTATCCCGTGGCCGTGGCCCCGTGCCGCTTCGCGGCCTCCGCGTGGCTCATCCCCGTCCAAAGGCGGAGGGAGGCCGGCCGGCCGTCCCGCGTGCCGTCGACCTCGACGACGATCATCGCGGCCCCCCTGACCTTCCCGATGAGGTCCGTGGGGCGCGGGAGGAGCTTCATGAGGACCTTCTTGGGAACGACGGGCTGGCCGTCCACGATCACGGGCTCGTCCGACAGTACCCCGAGCCGCTGGAGCATGTTCAGGGTCGCGTACGTCGTGTCGTCGACCGCGAGCTTGAGGTCCGCGTACCGCAGGCCCTTCCCCAGGAACTTCCCCAAGGTCTCCGGCTCCTCGTGGTCCATGAGGTACACGGGCTGGGGCCCGACGGGCTCGGGGAAGAGGTAGATCTCCTTCCCGCTCCACGGGGGCACGTGGACGATCTTCCCGTCCTCGAAGTAGAGGCCCGGGGTGAAGACCTCCGCGAGGAACGTCTCGGGAGACCAGACGACGGGGAGCGGGGTGTCCGCGGACCACGCGGTATCCCCGTCCCGAATCCGCACCCGGTCGACCGTGTCCAGCGTGTCCGCAGCGGCCCGCGCGAGGACGTTCGCGATCCCGGGATCCTCCCCGCCCCCGAGGAGGGCCGTGAGGCCCGCCTTCCGGAAGCGGGCGTCGAAGGGGAACTGCTGGGACGGGAGGGAGGAGAGGTCCATGTAGTGGGCGCCCGCGTCGAGGCACGCCTCCATGAGCGCGAGGTCGAGGGAGACGTGGGCCGCGTTGATCGCGAGGTGGGAGCCCTCGACGAGCTTCGCAAGGTCCCCCGCGGACGTCCCCGGGAATGGAGCGGCCCGCGCCTTCCGACTCCCGAGCTTCGTCTCGAGGGTCTTCGCCCGCTCGGGGACCATGTCTGCGAGGACGATCCCGTCGATCTCCTTCTCGCGCACGAGGTGGGTCGCGGCCACGGAGCCCGTGGCCCCTGCTCCGATCAGGACGACTCGAATGCTTCCACGTCCAGGGGACCGCGACGTCGACGTCCCACGTAAAGGCTTCGTCCTACCCGGGCGTCGGGTCTTTATACCCGTGGAAGAAGGCCCAGAACGTGAGGACGCCGACCGCGTACAGGGCCGTCGTCACGAAGAAGGGCAGGTCCACGTTCACGGTCAGGAGGTAGCCCCCCGCGGTCGTCGAGATCGCGAAGGGCAGACGGAACGCGGCGCCTGTGACCGCGGAGGCCGCGGCCCGCTCCGACTCGTCGACCGCGGACATGAGGAACGCGGAGGCGACGGGCCACGTCATGTTCATCAGGAGGTTCCGGGCGATGTACAGGGCGCCGACGACGTGGATGTTCAGGACGAGGGGGATGAAGAAGAGGGTCGCCGTCGCGAGGGCCTGGACCTCGACGATGGACCGGACCATCCCCCGCCGGCGGGAGAGGACGGGCGCCAGGAGGTATGAGAAGGCCATGAACACGCTCGCGAGGGCGAGGAGGGGCCCCGTCGTCGACTCCGCGAGCCCGAACTTGAGGTAGAACCAGAGGGTGAAGAGGGGGATGATGAGGCCCGCCCCCAGGCCGATGATGAAGTTCGATGCGAAGAACCGCGTGAGGATGCGCGCGGACTTCCGAGGCAGGAGGCTTCGTCCCTCGGGCGCCCGCGTCCGGCCCACGCGGACGAGGAGGAGGGCGAGGGGGGAGGCGAGGGAGAGTCCCGCCGCGATCGCGAACGCGGGGCGGTACGCGCCCGTGGGGTCCGCGGGGTTCGCCGCGTAGAGGACGTCCGGGAGGATCCCGAGCAGGTTCCCCGCGGCGAAGCCCATCGAGTTGAAGAAGAAGCTCATCCCGAACACGGAGGTCCGGACGGCCGGGTCCGTCGCCTCCGCGAGGAGCGCGTTGAACGTCGAGAAGCCGAGGGCCTCCGCGACCCCGAGGAGCCCGCCCGCGAGGAGGAACATCCCGTAGGAGTCCGCGAGGACGAGCATCCCGAGGGCGGCCGCCATGAGGGCGGTCCCGAGGATCGTCATCCTCCGGCGCCCGTAGCGGTCCGCGAGGATCCCGAAGGGGATCACGAGGCTCACGGACGTCAGGCCCGTCGTCGTGAAGAAAGTCCCCGCGTGGACGGCCGTGAGACCGAGACGCTGCATGTACACGGACAGGGAGACGTTCAGGAGGCCGATTGACAGCCCCGTGAGGCTGAAGGAGACGAGGAGGAGCTTCGCGTCGCGGGTGAGGCCTCGCCGCGCCGCATGGAGGAACCCGGTCCCCGATCCCATGCCCCGCGGGCACCCGCACGGGCGCCTTAACGCTTTCTCCGGGGTCGGCGGGGCCGGGCGGGCGGCGCCCGAACGCCGACGTGTCGTGCGAGCCGGCGAACCTCCTTGTCGGACATCCAGAAGACCTTGAGGTACTCGAACAGCTCGCGGTCGTTCATCCCGAGCCGCTGGCCCTCCGCGATGCACGTCCGGTACGCCTCGATCTCCGTGGGGAGGTCCGGATACTCGTATCCGTCCTCGAAGAGTTCCTTCCCCTCCCGGAACTGCCGGACGTGGACGAGCTCATGGACGATGTCGAGGTAGATGTCCCTCGGGTTCCCGGTCCTCAAGTAGTGGGTGGAGACCATGAGATGGCCGTCCTCGTCGCTCACGCCCATGAACCCCCACTTCGAGGAGTAGAACTCGACCCGGAGGGATCGCAGGGCCTTCGCCGTCGCGGGCCCGAAGATCGCCCGCACCGCGGGGACCTTCTCGAACCCGCGGAAGTGGTCCGTGAAGCGGTCGTACGTCAGGCGGATGTTCCTCGGCATGCGGACGTCGGGCAGCTTCGGCTTCGTCATGGGGTCCCTCCCTGGATCGCGGCGACCGCGCGGAGCGCCTCCCTCTCGTGGGCTTTCGGGTCGACCTTCTGGAACGCCGCGCGGATCGTCCCCTCCGGCCCGATCACGTACGTGACCCGCTTCGCGACCCCGAGCAGGCCAAGGGCGTTGTACCTTCGGCTAAGCTCCTTCGTCGGATCCGCGAGGAGGGGGAAGTTGAGGGCGTATTTGTCCCGGAACTCGCGGTGGGACGCCTCGTCCTGCGTGCTCACGCCGAACACGAGGGCCCCCGCGGACCGGAACGCCTCGATCCGGTCCCGGAACGCGCACGCCTCGCGGGTGCAACCCGGGGTGTCGTCCGCGGGATAGAAGTACAGGACCACGGGGCGGCCCCGGAGGTCCGCGAGCCGGACCGGGTTCCCGTCCTGGTCTCTCGCCGTGAAGTCGGGCGCCACGGTCCCCGGCGCAAGCAGGCTCGCCATTGTTTCGGCCCCCCGAAACGAGCGTCCGATTTGAACGTTCCACCCTTGCGGGCTGTCATCGTTTAGCTTACATAGCAGTCTGACTTGACTCGTTTTTCATCTGTTTACATAACTTCGAGAGCAATAAGTTAAGATACTCCCAGGCGAATGGGTTGGCCCCATGGCCGGCCCGGTTCGTATCCCGCCCGCGGAGGCGCTCCAGCGCTCGTACCTCACGGTCCGGGACCCGCGGATGCAGCGCGTCCTGCGCGTTCAGGCGGCCCTCGGCATGACGATCCGGGAGTACCTGAACGGCCACGGATTCGTCGAGCTCCTGCCGCCGATCATCGGGCCCGTCGCGGACCCCGGGCTCCGCGGGGCGAAGCAGGCGACGATCAACTTCTACGGCCGCGAGTACAAGGTCATGTCGAGCGCGATCCTGTACAAGCAGATGATGGCCGCCTCCCTCGGGAAGATCTACTTCTTCTCCCCGAACGTGCGACTGGAGCCCCTCGAGACCGCGACGACGGGGCGGCATCTCGCGGAGTTCGTCCAGGTCGACATCGAGGAGGCCGGGGCGACATACGAGGACGCGATGGCCCGCGCGGAGGACCTCGTGAGGACCGTGATCGCCCATGCGAGGGGGGCTCTCGGGGACGACCTCGTGGCGTTCGACCGCCGCCTGAACGGCGGGTCCCGCCCCTTCCGTCGCCTCCTCTACTCGGAGGCCGTCGGCCTCCTGAAGGAGCACGGCCGCGAGGTCCCCTACGGGGTCGAGATCCCCTGGGAGCACGAGGAGTTCCTCTCGACCCTGTTCGAGGAGCCCTTCTTCATCCACGACTACCCGCGGGGCTCCCGCGGCTTCTACGACCGGGAGGACCCCGCGAAGCCGGGGATCCTGCGGGACTTCGACCTCCTCTATCCCGAAGGATACGGGGAGGCGATCAGCGGCGCGGAGCGGGAGCACGAGTACGCGAAGGTCATCGCCCGCCTCCGGGAGACGGGGGAGAACCCCTCGAAGTACGGCTGGTACATCGACATGCTCCGGGAGGGGATCCCGCCGTCCTCGGGCTTCGGGATCGGGATCGAGCGCCTCACGCGGTACGTGTGCGGCCTCCGGTCGATCTGGGAGGCCCGGCCGTACCCGAAGGTCCCGGGCGTCTTCAGCCCGTAGGCGGTCCGAGCGATGAGCGAGCCCCTCACGAAGCTCTTCATGAAGGTCGCGTCCGTCCGGTCCGCGGCGGCCGCGGGGCGGAGCTTCCTCGAGTCGTACCCCGTGGACGAGATCATCCAGAAGGCGAAGCACGGGCGGGACGCCCTCTACCCCTTCTCCGACCTCGACGAGTACGGGCGCGCCCTCCTCGGGGCGGACATCGGTCTCAAGCAGCTCACGCGGTTCGCGACCCTCGACCAGCTCGTCCTCCTCCCGCCCATCTTCACCCCGAAGCGCCTCGAAAAGCTCACGGAGCTGGGCCGGGAGCCGTACTTCAGCGACGTCGACCTCGAGACGACGATCGGCGGCTTCCGCTCGCGGATGCCCGTCACGATGGCGTCCATGGGCTCGACGGAGGTCGCCCACGGGGCGAGCGCCCAGCTCGGCCGAGGGGCCGCGGAGGCGGGGATCCCGATCGGCCTCGGGGAGAACATCGCGACCGTGTGGGGATACGAGCGGCGGTCGAAGGCCTCCATGCCCTCCTTCAAGCAGCGCCTCTTCGCGTACCTCGAGCACCTCGACGGGACCCACGGCGGCGCGGTGATCCAGCAGAGCGTGGAGGACGCCTCCGACGAGCTCTGGAACAAGGTGTACACGGACCCCGACGTGGAGCCGTACTTCAAGAAGGGTCTCGTCGCGTTCGAGGTCAAGCTCGGGCAGGGCGCGAAGCCCGGGCTCGGGGGCGAGACGAAGGTACCCCGGGACGTCGCGCGATCCCTCAAGGGGACGTACTACTTCCCCGACGACCCCGAGCGTGTGGATCGGGAGATGTACGAGCGGCACAGCGCCCCCGGGACTTTCACGGAGGACATCCTGCGGGGCCAGTTGCGCTCCCTCCGGAACAACTTCCCGCGCGCGAGGATCTGGATCAAGGCGGGTCCGTTCCGAGACCTCCTCCCCGTCTTCCGCGTCGCGTGGCAGGAGCGGATCGACGCCGTCCTCGCGGACGGCAAGGAGGGCGGCACGGGGATGAGCCCCGTGATCGCGCTCAAGGACCTCGGCCTGCCGACCCTCGCGTGCCTCACGCGGATCAGCGACGCGCGGACGGAGGGGCTGCCCCTCTCCTTCGTCCTCTCGGGCCGCCTCTACGACGGCGGGCACGTCGTGAAGGCCCTTGCCCTCGGGGCGAGCGCGTGCGCCTTCGGACGTCCGTTCGTCGTCGCGGCGGGGGTCGCGGGCGCGAAGGGCGTGCGGAACTTCCTCGAGGCCACGGAGGTCGAGATGCGGATGCTCGTCTCCGCCCTGGGGAAGTACCGCTTGGCCGACGTCTCCCGGGAGGACGTCGGGTCCCTGGACCGGCACCTCGCGGACGCCCTCAACATCCCGTATGTGTACGCGGGCTGAAGCCCTCACGCGCCCCCGACGATGCCCGCCTCGACGCTCTGGATCTGGGGGAGGAACTCCGCGAGGAGTTGCCACGAGTCGCCTTCGTCCCGGCTGTGATACAGCTGCCCCGTCGTCGTGCCCACGTACACCCCGGCGGGGTCGCCCCCGTCCGTCCGCATCCCGTCCCGGAGGACCGTGAACCACGCGTCTTTCTGGGGGAGGCCCTTCGTGAGCTTCTGCCACCGCTTCCCGCCGTCCGTCGTCCGGTAGACGGCCATCTTCCCGTCCGCGGTCACCCGGTTGTAGTCCCCGACGAGGGGGACCGCGTAGACCGTGCCCGCGTCGTGGGGGTGGGCCGCGAGGGGGAACCCGAACGTCCCGCCCGTGCTCTTGGACCGCGGGAGGCCTGCCTCGATAATCTGCCACTGGGGGTCCCCGCGCCTCCTCCTGTGCATCCCCGCGTGATTCTGCTGGTACACGATCGCGGGGTCCCTCGGGTCCCGGACCATCTTGTGGACGCACGAGCTGAGGTCCTCGCGCTCGAAGACCTCCTGCTTCCCGTACGCGCGGATGCCGGCGTCGTACATCCGCCAGGACTTCCCGCGGTCGTTCGTTGCGAACACGCCCGCGGCGGAGATCCCGACGAGCATGCGCTTGGGGTCCTTCGGGTACGGGAGGATCGTATGGAGGCAGAGCCCGCCGTTCCCCGGGTCCCACTTGTCCCGCCCGGGGAACGCGTTGAGCCCTTCGAGGGACGTCCACGTCTCCCCCTCGTCCTCGCTCCGGAAGATGCCCGCGGGCTCGACCCCGGCGTACAGGCCGCGGTCGACCCCGGGCTGGAGCTGCCAGATCCGCGTGACGCTGAGCCCGGATTCCTTCGAGAACCGCGGGCCCTCCTTGCCCTCCTTCCACGTCCCCCCGAAGTCCTTCGTCCGCGCGACGGTCGCGCCCCAGTGCTCGCTCGTGATCCCCGCGTAGACCGTGCGGCCGTCCGTCGGGTCCAGGAGGGCGTGCCGGATCGTCGTCCCTTCGAAGTACGGTCCTTTCGAGGACCACGTCTTCCGGTCCCGCGACGAGAAAAGGAACAGTCCCTTTCGAGTCCCCACGGCCACGACCGTGTCGCCCTTCTTCACCGCTACCATGTCAACCACCCGCGACGGAGGGGAGGATCGTGACCGTGTCCCCGCGCCGCAGACGCACGTCGTGCGGGTCCATGTGGCTCACGGGATCGTCGTTCACGTACGCGTTCACGTACCTCCGGAGGCGCCCCTGGTCGTCGAGGATCCGGTATCCCAGGCCCGGGTAGCGCGAGGCGAGCCCCGCGATCGCCTGGGCCAGGGTCTCCGCCTCGACGTCCACGAGGTCCTCCCCGCGCGTGAACTCCCGGAGCGCGTACGGGACGGAAACGTGGATTCGAGCGACCCCCTCCGTCATGGACCCCGCCGATGTCGGAGCTCGCATTTCAACTTTCACCCGGCGTGGGCGGACGCGCGGTTCAGGACCGTAGGATCTCCCGGGCTGCATTGTAGCCCGGCGCGCCCGTGACCCCGCCGCCGGGGTGGGCCCCCGAGCCGCACAGCCAGAGGCCGTCGATCGGGGTCCTGTACCGCCCCCATCCCGGGACGGGGCGGAGGAGGAACTGCTGGTCGAGGCTCATCTCCCCATGGTACACGTGCCCGCCCGTGAGGCCGAAGCGGGCCTCGAGGTCCGGCGGCGTGAGGATCTCCCGCCCGACGATCGAAGGCCGCAGGCCGGGGAACGCCTCCTCGAGGCGGTCGAGGACCTTCTCCCCGAGCTTCTCCCGGGCCTTGTCCCAGTCCCCCCGCCGCAGGCCGTACGGCGTGTACTGGACGAGGACGCCCATCACGTGCTTCCCGGGCGGCGCGAGTCCCGAATCCTCGAGGGTCGGCAGGATGACGTCGAGGACGGGCTCGTCGGACGCCCTGCCGTACTTCGCGTCGTCGTACGCCCGCTCGACGTAGTCGAGGGAGGGCGCGAGGCGCGTGTGGACGGGCGGCCGCCCGTCCGCCGCGGGCGCGAACCGAGGGAGGGCGTCGAGGGCGAGGTTCATCTTCGTGAGGACGCCCGTCGCGCGGTACGCGCGGATTGCGGAGACGAAGGAGGGCTCGAGCTCCGCGGGGTCCACGAGCCGGAGGAACGTCCGCTGGGGGTCCGCGTTGCTCGCGACGGCCCGTGCGGGGACCCGCTCCCCGGAGGCGAGCTCGACGCCCACGGCCCGCCCGTCCTCCACGAGGATCCGCCGGACCTCTGCGTCCGTCCGGATCGTCGCGCCGGAGGCCCGGGCCGCGTCCGCGAGGGCGGCCGCGAGCTGTCCCATCCCCCCGCGCACGAGGGCCCATGAGCCGCCGTTGACGTACGCGAGGGCGCCGTGGAGGAGCCCGAACGCGGTCCCCGGGGACCGCGGCCCGCGGAACGATCCCAGGAGGGCGCCGAACGCGAGGGTCGCCCGGAGGAGGTCCGTCTCGAACCACTCCCTCAGAAGCTGGTGCAGGCTCATGGGCGGGAGCCGGAGCGCCTGCCCCATCGCGTCCTTCCCGAGCTTCCGGAGGCGTAGGGCGCGCCGGAGGAAGAAGGCCTGCTCGCCGAGGCCCACCCCCGAGAGATCCGGGGGCGTCCGCAGGAGGAGAGGGTCCATGACGGCCGCGAGCTGGACGAGCATCTTGAGGAAGCGCGGGTACGCGGCCGCGTCGGCCGTGGAATGGGTCCGGAGTCCCTCCGCGGTCCGGGGGAGGTCCCGGAAGAGCGTGAGGGTGTCCCCGTCGTCCCCGAGGGCCACGAGCTCCGGGTCCACGGGGATTAGCCCGAGGCCGCGGGCCGCGAGCCCGAGGTCCCGGACGATTTCGGGCCGCAGGAGGCCGCAGAAGTCGGCGGCCGTCGAGGCCCGGAAGCCCGGCGCGATCTCCTCCGTCGCGGCGGCCCCGCCGACCTGGGACCGGCGTTCGAGGACCACGACCCGGCGGCCCGCCCTCGCGAGGTACGCGGCGGCCACGAGGCCGTTGTGCCCGCCCCCGACGATGGCCACGTCCCAGGCGTCCGCCATGGATCACGGCCTCCCGAGGCCCCAGTCCCGCAGGATCTCCCGGGCCGCGTTGTACCCGGGCGCCCCCATGACCCCCCCGCCCGGATGGGCACCCGAGCCGCATAGGTACAGCCCCTTGACGGGCGTGCGGTACTGGGACCACCCGGGCACGGGCCGCAGGAAGAAGAGCTGGTTCGGCCACAGCTCCCCCTGGAAGATGTTGCCGCCCGTGAGGCCGAACTCCTGCTCGAGGTCCCAGGGGGTGAGGACCTGCCGGTGGAGGATCGCCTTGGGCAGGTTCGGGGCGTACTCCGCGAGGGTCTCGACGACCGCGTCGCCGAACTCCTCCCGCCGCTCCTCCCACGTCCCCTTCCTCAACGTGTACGGCGCGTATTGGACGAAGATCGACATGACGTGCTTCCCGGGCGGGGCCATCCCGGGGTCCAGGGTCGACGGGAGGAGGCAGTCGAGGTACGGGCGCTTCGAGAAATCCCCGTACTTCGCGTCGTCGTACGCCTTCTCGATGTAGTCCACGCTCGGGCTGATCGAGAGGGAGCCGCGGAGGTGCTCCCCCCTCCCCGGGAGGGACGTGAACTCCGGGAGCTCCTTCAGGGCGAGGTTTACCTTCCCGGAGGAACCCTCCGTGACGTAGGCCTCGATTCCCCGCACGAAGTCCGCGGGCAGTTCGCTCCTGTCGAGGAACGCCAGGAAGGTCCGTTTGGGGTCCACGCTCGACGCGACGGCCCTCGCCTCGATCCGCGTGCCGTCCGCGAGTTCGACCCCGACGGCCCGCCCGTCCCGGGTGGCGATGCGCCGCACGTCGGCGTCCGTCCGGATGTCCACCCCATGGGCGCGGGCCGCGGACGCGATGGACTCGCTCACCATCCCCATCCCGCCCTTCACGAACCCCCAGGCCCGGAACGCGCCGTCGACCTCGCCCATGTAGTGGTGGATCAGCACGTACGCGGTCCCCGGCGACCGCGGGCCGAGGAACGTCCCGATGATCCCGCTCGCGGACATCGTCCCTTTGAGGACGTCCGTCTCGAACCACTCGTCGAGGTAGTCTGCAGCGCTCATCGTCAGGAGGCGTGCGAAGGTCGTGAGGACCTCCTCGTCGGCCCCCTTGAAGTAGCCCAGGAGCTCGAGGAGCTTCGCGACGTTTCCCGGGCTCAGGGAGCCGATGTCCGGGGGCGTCATCCCGAGCTGGGGCTTCACGAGCCGCGCGATGCGGACCATGAGCTGGCCGAACTTCGGGTACGCCTCCGCGTCCCGCTTCGAGAACTTGGCGATCGCCCGGCGGTTCTCCTCGGAGTCCCCGCCCCGGTACAGGTACCGGCCGTCGGGCATGGGGGAGAACGTCGACTCCACGGGGACGATCTGGTACCCGTGGACCGGGAGGTCGAGGTCCCGGATGATCTCGGGCCTCAGGAGGCTACAGACGTACGAGCACTCCGTGTACTTGAACCCGGGATAGATCTCTTCCGTGACCGCGGCGCCCCCGAGGACCTTCCGTCGCTCGAGGACGAGGACCTTCTTGCCCGCCCGGCCCAGATACGCGGCCGTCACGAGGCCGTTGTGCCCGCCCCCGATGACGATGACGTCGTACCCGTTCCCCGGCCCCATGGACTCCTCCCCTCCTGGTCTCGCGTCTCCTCCGCCCCGCCCACCGCCACGGAATCGTTTCCGGGGGAAACGAGCGGTCCCACTTAACGCTTTAGCGTCTGGGCCCCTGTACGGAGACGTCACAACGTCGAGCGCGCAAAGGTTTTATCGAACCCGCGGCATCCCGCCGCATTCGGCGCGCGCCGCGCGCCGGAGGGGAAGTCGGGAGCGAGACGATGCCGCGGGGGACGCCCTTCCACTCGAGGACAGCCGCCCTGTGCGAGTCCCACGCCTGGAGGAACTGGTCCGGCTACCTCGCCGCGAGCTCCTACACCCTCGTCCCCGAGATGGAGTACCACGCAATCCGCATGGGCGCTGCCCTCATCGACGTCTCGCCCCTGTTCAAGTACCACGTCACGGGGAAGGACGCGACCCGGCTCGTGAACAAGGTCATCACCCGGGACGCGGCGTCGTGCAAGCCGAACCAGGTCCTCTACACCCCGTGGTGCGACGAGCGCGGGAAGACCGTGGACGACGGGACCGCGTGGAACCTCGGGGACGGCTCCTGGCGCATGACGTCGGCCGAGCCGAACTTCAAGTGGCTCCAGGACAGCGGGGTCGGGATGGACGCCGAGGTCGAGGACGTCTCCGAGGACATCGCGGCGGCGGCCATCCAGGGGCCGACCTCGCGGGCGATCCTCCACGACCTCGTGGACGGGGCCGTCGACAAGCTCCGTTTCTACCGCTTCACCCGCGCGAAGCTCGACGGGATCGACGCGACGATCTCCCGTACCGGGTACACGGGGGACCTCGGGTACGAGGTCTGGGTCCCGCGGGAGAAAGCGGAGCGCGCGTGGGACGCCCTCATGGACGCGGGCCGGGGCCACGGGATCGAGGCTGCGGGGATGCTCGCGCTGGACATCGCCCGCATCGAGGCGGGCTTCATCCTCGCGGAGGTCGACTACATGCCCTCGCGGAAGGCCCTCATCGACGCCCAGCGCTACTCGCCGTTCGAGCTGAGCCTCGATTGGACCGTCGCCCTCGACAAGGGCGGTTTCGTCGGGCGGCGGGCCCTCCGGGAGGAAGCCCGTCGGGGTCCGCCCCGCCGGATCGTCGGGCTCGAGGTCGACTGGGCCCGGGCGGAGCGGTTCTTCCACGAGAAGGGCCTCCCCGCGGAGCCCCCTCGCCTCGCCTGGCGATCCAACGTCCCCGTGTACGCGGGGATGTGGCAGGTCGGGCGGGCGACGAGCGGCACGTGGTCTCCCCTCCTCAAGCGGTACCTCGTCCTCGCGACGGTCGACGCCGGGTACGCGGCGGAGGGCACGGAGCTCGAGATGGAGATCACGGTCGAGGGGGAACGGAAGCGCGCGCCGGCCCGCGTCGTGAAGCGGCCGTTCTTCGATCCCCCGCGGAAGAAGGCGTGAACTCTCGGGTCCCCGGCAATCCATTTATCGGAGTTCCGGGTTGCGGCCCGTGGCGATGCCGTCCTTCGACGCGATCATCATCGGCGGGGGCCACAACGGGCTCATCGCCGCCGCGTACCTCGCGAGGGCGGGCCTGAGGGCCCTCGTCCTCGAGCGCCGCCCGATCCTAGGGGGCGCGAGCATCACGGAGGAGATCCACCCCGGGTTCCGCGTGAGCACGCTCGCGTACGCATGCGGCCTCCTGCGGTCGGAGATCAAGGAGGAGCTCGAGCTCGAGCGATTCGGCCTCGACGAACGTCCGTACGACCCGTCCCAGTTTCTGCCGTTCCCCGACGGGAGGCACCTCCTGTTCCGTCACGACGCGGCGTGGAACGCGGAGCAGGTCGCGAAGTTCTCCAGGGCGGACGCGCAGGCCCTCCCCCGGTACGAACGGTTCTGGAGGGAGTTCGCGGAGCTCGTGGAGCCCACGCTCCTCGCCCCGCCCGTCTCCCTCGCGGACCTCGTGTCCCTCGTGCGGACCCCCGAGGCGGAGGACTTCCTCCGCCAGCTCATGCTCCGCTCCGTCGCGGACCTCCTCGACGACTTCTTCGAGTCCGACGAGGTCAAGGCGTCCTTCGCGACGAGCGCGGTCGCAGGCACCCTCGCAGGGCCCCGGACCCCCGGCACGGCGTTCGTCCTCGGCCACCACACCCTCGGGACGATCCGGGGCCAGAAGGGGGTGTGGGGCTGGGTACGGGGTGGGATGGGGGCGATCCCCGATGCGATCGCCCGGGCGGCCCGCGCACACGGGGCGGAGATCCGCACGTCCGCACCCGTCTCCCGGATCCTCGTGCGGGACGGACGCGTCGCGGGCGTGGAGATCCTGGACGGGGCGCGGATCGAGTCCCGGGTCGTCGTGAGCGGCGTAGACCCCCGGCGCACGTTCCTTGGCCTCGTCGGCGCGGACCACCTGCCCGAGGACTTCGTGCGGGCCGTCGCGCGGATCCGCATGGAGTCGTCCTCGTTCAAGTTGAACCTCGCCCTCCGGGAGCTGCCCGACATCACCGCGGTCCCCGGGACCCACCTCCAGGACCACCACCGGGCGATCCTCGACATCGCGCCGTCCATGGACTACCTCGAGAGGGCCTTCGACGACGCGAAGTACGGCCGGCCGTCCCGTGAGCCGTTCCTCGAGTTCGTGATCCAGAGCGCGAACGACCCGACCGTCGCGCCGCCGGGGATGCACACCCTCACCGTGTCCGCGAAGTTCGCCCCTTTCGATCTCGCGAAGGGCACCTGGGACGACGAGGGGGAGGCGTTCGCGGACCGCATCCTCGAGACCCTCGAGGCGTACGCCCCGAACCTCCGGCGGGCCGTCGTCGCGAAGCACATCTACACGCCGCTCGACATGGAACGGGAGCACGGGATGACCCGGGGGGACGTGTTCCACGGGGCGATCCTGCCGTACCAGATGTTCTCGTTCCGCCCCGTCCCGGGCTGGTCCCAGTACCGGACCCCCGTCGAGGGGCTCTACCTGGGCGGGGCCGGCGCCCACCCGGGCGGCGGCGTCCTCGGCGCCCCGGGTCGGAACGCGGCCACGGCGGTCCTCGAGGACTGGCCCCGTCTCAAGGGCGCCTGACCCTAGGTCCCGCGGGCCTGGGTTTCGTACGGATCGAGGAAACCCGCCTCCCCGCTCTCCACGTAGTTCCGCAAGTTCACGAGCCGCTCCGACCATGCTCCGCGATCGCGGAGGACGTCCCCCGGTCGGTCCTGCGGATAGCCGACGGCCCGGAGGTACACGGCGGTCCCGCTCGCCTTCGCCTCGAGGTCGAAGGAGACGCGCATCCCTTCCGGGCCGGTGCCGCCCGCCAGGACGAGTCGCCGGTTCGTCTCGATCTCCCGAACCCGGTCGGGCCCGCCGCCCCGCCCCAGGGCGAACGCCCCACCCGGCCGTGGCTCGACGACGGCGCGACCTCGGGGGGTCCCGCCCGTGGACCAGTGGTCCACGGCGTCTGCGGCGGCGAGGGCCGCGAACACGCGGTCCGCGGGGGCCTCGATGATCGTCGTGAGGCGGACCTCGGGCTCCTCCACGGGAGCATGGTCCGGCCGGACCCCGTCGCTCCTCCCCTCCGCGATCGCCTTGAGGTTCCCGAGGCAGATCCGCCAGGCGTCCTGGACGGTCCCGCAGGTGCTCTCCGCCACGGGCACCCCCGCGTGCCGGGCGCGCAGGACCGTCGCGGCGTCGCCCTCGTCCTCGAGCTCGTACGCGACCCGCGTCGGGACGCCCGCGATGGGCCACGTGAACGCGAACCGGCGGAGGGTCTCCCCCTCGTCGATCGTCGTCTCCCAGCCCCGGCCCTCCGGGAGGACGATGCACGTCTCCCCGCCGAACTTGAACGACCCGCCGACCCGCGGCTCGATCCGCGCCCAGCCGCAGAACCAGCGGGCGAGGTGTTCGATCCGCAGGAGGCGCTCGAAGACGACGCCGCGGGGCGCGCGGATGCGCATCCGGATGTCGTAGTCCGTGCCCATGGGGTGCCGCCGGACAAGCGGCGCGGCCTCTTGAAGGTACACCTAGGAACCGAACCTATTTCCGTCCCACCGTGGTCCCGAGGCGCGGTCGGCAGGACGGAGGCCTACGGAGATGGGACGCGCATACGCGGTCGTCGGCGCGGGGCGGCAGGGGACGGCGGCGGCCTACGACATGGCGAGGTTCGGCGACGCGGACGAGGTCGTCCTCGCGGACGTGGACCTGGCGCGGGCGCGGAAGGCCGCGGCGCGGGTGAACCGCCTGGTGTCCCACCGGGTCGCGCGGGGCGTCACGGCCGACGTGCGCCGGGAGGCGTCCGTTCGACGCGTCCTCCGGGACGCGGACGTCGCCCTGAGCGCGGTCCCGTACTTCTTCAACCTGGGGCTCGCGAAGCTCGCCCTCGAGACGAAGACCTCCTTCGTCGACCTCGGAGGCAACACGGACATCGTCCGGAAGGAACAGGCCCTCGACCGGCAGGCGAGGAAGGCGGGGGTCGCAATCGTCCCGGACTGCGGGATGGGCCCGGGCCTCAACGTGACCTTGTCCGTCCGCTCGATGGAGCTGCTCGACGTCCCCGAGCGCGTCGTCGTGTACGACGGGGGCCTGCCCCAGGACCCGAAGCCCCCGTGGAACTACGAGCTCACGTTCAATATCGAGGGCCTGACGAACGAGTACCACGGCACGGCGCCCGCGATCCGGGACGGGCGGGTCGTCCGGCTGCCCGGCTTCTCGGAGTACGAAGTCGTGGACGTCCCGGGCGTGGGGCGCCTCGAGGCGTTCGTCGTCGCGAGCAGCCTGTCCACGGCCCCGTGGTCCTTCCTGGGGATCCTGAAGTCCTACGAGGGCAAGATCCTCCGGTACCCCGGCCACTTCGCCCAGATGACCGCGTTCCGGGACCTGGGCCTCTTCGAACTCGAGCCCGTCGTCGTCGACGGGAGGCCCGTCGTCCCGCGCCACGTGTTCCACGCCCTCTACGAGTCCCAGGTCACGCCGAAACAGATCCGGGACGTGTGCATCGAACGGGCCGTGGCCCGCGGGACGAAGGACGGCCGCCCCGCGGAGGCCGTCGTCGAGCTCGTCGACCGGGCCGACGAGACCACCGGCTTCACGTCGATGGAGCGGCTCACGGGCTGGCACGCGGCGATCGTGGCGGAGATGATCGCGCACGGCCGAATCCCTCCGGGCGCCCATCCCGTCGAGCTCGGCGTGCCCGCGGGCCCCTTCGTCGAGGAAGGGCGCCGCCGCGGCCTTCGGATCACGGAAGAGGTGCGGCCGACGGCTTGACCCTACGTCCGGCCGTTCGCGGGACCCGGACCCGGGCCCTTCGGCGCCTCGAGAGGGCTCAGCCCGCGCATGAATCCGCCCGTCTCCTTCGCCCCGTAGAGGCGTTCGAGGAGCAGCTTGACGTCCGAGATCCGGTCCATGTCCCCGTTCCAGTCCACGAGGACGCCCTTGAACCGCTTCTCGACCTCGCGCACGACCTCCTGGGCTCGGCGGTCGATCCGGCCCGAGGCGCGCCCGCGGTACAGGACGAGGAGGGTCACGTACTGCCCCTTCGCGAGGGCGACCCGGTGGTCCGCGAGCTCGATGCTCTTGAGTTCCCCGACCCCCAGGGAATGGAAGGACTCGTTCATGAAGGCCTGGATCGCCGTGAACATGGAGGCGACGAGGTCGGGGTCCTTGTCCGCCGTGAGTGTGCGGGACAGGTGGACGAGGGGGATCCCTCCTCCGTAGATCAGGAACACGTGCTCGGTCGTGGAGCGAAGGGCGCGCGTCATGACGATCACGACGCCCGCCCCGGCGAGGGCGAGGAGCCAGGGGAGCAGGGTCGAGAACAGGTCCGGGCCGACGATCTGGACGCTCAGGGTGAGGTACGTCGCGAGCTCGAAGTCCAGGATGCTCACGTTGACGAGGTCTTCCCGCACGCTGTCGGGGTAGTCGAAGATTACGAGGAGGCCCTGGGTCTGGACGTAGGGGTGGGTCGTCCAGGCCCGGAGCGCGTCCCCCTCGACGTCCCATACGTAGTCGAAGAGGTTGAAGAAGAACGAATGGTCCCGCGACACGATGACGGGGATCTCGGTGAAGCGCGGCGCATCGTTCACGGGCCTTACGGTGACCTTGATCGTGTCCTCCGAATAGGCCCCCCGCTCGTCCCGCGCGCGGAACGTGACCTGTTCGATTCCGTACCAGTCCGGGACCTGGCTCTGGAAGTCGACGGAGTGGTCCGTCCGGATCGTGACCTCGAGGTTCACCTGGCCCGAGGTGTAGAAGATCGTTGAGCCTGGGTCCACGTCGACGAAGTACGTGTCGAGGTTGAAGGCTCCGACGCGGGGGACGTCCTCGAGGAAGCTCTGGTCCGGGATCGGGATCACGAGCACGGGCGGGTGGTCGTCTGTCACGGAGACGCTCGTGATGAGCCGTCCCTCGTCGACCGTGTCGTTCGCCACGATCACGAGCGGCAGGACATACGGCGTCGTCAGGAAGGGCGGGATGGAGAAAGGGAACAGCATCTCGAGGACGGTCCCGTTCACGGTCACGTACGCGGGTTTGTCCGTCGAGATGCGGATCTCGGAGAGGGCGTTGTCGGGGTCCGTGATGTGCGGCGCGAGGTCGAAGCGGTACGTCTCGTTGTAGTGGACGACGAACGGCGGGAGGTAGGCGATCGACGGCGGGTCGTTCACGGGCTGGACCGTCACGAGGATCGTATCCTCCGCGATGGCCCCCTGGGGGTCCTCCGCCCGGAACGTGAGGGACTCCGCCCCGAACCAGTTCCCGAGGGCCCGGATGTCCACGGAGTGGTTCGCCTGGATGATCGCCTCGACATGGCTCGCGCCGTACGAGTAGAAGAGGGCGTCGTTGTCGGGGTCCAGGAAGTAGTCGTCGAGGTCGAAGACCCCCGTCCGCAGCTCCCCCTCCCACAGGGTCACGTCCTCGAGGGACCGTATGAGGACGGGCGGGGTGTCGTCTGAGACGCCGATTGCCGCGGAGTGCCTCGCCTGGAGCTGGCCGTCGTCGACCGTGAAGATGACGAAGTCCCAGGGCTCCGCGTAGTTGGCGGGGTAGTTGAAGCGGACCGTGAGGTTCCCCGTGAACCCCGTCACGTGGGGACTGTTCGTCACGAGGCGGAGCTCGCTGTCCAGGTTGTCGATGTCGAAGATGTGGGGGCCGAAGTCGAAGTAATAGGGAGCGCCGCGGCGGACGTGCATCGTGGTTGGCGCGAAGGGACCGAAGACGGGGGCGTCGTTGACCGGAGTGATGTTGACCCAGAGGGGCTGGGCATCATACCGGTTCCCCTCGTCGAAGATGATGAGGGTCACCACGTTCGACCCGTAGGCGTTCGGCTGGGGGTAGAAGGTGAGGGTGTGGTTCCCCGTGATGTTCCCGCCCTGGTACTCGAAGAGGCTTCGGTTGACCCCCGCGAGGTCCCAGCGTCGGAGCTGGATCGGGGTGTCAGGGTCTTGGGAGTAGCTCGTGAGATCGAGGGACCAGCTGTACGTGTCCTCCGGGTAGATCTGGTTAGGGACCGTCCCGCGGATTGAGGGTTCCAGGTTCTCGTTGTACAGGACGTCGAGGACCGGGACGAACGTCGCGTTCCCTTCGCGGGATGCGAGGGTCGTGATCCCGGGCACGCTCTCGTCGGACGCCTTGACCACGAGGCCGACGTTGGGCTGGGCCAGGCTCGTCCAGGACTGAACGAGGCTCGTGACGTTCCAAGAGGCCCAGGCGCCCGTGCCGGGGGAGAGGGCGAGCGCGGCCCGCGTCGCGTCGTAGTCCGCGCCGGGGGCCGCCCACAGGGTCGTCCCGTCCGTTGTCCGCCACGTCACGCCGGTCCCCGAGAGGCTCTCGTGGGCCGGCAACGTCGGCAGGAGGAGGGGGGCCCCGTCGGGCGAGTTCCCGTCGAGGAACCGCCCCGTCATGTTGTAGTTGTACCCCGTCATCCGGAAGTCGTGCCCGAGGCTCGCGGTCGAGTACGCGTACGTCCGGTCGCGGGAACTGAAGACGATCTCCATTGTCCCGTCCCCGTCGAGGTCCGCGACGGCGGGGGTCGCCGTGACACCCGTCGTGGTCGGGAAGGACCGGATGAGGCCGCCCGAGGTCGTCGGGTCGAAGACGTACAGGTTCCCCGCCCAGCTCCCGATCAGGACGTCCTCCACGCCGTCGAGGGTCACGTCCGCGGCCGCGGGCACCGCGTACACGGCGCCGCTCACGCCGGACGTCCAGAGGGTGTTCGGGTTCGGCGAGGTCGAGTCGATCGCCCGGACCGAATTCCGCCGGGTCAAGGCGAAGAGGGTCTCCGTCAGCCCGTCGTCCTCGAAGTCGACGAGGATCTGGCCGCCGAACTGGTTCGAGAGGGACTGATGGTTCCAGACGACGATGCCATCCGTCCCGCGGAACGCGAATTGGTTCCCGTTGTTCCCCTGATCTCCCGCGACGATGTCCAGGTATCCGTCCCCGGTGAAATCTGCGAGACTCGGGGTCACGACCGTCGTCTGCGTGGTCGGGCTGTAGATTGCGGCCGTGGTCCCGTTCGGGTTCAGGATGTAGTAATTCCCGCCCGTCGTCGTGTACGTGATCTCGGGGCCGGGGCCCCCTCGCACGTTCCCGACTGCTGCGCCGTACCCCCAGTCGGATCCCGCCGTGATGCTGACGGACCATCGGTACGTGCCGTTGTTCGCGAAGAACGAGTAGAGCTCCTTGTCCTGGGACCCGACATAGATTTCCTTGATTCCGTCCCTGTCCGTGTCGGACAGGGCGATGGGGGAGAGGATCGCGTTCGTGGGGTACAGGCCGGAGTCCCACAGGTACTGGCCGTCCCAGGTGAGGGCGTACAGGCGCACGTCGGAGGGCCCGTTCACCGCGTAAAGCACCTCGGGGTGCGCATCCCCGACGACGTCCGCGACCGTGAGCACGTAATCGACGGGGGCCGTGGCCAGGTACTTCCACAGCTCCGACCCGTCCGCCCGCAGGGCGTAGATCCAGCCCGTCGTGGACCCGAAGACGATCTCCATCCGGCCGTCGAGGTCGAGGTCCGCGGCCGTAGGGGATGCGTAGTTGGATCCGTTCGGGTAGGACCACAGCTGGTTCCAGGGGGTGACCGTCCGGTACGGGGGGACGACGGCCAGGGAGTTGCCGAACTGGAGGGAGTACGTCGCAGTCTGCATCGCGGGAACCGTGGCCCCGAAGACGACGTGGAGTTCCGTGATCGCGGAGCCCCAGTACGTGTCCCCGTAGATCTGGCTCGGGACCTCCCGGCCCGCGTCGTCGTAGACTCGGAAGTCCGCGAGGGTCGTCGTCGTGAGGTTCACGGGGAGGACATACCGGATGTCGACGGGTTCCCGGAGCCGCGAGACGCCTGCGGTCTCCCGGAGGACGATGGGCTGGCGGTACGCGAACTGGCTCCCCGTGCCCTCCGTCCAGGGCGTCCGGACGCGGTGCACGTCGAGGACCTGGCCCGCGGGTCCGTCGAGGACATAGCCGCGGAGGGTCGCGTCGAGGATCGTCGCCTGGCGGGGGATCGCGGACAGGTTGAACCGGAGGGCTCCTCGGTAGATGACGCCCGTCCCCACCCCGACCCCGATCTGGTCGCTCCCTCCGTAGTTGCGGTCAGGGTTCCTCGATTCGATGAAGGCGTCGGCGACGGCGGGGAAGGTCCCTTGGGTCGCTCGGGGGGTCGGGGAGGGAGCGTCGGCTGTGCTCGGATCCGCCGCGGGGACGCGGGCCGCCTCGGCCGCCGCGAAGGCCGGATCCGGAGGGCTTGGCCACGAGGAGAGGAGGATGGCGAAGAGGAGCAGTAGGAGGATGACGCGCGCTGTGCGTCGCTCTCGTGACGGCATGGAGCTCCCTAACGATCTCCCCCTGATGGGAGGGCGACACAGTCGGGTCGCCCTGGGGGTCTAAATGCCTTGGTAGCTCGTTATCGGCCCTGATACATCTGAAGTGCCGACGTATCGCTCGGCGTCGAGCCCTCCCGGGATGGGAATCCGGCCGCGTTCGTGATAATCACGCGTGTTAATGATAATCCCCGGCGACCCTTCATCTAGCTCGACCCCACATATCTCCCGTTTTGCCATGAAGACCGCACTCCGCAGTGTGGGCACGTGGATCCTCACGCACCCGCGCCTGGTGGCCGCTCTGGCGTTCACCGCGCTGGTCGTCGCGGCGTTCGTCGTTATGCCCGCCATGGGCATCGCGAAGCCGCGCTGGAAGCCATAGGATCAAACGCCCAGCGCCCCACCCGAGCCGCCATTCGTGGCGGGTCAGTGAAGAACCCGAAGGGGGAGCCGAGAGGCAAGAGCCGGAGCGCGAGAGGGAAGGCGCCCCGGGTAGCGAGCGGCTCTCCCCCTTACCCTCTTTCGCATTTCATTCCTCGTCCCGTGTCGTCACGTCCGCCTCGGTCGCGACTTCGGTCCCTTCTGGGCCTGGCGGCCTCTTTCTCCGAAACGGCCAGAGCTCCCGCCCGATCTCGCGGAGTCTCCGACGGGCGCCGGGGTGGCGGCTCAGGTAGACCTCGAGGAGCGTGAAGGCCAACGGGGTCCCGACGAGCAGGCCCAGGGAGACATTCAGGCCGAACCAGCTGTTCGCGGGTGCCCCCCGGTCCGGGTGCGTGGATCCCCACCACTCGCAGCATCCCGTGCCCTCGCGGAACAGGGTCAGCTTGATGAGCCCGAACCACGGGAGCTCCCCCCGCGCCCGGCCGACGACGAAGTCGACGGGGATCACCCATCGGTCGAACTTCGTGATCGTCGTGTAGGCGTTGTGGTCCCCCATCGTGAGGAACCCGTCCCGCTGCCCTCCGACGGCGATGGACCGATCGCCCTCCGTGAGGTTGAAGAACACGGTCAGGTCCCGGGCCCATCCCGCCCGGTATAGGATGAACCGAGCGATCCCCGCCGTATCCTGCGTCGGCGCGCCGCCCGGCAGGAAGGCATCCCAGTCCTCCTCCGGCAAACGGCCGAGGTCCGGGACGTCGTAGGCGCCAGCTGTGGCGTTCCAGAGGACGTAGGCGATCGCCCGGTGGATGAACACGGTCCCGCCGAGGTTCGCGGGATTCCGGAACACGATCACGTCTCCGAAGTCCCCGTAGGTCCCGTGCCCGCCCGCCCGGCCCTCGAGGTACGTGACGACGTCCGCGCGGGAGTACACGGCCTGCACGAGGACGATGTCGCCCGTGTCGATCGCCCCGATCATGCTCTCCGTGTCGGAGTGCTGCATGCTCCCGCTCTCCACGGAGACCATCGGCGGCCACGTGCGGGCGTACGTGAAGATCCCCCCGAGGATCGCTGCGAACACGATCCCAGCGAGAAGGAGGGACCGGAGCGTGCGGCGCCATGCTTCCCGGACGTCGACCTCGGCGTCCTCCGCAGGGTCCACGTCCCCCCAAGAGGGCCGGCCTATTCATAGGTCACGCCCGCGAACGATTAAGTAGGGCAGTCCCTTCGTCGAGGCGCCGAGGGTTCCATGAAGGCGATAGAGGGGAGCCGCGTGATCGTCCACTACCGGGGGACCCTTGAGGACGGATCCGAGTTCGACTCGAGCGAGGCCCGCGAACCCCTCGAATTCGTCGTCGGCTCGGGCGACTTGATCCCGGGGTTCGAATCCGCGGTCGTCGGGATGGACGCGGGGGAGGAGACGACCTTCACTCTCGACCCCGAGCAGGCCTACGGCGCCCACGACGCGGACCTCCTGATCGAAGGCCCGCGGGCCGCGTTCCCCCTCGGGGAGCTCGTCGTCGGCCAGTCCTACACGTTCCAGCTCGGGCCGGGGAAGGAAGCGGAGGGTCGGATCTCGAGGCTCGACGGGGACACAGTCCTCGTCGACTTCAACCACCCTCTCGCGGGGAGGCGCCTGACGTTCCGCGTGAAGGTCCTCGCTGTCGACTAGCGGCCTTTCCGGCGCGTCCTCGTCACGAGAGCGGACCGCGCCCGCGAGGGGGCCCGCGGGGCGGACATCTCCACGTAGTACTTGTCGAAGTCGTGGACCAGGGGCTCCTGCTGGCTGAACCGCCCGCCCGTCCAGGCGCGGGATCGCACGCCACGCATCGTCTGCTCGCAGATCGCCCAGTCCTGCCGGTTGATCTCGTCCCACATGTCGACCGCGTCGCTCGGGTCGAACCCCGGCTCCGCCATGACGTCGGGATCGAAGTACCATTCGCACTCGACGACGGAGTGGCCCGGGGACGTCGGCCAGTCGCGATGGATCATCAGGAAGTCCGGGTGGACGCTGAAGAAGAGGTTGGGGAATACGAGGTAGTAGTAGATCCGCCGGCGTTCGTCCTCGCGGAGACCCTTGAGGGGCGGGCGTTTCGTGTACCCCGACACGGTCATCGAGTTGTAGTCGCCCGCGAAGTCCATCCAGCCGCCGTTCCACGGCTGCCGGCGCCGCCCCCTGGCGAGCCAGCCGACGTTCTCCCCGCGGTAATAGGGCGTCACGCGGTTGAGCCCGGGGTGGATTGGGGCGCAGTGGTAGCACTCGGAGAAGTTCTCCGCGAGGATCTTCCAGTTCGCATCGACCTCGTAGACGCGCCCGTCCACGAGCCGGAGGTCCTCGAACCGCACGTGCCCCACGCGGTCGAGGAAGTCCCCCAGGGAGGCGCGGAGGCTCGCGCCCTTCGGGTCGAGGGTCGCCCAGATGAAGCCGCCCCAGGCCTCCGTGCGGACGGGATGGAGCCCATAGTCCGCGCGGTCGAAGTCCCTCACGTCGTCCATGTGGGGCGTCCCGACGAGGGCACCCTCCGTGGAGTAGGTCCAAGCGTGGTAGGGGCAGACGATGGACCGGAGCTTCTCCCCGCGCTCCGCCTCGACGAGGCGGGTGCCGCGGTGGCGGCACACGTTGTAGAAGCCGCGGACGGCCCCGTCCTGGCCTCGGATGAAGATCACGCTCTCCCGCCCGATCGTGCGGGTGAAGAAGTCCCCGGGGTTCGGGATTCGCTCCTGGCGGCCGACGTTCAGCCAATAGCGATAGTAGAACCGCTCGAGGTCCTCCCGGAACACCCGCTCGTCGTGGTACACGACGCCCGGCGGGGTCCGTGCGTCGAGGTGCTCGTCCCCTCGTTTCCACCGTCGGATCTCGGCCGTCGCCATCGTCCTCGGGAGGGAGGCCGCGCAAAGATTAAGCCCTTTCGGTGGCCCGAAACCGTCGACGGCCCCGCGGCCTCATCCCCTCGCGGTCCGGCGTCGGCGGCCCTTCCGGCCTCCGTGGCGGAACCGCTTCTCCTTCGGCCGGTCGTCCTTCGCGGGGCGCTCCTTCCGCTTCACAGGCCCCCGAACGCGCCGGGGGCACAAGGACTTCGCGCCCCTTCGGTCAGACGATGGAGATCAAGGCGATCCCCGCCCCGAAGCACACGAGGGCCCCGGCGATCCTCGCGCTGAACGCCTCCTTCAGCAGGGCCGCGGCCCCCAGCGTCGAGACGATCGGGTAGGCTCCCGTGACGGGGGTGACGAGCGAGGCGGGGCCGTTCGCGTACGCAAGGGTGAGGCTGAACACGCCCGCGGCGCCGCAGGCCAGGGTAACGAGGGCGAGCCGGAGGGCCTTCCCGGACCCGGGCCCCGTCGACCGTCCGCCTCTCCGGACGGCGAAGTAGGCGGTCCCGACCGCCGCGTTCGCGGCCGCGTAGAGGAGGAACAGGTTCGCCTCCCCCATCCCGTCGACGGCCGTCTTCGCGAGGTACCCCCACACCCCCCAGGCGAGGAAGCCCAGGACGCTGAGGGCGAGGACGGCCCGTGAGGGGCGACCTGCGGCCCTCGGCTCGATCGCGAGCAGGAGGATGCAGGCGATGACGAGGGCGACGCCGGCCGCCTGGGCGAAGGTCAGGGACTCCTGGAGGAGGAGAACGCCCAGGAGGACCGTGACGACGGGATAGGCCGCGGTCACGGTCCCGACGACGCCGACCTCCCCGAGCCTCAGTCCCTCGTAGAACATCGCGTATCCGAGCATCCCCGCGGCGCCCGCGGCGAAGCCGACCGCGATGAGGCCCCCATCCTGCGGGAACTCGTTCCTCGGGAGGAGGAGCCCGAGGACGCCGAAGGCGACGGCCTCCGTCGCCGCGGCCCCGAGGAGCATGAACCGCGCGCCCTTGCCGTCCGTCGCGGGCTTCGAGGTGAGGGTCCCGATCCCCCAGAAGGCCGTCGTGACGAGGGCCCATCCCAGCCAGACGAGGTCCACGTCCCGGGGAAGGGTCTGGGGTTGATGAGCCTTCGCGGCGCGGCGGCTCAGCGGCCCCCCTCGGCCCTCCCGTCCCGAGGGGGCGCCTCCCGGCGCCCCCGCTCCCCGGAGGATGCCAGGGCGGCGCGCACCTCCGCGGGGTCGACGCCCGCCGCGGTCTCCCGGAACCACTCGAGGGCCTCGCTCGCCTTCTGCGCGACGGCCCCCGGATCCCCGACGAAGGCGAGGGTCTCGAGCCTCCGGACCACGTCGGGCGGGAGCTCCGGGTAGAGGTACCGGTCCCGGAAGTCGTAGTGGGCGGGTCCGTGCTTCATCCGGAGGACCTCGACGAGGGAGTCGAAGATGAGCCAGCGGTACGTCGCGAGGGCGTCGAGGGCGTGCCCCCGGCGGATCTCCTTCTCCAGGAACGGGAAGAACATCTCCATCCGCGCGAAGAGCCTTGCGAGGCGTACCTCGAGCTGCTTGACGAACCCCTCGGCGTCGAAGGGCGGGGGCTGCGTGACGCCCGTCTTGTCGAAGGCCACGACGGCGGGGCCGTGGATCCGCGGCTCGAGGTACTTGTCCGGGGCGGTTCGCTTGAGCACGGCGAGGTCCACGAGGAGGAACGGCCCCGCGTCCTCGAGCCGGTAGAACGCCTGGGCGATCCCCGATTCCGGCGGATGCGGGACGACGTACCTCTGCTGGATTGGGGAGAGACGGGACAGGGTCTCCTCGATCGCCTTCAGAGCGTCCGGGACCCTCGCGTCGTCCGCGACGACGTACAGGTCGATGTCGGACCACGGGTCGAGCCGGCCGAACGAGACGGCGCCTCCCTCCCACATCGCGTCCACGAAGTCGAGGGGTCGGAGCCGGTCCTCGAGGGCCTCGAGGATCCGGCCGCGGTCGGTCCGGAGGGAGCCCATGGCGACGCCCGGGATGGCCGCCGGGGATAAAAGGGATGGAGCCCTCGGCCGCGCCGTAGGCCTTATCCGGAGCGCGGGCCATGGCTCCGAGCGGGTCCATGGCCGTCGAGGTCGATGCGATCGCGGGGTCCGTGCCCGACCCTGCCGCGGGCGGGAAGGTCCGGGTCACTTGGTACACGGATCCCCACAACGTCTGGTGTTGGGGCTGCGAGCCCATGATGCGCCGCCTCGAGATCGTCTATCCGGACCGCGTCGAGGTCCACGTGCGGATGGGCGGGCTGTTCGAGGACTTCTCCCCGGTCCGCGAGCAGTGGGCGCGGATGTCCGGGGGCCGGTGGACCGCCTCCGTCGAGGCGTTCTTCGATGCCGTCGCGAACCAGCATCGCATGCCCATGGACGCGCCCCGCATGCTCGGCTCCGTGGACGACTTCGACTCGACGTGGCCCGCATGCATCGCGGCGAAGGCCGCGGAGGCCCGGGGACGCGACCCCGGCCGACGGTACCTCCGGGCCCTTCGGGAGGCGTGGTGTCTCGACGGGCGCGGGATCCATCGGCGGTCCGTCCAGATTGAGGTCGCGCGGGAGGTCGGCCTCGACACTCAGGCGTTCTCGGAGGCCCTCGGCGACGGGAGCGCGGAGCGCGCGTTCCGCGAGGACCGGGAGGTGTGCGAGCGGGAGAAGGTCACAGGCTTCCCGACGTTCGAGATCCGCCTCGGGGACGTGAAGGCCCGGATCGACGGCTGGCAGCCGTGGGAGGTCTTCGAGGACGTCCTCCGCCAGGTCGACCCCGGGATCGCGCCGAAGCCCGTCCCCGTCACGGAGGCTTCCGTCGCAGAGATCCTGCGGCGGTACGGAAGGTGCGCGACGCGAGAGGTCTCCGCGATCCTCGGGACGCCGGACGACGACGCGGAGATCCTCCTCGAGGAGCTCGAGGGGGGCGGGAAGGTCCTGCGTCACGTGGTCGGCGGGGGCATCGTCTGGGAGTCCGCCGGAGGGAGTCGCGACAGGATCGCGTCGCCGCCGTGACCTGCGCCTAGGCGGGCCGGAGGGGCGCCTCCTGGGCTGGGACGTCCCAGGTCATTGCGAGGAAGTCCCGGAGGCCTCGAACGCGGTCCATGTCGCCGTCCCACGTCTCGAGGACGTCCGCGAAACGTTGCTCGATCTCGCGGACGAGGTCCTCCACGCGCCGCTCGAGACGGTTCGACTCGCGCCCGCTGTACAGGACGTACAAGAGGACCCACCGCCCCCTCCCGAACGTGACGTGGTGCCGCCCCCCCATTTCGATGCTCCGCACGCCCCCGACGCCGAGGTCGTGGAAGGAGTCGTCCATGAAGGTCTGGATCGCGGTGAACATGGACGCGATGAGGTCGGGGTCCTTCTCCGACGGCAGACGCCGGGAGAGGTGGACGAGGGGCGTCCCACCCGCGTACGTGAGGTAGACGTGCTCGATCTCACGGCGGAAGAGGCGCGATGGACCGAGGTGGGCGGGACGGGAGAGGGTCGGCATGGGTCTGATCCGATCCTGTCGGGGACCGGTGGCTTCGCGAGGGCCCCTCGCGGCCCTTAATCGTTGGCGGTTCGGTTATCCGGCGTGATAGACTCCCCGCGCCGGCGCAATCGGCGTCTTCGGGCCGAAGCCTTCTCCTCTTCCGCCTGGGAGGACGAGCGGGCCCTCATGGCCTTCGTCCGCGCGGGGGCCCACGGCGGGTCCATGGCGGGGATGCGGGACCGTAGGGGTCCCACGAAGTCCGCCCGGTGGCGCGTCCGCGGGTCCGGGCTCCCTCTTTCCTGGGAGGACGGGCTGCGGCGGCTGCGCGAGTGAGGCGCGGGGTGAGCCACCCGCGAATTGTGCGGCCATCCGCGCTACGCGACGGAGGCGAGAGCGGCGCAGGCGCGCCGGCTCCCCGCCCTGGCATTCTCGCCCGCGCGCAGGATGAGGAACACGCGCAGCGTGCCGGGGGAGGCGGGGGACGCGGATTGACATGAAGGCGATGGCGCGGGTCCCGAGACGAAAGGTCTAAGGCCTGTGGCCCGCCCGCGGCGCATCCCCCTGGGAGTCACTCGTCGCCCGAGGCCCCCGCGACGACGGGCGCCTTCGCGACCTGCCGGCTTTCCCGGTACGCGAGGAGGATGATCGCGAAGGCCACGGCCATCGCGGCCGCAGACACGAGGAACGGGGACGCGCGGCCCACCTGCTCGTAGAGGATGCCCGCGACGATCGTCCCCGGGATGCGCCCGAGGCTCCCCATCGCCTGGGCGTCCCCGAGGATGCTCCCCTGCTCGTGGGTCGGCGTCCTCTTCGAGACGAGGCTCGGCACGAGGGGCATCGCGATTGCGACCCCCGTCGACACGACGCCCGTCACGAGGACGTACGCGGCGAGGCTCGCGACGAGGGGCGCGGCGGCAAGGCCCACCGTCATCGCGAACGTGCCGAGGGCCACGAGCCGCTCCTCGCCGAACCGCCGGGCGAGGCGGCCTGCGAGGGTCCCCATGACGAGGGAGATCGTCCCGATGTACACGAAGAGGAGGAGCATGTCCTGGGGCTGGAGCCCGAAGGACTCCATGCCGAGGATCGGGAACGCGACGGGGATCGTCATGAAGGCGTAGGAGATGATGAGGAACGCGAGGACGAGCCCTCGGATCGCGGGACGCCGGAGGGCCTCCCCCAGGCGAGCCTTCGGGCGCGAGGTGAGGGATCTACGCACGGAATCGTCGAGGGACTCCGGAAGGAAGAGGGCCGCGAGGACGAGGTTCGCCCCCGCGAGGGCGGCCGCGCCCAGGGGTGGGGCCATGAGCCCGAACGGGGCGAGGGCGCCGCCGATCACGGGCCCCACGGCGAAGCCGACCCCGAACGCGGCCCCCATGAAGCCCATCCCCCTCGCGCGCTCGTCGGGCCTCGTCCGGTCCGCGATGTACGCCTGGGCCACGGAGAGGTTGCCCGACGCGAGCCCGGCGAGGGTCCGCGCGAGGAACAGGAGGGCCAGGCTGCCCGCCGACGCCAGGAGGAGGTGTCCCGCGGTCCCCGCGACGAGGGTCCCCAAGAGGACGGGCTTCCGGCCCACCCGGTCGCTCAGCCGCCCCAGGATCGGTGCGAAGAGGAACTGCATGACGAAGAACGACGCGAGGAGGAGGCCGAGGATCGCAGGGCCGCCCCCGAGGGCCTCCGTGTAGAAGGGCAGGAGGGGGATGACGACGCCGAAGCCGATGAGGTCCACGAAGACGGTGAAGAGGATCACGAGCAGGGGGGACCGCTTCGTGGGGACCGACCTCGAAGTGGCGCGTGCGAAGCCGTCCGTGCCTTAAATCGTTGGCCCTGGCCCCCCGCCCGCCGGGCGGCCGGGATCCTCCGCGAGGGCGCGGAGGACCTCGTCCGCGGCCCGCACGCCAGACTCGAGGGCGCCGTGGATCGTCGCGTACTCTCCGCGGCTGTGGGTGGCCTCCCCCGCGAAGAAAAGGCTCGTGCCGATGGGCTCCGAGAGCACGCGGCGGACGGCCATCAGGCCCGAGGGGGAGGGGAACGTGTAGGCGCCCTTCGAGTACGGATCGGAGGACCAGTCGACGTACCTCGAGGCCAGGAGCTGCGGGCGGAGATCGATCCCTCCGAGCATCCGCCCGAGGTCGTCGAGGATTCGTCCCACGGCCTCCGCCTCGGGGACGGAGGAGAGGTCCCGCGCCTTCCGACCCGCGACGAAGGCCTCCACGGCGACGGGACCCTCCGCAGGCCTCCTCTTCGGCAGGAAGTACCAGGTGCCGTCTTCGTCGGAGAGGGAGGTCACGCGCCCCAGGGCCGTCTCCCGCACGGAGGCGTCGAAGAGGAGGAGGACCTTGTTCGCGTGGCCGTACCCCAAAGCCTCGATCGCCTCCCGTTTCGCGGGCGGCAGGGGAGGCTCGAAGACGACGTCCCCGGCCTTGAGGACGCCGAGGGGTAGCGTGACGACGGCGGCCCGGGCCATCCGGCTCTCCCGTCCGTCGGGGCCGACGGACTCCACGCGCGCGCCGTCCTCGGACCAGTCGATCCGCTCCACGCGGGTCCGCAGACGGATCCGGTCCCCGAGGCCCTGGGCCCTGCGCGTCGCGATCCGGTCGAGCCCCTCAAGGACGCGGTAGTTCGACCACGGCAGCCCGAGGGACGAGACGTTCGCCTCCTCCGCGAGGCCGAGGACGCTCAGGTCTCCCGGGTCCGCCGCGTTCACGCTCGCGAACATCTTCGCGACGAAACGCCGTCCGAGGGGCGTCCCCCGCCGGTCCGCGAGGAACGCCTCGAGGGTCCGGTCCGGTCCCTCGTACCGTTCCACGGCCCTCGGCAGGGACCACAGGATCTCGACGATCCCGCGGAAGTTACGAAGGCTCGAGAAGGCGATCCGGATTGGCGCCCGGAGGCGGCCCTCGTGGTAGATCCGGGAGCCCGTGGCGATGGGCGTCTTCCACGTCGTCAGCCCGAACTCCCGAATCCACGCATGGAGAGAGGCGTCCCGGCCGTGGACCATCACTGCGCCCGCCTCGACGGGCAGCCCGGACGCGAAGTCGTGGAGGGTCCACACCCGCCCGCCGACCCGGTCCCGGGCCTCGAGGATCTCGACGTCCACGCCGGCCCGGCGGAGGCGGTCCCCGCACGCGAGGCCCGCGATGCCCGCCCCGATCACGAGGACCTTCTCTGACCCGCCCGGACCTGAGGATGCCGCCACGGACGTGCCCTCGGGGGCGGGATGGCCGGGGATGTCTTAGACATGCTGGCCCGCGTTCAGGGTCCGTGTCCCCGGAGCCGGTCGTACTCCCGCCGGGTCGCCCGCTCGAGGTAGCCCTCCCCCGCGAAGGCGGAACGTACAGTACCCACGAGAGGCTCAAACCGGGGCGACGCTCTCAGGCGGCGACGGGAGACGGGGGATCGGACCATGGGCCGCTGCCGAATGACGATGCTGTCGCGCGACGAGATCGAAGCGGTTCACGCCGCCTCCCTCCGGATCCTCGGGACGACGGGGGCGATCGTCCGGAGCGAAGAGGCCCGGTCCCTGCTCGCCGACGGTGGGGCCGGGGTCCGCGAAGACATGCGGGTCCTTTTCCCGGAGTCTCTCGTGGGCGACGCCCTGGCGCGCGCGCCTCGATCCTTCGTCCTCGGCGCGCGAGATCCGGCTCAGGACGTGCACGTCCCCGCGGACGGCTTCCCTTCCGTATGCACGGACGGCTTCCCCGTGAAGGTCTGGGACCACGAGGTCGGTGCCCCGCGATTCTCCACGCGGGAGGATCTCGCGCGATGGACGACCCTCGCGGACGCCGTCGACGGGGTCGATTTCTTCTGGCCTTCCACGACGCCGACGGACCTCCCCGCCCACCTCCAATTCATCGGGGGCCTCCGGACGAGCTACGAGCACACGACGAAGCACGTGCAGTACCAAGCCCTCCGACGAGAGGAGGCCCTCCTCGAGGTCGAGATGTCTCGCGCCGTCGCGGGGGGTGAGGACGCGGACCGGAAGCGTCCCCACGTGTCCTCCGTGCACTGCATCATCGCTCCCCTCCAGTACGACGCGGGCCCGACGGACGCACAGATCGAGTTCGCCCGGGCCGGCATCCCCGTCGTCGCGATGACGATGGTCTCCCCCGGGATCACGGGGCCGGCGACCCTCGCGGGCAGCCTGGCCCTCGCGAACGCGGAGGTCCTCGGGTCCCTCGTGATCTCGCAGCTCGCCGTCGCGGGCGCGCCCTTCGTCCACTGTTTCGTGTGCGCCCCCCTGGACATGCGCTCGGGCGGCTTCGTCATGAGTGCGCCGGAGTACGCCGTCCTGAGCATCGCGGGCGCCGAGATGGCCCGGTCCTACGGCCTCCCCTCGATGATGGGGGCCTTCGGCGACACGGGGAAGTCCCACGGCCTCCAGCTCGGGTACGAGAAGGGCGCGACGACGGCGGCCGTCGCCTTGGCGGGGTGCGATCTCCTCACGGGGTTCGGCGGTCTCAACGACTCTCTCTTCGTGTCGATGGAGCAGCTCCTGATCGACGCGGAGATCTGGGACCATGTCCGACGGACCGTCGAGGGTCTCCAGGTGAGCGAGGCGGAGCTCGCCCTCGATGTGATCGCGAAGGTCGGTCCCCGGGGCCAGTTCCTCGCGGAGCCGCACACGTTCGCGAACTTCCGGCGGCTCTTCTCACCGAAGTACGCAGACCGCACGCACTATGACTCCTGGGAGGCGGGTGGGAGGAAGGAGATGTACGATCTCGCCCATGCCGACGTCGAGCGGATCCTCTCGACCCATCGCCCGGAACCGCTCCCCGACGACGTGCGTAGGAGCCTCCTCGCGACCGAGGACCGCGCCGCGAAGGTCTTGGCGTGAGGCCTGCCATCCGGCCGGCTCGTGCCCCCGCGGAAGTATGTCGAGTTCGTAGGTCGACTTGAAATCGGGGGAGCCGCCTCCCGCGTCCCGAGGTGGTGGGAATCCCCTCGTTCGCAGAACGGTTCCGGGTGCGGAAGTCGTTCGACTTGTTGACAGAGGAGGAGCGGCGGGCCATCCACGAGGCGGCCCTCCGCGTCATGGAGCGGACGGGGGTGAAGATTCACAGCCGGGCGGCCCGGGAGGACCTCGCGCGGGCGGGGGCGGTCGTCGCCCGCGAGGACGCCCTCGTCCGCTTCCCGCGGGACGTCGTCGAGGATCTCCGCCAAAAGGCGCCCGGCACGATTGTCCTCGCCGGGCGGACGAAGGAGTTCGACCTGCCGATGGACCGCACGCACTTCTACACGACGACGGACGGCTGCGGGATTTCCGTGTGGGACGCGGCGAAGGGCGAGAGGCGGCAGTCCGTCCTCGAGGACATCCGCCGGACGGCCCTGATCGGGGACTGGCTCCCGTACCTGAGCATCTACGAGCCCATGGTCGTCGCCCACGACGTCCCCGAAGAGGTCCATGTGGCGACGGGGGTGAAGGTCGCGATGGAGACGACGGAGAAGCACATCCTTTCGGAGTCCACGACGAATGCGCGCGAGGCGCAGGCGCAGGTCGAGCTCGCCTCCGCGGTCGTCGGGTCCCGCGAGGAACTTCGGGATCGGCACTACATGTCTGCGATGCTATGCCCGATATCCCCTCTCTCGATCGACGGCGCGGCCGCCGACGCGGCCCTCGTGTGGGCGGAGAACCATGTGCCCGTCCACATCACGGGGATGGCGGAGGCCGGGGTGAGCGGTCCGGGGACCCTGGCCGGGGATCTCGTCGTGAACCATGCAGAGACCCTCGCGACGGTCTGCATGCTGGAGGCCCACGAGCCCGGGGCGCCCGCGATCTACGGGTCGTGCCTGACCGTCATGGATCCGAAGACGGGGGCGTACATGGCCGGGGCCCCGGAGAGCAACCTCCTCGCCGCAGGGTCCATCGAGATGGGCAAGCATTGCGGGCTCCCAATCTCCGTGGGCGGGATGGGCCCGAGTGCGAAGGGCCCGGGCGTGGAAGCGTCCCTCGAGAATGCGATGTGGGCGATGACCTGCGCGAACTACGGAGGCGAAGTGATCAACGGCTTGGGGGAGCCCGCGGGCTCAACCCTCCTCTCGTACGAGCAGCTCCTCTTGGATCACGAGATTGCGCGGATGATCGTCTGGCTGTACCGCGGTTTCGATGTGAATGAGAACACCCTCGCGGTCGATCTCATCGAACGCGTCGGGGTCGGCGGGACCTTCCTCGCGCAGAGGCACACCCTGGAGGCGATGCGAGAGGTCTTCCTGCCGATGCTGTGGGACGGGGACGCCTACGACGTCTGGGTGAAAAAGGGCGGGAAGGACCCGATGGTTGTGGCCCGGGAGAAGGTCGCCGGGATCCTGAAGACCCACGAGCCCGCGCCGCTGGCGAGAGACGTGGCACGGGACCTGGACCGAATCGTCAGGAGGTCCGCCCGCGCGTAGGGCCGGCACCTCGACGAGAAGCCTTATGGCCTCCCGCCCGTACCGTGGGCGATGCAGACGAACAGCCCGTTCGAGTCCCTCGGCCTCGACCCCGCCCTCGTCCGGGCGGTCCAGGGCCTCGGTTACGAGGCCCCGACCCCGATCCAGCGGGAAGCGATCCCCGCCGTCCTCGCCTCGAAGGACGTCGTCGGGACGGCCCAGACCGGATCCGGGAAGACGGCCGCGTTCCTCCTCCCGATCCTCCAACGCCTGATGAAGCAGCCCGCGGGGCGGACCCGGGCCCTCGTCCTGTCCCCCACCCGCGAACTCGCGGCCCAGACCGAGTCGGCCCTCCGCGGGCTCGCGAAGGGCACCCGCATCCGGGGCGTCGCCGTGTACGGCGGCGTGGGGATGGCCCCCCAGGAGCACGCCCTCCGGGCCGGGGTCGACGTCGTCGTCGCGACCCCTGGGCGGCTCCTCGATCACATGGGCCGGCGGAACGTCGACTTCCGCGGGGTCCAGGTCCTCGTCCTCGACGAGGCGGACCGCATGCTCGACATGGGCTTCCTCCCCGACGTCCGGCGGATCGTGGACGCCCTGCCGAAGGAGCGGCAGACCCTCCTCTTCTCCGCGACGATGCCCCCCGAGATCGAGGCGCTGTCGCGGTCCATCATGCGCCACCCCGTCCGGATCTCCGTCTCCCCGCCCCATCGGCCCCCTGCGAAGATCCGCCACGAGGTGTACCCGGTGCCGTCCCACCTCAAGACCTCCCTCCTCACGACCCTCCTCGGGCGGGAGGACATGATGTCCGTCCTCGTGTTCGTCCGCACGAAACGCCGGGCGGACCGCGTCGCGCGTCAGGTCGGCCAGGCGGGCTTCCCCGTCGCCCGCATCCACGGGGACCGGAGCCAGAGCCAGCGGGAGACGGCCCTCGCGGGGTTCCGCAGCGGGCAGCATCAGGTCCTCGTGGCCACGGACGTCGCGGCCCGCGGGATCGACGTCGAGGGGATCAGCCACGTGATCAACTACGACGTCCCGGGGATCCCGACGGACTACATCCACCGGGTCGGGCGGACCGCGCGGGCGGAGGCCGAGGGGGAGGCGGTCACCCTCGTGTCCCCCGAGGAGGAGCCGGACCTCCGAGGGATCGAGAAGGCCCTCGGCCGGTCGATCCCTCGTGTGACCCTCCCGGACTTCGACTACCGCGCGCCGCCGCCCCCGAAGCCCGCGAGACACGAGGCCGCGAGACATCCCCGGGGCCCGCCCAGGGGTCGCGGGTGGGACCGCGGTCGCCGCCCTTCCCCGCGGCGCTGATCCCAGACCCCATCGTACGTACGGTCCCCCCGCAAGCCGTAAGGACCCGCGCGGTCTCTCGTCCAAGGAGGCGCGCCCATGCCCGAGTACCACGTCCTCCGGAAAGACCGGGAGATCGTCGATCCCGACGAGATCATGGACATCGTCCGGCGCCAGGCTATCCTGACGATCGGGATGGCCTGGGAGGGGGTGCCGTACCTCGTGACGGTCAACTACGCGTACGACGCGCGACGCAAGGCGTTCTACTTCCACAGCGCCCGGGCGGGGAAGAAGGTCGACTACCTCGAGGCCAACCCGTCCGTGTGGTGCCAGATCCTCGAGGATCGTGGGTACATCGCGGGCACGTGCGACTGGTCGTACCGGAGCGTGCACTTCCCCGGGACCGCACGTTTCGTCCGCGATTCGCAGGAGGCGAGGCACGCCCTGTCCCTCCTCCTCGACAAGCTCGAGCCCGATCCTGGGGTCCGGCGGCGGCTCCTCGGGGAGGCGGACCTCCGCGAGGTCGCCGTGTGCCGGATCGACCCGGGCCCGTTCACGGGGAAGGAGAACCCCGGCCCGACGGCAGGCGGATAAGGGGCCGGGGCCATCCCCGCCCCCGATGGCGGACGGGGACCGCAGCCTCGCGGGGAAGACCATGTTCATCACGGGCGCGAGCCGCGGGATCGGGAAGGCCATCGGGCTCCGGGCGGCCCGGGATCGCGCGAACGTCGTGATCATCGCGAAGACGACGGAGGCCCACGCGAAGCTCCCCGGGACGATCCATACGGCCGCGGAGGAGATCGAGGACGCGGGGGGCCGCGCCCTCGCGGTCCCGTGCGACATCAGGTTCGACGACCAGGTCGAGGCCGCCGTCGCCCGGGCCGTCGAGCGCTTCGGAGGGATCGACATCCTCGTGAACAACGCGTCCGCGATCCATCTCGCGGGCACCCTTGAGACCCCGATGAAACGGTACGACCTCCTGTTCGACGTGAACGTGCGCGGCGCGTTCCTGTGCACCCGCGCATGCCTCCCCCACCTGCGGATTGCCGCGAACCCCCACGTCCTGAACCTCTCCCCGCCCCCCCGCCTCGCGCCCCGCTGGTTCCGGGAGCACTCGGCGTACACGGCCTCGAAGGTCGCCATGAGCCTCTGGGTCCTAGGGATGGCGGAGGAGTTCCGCGAGGCGGGGATCGCGTTCAACGCCGTGTGGCCGAGGACGGTCATCGACACGGCCGCGCTCAACGTCCTGGGGGGTGAAGCCGTACGGCGGCGGGCCCGTTCGCCGGCCATCGTCGCGGAGGCCGCCCACGCGATCCTCACGAAGGACAGCCGGACGTTCACGGGGAACTTCTGCATCGACGAGGAGGTCCTGCGGGCGGAAGGCGTCGCGGACTTCACCGCCTACCGCCGGCCCGACGTCGCGGAGGACGAACTCCTCCCGGACCTCTTCCTGGGGTGAGGCAGACTCGGGGGCCGTCCCCGCGAAGGGTTAAGCTGGCGCGGACCGTCCGCGGGCGCGTGGACGTCCCGGTCCCGGCCCGGATTGCGTCGCACCCGGACGTGTACCCGCCCTCGGAAGACACGTACCTCCTCCTGCGCGGCATCACCCTGCGGCCCGGGGAGAGGTTCCTCGAGGTCGGTACGGGATCGGGCCTCGTCGCAATCGAGGCGGCCCGGATTGGCCGGGTCGTGGCCACGGACGTGAACCCCGCGGCGGTCCGCCTCGCGCGGAGGAACGCGGCGGAGAACGGACGGCGAATCGAGGTCGTCCGATGCGATCTGATGTCCGCCGTCCGCGGTCCCTTCGAGGTCGTCGCCTTCAACGCGCCGTACCTGGAGGGCCCGCTGGCGGACACCCTCGAGGCGGCATGGCAGGGAGGTCGCGAGGGCAGCGACGTCGCTCTCCGGTTCCTCGAGGATTTCCCGCGAGTCCTGGGGCCTTCGGGCCGGGCCTACCTCCTCCTGAGCGCCGGGAACCGCGTGGCCCGTTCCACCGCGAACCGGTGTTTCCGCGCGCGGATCGTGGCCTCTGCGCCCCTGTTCTTTGAGCGCCTGGACGTCCTCGAGCTAACACACATCGACCTTCGATAGGCGGCCGCCGTATGGCGGGAACATCCTCAACTCCCTCGCCCGCCATCGTCCTTTCGAAGGAGCACGAGGCCCATGATTGCACGGATCTGGCGCGGGACGACGGATGCAGCGCGTGCAGAGGAGTACGTCCGCTTCCTCGAGGGAACGGGCCTCCGGGAATACCGCGAGACCCCTGGGAATCGGGGCGTGTTCCTCCTCCGACGCGTCCAAGAGGGCCGCGCGGAGTTCGTCACCCTGACGTTGTGGGACTCCTTCGAGGCGATCCGACGGTTCGCGGGCCCCGTCCCCGAGAAGGCCGTGTACTATCCGAAGGACCGGGAGTTCCTCCACGAGCTCTCGCCCACCGTGGAGCACTTCGAGATCGTCGAGGGCCCGTGGAGCCTATGACCGCCCTCACTCTCCGGAGGCGGCGTCCCGCTTCCGGCACATCGCCGCGCTCTTCGCGTCCCCGAGGGCCTCGAAGGCGCGCGCCTTGAGGTTCCAGATCCCCGGGTAGTCCGGGTCCCTCCGCGTCACCCGGTGGAACACCTCGAGGGCTTTGTCCGGCTCCTCGCGGTCCAAGAGCCACACGCCGAGGGCCACGAGGCCGTCCGTGTCCGTGGGGTCCTTCCCGAGCCGCCCGCGGAGGGTGCGGACGAAGTCCTGGTCCGTCGGGACCTCGGCTTTCGACGTCCGGGTCGCCGGCATCGTCCGCGGAGAGGGGCCGGGCGGCCTCTTGAACCCGCGTCCCTGGGTATCGCCCGCGAGATTCTTCCCACCGGCCGGGCGGGGATGGATTCAAACCCGAGAATGGGGCGGCAACGGTTAAGGGCGGGGATCGCGGAACGGGGACGCGTCCGGAGTCGCCGGGATGCCTGCGACGAAGCACGTGAAGACGAAGATCACCCTCGTCGGGGACAAGGCCGTCGGGAAGACCTCGCTGATTCGGAGGTTCGTGCTCGACCAGTTCGGCGACGAGTATCTCCTGACCCTCGGCGCGAAGATCATGAAGAAGACCCTCCAGGTGCCCTTCCTCTACCAGGACCTCGTGATCGAGATCGACATGGCGATCTGGGACATCATGGGCCAGGAGCGGTTCCGCGACATCGTGCGGGACGCGTACTTCCCGGGCACGAGCGGCGTGATCGCGGTCGTGGACCTCACCCGGCGGGAGACCCTCGAAGGGATCCCGGAGTGGATCCGGGACGTCCGGGAGGTCTCGGGCCCCGTCCCGACGATCCTCGCGGTGAACAAGAAGGATCTTGCGAACCAGGCCGCGTTCGGGGCCGCGGAGATTGTCGCGGTGTCCCGCGACGTCGGGTGCGAGGTCCTCTCGACGTCCGCGAAGACGGGGGAGAACGTGCCCGAGGCGTTCGAGCGCCTTGCGACCCTCGTGTCGACCCGGTACCTCGGGATCTGACGAGGTCCCCGTCAGGTCGGCGGCGTTCCCTGGGCCTGGTTCGCTTGGGCCCACGCCTGCGCCCGTCGCGCGTGCTCCTCCTCGCTGAGGATCTCCTTGCGCGAGGCGAGGGACCAGTGGTGGCCGAACGGGTCCACGAGCTGGCCGTACCGCTCGCCCCAGAACTGGTCCGCGAGGGGGAACAGGACCTTGGCCCCCGCGGCGACCGCCCGCTCCCACAGGGCGTTGACGTCCTCTGCGTACAGGTGGAGGGTCACGGGGGACGTCCCCAGGTCGAGGGCCGACCGGTGGGGGCTCCCGGGGAAGATGTCCGAGAGCATAAGGAGGGAGTCGCCGATCTTGAGGCGGGCGTGGAGGATGAGCCCGCCGGGCCCGAGCCTCCGTTCCAGCTCGACCGCGCCGAACGCGCGCGCGTACCAGCCGATCGCCTCCGAGGCCCCGTTGAGGGCGAGGTAGGGCGTCACGGTGTGGAAGCCCTCGGGGATCGGATCGACGCCCTTCCGCGCGCGCACCTTGACCGCTTTCGTTGGTTTCGCCATCCTGCGACCCCGGACGCCAAAGACCGTCGGCGGATAAAACGCCGCGGGATTCCCGGCCGGCTACTCTCCCGCCTCGTCCCGCCGGATCCTCCCCCGCACGAGGTCCGCGATCGTCGGACCCCGCGGGCCGCCGGGGACGCGCTCGATCGGGTCCCCCGGGCCGACGTCCCCCTCCTCGAGGACGGCCGCGTAGAAGCCCGAGCGCCCGCTCGCGAGAAACCGGGGGATGATCCCCGGGTCCCCGAACCGGATCCCGAGCTTGTAGCAGGGGAACCGCGGCTTCGTCGCCTCGAGGATCGCGGTCCCCACGCGGTACCGGTCGCCCACGCAGGCGACCTCCTCCGAGAGCCCCTCCGTCGTCACATTCTCGCCGAAGGTCCCCCAGGGCAGGCCCTCCGATCCGAGGTCCGCCCTCCAGGCCGCATAGTGCTCCGACGGATAGAGGTACACGGCCTTCTGGGGGCCCCCGTGGACGCGGAGGTCCGCCTGCTCGTCCTCCGCGAGTCCTGCGGCCGTGATCCGACGTCGGCCGCGGACGGGCTCCTTGAAGATCCCCGTCGTCACGGTGCCGCCCTGCCACGGGACGGCCCGGGCGAGGGCAACGTTCACGGAGACCACGCGCATGGTCGATCGGCCCGCGCACGCGGCCGCGGACGATAATCTTGCGCCTTTCGCGCGCCGTGAGAACGGAGTCCGCAGGCTTAAGGGAAGGAGCCCGCTACTCGACCCGGAGGATCCCATTCCCGTCGCCCCCGCCCCCGACGTCGATCCCCGGGTCCCGTACCACAAGGTCAAGGTGTGCGTCGTCGGCGACCCCGGGGTGGGCAAGACGAGCCTCGTCCGCCGCTACGTCCTCGGGGAGTTCCCCGCCGTCCGCCGGCCCACGAAGGAGATGGAGGTCTCCACCCGTGGCGGGTTCGTCGACCTGCGGGAGATCGGGCTCGCGATCGGGAAGCGGCGGCGCCATTCGGACGGGATCCTGCCGTCCACGGCGCGTCTCGAGCTCATGATCTGGGACCTCCTCGGGGGGACTCTCCCGCGGAAGACGGTCGTCCGGCGCCACTTCCAGGGGGCCCAGGGGATCATCGCCGTGTGCGACGTCACCCGGTCCGAGACCCTGGACCACCTCGACGAGTGGATCGAGGACGGGTACGACACGGCGGGGGTCGTCCCCACCCAGTTCGTCGCGAACAAGACGGACCTCGAGGGTGCCGTCCTCGGCCAGCCCGACCTCGCCCGGGCGGCGTGGTCGTACGACAGCCCGTACCTGTTCGCGTCCGCGAAGACGGGGGAGAACGTCGAGGCATCGTTCCAGCTCCTCGCGGAGCGGATCCTCCTCGAGATCCTGAGCCGACGCCTCGAGTGAGCCGCCCCGGACCTCAGTCGCGGGCGGAGGTCCGCGACCGCGTCGCGAAGGCGGCGATGTTCCGGATCGACCCCGCCTCGTGGTACGCCTGGGCGAGCTCCGCGACCCGCTCCCGCGGGACGTCCGCGGCCAGGAGCTCCCGCCGGAACGCCCGGACGCCGCGCTTCCGCTTCACGAGGAACCGCAGGTACGTCGCCCCGAGGCGCATGCCCACGACGGGCATGGCCGCCGCGACGACGACGGGCAGCCCTCGCCACTCCTCTCGGACCATGGAGGCATCCGTCCGGGGAGGCGTCAGTCCTTCTCCTCGTCCTTGTGCCGTCCCCACGGCCCCGCCTTCGCGAAGATCCCGCCGAGGTTCAGGGACGACATGTACTGCTCCGTGAGGGTGAAGGCCTGCTCGTCCGTCATCCCGCTGTCCCGGAGGGTCTTGTAGAAGGACGCGATCGCCTGGGCGTACTTCGACGCGGCATCCTTCCCGTACAGGACGTCGGAGAGGCTGTTGAGCAGTTCGGGGATCTTCTCCGACGCGACGTCGATCACCTTCTTCACTTCCTCCGCGTTCCATTCGTTGGCCATTCGATTCACCGCCCTTCCGGGTTCGGAGTCGACTACGCCGGTCCCCCTATTTGGGGAAACCGAGCACTTGTGACCACCGCGCAACGACCTCGTCGGCCACGCGGAACGTCCGACCCTTCGATCCGGGCGTCGCGACGACGATCCCCGCCCGTTCGAGCTCCGCGAGCTTCTCCCGGACGATCCGCCGGGACGCGGTCCCCCGCCTCGCCTTCACGGCGTCCGTGATCTGGGAGATGTTCCGGTCCTGCCGCTCGAAAAGGGCCGCGACGATGTGCCGCGAGATGTCATCCTTGAGCCCCGGGACGACGAGGTCCGGGGAGATGGACCCGTGCCGCTGGTACAGGTCCAGGAGCCGGAAGTACCCTCGGGCGATCTCCTGAAGGCGCTCCATGGACGCGACGAGCTGCGCGTAGGGCTGGGCCGCCGCCGCGAGGGCCTCCCGGAGGGCCTCGATCTGCTCCCGGAGGCCCCGGAGGTCGTCCTTGAGGTCGTCCTCCGCCATGCGCGGGAGGGAAGCGCCTCGTTCGGGATATACGTCTCGGCGGGAGTCCCGCACGCCTCCTGCCCGCCGGGGAGTGCCGTTCGATGCGAGGACCGGGGTCCGTCCCAATCGGCTCCATACGCTCGAAGGGACAGTCTCGGGCCCGAAGCCTTCTTGAACCACCCCTGCCTCGCCCTCCTGATGGCCCGCTTCCCCGAGGCCGAACGCCGCCGGCTGCACAAGATGATCTGCATGCGGTCTTGCTTGCCCGGGCCAGAAACGCATGATTCGGTTCTCAATTCGCTTCGCGGAGGCACTTCCCGAAATCGCCGCTACGGAAGCCGCCTTGTCGACGAATGCCAAGACCCTTGAGGGCAGCCGGCCTGCCAACCGTCAACGGTTACCGGCGCCTTCGGATGCGGCGGCGTGCGCGAGAGCCGAAGGCGTCCCGCAGCCGACAATCGCCGGCGCCTCGTGGACCAACGCGTCGTCCTCGAGGGCCGCCACCATGAATAGGGCGAAGTCCACGCGCCGCGTGAGGTTGCTCTCGAGGACGGGGTCGCCTACATGGCGGCTCCACACGGGCAGGCCTTGGCTCTCCCCCTCTTCGAGGTCGCTCCCGCGGACGACGGTCCACCGGGTGTCGCTCGCGAACACGCGCCGACACGCTTTGACCTGGTCGCCGATGTCCGCGACGCGGAGGAGCCGCATCAATGGTCCGAGGACCTTCGCCGCCGCCCTCAGCCTCCACGAGTACAAGTCCTGGCCGTCGCGCGTAATGTGCCACCCGCACGAGAAGACGAGGCGCGCCCCCGGCTGCGCGTAGTCGAGCACGGCCTGCGCCGTCCCCGTGGCGTAGCCGCGGACGCCCCACGGGACAAGCACGGTGAGCACCGCGTCGCAACCCGCGACGGCCCGCTTGATCACCTCGCGGTCGTTCGTCTTTCCGGGGATGATGATGATGCGGTCCTTGAACGCGTCGAGCTTGCCCACGCTCTTCTCCCGGCAGACGCCCACGACCTCGTGGTCCCGATCCAGCGCGTGCTGCACCATGTACCGACCGAGCTTCCCGGAGGCTCCGACGATGCAGATCTTCATCGAGTCGCTCCCGCATGGCCATCGACGCGATAAGTCTGTCGCCGATTCCGATGAGCAAGCGTTGGCGGTTTGGTACGCCGTCCGTCTTCGATTTCGGACCGACGATCGTAAGGATCCGAGATTATTGTCGCCTCTGGAAAAGGGCGTCGGACCCGAAGCGTTCTTAAACCACCTGGTCTTCGCCCTCCCGATGGCCCGCTTCCCGGAAGCCGAGCGACGCCGGCTTCACAAGATGATCTGCATGCGTTTTGTCGCGCGGGACTAGGAGCGATCGGTCGAGGGTCTTGGCCTCCCAGAGCCCGTGCCTCAGACTGGGGCAGGACCGCATCGCTAGAGGCACCAGATTAGGCTGCGTGGTCCCAATGGCTAAGTAGATGTGGATGCCTCTCGGAGTCGTGGCCTCAGCCGGCGTCGCCGCGAGCGCGGAGGAATGGCTGCGCCGGGCGCGTCGAAACACGCGGGCAGCGAGGGCCATGCTGGAAGATGGGTTCGCCGACATGGCCGCGTTTCACGCGCAGCAGGCGGCTGAATTCGCGCTCAAGGCCTTGCAGATTAAACTGTCAGGCCAGTTCACAAGGACCCACGACCTGACCGACTTGGCGAATCGCGTCGGAGCACCGCCGCGCGTCCTCAAACTGTGCGCTTCTCTGACGCCCGCGTATGTCGCTGCCCGTTACCCCGACGTCCGCGGGGCTCGGATTACGCGACGCCGCGCGGAGGCCTACATCGAAGCTGCGAGGAGGATTCTGCGATGGGTTCGCCGCCAACTCCATTGATTCGCGACCTCACGCGATTCGGTCGGAAAGTCGCTCGCCAGTTCGCAATCGAGAAGATGATCCTGTTCGGTTCGCGTGCGCGTGAACGACCCCGTCCAGACAGCGATGTTGATCTAATCGTAGTAGGACGGCGGTTCCGCCGCAAGAACCCCATCGATCGCGCAGGGCCGCTGCACCTCGCGTGGGATCTGGGGCTCCCCGTTGATTTTCTCTGCTATACTCCGGAGGAGTTCGAGGAGCTCTCAAGGCGGCCGAGCATCGTCCGTGAGGCCCTTCGGGAAGGAATCCGCGTCCCCCTGTGAGGCGTGCGAGGGATTGGACCGATGCCCCGATTGCGAGCATCCATCGGACGATCGTCTCGGTGCGATTCACGCTGGGATCGTGTTTCCACCTCGCGCTTTCGGGTCGGGGACGGCGCCTTCCATGGAGGTCTGCGAAGGCGTTGCGCCGCTGTCTGTGGCTTGGCCGGGGTGGAGGACCGCTCCGGCCCGCGTTGGTACGGTAAGGTGAGGTCCTCCGCCATCGCACATGATGATGCGGAGTTGCTTTCGCGTGTGGTTGAAGAATTCGGAACCGAAGCCTTCTTAAACAACTCCCGCCTCGCCATCCCGATGGCCCGCTTCCCCGAGGCCGAGCGCCGTAGGCTGCACAAGATGATCTGCATGCAGTGCTACGCCCGGAACGCGATGCGGGCCACGCGCTGCCGGAAATGCGGCAGCCGCGAGCTCCGCCCGAAGGCGAAGGAAGCGCGGAAAGAGTAGGCCGTCAGCGGTTCGCGCTTCGTTCGGTCCCCAGGTCCCTCCCGCGGTCGCGACAGGCTGCGCTCCCGAGGTCGCAGACCAAGAGGGCCGCGAGCCGACGACCGCATCGTGAGTCTGTCTGTCTCATGGGAACGAGAGGCCGCCCTCCCTGGCCGGACGGGGACCCCGAGGCCTCCGGCGTGGCTCCCTGCGGCCGGACCTATCGATCCGCGGGCCGGTGTGTCCCCGACTCTGCCCGAACCTCGGGGAGGAGCCTGCGCGGAATCCGGATGAGGAGGATTGCGAAGGCGGCTCCGACGACGGCCATGCCCGTCCACCCTGCCGCCTCGAGGAAGAACGCGAGGGCGATGAGGAAGCCCGTGGTCCCCCCGACGAACGCGTAGCGGTGCCGGGCCCACGTCGGGTCACCCGTCGTTCGCCGGAGGAGGAGCATCGCCCCCAGGAGGACGAGCCCTCCCTCGAGGAACGTGACCGCGGGATGCCCGCCGAGGTAGGGGCCGCCCGCGTAGAGGAGGAACGACCCGCCGAAGAAGGAGAAGCCCGCCACGGCGTATGCCGCGGGCCGGGGTGGCGCCCCGGCGGGCAGCTTGAGCCAGAGGCGATCCGCGTGCGTCTTCGCGAACCAGACGAGGAACGCCACGGCAAGGACTGCCGCCAGGACGTGGGCCGCTGACGGCACGTACGAGGTGAGGAAGAGGAACATGAACCCGGTCGCAGCCGCCAGGATGAGGACAGCGACGGCGTACCCGCGGTCCGACGTGAGGCGCCGCCCGCGGGTCTGCGGCCAAATCGTGTCGACGAGGAAGATGGGCACCGCGATGCTGATGATCGCGTGGTACATCGTCAGCCAGATTGCCCACACCCAGTTCGTGTCGAGCCAGCGGCCGTACCAGGCCAGGGTCCCGAGATCCATCCAGGCCGGGTCGAAGAACGACTTGACGGCGAGGCCTTCCTCGATGATCCCGTACGCGGCCCCGAGGACGAGGATCCCCGCCCACCCAAGGTTCCATCGGACCGCCGTCTCCCGCATCACGAGGACGCCGGAACCGTAGAGCCAGATGAGAAGGAGGGGCGTCGTGGGGAGGAGCCACTCGACGGGCGGCGCGGACCCCGAGAGCATCTCGGCGATCACGGGGGATAGGAGGATGAGGGCGAGGAGCGGTCGCCGGAACGACTGCGGGACGGCCTCGGCCATGCCCTCGGGTTCCCCCAGGCCCGCTTAAAGGTCGCGGGAACATTCTTCCGGGCGGGAACCAGGCCGTCCGGACCTCCGGGCTATGGCCAGGACCCGTAGTATTACAGGTAACCATAGAAGCCCAAGTACCCGTACCGCGTCCCCATCGTCGATCCCATGCCCGAGGGGGAGTTCGAAGGGAAGGTGTCCGTCATCACGTGCGACATGACGGGGACCGTCCAGCAGTACGCGGCGGACGCGGAGGAGCTGTTCGGCTGGCCCCGGGACCGCGTGATCGGCCGGATGTCCGTCGCCGCGTTCCACCTCCCGAAGAACGTGCCGACCCTCGTGCCCCGTCTCCTCCGGGAGGCCGTCGAGAAGGGTAAGTTCGAGGAGGAGGTCAGGCTCCAGCGACGGGACGGGTCCACGTTCCCGGCGCTCCTCACGGTCCGGCCCATGGTGGAGGGCGGCACGCAGGTCGGCTTCATGGGCTACACGAAACCCCTCGCCCCGCCGACGAAGCCGCCTGTGGCTCGCCTGTGGCTCGCCTCCCTCCGGGCCCCGTTCCTCATCGCTTCGATCGTCCCCGCCCTCGTCGGGGCCCTCCTCGCCTGGCAGATCCACGGGGCCTTCGACCTCCGGCTGTTCCTCGCCGCCCTCGGCGGTCTCGCCGCGATCCACACGGGGGCCAACATGCTCAACGACGCGTGGGACTTCCGGAGCGGGAACGACCTCGAGGTCCGCCACCTGAACCCCTTCGCAGGGGGCAGCCGGGTCCTCATTCGCGGCGTCATCGACCCTCGCGCGCACCTCGCCGTCTCGATGAGTTTCCTTGTGCTCGGGTCCTTCGTCGGCGTGCTCCTGGCCCTCGAGGTCGGCTGGCCGCTCCTCCTGATCGGAGGGCTCGGCGTGCTGATCGCCTACTCGTACGTGGGCCCGCCCCTCCGGCTCGCGCACCACGGCCTCGGGGAGATCGCCGTGGGGATCGACTTCGGGCCCGTCTCCCTCCTCGGGATGTATTTCGTCCTCACCGGGACGTTCGATCCCGCGGCGGTCCTCGTCTCCTTGGCCTTCGGCCTCTTCGTCACAGGGATCCTGTGGATCAACGAGGTCCCCGACATCCCCGCGGACTCCGCCGTCGGCAAGAGGACCCTCGTCGTCCGGCTCGGCGTGCCGAAGGCCACGAAGGTCTTCGCGGGGCTCGTCGCGGCCGGGTACGTCCTCATCGTCATGGCCGTCGCCCTCATGGTCCTCACGCCGTGGGCCCTCGTGGCCCTCCTCGCCCTGCCCCTTGCCCTCAAGCCCGTGCGGGGCCTCCGGAAGGCAGGGGCGGACCCCCACGCCCTCATCCCCTCGAACGCGGGGATGATCCTCGCGACCCTCATCACGGGGGTCCTCCTCATCGTGGGGCTGGCCCTCGCGAGCCTCCTCCCCATGTGAGGGGCCGCCTCCCGGTTGTGATCGAGGGCGCCCTCCTTCGGCGGGGACACTTTCACCCTCCTCCCGGGCATACGGCCAAATAGGCCCGAGGTCCATGAGGGGGCCCCCGTTCGGAGGGGAGGAGCAAGACATGGTACAGAAACCGGGAAGTTTCGTGCACATCGAGATCACCTCGACGGATCCCTCGCGGACGCGAAGGTTCTTCGAGGACGTGTTCGGCTGGCGGTTCGAGCACATGCCGGAGATGGACTACTCGACCTTCGAGGCCCCCAGCGCGCCCGGTGGAGGGCTCATGGCCCCCATGCAGGGGCAGTCCCCTGGAATCACGAACTACATCCTGTCCATGGACATCGAAGCGGACCTGCGCAAGATCGAGGCCGCGGGCGGGAGGACCCTCCAGTCCAAGATGGAGATCCCCGGCGTCGGATCGTGGGCGATCTTCCAGGAGCCCACGGGCGTCACCCTCGCCCTCTTCCAGGGCCGGATGGAGCCGCGGAAGGAGCGCGCACGTCCGACCGCCCGGAAGGCCGGCCGCAAGGCGAAGCCGGCCCGCGCGGGCCGCAAAACGCGCGGTCGCCGCCGCTAGGGGCCCGTTTCCTCAGGCCCCGGGGCCCTCACCCTTCGGGCTCGAAAGGCGCCCCGTGGACCGGGATCACGGCCGCCTTGACGAAACGCGCAGCGTCGGAGGCGAGCCACGCGACGACCTCCGCGACGTCCTGGGGGGTCCCGTGCGTTCGGCGGGGCCAGGGTCCGCGATGACGGACCGACTCCACGGCCTCCCGGAAGGAGAGGTACGGGATGTACCCCGGGGCGACCGCGTTCACCGTGATCCCCCGGTCGATCTCGACCTCCGCGAGGATCCGCGTGAGGCCATGCCGCGCGATTTTCCCGAGGGTGTAGTCGTACGGAGGCCCCGTGAACTCCTCGGACCGCTCCATCCCGATGTTCACGATCCGGCCCCACCGCTTCCGGCGCATGTTGGGGAGGACCGCTTTGATCCCGTGGATCATCCCGTCGACCTCCGTCCGCAGGACGCGCTCCCAGTGGGCGTCGTCGACACGCAGGAGGTCCCTCTGGACCCGCCACGATCCTCCGGCGTTGTTGACGAGGATGTCCACGGGCCCCAGAGCCTCCCGCACCCGTTCGACCAGCCGACGGACGTCGGCCCCCTTCGAGGTGTCGGCCCGGACGGCGATTCCCCGGACGTCGGAGTCTTCGATGGCGCGGACGATCCTCCGCACGGCCGCGGCGCTCGGGCGTCGATGCGTGCCATAGTTCACGGCCACATCCGCGCCGTCCCGGGCGAGGGTGAAGGCGATGCTCCGGCCCATCCCCTCCGCGGTCCCGCCGGTCACGAGGGCCACGCGGCCATCCAACGGCCTTCCCATGCCCCCGGGAACGCCGGACGGCCCATAATCCTTCTGCGGCGCAAGCCTATATCGGGATCCGCGATACCCGGGCGATGCGGAGGTTCGACGGGGCCGCCGTCCTGGTCACGGGCGGCTCTTCGGGGATCGGGCTCGCGACCGCGCGGGCATTCCTCGAGGAGGGGGCCCGCGTCGCGATTACGGGGCGGGACGAGAAGAGGCTCCGGAAGGCCCGCGCAGACCTCTCCGCCCTGGGCAAGGCCGTCGCGATCCGCGGGGACGTCTCGAAGCCCGTCGACGCGAAGCGGTTCGTCGCCCAGGCCACCCGGTCCCTCGGCTCGCTCGACGTCCTCGTGAACAACGCGGGGATCTACATCAACCGCCCCATCGTGGAGCTCACGGAGTCGGAGTACGACCGCGTGCTGGACATCAACCTCAAGGGCGCCTGGCTGTGCACGAAGTACGTCCTCCCGGGGATGCTCGAGCGGGGGCGGGGGGCCATCGTGAACGTCGCGTCGGACTCGGGCCTCGTGGGCACCGCGGGGTCGTCCGCGTACTGCGCGTCGAAGGGCGGGATGGTCCTCCTGACGATGGCCGTCGCCCTCGAGGTCGCGGGCCGCGGGGTCCGCGTGAACGCGGTGTGCCCGGGCGAGGTCGACACCCCCATGTTGTGGGCGGAGGCGGAGGGCTCCGGGAAGGGCGACGCGTACTACGAGGAGCTCTTCGCCGCGATCCCGATGAAGCGCGCGGCGAAGCCCGAGGAGGTCGCCGCCGCAATCCTGTTCCTCGCGAGCGACGAGGCCGGTTTCATGACGGGGGCCGCGATGTCCGTGGACGGCGGGTCCACGGCCCACTAGGCCTCGGCGGGCGACCCGGGCCCGGTGAACGTTATCCCCTCCACCGTGATGGCCATGGCGTGGACCTCGTCGTCGACCCGGAGCTCCAGGAGGACTTCCCCGGGCTGATCGCCCACCTCGTCGAGGTCGGGTCCCTGACGGTCCGCGAGAGGGACGAGCGGCTCACGGCCTTCGCGGACGCCTTGGTGAGGGAGTTCCGGGAGCGGCTCGACCTCGCGACCCTGAAGGACGAGCCGGCCCTCCGCGCGTACCGGGACTTCTACTGGCGCGTGGGGATCGACCCGACGAAGATCCGGCCCGCCTCGGAAGCCCTCCTGCGGCGCGTCCTACAGGGGAAGGAGTTCCCGCGGATCAACGCCCTCGTGGACGCGTACAACCTCGCCTCGATGCGGACGCGGATCGCGATTGCGGCGTTCGACACCGGCCACCTTCACGGCGACCTCACAATGCGCCTGGCCCGGGCAGGGGAGTCGTTCCGGGGCATCGGGATGACGGCGCCCGTGGTCCTCCGGGGGGTCGAGGTCGTCGTCGAGGACGCGGAGAAGCTCGTCGCGGTCTACCCGTACCGGGACGCGGACGCGACGAAGGTGACGACGGGCACACGGGAGACGACGTTCATGACCTGCGGCGTGCCAGGGATCGAATGGCGGTCCCTCGTCGAGGCGGCGGAGACGACGCGGGAGTACGTCGAGCGCTTCTGCCGCTGAAGGAGGGGAAAGAAGGAAAGAGGCCCGCCGGGCGGCGGGCCGTTGCGCGTCCTCAGAGCCCCATCGCCATGGTGACGGCGTCATCCGCCTGGACGAGGCCCCAGCCCGTCTGCTGGCCGGGTCCGCCGAGGGACTTGCTCGCGTCCCACGTGTTCGCGTGGGGGATCGGGAAGCCCGCGTCCCAGCTGCCCGCCGGGATCGGCTCGGCCGTCATGCGGAGGATCATCTCCGCCTGGGCCTGGGTCAGGTCGGGGTTCACGCTCAGCATGAGGGCGACGACGCCCGTCGTCGTGGGGGCGGAGAAGCTCGTCCCGCTGATGAACGTGTACTCCGACGGGATGCCGTCCGGCGGCGCGGGGTCCGCGGGGACCGTCGCCTTGCCCGACCAGAGGTACGGGAGGAGCATGAACCGGCCCGTGGCGACGACGTCGAGCTCCTGGCCGAGGTCCGGGTTCTCGTACGCGGACCACCAGACCATGAACCACTCGTCGATCGCGGCCGCGTCCTCAGGGACGTCGTCCATCCACCACTGGTTGTTGATGCGGTCCTCCGCGCCGTACCACTGCTTCCGCCAGCCGCCCGCGCCCGCGCTGATCACGACGGGGTAGGCGCCGGGCCAGCCCATCGGGCTCGGCCCGCTGTTGCCGGCGCTCGCGACGACGAGGACGCCCGAGGCCGCGACGGCCTTGAACAGGTTCTCCTCCGCCTCGGAGTGCCCAGAGCCGCCCAGGCTGAGGTTCACGACGATCGGCTTGCCCATGAGCTCGCCGTTCGCCGCGTCCCCGAGCTTGAGGCTCATCACGTAGTCCAGCCCGGAGTAGATTGAGCTGTCCCAGCAGTAGACCCCGATGTCGCACACCTTGATCGGGATGATCGTCGCGTCCGGTGCGACGCCCGGGACCGTGTAGATGCCCGGGGCGCCCGAGGCCGGCTCGGCGAGGAACTGGCCCGTCTCCCGCTTGTCCCAGAGGGTGTAGCCGATGACCGTCGCGGCGACGGCCACGCCGTGCCCGCCGCGGTCGTTCTCAAGGGTGTACGGGACGGGGTTCCCGTTGCGGCCCGTGAAGCTGCGACCGAGGTCCACGCGGACCTTCTCGGGGTCCAAGTACGAGCGCCAGGACGG
>Ga0209619_10000039_pt1 | contig 63738 bp, 68 predicted proteins | sample Rifsed16ft3_FD_184011 | JGI IMG/M metagenome (GOLD analysis project Ga0209619, IMG submission 184011) | Soil microbial communities from Rifle, Colorado, USA - sediment 16ft 3 (version 2) | ecosystem: Environmental > Terrestrial > Deep subsurface > Rock core/Sediment | place: Rifle, Colorado... | reverse complement strand
CTCCGTACGCAATCGGCGAGCCGCTCCCCGAGGACATGAAGTCCTCCGAGGTCACGGCCCCGCTCATGTCGCTCGTGTACACGTGGGCCCCGTCCCGATCCACGCCCGCGACGACGAGCTCCACGAAGAAGGGGTTGTACGCCTTCATCCCGCTGTACACGATGTTCGCGATGAGCCGCGCGCTCTCCCTCACAGAGAGGGGGTAGCCGCGCCGAAGGGAGAGAAGTCGTCGCTCCGCCTTCGCGAGGTTCACGAGGTACTCCGCGTCCGACATCTGGCCCGCGATCGCGACGGCCGTCGCCCGATCGAGGGCGAACAGCTTCTGCACGACTTTCGATCCGACGAAGAAGCCCTTCGAGGCGCGCTTGTCCGCCGCGAGGACGACCCCGTCCTTGCTCCGGATCCCCACCGTGGTGGTCATCTCGATTCCTCGAAAGGACGATAGAAGCCGTGGGGTAAGTTGATTCGAGCGGGTCGGACCGAGTCACACCGCATCGCGGGCGGGGCCGGTCACCCGCTCACGCGGGCGAACGCGCCCCGGGAGAGGTGCTGGAACAGCTGGTGGGCGAGGCGGGCGGCCTCGTCGAGGCGGTCCGGGGCATCGACGAGGGCCGTGATCGAGAGCTGGCCCACCCGGAGCCGGACGTCGAGCTGGATCCCGCCGTCCTCCGTGAGCCAGGACGCCCGGATCTCGCCCTCCGACTCCGAGAGGCCGTACCACCGGAGGGGGCCCATCCACGCGCCCTTGAGGGAGGCCACGAGGCCCCGCAGGTCCGTGCCCGCGGGGAGGTAGGTCTGGAGGACGGGGACGCCCGGCGAGTCCGACTCGATGGCCGTGGGGCTCAGGATCGACAGGGCCTTCGGGGTCACCCGGTACCCGAGGTCCGTCCGGTCCACGAGTTCGTCCCGCGCGAGACGCTGGAGGGCCCGGGACAGCTTCTCGGGATGGATTCGGAGGCGACGCCGGATGCCCTGGAACCCCACGAGGGACCCAGGATCCCGAGAGAGGAACTCGAGGACCTCTCGGTCGTTCTCCCGGAGGTCCTCGATCTCCTCCCTTGCCGTGGGGTCCGCCGTCGCGGGAACCATGGTACCCTCTCTCACGCGGACCTTCGACTTAAGGATGAGGGTTCCCGAAACCCTGTGTGAGAATGAGTCCGGAACAGCTCACGGATCGCCCGATTCCGGCTGGGGTTTCGGCGGCGGCTCCCGGCGGACGCGCTGCAGCCTCCCAGGGGCCCACCAGTTCGACCGGCCCGCGAGGACCATGATCGCGGGGACGAGGTAGATCCGCACGACGGTCGAGTCGAGGAGGATCGCGAACGCGAGGGCGAACCCGATCTCCTGGAGGAACGGCTGGGGGCTGATCATGAGGGTCGCGAAGGCTCCCGCCATGACGATCCCGCAGGCGGAGATGATCCCGCCCGTCCGGGTCATCGCCTCCGTGATCGCGTCCCGGTCCGACTTCCCCTTCGCGACCTCCTCCCGCACGCGCGTGATGATGAAGATGTCGTAGTCCATCCCAAGGCCCATCGCCATCACGAAGAGGGCGAGGGGGAGGATGAAGAACGTGTCGAGGCCTTTCCAGGCGTGGAACACGACGATCGTGAGGCCCATCGTCCAAGAGATGCTCAGGAGGATCGTGAGGATCGCGCGGATCGGGATGAGGACCGAACCGAGGACGAAAAGGAGGACGATGAACAGGCCCGTGATCACGACGACGGCCATGAGTTGGAGGTCGCGGTTCGTGTTGTCCCGGACGTCGTTGAGGACAGCGCTCACCCCGCCGAGGAGGATCTCGCTCCGCCGGAGCTGGGGTTCCGAGGCGTGGATCGCGGCAATCCGCACGGAGAGCCCGTCGATCGTCGAGATCGCGTCCCGGGAGAACGGCGGGTCCGCGAGGACCATGAGGAGGCGGGCCGTCCGGTTGTCCTCGCCGATGTAGGGGGACATCGCGAGGAGGATCGCCTCCCGCTGGGCCGAGGGCAGGCCGGACAGGTTCACGAAGTCGATCTCGCTCCCCTGCGGGTTCGTGGGCCCCTCGATGCTCTTGACCCCGGGGTCCTCGTGGAGCTCCGCGGACAGGTTCGCGAGGGCGAACATGAGGGGCACGGAGACGTTCCCGTCCACGACGAGGGGGTCCGGGAAGCGGACGACGACGAAGGACGGGAAGATGAACCCGTATCCGAACGCGTCGCTGATCGCGTCGAGCCCCTGGCCCGACTCCGTGATGGGGGCGCCCTCGGAGAAGTCGTACGAAGGCGCGTCCGTGAGGACGAGGTACGTCGCGGGCACGGAGATGAGGACCGCGGCCGCGAGGACCGCCTTCGCATGGCGCATGGAGAAGCCCGCGGCCCCCCGGAAGTACCGCTCACTCGCGCTCAGCTGCCCCTTGGGGCGCGGCCGGGCGACCCTCCGGCCCGAGGGCCAGAACACCCGGTTCCCGACGAGGAGCAGGACCGCGGGGATGAACGTGAGGGCGAGGCCGATCGCGATCGTGACGGAGAACCCGATTGTGATCCCCATCGTGCGGACGAGGGGGAACGACCCCAGCGAGAGGGCCGCGAAAGAGATGAGGACGGCCCCGCCGCTCGTCGCGATGCTCTCCCCCGCCCACACGACCGCGTTCCGGACGGACTCCGCGCGGTTCCGGCCGTCCTGCCGCTCGTCCCGATACCGGGAGATGAGGAAGATGGAGTAGTCCGTCCCCGTCGCGAGGAGGACCGTCTGGAGGACCGCCGTCACCGTGAAGTCCACGGAGAACAGGTACACCGCGACGAACCATACGAAGAGGTTCGCGATCATGATCGCGATCCCGATCGTGAGGATCGGGAACGCGGGGGACACGAGGGAGCGGAAGTAGAGGCCGATGAGGACGATCACGAGGACGATCGTCGCGACGAACTCGAGGCCGCCCCCGAAGATCTCCTCCTGGTCGACGCTCGACGGCGCGCTGCCCGTCACATACACGCTCGCGCGGGCCTCGTACGCGTCCGCAATCCTGCGCACGAGGTCCCGCATCGCGAGGACGTTCTCCACGATCGGCTCGCGGCCCGACGCGTCGCGGAACTCCGCCTCCCGGTCGAACCCGTAGTTCATGAGCTGGATCCGCCGGTCTTCGCTCACGTAAAAGGTCGTCACGTCGAACGGCAGGAGGAGGGGGGTCTCGTCGATCCCGTACTCCCGGGACTCGATCCGTGCGAAGGCCCGGAGCTCCTCGTCCGTCGCGTCCTCGGGGACGGAGAGATAGAGGTCCCGGAAGAACGCCTCCTCCGCTACGGGGAGCCCGCGGAAGGCCGTCAGGGCGTAGTCCTCGACGAGGGCGCCGTCCTGGAAGTTCCGGAGCGTGAACACGGTCGTCATCCCGAGGAGGAACCCCTGGGCCTCGGGCGGGAAGGACGCGGGCACATACGAGGCCATCGCTCGCCCGAGGACGGCCTCCGCCCGTGCGTCGGGGAGGAGGGACGCGAGGCCCGGGTCCGAGAAGGAGGCGAGCCAGGCGGGATGGTACGCGTCGAGCCAGGAGGCCGCCCACGCCTGTGATTCGGGAGGGAAGGCGGACGCGATGAACGACGCGGTCTCGTTGTACGCGGTGTCGTTGTCCCCCGACGCGAGCCAGGCGCCGAGGTGGTACCCCGGCACACCCCAGAAGACGCCCGCGGCGCCCTCCGTGAAGAGGACCTGCCCGCGGACGACCGCGTTGAACTGCTTCGCGAGCTCGAAGGCGTACGCCTCGTAGACCCCGTAGATCGTCGCCTCGGACGGGTCCCGGAGGAACCGGATCGGACGATCGACAGTCAGGTTCCCGCCCACGCGGAGTCCGACCTGGCCGGACTCGTCCTCTTCGAGGGCCGAGGCGAGGACGATCGCGTCATGGAGGTCCGCGACGAACCAGCGGTAGTACTCCGTCGTCGTATCGTTCGCGACGAGGACGATCGTCGCGGAGCTGTTCGCGAGCTGGCCCGGGAACTGCTCCTCGATGATGCCCTGGGCCCGCGCGGACTCCGTGTCCTGCGGGAGGATCGCGGACTGCTCGAAGGAGACGACATCTCCCACGGGCCAGAGTTGGTTCGCGACGATCGCGGCGCCGAAGACGAGGACCCAGAACACGACGAGGGCCTTGTACCGTCTCGTGACGAGCCCCGCGATCCATCGGAAGACCGCGTAGCCCTCCTCGGACGACCGGGTCATCCGCCGCCCTCCCTCTCGTCCCGGCTACAGGACGAGTCGCCCATGGTCGAGGACGAGACGCTTGCCGACCCGCACGGTCGCGGATCCCGTGTGGCCGCTGAGGGCGAAGTCCGTCTTGTTCCGCCCCCCTTCCTCCGCGTTGCTCCCGATCCAGAGGCTGAAGCACCCCGCGACGATGTCGGACTGGAGGAACCCGAGCCGGGCCGAGGGGTTCAGGCCCAAGAGGATCCCGCCGAGGCGGTCCTTGGGCCCTTTCGCCTTGTCCCACATGCCCCGGAGCACCTCCTCGCCGCTCGCGGCGGACCACGAGGCCTGCCCGTCCCGGAACTCCATCCGGAGGCCGGGGAGGAACGTGCCGAGGTACGGTTCTGGCCGGTCGAAGACGATCGTCCCGTCCGCGGAGGCCTCGTCCGGGAGGACCTGGACGTACCCCGGGGGGACGTTCGTCATGAAGTCCCCCGCCTTCAGATCCTCCGCGTCGACGATCCCGTCGTCGAGGGTCGCGCGCCGTCCCTTGAGGGCGAACGTGAGCCGCGTGCCGTTCGGCGCGGTGACCTCGACGTCCGCAGGCTTCGAGAGGAGGGCCTGGAGACGCCGACCGCGCCGCGCGATCGCGCGGAAGTCCGCGGATCCCGCGTCGAGAATCATGGACCGCCAGGCCGCGTGGTCGAGGCCGTAGCTCGCGGCCCTCTCCTGGGTCACATACCCGAGGAGGACCCGCGCGCCCCGGAGCCCGGCCTTCTCCGCGCGACGGTACCACTCCGCGTTGTACGCGGTCGCCGCACCGGACTTCGGGAGGTTCTTCTTGTACCGCGTGATGTCCGCGGGGCCGGGGATGAAGATGTACGCGTCCGCGGCGGAGAGGGCGGACCACTCCGACTTCGAGACCTGGCCCAGCTTCGTCGTCGGCAAGGTCTCGATGGACCGCCAGTACGTCGGCTCGTCCTCGAAGAGCCATAGGGGCCTCGCGCCGGCCGCCCGGATCTCGTAGACGAACGCCCGGGCCACGTCGATCCCGTGGTTCCAGCACTCGACGATCACGTTCTCCTTCGGCCGGATCCGGAGGGACCGGCGGACCACGTTCCGGGCGAGCGCCTCGTATTCCGACATGAAGGACATCCCCGCGGGCCGCGCGTAGTCTGCGGTCCCTTAAATAAATGCGCCCGCGCGCGGGAGAAACGCCTAATCCCCTGAGACCGTTCGGCCCACGAGGCCCCGTGCCCGACGAGCCCCCGGCGCCCCCCGCCCTCGACCTGCGCGAGCGCAGGATCCTTCAGGTCGTGTGCGACACCCTCGTGCCCCGGGTCCGGGTCGACGCCGACCCGGGCGGGTTCTATGAGCGCACGGCCACGGACCTCGGGGTCGACGAGGACGTCGAGCGGATCGTCCTCGAGTACGTATCCCCCGAACAGCGGGAGGACTTCCGCACCCTCCTGCGGACCTTCGACAGCCGCCTCGTGAACCTCCTCTTCGCGGGCCTTCCGTGCCGGTTCACGGGCCTGCGGGAAGAGCTCCGGGAGCGGTACCTCCTGGGGTGGGCCCACAGCCGCCTCGCCGTCCGGCGCCGCGGATTCCACGCCCTGAAGCGGCTCGTCCTCTTCCTGACCTACGCGAAGGTCCTCGCGAACGGGGCGAACCCGAACTGGCGGGCCATCGGCTACGATCCCCCGCCCGACCGCGACCCGTCCGCGTCGCGCCACCCCTCGGAGCTGCGAATCGACCCCATTCGGCCCGAGCGGGAGCTCGCCCTCTCCGCCGACGTCTGCGTGATCGGGAGCGGGGCCGGTGGGTCCGTCGTCGCCGCGAGGCTCGCGGCCGCGGGGCATCGGGTCGTCGTCCTCGAGGCGGGGCCCTACCGTACCGCGGACGACTTCACCCAGCGGGAGGCGGAGGCGTACGACTCCCTCTTCCTGGGGCACGGGGTCCTGACGACGAGGGACCTCGCCATCGGGGTCCTCGCCGGGCAGGCCGCGGGCGGGAGCACGACGATCAACTGGATGACGTGCCTGCGCCCGCCCCCCTGGGCTCTCGAGGAGTGGGAAGCCCTCGCGGGGATGTCGGGCCTCACGTCCCCCGGGTTCCGGGCCCTCGTGGACGAGGTCTGGTCCCGCCTCCACGTGACGACGGAAGAGAGCGACGTGAACCCGTCGAACGACGTCCTCCGGCGAGGGGCCGAGGCCCTCGGGTACCGTCCGGGCGTGGACTTCGAGATCATCCCGCGGAACGCGCGGGGATGCCGAGGCCGTTGCGACTTCTGCTTTTTCGGCTGCGTGTACAACGCGAAGCAGTCGACCCTCGTCACGTACCTCCCGGACGCCCACCGAGCGGGCGCCCAGATCCTCTTCGACACGAGAGCGGACGCGGTCGTCGTGGAGGGCGGCGAGGCGAAGGGCGTGCAGGCGACGTACCGGGCGAGGGGGCGTCAGGTCCCCGTCCACGTGAAGGCCCGGGCTGTCGTCGCCGCGGGGAACGCGATCCAGACCCCGCCCCTCCTCTGGAGATCGGGGATCCGGTTCCCCGGGGTCGGCGTGGGCCTCCGCCTCGACCCGACGACGGCCCTCGTGGGGGAGTTCCCGCGGCCCGTCCGGATGTGGAGAGGGCCCATGCAGACGGTCGTCGTGCGGAAGTTCCAAGACGTGGACGAGGGCCACCATGGCCCCTGGATCGAGGCCGCGCCCGGCCATCCGGGGCTCGGCGCCCTCGCGACCCCGTGGCTCGGCGGGCGAGCCCACAAGGACGCGATGCGCCGCCTCGACCGGACGGCGGCGTCCATCGTCCTCGTCCGGGACGTCGCCGAGGGAGTCGTCGGCACGGACGCGCGGGGCGAGCCGATCCTCGAGTACGGGATGACCGCCCGGGACCGTCGGAATCTCGTCCGCGGCCTCCAGGAGGCGGCCCGGATCCACCGGGCTGCAGGAGCCGTCCGGGTCGGGACCCTCCACCTCCGGGATTGCAGCGCGGGGGACGGGCGGTCCCCGATCCCGGACTCCGAGTTCGACGCGTTCCTCGAGCGGATCGAGCGACTCGGGGCGCGGCCGAACGGGCTCGCCCTCTTCACCGCGCACCCGATGGGATCCGCCCGCGCGGGACGCGACCCACGGAGGTCCGCCGCCCTGCCGACGGGGGAGTGCCACGAGGTGCGGAACCTCTGGATTGGGGACGGCAGCCTCCTCCCGACGGCGCCGGGCGTGAACCCGATGATCACGATCATGGCGCTCGCCGCCCGCACGGCAGGGTTCATCCACGGGCGTCTCCGACAGACGTGAGGCGCGGGCTCCCCGCGGGACGGTGGGTCACTTCGAGGAGAGCCAGAGCCCGGCCCCCCGCGGCGTCCCGCCGCCGCGGAAGCGGTCGAGGGCCAGCGGGCTCGCGTCGATCGTCTTCGACGTCCCGAGGGCGATGAGCTCCGCGAGGATCGTCCCCACGGCGGGGCTGATCATCACCCCGTACCCGGACATCCCGTTCGCGAGGAAGAGCCCTTTCACCTCCCGCACGGGGCCCATGACGGGGAGTTGGTCCGGGGTGAACGTCACGACGCCGGACCAGCCGTTCGCGATCGACGTCTCCGCGAGCTTGGGGACGCGGTGGACGGCGGCCTCGACGGCTTTCGCCTTGAAGCCCCAGTCCGTCTCCGGGTTCGCGAGGTCCCTCGCCGCGGCGTCCTCGACGAGGCCGAGGACGAAGCCGCCGTCGAGCTCCTGCCGGAAGTAGAATCGGCCCGTCACGTCGATGAAGAGGGGGCGGTCTGCGGGGATCTCGGGATGGGGCGTCGTGACGAAGATCTGCCGCTGCCAGAGGTCGACGGGGACCTCGAAGCCGAGAGGGCGGTTCAGCTCGTTGCACCATGGCCCCGCCGCGTTCACGACGACGGGCGCGCGGACGTCCTCCCCCGCGACGCGGACTCCGGCGACCTCCCCGCGCTCCACGAGCACGCGCTCCACGGGGGCGTTCGTCCGGATCCGCGCGCCGAGGCGCTTCGCGGCGGCCGCGTACCCCGCCGCCACGGAATGGGGGTCGCAGAACCCCGCCTCCTCCGTGATCATCCCCGCGGCCATGTCGTCCACCCGGATCTCCGGGAAGACCTCGAGGATCTCCCGCGGATCCACGATCCGCTGGTGGAGGCCGAACCTCGTGCCGATCTCCCGCGCCTTCTCGAGGTACCACACATGCTTCGGGTCGTCCACGGACTCGACGTACCGCCGGGGATGGAAGTCCGCCGTCTCCCCCGTGACCTCGGGGAACCGCCGGAGCTCCTCGTACCCGATCTTCGCCATGGCCACGTTGACGTCCGTCCCGTACGTCGTCTCGACGATCCCGACGCTCCGGCCCGTGGAGCCCGCCGCGAGGTGGGACCGCTCCAGCAGCAGGAGGTCTCTCATGCCGAGCTTCGCGAGGTGGAACGCGACGCTCGTCCCGATCACGCCGCCCCCGATGATCACGACGTCCGCGCGCTCGGCCATGGGTCGAGGACGGCAACGAGGCAAAAGTCAAAAGCCTTCCGAAGCCCGGACGGCTGCGTCAGGTGCGCCCGCGCACGACCTCCGAGGAGGGGATGAGCTCGCCCTGGAAGCTGTCGACCTGCAGGGTCGCGTGGGCGATCCCGAACCGCTCCCGGAGGCGGGCCCGGACCCGGTCCACGATCGCGGCGGAGTCGGCGACCGTCGCCCCGCCGTCCACCGTGATGTGCCCCGTGAGGGCGTGGAGCCCCGAGGTCACGGTCCAGATGTGGAGGTCATGGACCCCGCGGACCCCCGGGACCTCCTGGATCGCGGCCGCGACGTCATGGGGGCGGACCTCCACAGGGGACGCCTCGAGGAGGATCCGGATCCCGTCCCGGACGAGTCTCCCCGCACCGAAGAGGATGAGGCCGACGATGAACACGGCCACGACGAGGTCGAAGACGACCATGCCCGTGGTCTGGATGAGGGCGGCGGCCGCGACGACGCCCGCGGACCCGAGGGTGTCCCCGTACGCGTGGAGGAACGCCCCCCGGGCGTTGATGTTCGTCCGTGCCCATCCTCGGAGGAGGAGGAGCATGACGAGGTTCGCGGCGAGCCCCGCGAGCCCGAGGAGGAACATGGGCGTCCCCGCGACGTCGGGCGGATCCTGGGACCTCGCGTATGCCTGGGCGAGCAGGAAGGACGCGACCCCGACGAGGAGGACCCCGTTCAGGAGGGCCGCGAGGACCTCCGTGCGGTGGTACCCGAACGACAGGCGGGGCGTGTGGGGCCGCTCGGAGACCCGCAGGGCCCCATAGCTCAGGGCGAGGGCGAACGCGTCCGTCCCGACGTGCCCCGCGTCGCTCAGGAGGGCGAGGGAGCCCGAGATCCAACTCCCGAAGATTTCCAGGACCGCCGCGGAGGCCGCGATCCCGATCGCCGCGAGGAGGCGCCGATGGAGGCTCGTGCGGGGCGCGTGGCCCGGACCTGCCATGCATTCGCAGGTATCCGGCACTGGGCCATCAACCTTCGGCGGGACGTCACACGCGTCCGCTGGGGACGAGGTACCAGTAGACCTTGTTGAGGACCATCTTCCCGAGCCAGTCCTTCAGGCCCAGGGGCGGAGGGACGGGCGGGTGTTCGTAGTCGAAGGACATCGAGATCCCCTTGTGGTACCCCGCGTCGCAGTAGCACATCACGTGCCCGTCGTACCGGGCCGTCGCGGGCTGCCCCGTGAGGTCCGCGGCGATGGACTCCGCGATGACCTTCGCCTGGAAGTGGGCCGCCGCCCCGGACTTCGACACGGGGACGTCCGTGCAGTCGCCCAGGCCGAAGATCTCGGGATGGGCCTTCGTCCGGAGGGTGTGCTTGTCCGTGGGGAGCCAGCCCCCTCGGTCCCCGAGGCCGGAGTCCTCGACGACCTTCGCCCCGCGGTGGGGCGGGATCATGAGGAGCAGGTCGTAGGGGACCGTCTCCCCTTCGATCGAGGTCACCGTCTTCGCGTTCGTGTCGATCGACTCGACGTTGAAGAAGATCGTCGACTGGATGTCGTGCTTCGCGAAGATCTGCTCCACGACGGGGTTCACGGGCTCCAGGGGGAACACCCGGGAGAGGGGGGACAGGAAGTGGATCGCGACCTTGTCGCGGAGCTTCTTCTTCGTGAAGTAGTAGTCGAGCTGGCATGCGGCCTCCGAGGGCGCGGGCGGGCACTTGTACGGCACGCTGGCCACGGTGACGACGATCCGCCCGCCCCGGAACGCCCTGAGGGCCTCCTTGAGCTTGAGCGCTCCCTCGAGGCTATAGAAGTGGTGGGCGGCCTCGGCGTAGCCGGGGAGCTCGTCGGGCACGAGCCGCGCGCCGAGCGCGATGACGAGCCGGTCGTAGGCCAGGGCGGTCCCGTCCGCGAGGTGGACCTTCCGCCCCGCGGGATCGATCCGCACGGCCTCGCCGATGACGAGGCGGACCCTCTTCCGGAGGAGCTTCCGCTCGTCCCGTACGAGGGATTTCGGCTTCGTCCGGCCGAACGCGACGTACACGAAGCCCGGCTGGTACACGTGTTTCCCCGTCTTGTCGACGAGGGTCACCTCGGCCTCCTCGGGCCGGAACCGCTTCGCGAGGAGGTTTGCGACGATCGTACCGCCGACCCCGCCGCCGAGGACCACGACCTTCTTCACGGCCATCGCCCCGATTCAGCGCAGCTTCTTCACGACGAATCGCGCGTAGCTCGGCTCCTCGAACACGCCGACGAGCTCGTGCCCGGCCTTCTGGATCCAGAAGGGGATGTCCTTCCGGGACCCCTGGTCCGAGGACCACACCTCGAGAACCTCGCCGACCTTCGCCTGCTTGATCCCGCGGATGAGTTCCATGAGCGGGCCCGGGCAGAACGATCCTCGGGCGTCGAGGACAATCTTCTGTTCCGCAGACACCATGGATGTCGCCCCCTCACAGGAAGAGGGTGATCTCGCCTTCCTTCGCGTTGCTCACGAACTCGCCCACGCCGACGACGTCGTCGACGATCGGGTCGAGGTGCTCCTTCTTCATGCCCATGAGGTCGAGGGTCATCGCGCACGCGTGGACCTTCACGTTCCCCATGCTCTTCGCTTGGAGGAGCATGTCGTACCACGAGGGCACGTTCTTCTCTTTCATGAGCTGCGCGAGCATCGGCGCGAGCTCTGCGTAGTTCACGTCCATCTTCTGGTTCGTCTGGGGCTGGCCCTGGCGGAACGAGTCGAGCCCGTAGAACGTGAGGAAGATCTCCACGTCCATCCCCATCGCGACGGCGCCGGACGCCATGATCGCGGCGGGGTAGAGCTTGTCCACGGTCCCGCTGAAGACCACCATCGAGAGCTTGTTCGGCATGTGGTGCCTCCGAGGGACCCTTCGACGCCGAGTGATTAGGCCCTGCCGAAACAGTTGAATATACCTGCATATGCGAATATTCGCGAGGGCGCAAGTACTGCCACGCTCCTGTTCGCACACGATGGACGCGACAGACGAGTCCTTCTACGAGATCAAAGCGAGGATCATCGCGGTCCTCGCGAACCCCAAGCGGCTCGAGATCATCGACCTCCTGAACCACGGGGAGCGGACCGTCTCCGACCTCGCGACGTCCCTCGGGATCGCCCAGGCGGCGACGTCCCAACACCTTGCGGTCATGCGCAAGGCGGGCGTCGTGGAGACCCGCAAGGACGGCAACTTCGTCTTCTACCGGCTCGCGGACCCCAAGATCGCCGACGCGTGCGGGGTGATGAGCCGCGCGGTCGTGGACCTCCTCGTGAACCAGCAGGAGAAGCTGCGGCCCGTCCTCGCGGTCGCGCGGGGCGGGGAGGCCGAGGAGTGACGGGGGTGGGACGATCGTGAGGCCGATGAGCAAGGGCCGGGAGTCGGGCGGAAGGATGCCCGAGGCAATCGAGGAGACGTACCGCGAGATGGAGCGGATCATCGACTCCCTCGTGGAGTGCTACGCAATCCCCCACACGCGGATGTGCATGCGCTGGACGAAACCGCCCCGGGAAGACTACCGGGAGGAGGTCGTCGCCTGGCTCGAGGATTACGCGAAGTCCTTCCACCGGTTGCCGAAGAAGGCGCTCCCGGGCCGGCCCGACCTGCCGACGTTCGCGCGGGCTCGGCTAGATACGGAGGTCGCACGGATCCTCGGGGGCCAGAATCCCGCGGTCGAGGCGAGCTACGCGGCCCTTTTCGGGTAGTCCTCAATCCTCGATGAGCCAGTACTCATTCCCGTCGGGGTCCGCGAACATCGCGTAGGTGCCCCAATCCTCCGTCGAGGTGGCCTGGGTGAACTTCACGCCCTTCTTCTCGAACTGCTTCTGGACCCGGGCCACGTTCTTCGTCGTGAAGGAGATCCCCGTGTTGCCGGGTTCGAGGTCGTAGAACTCGTCGCAGAGATGGATCACGACGTCGGATCCCTTGGGCGCGACGGTGACCCAGTGCCCGTGCTCGTCCCGGACCTCGAACCCGAGCTTCTCCTCGTACCAGCGGGAGGCTTTCGCGCGGTCCTTCACGATGACGGCGACCGAGGACAGCTGCATGGCTGCGCGCGAAGGCCGGGGACGGGATAAAGCCTCGCGGGGGTCGGAGGGAGGCGAGTTCAAGCCTTTATCCCGGGGCGTCCATCGCCGCCGCATGGAGTCCCCGCGCCTCGCCCTCGCCCGCCGGGTCGCGGCCGAACTCGAGGGACGCTTCGGACGGGACCTCCTCGCCGCGGGGGTCATGGGGTCGGTCGCCCGCGGGACGGACCGGCGCCACTCCGACGTCGACCTCGTCCTCCTCGTCCGCCGGCGCGTCGCGTGCCCCCAGTTCCAAATGCGGGAGGGCTCCCTCGTCACGTTCCTCCAAGAAACAAGGGAGGAGGCGTGGGGGGAGGTCCGCGGGGCGCACCTCGGTCTCCCCGAGGCCCTCGGAGGCTGGCGTTCGATGCGTCCCCTCCACGACCCTGACGGGCTCCTTCGCCGGCTGACCGCCCGGGCCCGGAGGCCTCCCGCCTCCCAGTTCCGAGGGGCCGCCCGCGTGGAGCTCCTCGGGGCGTTCGAGGACCTGGGGAAGATCCGCAACGCGGTCGACGCAGGGGACCCCGGGGCCGCGAGGGAGTTCGCAATCTGGTACACGGGCGGGGCGGCGCTCGCCCTCCTGGACCTTAGACGCCGTGTCCCGGCCTCGGATGCGACGATCTTCATTGGGCTCGCGCGTCTGGGCCGTCTCGGCGAGGATCTGGTCCGCCTACGATACGGACCCTTGTCCGTCTCCGAGACGTCCGGCCTGGCGGAGCGGACGTGGGCGGGGCTGCTCCGGGAGGCCCGCCGCCAGGGCATCCCCGTCCGCGGCCTGGACGGGCGCGGCAGTCCGCCCGAAAGCTTTAGGGGCGGGGGCCCATCCCGCGGCCCGCGAGGGGTTCTCCATCGGTTGGTTCGAGATCGGGACGTTCCTCCTGGGGCTCGACACGGCGGACGACGTCGCGTACCTCGTCCTCCTCTTCGTCTACGCGGTCCTCGCGGCCGTCGCCCTGCCCCTTCCCGTGGAAGCCCTCCTCCCGTTCCACAACGACATCGACCCCCTCGTGAAGGCGGCCGTCGTGGGCGCGGGGAAGGGGATCGGCGCGATCGTCGTGTTCCTCGTGGGCCACAAGGTGAACCCGTGGCTCGAACGGTGGATGTCTCGTAGGCCCACATGGCGGCGGTTCCTCAAGGCCCTCGAGGCCTTCGTCCGGAAGACGGGATGGATCGGCCTCCTCGTCCTCCTCTCGATCCCGTTCATGAGCGACACCGCCGTGAACTACTTCTACGCCCTGCTCAACGAGGATGGCAAGGCGGTGCCCCGCACGCATTTCGTCCTCTCGAACGTCATCGGCGGGATCGTGCGGACCCTCGTGATCCTGTGGCTCATCCCGGTCCTTTGGCCCGGGTGAGCGCGCCCGCGGTCAGCCGAACGGTGCGCCCCGCTTGGAGGCCTTCGCGTAGGCCTCGAGGAACCCCTCCGTGACGTCCCGCGCCGTGATGATCCCTTCCACGTCGTCGAGGCGCGTCACGACGAGCCGCCGGACGTTCCGGTCGACCATGAGCCGCGCGGCGGCCCGCAGGGTCGCGAGGGGGCTCACGGTCACCACGGGGGACGACATCGCCTCCCGGACGAGGACCTTCTTCGGGTTCTTCTCCTTCGCGGTGACCTTCCAGAGGATGTCCCGCTCCGTAAGGAGCCCGATGGGCGCGCCGTGCTCCACGACGACGAGGCCGCCGATCCGCTTCTGGGCCATCTTCCTCGCGGCCTCGAGGACCGTCCGGTCCGGGTCGATGACGATGACGTCCCGGGTCATCATGTCGCGCACGAAGGGCAAGAGATCCCCCGCCGGAGATACCTGCTGCGGGTCTTGAAGGCTTCCGCCTTGCTGTACGGAACGGCGCCGGGGCGGGTCAGTACCCGAGGAATCGTTCGGCTCGGATCCGGTCCTTCGGCACGCCCGCGGCCGCCGTCGCGGCAGCCATCCCGTCGACGAATCCCGGGGGGCCCACCACGAGGACGTCCGTCGAGGGAGGCTCCGCGAGGAGAGACCCGAGCCATGCCGCGTCGATCCGGCCCACGCGGCCGCCCCAGGAGGACCCTCCGGCGAGCGGACGGGTGACCGTCCGCTCGAGGCGGAGCCATGGGGCCGTCCGGGCCCAGCCGTCGAGCTCCGCGCGGAAGGGGATCGCCTCGGGCGTCCGGTCCGAGGTCACGAGGGTGACGCGACGGCCTCCGCCCCCGCGGAGGAGGTCCTCGAGCATGGAGCGGAACGGGGTGACGCCGACGCCCCCGGCGAGCATGAGGACGGGGCCGTCCCCGTCTGGGAGGACGAACCGCCCGAAGGGATCCTTCGCCGGGATCCGCGCTCCTGGCGTGAGGGCCGCGAGGGCCCGCTTGAACGGGCTCGCGGGCCGCATCCGCGTCGCGACGAGGACTGAAACCGCGCGGGGGCTGTTCGCCATCGTGAAGGAACGGGAGCCGCGGCGCGGGTCTTCCGGGACGTCGAGCTTCACGAGGAGGTACTGCCCGGGGAGGGCGCCCACGGGCCCGTCCGGACGGAAGACGAACGTCCGGGTGTCGAGGGCCTCCTCGCGGGAGCCCTCCAAGCCGAGGGTGACGTCCGCCATGGGCGCCTCAGAGGTCGACCCAGACGCAGCCGCCCTCGACCTTCACGGGGAAGGAGGGGATGTCCCGGACCCAGTCCGTGTCGGGGCTCGCCTCCCCCGACTCCAGGCGGAAGCGGCCCTCGTGCCACGGGCACACGAGCTCGTCCCCCTCGATCGTCCCCTCCCCGAGGGGCCCACCCTCGTGGGGACACACCCCGTCGAGGGCGTAGAACGTCCCCCCTCGGTTCAGGATCGCAATCAGCCGGTCGTTCACCGTCGCGCTCGCGACGCCCCCCTCCGGGACGTCGGCGGTCGGGATCGCCTTCGTGAAGGCCTTGGCCCCGCCTACGCGTCCGTCCCTCAAATCCGTGCGCCCGGATTCGGCCGGGAGGACGCGCGGATGCGAATAGGTTTTCCCACAAAGAATATTACGGCGTAATAAATAGTCGCAGGCGGTGGTCACACCATGATCGGTTACGCACATCCGGAGGTCCTCGTGGACACGAGCTGGGTGAAAGGGAACATCGGGAACCAGAACGTGCGGATCCTTGAGGTCGACTACGATCCGACGGCAAACTACAACCTCGGGCACATCCCGACCGCGGGGCTCATCGACTGGAAGAAGGACATCAACGACCCCGTGACGCGGGACATCCTGACGAAGGAGGGGCTCGAACGGCTCCTCGGACGCCTCGGCGTGACGAACGAGAAGCTCCTCGTCCTCTACGGGGACTTCAACAACTGGTTCGCAGCCTTCGCGTTCTGGGTGTTCAAGTACCATGGCGTGGAGAAGATCGTCCTCCTGAACGGCGGCCGGAAGAAGTGGATCGAAGAGGACCTGCCCCTCACGAAGGACGTCCCCGAGTTCGAGTCCGCGACGTTCAAGGCGAGGGGGCCTGACGAGAGCTTGCGAGTCTACCTGCCGTACGTCCGGGAGGTCCTCCGCCAGTCGGACAAGGTCCTCGTGGACGTACGAGGCCCCAAGGAATTCACAGGAGAGATCACGGCGCCGCCGGAGTACCCGACGGAGCACGCCCAGCGGGGCGGGCACATCCCGGGCGCGAAGAACATCCCATGGGGCCAGGCTGTGAGGGACGACGGGACGTTCAAGCCGGCGGACGAGTTGCGCTCCCTCTACGAGTCCAAGGGGGTCACCCCGGACAAGGAGGTCATCACGTACTGCCGGATCGGGGAGCGGTCCTCCCACACGTGGTTCGTCCTCAAGTACCTCCTCGGCTACCCGAACGTGAAGAACTACGACGGGTCCTGGACGGAGTGGGGTAACCTCGTGCGGAGCCCTATCGAGAAATGATCCCCGCCGGGGCGAAACGGTTTAGGTCGTGGGGCGCGTACCCGCGGCGATGCGAGCCATTCGCTTCGAACGGGAGGGGGGACCTAGGACCGTCCAGGTCCCGGATCCCGCCCCGGGTCCCGACGAGGTCCTCGTCCGCGTCCTCGCCTCGGGCGTGTGCCGGACGGACCTCCACATCCTCGACGCGATTGCGGCGGGCCGCCGTCCGCCCATCGTCCCGGGGCACGAGATCGCGGGGCGCGTGGCGAAGATCGGCTCCGACGTCTACACGGTCGCCGTCGGGGACGCCGTCGGGGTGCACTTCGAGCAGCCCTGCGGCGCCTGCCGGCACTGCCGACGGAAGCGCACGAACCTCTGCCGCTCGGGCCACACGTTGGGATTCGACGCTCCCGGAGGCTATGCGGAGTACGTGACGGCCAAGCAGTCGACCCTCCTCGTCCTCCCGCCGTCCCTCGAGCCGGTCCTCGCAGCCCCTCTCGCGTGCAGCGGGGCGACCGCCTACCACGCGATCATGACCGTCGGCCGGGCCGAGGAGGGGGACGTCGTGGTCGTCCTCGGCGCGGGCGGGGTCGGCCTGTCCGCGGTCCAGGTGGCCCGGGCCCAGCAGGCGCGGGTCCTCGCGATCGACGTGCGCGAGGCCGCAAGGACGGCCGCGCGGGGGGCGGGTGCCGAAGCGTCGTGCGCTCCCGAGGAGACGGACGCCGCCCTGCGCGCCCTCGCGGGGGATAACGGGGCGGACCTCGTCGTCGACTTCGTCGGGAGCGCGCGCACCCTCGCCTTGGGGAAGTCGATCCTGGGGGACGGCGGCCGCCTCGTCGCGGTCGCGGAAGGGGAGGGGACGGACGAAGGGATCCCCGTGACCGGCGCGGATCTCGTCGAGGGCGGGAAGGCCCTCCTGGGATCGTACTCCTCGACGATGGCCGACTTCGCGCGCGCAATCGGCCTCGCGGAAGCCGGACTCCTGCGGCCCGTGGTCACCCGCCGGGCGAGGCTCGCAGAGGCCTCGGATGTGCTGCGGGACCTCCGCGCGGGGACGTTCGTCGGCCGGGCCGTCCTCGAGCCGGGCCCGCCCTGAGGCCCTCGGAGCGCGCTCAAGGGACCTTCCGAACGAGGAAATGAAACAGGTTCCCCTCCCGCCGGAAGTCCACGACGGGGTGGCCCGTGCGCTCGGACCAGTTCGCCATCTCCGCGGGGGCCGTCCAGTCGTCGGACACGATGTGGACGACTTCCTCCGCGGGAATCCGTCCGACGAGCTCGTCGAGCTTCACGAGGACCGCCGCGCACTCCGTGCCGATCTCGAACATCTCGTGATCCGGGAACGCGGCGAAGCAGCGGACCCGGAGCGCGGCGATCTGGCCGCGAAGGAGGTCCGCGGCCTCGGTCGCCGGGAGCAGATCGGCCCGCTCAGCCGGGAGGCGCGACGGCCGCAGGCGCACGAGCCAGCCTTCCCCGTAGGGGTCCTCCGAGCAGGCCTTCGGGCGCACGAGGACCGCCCCATTCGTCGCCTCGACGACCCCGGACACGGGGGCGCGCACGGGACCGAAATACTTCCCGCTTTCCAAGGTCGCGACCGCGCGACCCTGCTCGAGGTCGGCGCCCACAGGTTTCGGCCTAATGGAAGTGAGGCGGCCGGCCAAGGCGGCAAGGATGCTCGTGATCCCGACCGTCACGAGGCCCGACGTCTCGACCCGCGCCCATGAGAGGCCTTCCCGGTCGTAGAGGACGTCCTCCGGGAACGCGCAGCCTTCGAGGTCCACGGTCTCCCTCAGATGGGGGCGAGGTTCCTGAACCTATGCCTCCCGGACCCCCTTCACGAGACCGTACGACATCGATTTCGGAAAGCCTAATGGGCACCGTAGGCCATCGGGCCTCGAACGATGGCCCTCCTCGACCAGTTCCGGTTCGAGGCGCTCCCCGCGAAATGGCAGGTCGCGGGACGCGACTGGCAGGAGAGGTACTTCCCGGAGATGGGGGAGGTCCTGGATCCGGCCCGATGGTCCCGGCACTATCCTGGGACGTCGCCCACCCGCCTCGAGGTCATCCTCGCGAGACCGGACGGGTTCGCGGGGTTCGCGACGAAGGTCGTCGGGGCGAGCCGTGAGACCGGGGACCTCTCAAACCGAGTGTGGAGCGCGGACCGTCTCCCCGACGCGCGCTTCATGACGGCCCTCAAGATCATCCGGGCCCAGGCGTCCACGGAGCTCGCCTCGATCCAGCAGCACCGAATGGTGTACGAGCAACTCGACTCTGGCTCCCTCTCAGGGGCTGACCGGGAGATCGTCGAGGGGATGCACGACACGGACCCCACGGGCCGCCGCCTGGAGCGGCTCTCCTTCTCCAAGAAGCGGGTGTGCGTCGAGGAGCTCCGGCACCACATGCAGATGGCCGGCGTCCTGACCCTCGACCCGACGTTCGACCGCCCGCGCTGGGGCCGCCGCTGGGCCACGGAGACCCTCGAGGAGCTCTTCGCGATGCGGCCCGGAGAGCACGTCCTCGATGCGTTCAACATCGAGTTCAGAAGCCTCATGGACTCCGCCGTCTTCATGAGCCTGATCGACCGGGTGGGGAAGTACCAGCTCGAGATGCAGCACCACTTCCTCTACGGGCCCATGGCCGTCTCGATGCCCTGGATGCGGTGGCTCGAGGAGTCGTACCACCTGGCCGCGGGGGAGACCCTGATGAAATCGATCGCGGCGTCGATCACCTTGGATGGCGGGAACGTCGCGATTGAGAGCCTCCAGGAGACGGTGAACATGTGGTACCCCCGGGGCCTCGAGATGTTCGGGTCCGAGCTCGGGGGAGGCCTCGTGAAGGGCGTGTTCAAGACCCTCACGAACGGGGAGGCGCAGGCCCTCTACATCGAGGAGGTCCGGGGCAAGCTCCGGGACGTGAATCTCGCGATCGTCCAAGCGCGGGGACGCTGCGGGCGAGAGGAGGCGGAACGGGACCTGGCCCGGATCGAGGGGACCGGCGAAAGGGTCCACGGCCTCGGGGTCGAGGACCTCCTGTATCTCCCGGACCGGCGGTTCTTTCGGATCCGCGGTCTCGCGGAGTACGGCGGGTACCGCCTCCCGGGATCCGACGCCGCAGGTGTCGGCTACGTCTACCTCCCGTACGACGCACACGGACGCCTCCTCGTCCGCGGGGGACGTCCAATCGACCGGGCCGGGTATGCCGAGTACCTCGCGACGGTCCTCCCCTCCCGCTACATGTCGGGCCGCCACTGGGCGTTCGTCCGGAGCGAGTTCCTCTTCAACGACGCGTGGGGGGACCCGGAGGACGTCCCCGGCTGAGGCAGGGCACCCCGCGGAGCCCGCGCGTCGTCCGCGGGCCGGCAATCAGGCCGAAAAGTCTATGCTTTCACAGGGGTCCGGGCGACCTCGATCATGAAGGCCGCCGTGCTCGGCGCCGGGGGGCTCGGGAGGACGATCGCCCTCGAGCTCTCTGCGGACCGGCGGGTCAGCGAGATCGTCCTCATGGACCGGCGGGGAGACCGCTCCCGGGCCCTCCAGTCCATCGGTCGCACGGTCCCGATCTCGGCCCTCCAGGCCGACGTCACGGACGGGGCGACCGTGCGTCGCGCCCTGCAGGGCGTCGACGTCGCGGTCAACGCCACCCTTCCAGAGTTCAACCTGCAGATCATGAAGGCGTGCCTCGAGGTCGGTTGCGGGTACGTCGACACGTCGGCCGCGAGTCCGATCATGCCGGGGGAAAAGCTCGGGATCCACGACCAGCTCGCCCTCGACGACGCCTGGCGGTCCCGCGGTCTCACGGCCATTGTCGGCATGGGATCCGACCCCGGCGTCTCGAACGTGATGGCCCGGATGGCGGCGGACCGGCTCGCGAGAATCGATACAATCCGCATCCGATGGGCCACGAGCGGCACGGGCGTCGAGGGATTCCCCCTCTACTCCCGAGAGATCTTCCTCCGGGACGCCCTCTCGCCTCCCGTCGTCTGGGACGGGAAGCAGGTCGTGGAGCATCCGCCCGCGAGCGGGGTCGAGGACTTCGAGTTCCCCCCGCCCATCGGGACGAGGAAGGTCCACCTGTTCCGCCACGAGGAGGTGACGACCCTTCCCCTGCGCCTGGGGAAACCCGTCGGATGGGTGGACTACAAGCACGCGATCGACCTGAACCTCGTCCGGGCGATCACGGAGCTGAACGCCCTCGGGCTCCTCGGGCCCGACCGCCACGTGAAGCTGGGCGATCGCGTCGTCACCTTTCGGGACGCGTTCCTTGCGGCCTTCCCCGAGCCGTCGACTCTCATCGGGCCCCTCACCGGGACCCTCGCGATCGTCGTCGAGATCGGAGGGGCGAGGGAGGACGGCACGCCGGCGAAGGTCCGCGTCTGGACGCTGATGGACCACAAGGAGGCGAATCGCCGCCGCGGGACGACCGCGGAGTACTTCCTCACGGCCGCCGCAGCCGCCTCGGCCATGGTCCTCATCGGAGAGAAGAGGGTCCCGCGCCCCGGGGTCCTGAGCCCCGAGGAGCTGGCTCCCGATCTGATTCGGCCCGAGCTCGAATCGCGCGGCCTCCGCTTCGAGGTCGCAGAGCTCCCTCCTTGAGGGGGCCCGCGAACGGCCCGCGCCCCGGAGCAGAGCTTAACTCCCTCCGCGGCTTCCCCGCGCCGAGGCCTGCCGATGATCGCCCCCGCCTCGCGACTGGAAGCCGAGATTTTCGAGCTTTGGAAGGAGATCCGACCCGACGACGCCTACATCGCGGGCATCGACGAGGCGGCAGGGAAGTCCTTCGTGCCGACGGAAGCGAACGTCCGCCGCGCCCTAGCCCGGATCAAGGCACTCATGAAGCGTGCGACGAAGGAGGACGACGTGACGGCGAAGAAATTCCTCGCGGGCCTCGAGGCGCGAATCGCGCTCGCGGAACCCGGGCAATGGCCCGAGGGCATCCTCGAGAGCTTCTTCTTCGTCATGCTGAAGTCAGGGGTCCGCGACGACCTCATGACGTCGATCGCAGCCGCGGGCCGGCGGACCCTCGACGCGGTCCGGAAGAGGTCCGCCCGTCGTCGCACGCCGACGGGCCAGCGGATCCTCGCCCTCCTCGCGGGCCACGGGCTCCTCGACGTGATCGCCACCGTCAAGGCGGAGGCCAAGGAGTCCTCCACGAAGGAGGAGCTCACGAAGCTCCGGAGGGCGGTCGACCGGTACCTCCGTGCGTTCGAGGTCCGCGGGTTCCGTCCCGAGGGTACGTTCGAGGAGACGTACGAGCTCCTGAAGAAGATCGGGGCGGACCTGGGCCGCTCCCGCATCTACGCGAAGGCGCTCCGGGGCCTCTGGGACTACGAGGAGACCCCCGCGCAGGTGGAGGCCACGGGACTCCGGATGCTACGACGGGAGCTCCCGAGATTCCGCGAGATCGTCGCAGCCTTCGCGAGGGACCTCGGGTGCGAGCCCCAAGCGGAGGCCGTCGAAAACAAGCTCAAGGAGATCCGAGGGCTCCGGAAGGACCAGATCCTCCCTTACATCCTGGGCCTCCGCGAGGTTGCGGAGAAGGTCGCCCACAAGCACCTCATCGACATCAATCCGAAGTATTCGACCCTCGTCGTGGAGACCCCGCCCTACCTCGCGAACCTCATCCCTTCGGGCGCGGCCTACTCCCTGGACTCCCTGACGGACCGCTCCCGCGAGGTGTTCCTGGCCACGACGGACGAGCGGAGCCAGCCGAAGCCGGGTCCCGCGGAGATCCTCAACCTTCTCGTCCACGAGGAGTACGGCCATTGCGTCCACGGCTCGAACGCGACCCACGCGTACCGCGCGCAGCCCCGGCTCCTCGACGTCCTCAACTCGCCGGCCGGGTGTACCTCGGAGGGACTCGCCTTCCAGCTCGAGCTGGACTTCGTGCCGATCTTGCGGGGGATCGCCGAGGGGAGACTCGCAGGCCCCGAGGAGTCGGCGTTCGCGGCCTACCTGGAGCCCTGGGGAGGCATACGTACGATGGCCCGTGAATACGAGTTCTACACGTATCTCTGGCGACAAGTAAGGTTCCTCCGGGTCATCGGCGACGCGAGGATCAACTCCGGGAAGCAGGGCCTCGTGGACTTCATCGACTGGGCCTACCGCGCGACGGGGCTCCAGAAGGCGACCGTATACTACCAGCTCTTCCCCGCCCATCAGGTCCTGGGCCCCGGGTACGCGACGACGTACGCGATCATCGGGGAGCGCATCCGTGCGATCCAGGGGAAGGCGCGGCGGCGAGGGAAGGCCCTCCGGGATTTCAACGGGTACGCGGCGTCCATCGGATGGCCCGCGAAGTCCATCTTCGAGGCGAAGCTCGAGGCCTGGGCCCGCGCGCGTTGATACGCCCTAGGCCGATCCGCTCGGCCAGGCACCGCCGGATGTCGAGGCTCAGGTTCTCCATAGGCGCGCAGTTCCCCCGATCGAAGGCCCGCGAGCCCATCCCCTGCTGGGCCCGCTCGCACACGGACCAGTCCTTGCGATTGATAAGGTCCCGGAAGTCTACCGCGTCCGACGGGTCGAACGTCGGCTTCACGATTTCGTCCGGGTGAAACAGGGAGTCGACGACCACCCGCGTGCGGTCGGGGGCCTGCGGCCAGAGAAGGAAGGCTGCCGCACGGTCCGCGGAGAGGCTCAGGAACAGGTTCGGATCGAGGAGTAACGGCCGGGGAGGGATTCTTCGAGGCGCAGCGGGCCCTCCCCCGCCGCGGATCCCGTCTTCGGCAGGCCCTCCATCAGGTCTCCTCCCCGCAGGGAATGCCTCCCCGAGTCGTAACGTTTTTTGGGTCCGCCGAAACCGGAGTTGAGAGCCACGGGGGGCGTGACCGGCCATGGGCCGAATTCGTCAACATACGCCCCGCTCGCCTTGCCGTGCTCCGAGGGCGACGATGATCGCGGAGATCGAGGGCCTCTACACGAGGGCGGTCGAGCGGGCGCTGGCGAGCACGGTGAATGTCGCGACGACGGCAGGGCCGTTCGGGCCGCCCTTCGGACCCCATCCTCGCCGAGGCCACGGGTCCGGCGTCGTCCTCGACCCCGAGGGGCACATCCTGACGAGCGAGCATGTCGTCGCGGGCGCAGCCAAGGTCGTCGTCACGCGCGGGGACGGCCGGGTGTTCGCAGGGACCGTCCTCGGGGCCGATGAGGGGTCGGATGTCGCCGTCGTGCGGATTGAGGCGTCGGACCTGACGCCCGCGGCGTTCGGCGATTCGGACGGACTCCGGATCGGACAACCCGTGCTGGCGATCGGGAATCCCCTCGGCCTCTCCGGGGGCCCCTCCGTGACGTCGGGGGTCGTGAGCTCCCTGCGCCGGAGCGTGGACGGCCCCAACGGGGACCGCCTACGGATGATCCAGACGGACGCCGCCGTGAATCCCGGGAACAGCGGGGGCCCCCTCGTGGACCTCCAGGGGCGCGTCGTGGGGATCCTCGCGGCCACGATCCCCCATGCGGAGGGCATCGGCTTCGCGATCCCGATCAACGCCGCCCTCGAGGCCGCAAGGCAGATCGTCCGGGTCGGCCGGGTCGAACGCCCATGGCTCGGGATTGTCGGGCACACGGTGGATCGGCGCGTCGCCCGGTTCTACGGGCTCCCCCCGAGCCGCGGGGTCTTCGTCGTCGAGGCGACCCCCGGCGGTCCCGCGGAGACCGCGGGGATCCACGTGGGGGACATCCTCACGGGCTTCGACGCCCGACCCCTGCACTCCCTCGGCGACCTTCTCGAGACCCTCGCGGACAAGCGACCCGGGGACCCGGTCGATCTGGAACGGGACCGACGCGGGACGCGCGACCGGGTGCGCGTCTCCCTGGGAATTCGGCCGTTCTAGGGCCATGGGAAAAGAGATTTCCGAGAGCGACGTATGGGAGGGGCCATGGCCGGGCCCCGGACCGTCGTCCTGATCCCGGAGAGCACCCGGAAGCGTCCGGGCGGGGTCCGGATAGCGGGCGACCGGGACGTAGCCCGGGCCCTCCCCGCGGCGGCCCGGGCGGATCTCGAAGGGCTGCGAGCGGAGGTCCGAAGGGTTTCGGGGACGGGGATCGCGTGGGACGAACTCCTTCCCGCGTGCGAGCGCTTCGACGGGAACATGTACCGCCACATCCCCGAGGAGGTGTGGGAATCCCGCGATCAAGGGGTCGAGGTCCTCATTGCCTCCGGGCTCCTCGGCCTCGTCGCATCCCGAGATCCCGTGCCGCGGTACGACCACTCGATGGCCGAGTCGACCCCGCCCTTCGGGAAACTGAACCGCTGGTGGCACTCCCGAGGGCTCCCGCGGATCCTGGGGGCGTACCTCGAGGCGATCCGGCCCGCCCTCGTCGTGGACCTCCTGTCCCTCGAATACCGGGAGGCCGTCACAGGGTACGAGGGTGACCTAGCAGGGATCGAGGTGCGGCGGATCGACTTCCCCGGCCTCGGGCGGGCGAGCCAGCCGCGCCGGGGCGAGGCCGTCGCGCGGATCCTCCGGACGGGGAAGGCCTGACGGGGCCGAGGGCCCGGGATTCTGGGATAGGCTTGTGACCTTGACATGATTTCGCACGGGCGAGGTGGGGACGCGATGGCCCATATCCGGGACGACGGAGTGTTCGACGCGCCGTTGCAGACGATCTGGGAGTGCCTGCAGAGCCCGCAGGATCACACGCACGGGGCTTTCGCGGTCTCGAAGGTCCTCGACCAGAAGGGGAACGCCCTCGTCATGGAGGTCAACGTGCGGGACCCCCCCTCCGGGACCTCCCGGAGGGAGACCGTGCGGATGATGATGGACCCTCCCCGCGGCTTCGATGTCGAGTACCTCGAGGGTCCGTCGAAGGGAACGCGACACCGGCACACGTACACGCCTCTGGGCGACAAGACGCGCGTGGAGGTCGAAGGGGACTTCCGGATGCACGGGAGGGACGACTCCGAGATCCGGAAGTCCGTCCTCGCCTACTTCGACGAGGTCTTCCACGAGGACAACGCGGCCCTCCAGCGATTCAAGTGAGGGCCGTCAGGTTCGGTCAGCGCGGTCGGTTCAGCGGCGGCTCGGTGCGGACGGGGCCTCCCGGCGGATCCCCCAGGCTCCGAGGTTCCAGTAGATGGACAGGCCGATGTAGACGAGGAACAGGAAGCCGACCACGGCGACCTCGATCGCGAGGACCTGGGAGCCCGTCAGGGCACGGCTCGCGTAGAACGTGAGGAGGTACGCGAAGACGAGGGTCGCGACGGCGGAGAAGGCCTCGGAGAGGCCGCGGGACTTCCGCCGCTCGAGGGCGAGACGCAGGCCCGCTGTCACGAGCCCGCCGAGGCCCGCGAGGGCGAAGAACAGGACCGCGCTCTGGATGAGGGTCTCCGGGGGGCGGAGCAGGGCGCCACGGGTCAGGAGCGGCTCGAAGAACGCGCGCATGTCGCCGACGATGCCAGGGTTCACGGCCCACGTGACCCCGAGGATCAGGAGGAGAAACGCGAAGGAGATGAAACCGATTGGGTCGGGCCGCGGCGGCGGTGGTGGGGGAGGCGGGGCCGCAGGGGCCGCCGGCGGGGGCGGCATGGCCGTGCCGGGCATGGGCAGGCCGCACGACATGCAGAACTTCGCCCCTTCCCGGTTCTCCACCCCGCACTTCGGACAGGTCGCCATGGAAACCCGCTCCTGGAGAGAGTTTCCCGACCTGTACTTAGAACCTTCGGTCGTCCCGTGCTGGAGACGCCCCGGTCCCGCCCGCGGTCCGCCCATCCTCGGACTCGTACGGACGCAAGGCTTATCCCGGAGACGAGGTACGGCCCCGAGGACGAGGCTCCCGCACCCCAGGCGACTCCCATGCCATCCGACCCCGACCGCTTCGTCCGCATCGAGCGCGTGACGAAGGGCTACGGGACCCTCCGGGCCCTCGACGACGTCTCCTTCTCGATCGACGAGGGGGAGATCTTCGGGTACATCGGCCCGAACGGCGCGGGGAAGACGACGACGATCAAGATCCTCGTCGGGATCCTCCGGAGCTTCGAGGGGACAGCCCTCGTGGACGGCCACGATGTACGACGGGAGCTCCCCGCGGTCCAGCGTCTCCTCGGATACCTCCCCCAGGAGGCCGCGTTCCAGGAGTGGCGGACCGTCGACCATGCCCTGACGACGTTCGGGCGGCTCAGCGGGTTGTCCCGCGCGGACCTCGAGCGCCGGAAGAAGGAGGTCCTCGGGCTCCTCGGGATCCCCGAGGTCCAGCACCGGAGGATCGTCCAGCTCTCCGGGGGCACGGCCCAGAAGGTCGGCATGGCCCAGGCGATCCTCCACGGTCCGCGCCTCCTCGTCCTCGACGAGCCCATGGCGGGCCTCGACCCAGCCAGCCGCTTCCAGTTCAAGGAGGTGTTCCGCGCCCTGGCCCGGGACGGGACGACGATCTTCTTCTCGTCCCACATCCTGAGCGACGTGCAGGACGTCGCCACGCGGGTCGGGATCCTGAACCGGGGCCGCGCGGTCCACGTCGGCACGCTCGAGGAGCTCAAGGCGCGCCTCCAGGTGGGTCGGAGCGTGGAGATCGTCCTCGCCCATGACTCCGGTCGGCGCCCGGACTTCGCCGCTCGTGCGGACGTCCTCGGGGTGGACCGGTTCGCAGAGAACCATCTCGTCGTCCGGCTGCGGCCCGACGCGGACGTCGACGCGGCCATCGACGGGTTCGTCCGCGACCTCCTGGCCTCGGGCTGCCGCATCCGGAGCATCAGCCCCGTGAGCCCGAACCTCGAGGAACTGTACGTGCGCTTCGTCGCGGGGGATCGCCCATGAGCCTCCCCCTCCTCTTCGAGGACGAGCTCCGCGGGTTCTACAGGTCGAAGGTCATGACCGTCCTCTGGATCGGCCTGCCGGCCCTCGCGGGCTTTCTCTACTACCTGTCCCCCGACACGGCCGGGATCCCCTTCGCGGCCTTCGCCGGGCTGATCGTCTCGAGCATCGGGGGCGTCCTCGCGTCCGTCATGCTCACGACGTCGATCCTCAACGAGCGCTCCCGGCACGTGTACGACCTCTTCGTCGTCCGCCCCGTCCGGCGGATGGACATCCTCCTCGCGAAGTTCCTCGCCGTGTACGGGTGCGTCGTCCTCGCGGGCGCCCTGGCCCTCGCCCTCGGGATCGGGATCGACTACGGCCTCCGGGGAACCCCGCCCGCGGTCGGACCGACCCTGAGCTTCCTCGGGATCATGCTCGGGATGCTCGCCGTCTCCTGCTCCGCGGGCGTGCTCATCGGGGTCGCAGCGCCGAGCGTCCTCGTCGGCGTGATCCTCGTAGTCTACGGGGGGAACCAGCTCTCCGCCGTCGTCATCCTGCCCGTCCTCACCCTGTCGAGCGAGCCGTGGTTCCCCCTCCTCCCGGGAGCGGGAATCTCCGCGGCCCTCCTCGCCCTCGCGGTCGTCCTGTTCGACCGGAAGGCTCTCTGACCCGTGCGCGAGTCGTCGGCCCACGACGAACGGATTCGACAAGGCCAAGGCCTCGGGCGGAACCGACGGGAGGACAAGTCCGGGCCCGGTTGTCCTCGGGAACCGGGGCGGGTGCCCGCCCGCTCCCGGCGGACGTGGATCCTTTCGGGCGCGATCGCGATGGCCGCCGGGATCCTCGCGGTCGGCCTGGGCCTCGGGTGCCTCGCCGCGATGCGGGAGATCCGGCACGACGGCCCCCGGCAGGCCGTGAACCGGGACGACCCCGGGGGCCGGATCGCGGTCGAGATGCCCGACGACGGCGTGTGGTCGGGCCTCGTCGCGATGCGCCTGGAGGGCGACTCCCTGCGGGTCGACGCCATCGTGGAACGGCACGACCACGCGTGCGGCTTCCGGTTCCGGCCGGACACCCGGAACGTCTCCGAGGCGACGGCCGATGGGCTCCAGGCCTGGATCGGGGCGATCAACGAGAACCTCGACTCCTGGCTCGGCGGGTACGCGTACGTATGGGCCTCCGTCGTCAAGATGCACGGGAGTTGAAGGTCACAGCCCGAGGGGTCCCAGGGGGGACGGCTCCCGGGCGGCGGGCGCGGGGGTCGAGACCGCGCGGTCGGGAGAGGCAATCGCCCAGGCCCGCCCCGGCTGCTCGACGAAGACGAGCCCGCAGGCGACACACCGCGTGAGGGCCGCGGCGCCCATCTCGCCGAGGTCCTCTCGGACGAGATGGGGGCACTCCGTCGATGCCGCGACCGCGGGCACGGACCGCTGCGGGAGAGCCCAGGGGCGCAGGGCGGGGCCCGGCCCCGGAGGCGCGGAAGGCACGGGCACCGCCGCCAGGACGTCAGCCGGCGTCCTCGCGGTCGACGGCGCGTCCCGGGACCGGCCGCGGGCCCTGCGGAGGAGCCGTCGGAGGACCGCCTCGCGTCGGGGGACCTGGGACAAGAGCCAGGGGAGTCCCGCCCCGTACTCCCGGCGGACGTACGCACGCAGGTCGCGCGCGCCGGCGTCGTTCCTTCGCAGCGTGGGTTCCATCGTATAGAGCCCGATTGGCATCATCGCCCCTCCCAAGGACGCGCGGGACGATGAGGTTGGAGCCGGCGAAGGACGGGCCCTCGCGAAGCCGTCCCAGGACGGGCCAAGGTTCATACGAGGATACGCCGAAGGATACGCCTCGGAGTCTCCATGGGCTTCCTCGACGCTCGCGTGCCCGCCCAGCACCCGTGCCCGTTCTGCGACTTCTCCGCGGCCTTCCCGGACGTCGAGATCGTGCAGTGGTGCAACCGCGCGAGCGAGGTCCTCCAGATCTCTCCGCCACGGACGTCCATGCTCCCGATGCTCGTCGAGGCCGTGCGCATGCGGTTCCAGGCGCGGGAGATCCACCGGGACGGGACGTCCGCCCTCACGATCTCCCGCCCCTGAGGATGCTCGGGCCCGGCCTCCGTCTCCGGCCTCGCGGAGGCGAACGGACTCCGGCTCGTCCCGCCCATCCTCTATCGGGAGGGATGGGAGATCCACCGCCTCGTCGCGCCCAACGAGTCTGCGCTCCGCCGCTTCGTGGCCGACGTGCGGAGGATCGGCCGGGTCGAGATCCTCTCCCTCCGGCCCGAGACCCGGCTCGACGGGCTCCCGTGACCTCGGCATCGTGCCCGTCCACCTGTTCGACGGGCTCACGGACCGTCAGGTCGGGGCCCTCGTCGCAGCCTAGGAGCACGGCCTCCCCGAGAGCCCGGCGAGGGCCCGGATGAGAGATGTCGCGGAGCGGCTCGGGCTCTCCCGGCCCACGTTCGGGGAGCATCTCCGGAAGGCGCAGCTGCGCCTCCTGCGGAACGCGTACCCGTACCTCTAGCTCCGCCGGAACGGGTCCGACGCGCCGCCCGAGGAGGGAGAGCCCCTGGACCTCACGGAGGACGCCGCGCCCGCGTGACCTTCGCGAGGGCCCCCTCGGCCTCGAGGAGCTTTCGCTTCGTCGCGGCGCCGCCGGCCCCTGCGTAGTTCCCCACGCCGCCCGCGGCGGGGACGACCCGGTGGCAGGGCACGACGAGGATCGCCGGATTCCGGGCGCACACGTTCCCGACGGCCCGCGTGGCCCGGGGCTTGCCGAGGCGTCGCGCGAGGTCCCCGTACGTCACGACCTCCCCGGGCGGGATCGTCCGGAGGAGCTCGAGGACCTCCCGCTCGAAAGGGGTCACATCGAGGTCCAGCGGAATGTCCCGAAGGTCCTCGGCTCCCGTCCCGAGGTGCTCGAGGATCCGGGCGAGGTACGGATGGTCCCGGCCGTGGAGCCCCTCCGGGGGCCGCGTCGCGAGGTCCACCCCCGTGACCCGGTCCCCCCTGACCGCGAGGTGGACGTAGAGCCCGAGGTCCTCGCTGAACCGCGCGTAGAGGCGGAGGGCCTCCGCGCCGGCGGCCTCCCGTCCCTGCTCCTCCTCGAGGAGCCGCATCCGGACGACGGGGGCGAGGGCCCGGACGAGATGGGACTCCGCCGCCTTCAGGTGCTCCTCGAACGTGCTCCGGGCGATCCCCAGGCGGCCGGCGACGTCTGCGGTCGTGACCTTCCTCGGGGCGTCGTAGTAGCCGGCCTCGAGGGCCGCGAGGATCGCCTGGCCCTGCCGCTTCGTGAGGGACGGGAGGAGGAGCCCCGAGGCGAGGAGCTCCCGGTCCACGTCCCGGCCGCGGAGGGGGACCTTGGAGGCCAAGGACGCGTCGGGGAGGATCCCTCCGAGGACGGCGGCGGACGCCTCCTGGAAGAGGAGGAGGCGGACGCGGAGCCGACCCTCCCGCCAGGAGAGGGGCGGCAGGAGGAGGGCGTCCGCGGCCGCGATCCGCTCGAGCACGGAGACCTCCGCGGGGGACGCCTCCGCGACGAGGGTCAGGACGTCCCCCTCCTTCGCCGCGTGACGGGTGGCGTATCGGGCCGCGAGGGCGTCCGCGGCCTTGGCCACGGTCTCGGGGTCGCCCGTGCACCGGAGAAGGAGGAGGTTCCCCATCGGGGTGCCTTCGACGGCCAGACCAGGGTGGGCTTTCGTCAGGTCCGCGAGGAGACCAAGCCCCGGGGCCTCGAGATCGACGCGAAACGCGGTCATCGGTGGGCGGATGGCGTCCCGGGGTGATAGGGGTTCGCCCGGCACGTGTCGGAAGATGCGAACCCCCGGGGGATCGGCGCGGGAGGCCCTGATTTCGCGGGTCGATGGCCGAGGGATAACGATTGGATACGCCGCCCGCGAATGTTCGTGTGTCGGGGTCCCGCGATGAGCCTCCTCCGTCGCAGCCATCGTCCGTCGCAGATGGATCGGACGGGCAGGCGGGGGGGCGTCGCCCTCCTCGCGGACTACATCGTCGACCTGTCCCTGATGACCTTGAAGGACGGGGACGTCACGCAGCTGTTCGAACTGCTGGTCGTGGACCCGCGGTTACGGGACGCCGAGCGGCACGAGCTCACGGAGGCCTTCGTGGCGCTCGGGACGGGACCGTAGGCGGTGCCCCCGCCCGGCGAGCCCGCGCGTTGACGTCAGCCGATCCGACAGGCGCACGACCTTTCGTCTCTCCGACGGAGACCTGCGCCTTGCCAACGCGCCGGGACTCCCTCCGGATCTCGCGACGGGACACGCACCATCGGCCCCACGCTGTGTCGGCATTCGCCGGCCGCGGGGGGCGTCACGGCAAGTATCGGATTCAGGAACGACGCCGTCCTGTTTATGAGCCAACACCCGTCTGCTGGTCCGCGAGTCGACGTGAACTCGGACGGAGGTCTCGACGATCCCAAAGCTCCGTGACTCCCTGGACATCCGCGAGGAACAAGGCCGCATCGAGCTGTTCGGCGAGCGGTTCTGGCTCTCCCACATCGCGGAGTTCGCGTCCTTCCAGAAGGCCCAGGAGGACGTGATGGGCGTCGCCTCGAAGGCCCTCGTGTACGACGCGGGGAGGCGCATCGGCGAAGGGTACTATGCGTTCTTCCGAGGGGCCCTCGCGAAGGACTTCGCGGGTCGGGACTCGCGCGGACAGCTCGAGCTCCTCATGAGTTGGACAACGCGGATCGGCTACGGCCGTTTCCAGGTCCTCGATGTCCGGGCCGACGAGGCCGTGTTCTCCCTCGACGACAGCATCGAGGTGGAGTCGTACGGCACGTCCAAGGGACCCGTCTGCTACTCGATCGCCGGCATCGTCGGCTCCCTCGTGGAGGCGGTCCTGGGCGGTCGGGCCGAGTGCGAGGAACGCGCGTGCGCGGCGGCCGGTGCCCCTCGCTGCGAGTTCGTCATCCGTCTTGCCCGCGACGTGGACCCGGACGGTCCTCCTGGGGACGGGTAGTCTTTCAGCCGGAAGCCGGCGACCGGCCCGACGACATACCTTTCGGCGAGGAAGCCGCAGGGGGGAATTGAACCCCCGACCTGCGCCTGTATGGCCGTCCTTCTGGGCGGTTACCAAGGCGCCGCTCTACCCCTAAGCCACTGCGGCGGCTTCCTGGCCAAAGGGGGGACGTTACTTAGGCCTATCGGACCTCATCCATCCCCGCGCGGACGGGCGTCGAACGCGTCCTTACAGCAGGTTCCGCACGTTCATGGTCCCCCGCCGTCGTGCCCGTGCGCATGGAGCTGCAAGACGCGATCCGCGGACGGCGGAGCGTCCGGGCGTTCCGGGCGGACCCCGTCCCCGAGGAGAGGCTCAGGGACCTCCTCGAGATGGCGCAGTGGGCCCCGTCCGCGGGGAACCTCCAGGCCCGCGACTTCGTCGTGGTCCGGGAGGACGGGGCCAAGCGGGCCCTCGCGCGTCTGAGCCTCGACCAGGGTTTCGTCGCACAAGCGCCCGTCGTCGTGGTCGTGTGCGGGAACCTCCGGCGCGTGGACACGTACGGGCGAAGGGGGAGGGACCTCTTCGTCGTCCAGGACGCCGCGGCGGCCACCCAGAACCTCCTCCTCGCGGCCCACGAGGTCGGCCTGGGGACGTGTTGGGTCGGCGCCTTCGACGAGGACGGCGTGCGGAAACTCCTCGGCCTGCCGATCCACGTGAGACCCCTCGCCCTCGTGCCGTTGGGGCGACCCGCGGAGGACCCCGAACCCTCGACCCGGTTGCCCCTGGACGAGCTCGTCCACTGGGACGCGTGGTGAGACCGCCACCCGGGCGCTCCGCCGGTTCGGGCCGTGCTACATCTGGTGGTCCGAGGAGTCCGACGGCGAGGGTTCCGGCATCCACACGGGCGCGGGCTCGGAGGGCATCGGCGGCGGGGCCATCTCGGGGGCGGGTTCAGGCGCGGGCTTCGGGGCGGGGGCCGCCTTGGGCCTCGCCTTCGACCGAGAGCGCTTCCTCGCCGGGGCCTTCTTCCGGGGGCGGGCCTTCGCGCTCTTTGCGCGGGCCTTCCCGCGGCCTCGCTTCGCGGCCTTCCGCGGCCGCTTCCCGCGGGCCCTCTTCGGGGCCTTCCGACGAGGCTTCCGGGCCTTCCGGGTCTTCCTTGCCTTCTTCGCTTTGCGACGGGCCATGAGGATCCTCCTGGAATGTCGAGAGCTTCCGACCCCCGAACCGCACGATGGGCTTAGAAGGTTGCGTCCCCTCCCGCGCGACGGGCCGCACCGGCGCCTATTTATCACGCGCGACGTTGTCCCCCGAGCCCGCGGCCGAGGTGGGGCCGCCGGATCGAGGAGGAGGGGACGATGGCGACCCACGGGAAGGCACGCCCGAAGGGCTCCAGGCCCTCGAGGCGCCGCGCGCGATCGGAGTCAATCTTGGACCGCCTCTCGACGGGCGCCGTGCTCGGGGACGGCGGCTATCTCATCGAACTCGAGAAGCGAGGGTATGTCCAGGCGGGCCCCTTCACCCCCGAGGTCGTCCTCGAGCACCCCGCGGCGGTCCGCGAGCTCCATCAGGAGTTCCTCGACGCGGGGAGCGAGGTCCTCCAGGCCCTCACGTTCTACGCCTCGAAGGAGAAGCTCGGGACGACGGGCTATGCGGACCGAGTGCGCGAGCTGAACCGCGCGGCCGTGCGGATCGCCCGAGAGGTCGCGGGGGACCGCGCGTTCGTCGCGGGGAACCTGAGCCTGACGTGGCTGTACGACCCGAAGGACGCGAAGTCCCCGGGCCGCGTGAAGAGGGAGTTCGAGGAGCAGCTCGAGGTCCAGGTCCGGGAGGGGATCGACTTCGTCATCGCGGAGACGTTCTCCTGGCTCGCGGAGGCCGTCCTCGCGACGGAGGCCGCCAAGGCCACGGGGCTGCCCGTCATGACGACGATGTGCTTCGAGCAGAAGCCCGTGAGCGCGGAGGGCCGCAGCCCCGCGGACTGCGCGAGGGCCCTTGTGGCGACTGGCGCGGACATCGTCGGGGTCAACTGCCTCCGGGACCCGCGGCACACCCTGCCCATCGTCGCGGAGATGCGCAAGGCCGTCGACGCGTACGTCGCCGCCCAGCCCACGGCGATCCGGACGCCGGATGACCGGCCGGACTTCACGAGCCTCCCCCAGTTCCCCTTCGAGCTCGAGACCCTGACCCTCTCCCGGAGGGAGATGGCCGCCTACGCCCGGGAGGCGAAAGCCCTCGGGGTCGAGTTCATCGGCGCGTGCTGCGGGACGATCCCCGTCCACATCCGGGAGATGGCCCGCGCCCTCGGCAAGATCCCGCCCCAGGACCGCGCATGGCGCCTCGACTACGGGAAGCCCATGTCCGCGTACGAGTACTACGACCATCACGAGAGGCCTCCCGGGTCCACCTGAGGCCGGGACACGAGGGAGACCATGCCCGGGTTCGACGCGGTCGTCGTCGGCGGGGGCCACAACGGGCTCGTGTCCGCGGGCTACCTCGCGAAGGCGGGCCTCAAGGTCCTCGTCCTCGAACGCCGCCCCGTCGTGGGCGGAGCGAGCTGCACGGAGGAGCTCCTCCCCGGAGTCCGGTTCTCCCGCCTCGCGTACTCCGCGGGCCTCCTCCGCCCCGAGGTCGTCAGGGACCTCGAGCTCGCCCGGTTCGGGTACGAGGCCCAGCCCTTCGACCCCCAGTTCTTCCTCCCCTTCCCGGACGGGGACTCGATCCTCCTCTGGAACGACAACGACCGGAACCTGAAGGAGCTCGCCCGCTTTTCGAAGAAGGACGCGGAGGCCTACCCGAAGTACGTCGCGTTCTGGACCGACGTCATGGAGCTCATCGAGGCGATGGTTCTCGAGGCCCCGCCGCCCCTCGCGGACCTCCTCGGGATGTTCCAGGGAGCCGACGCGGAGGAGCTCGCGAAGCGGATCCTGCTCCAGAGCGCGGCGTCCCTCCTCGACGAGTTCTTCGAGTCCGAGGAGGTCAAGGCGATGCTCGTGACCGCGACGACGATCGGCCTCCCTGCGGGCCCGAGGACCCCGGGGACGGCCCTCATGCTCGGCCACATGCTCCTCCACGAGATCAACGGGGTCAAGCAGACGTTCGGATACGCGAAGGGCGGGATGGGCGGGATCTCCTTCGCCCTCGCCCGCGCGGCGGAGCACTTCGGGGCCACGATCCGCGCGTCGACGGGAGTCCGACGCATCCTGACGAGGGACGGCCGGGCCGTCGGCGTCGAGACGGACGACAGCACGCGGATCGACGCGAGGGCCGTCCTCGCGAACGTGGACGTGAAGACGACGTTCACGCGGCTCCTCGACCCGGACGTCGTGGACCCGACGTTCCTTGGGAAGGTCCGGGCCATCAAGGCCACGGGCGTGGTGACGAAGGTGAACTGCCTCCTCTCCGAGCTCCCGGACTTCTCGTGCCGCCCGGGGAAGACGGTCCAGCCCCACCACCGCGGATACATCGACGTCTGCCCGTCCGTGGACTACCTCGAACGGGCGTGGGACGACGCGAAGTACGGGAGTCCGTCAGAGGAGCCGTTCCTCGACTGCGTCCTCCACTCCGTCACGGACCCGAGCCTCTGCCCGCCGGGGAAGTTCACCCTGTCCATCTACTCCCAGTACTCCCCCTACGCCCTGCGGTCCGGTTCGTGGGACGACCGGAAAGAGGGGGTCGGCGACACCGTCGTCGAGACCCTGGCCCAGTTCGCCCCGAACCTGACCCGGGCAATCGAGTGGCGAGACGTGATCACGCCCCTCGACATGGAGCGGGAGTGGGGCCTCCCGGGCGGGTGCATCTACCAGACGGACATGACGCCGGACCAGCTGTTCTCCCTCCGGCCCGTGCCGGGCTGGGCGGGGTACCGCACGCCCGTGGCGGGCCTCTACCTCTGCGGGAGCAGCTCCCACCCCGGCGGCGGGGTCACGGGGGCCCCGGGGCACAACGCGGCCCGCGTGGCCCTCGAGGACCTGCGCCCGAGCGGATGAATCATTAAGTAAAGCCCGGGCCTTCGCGGCTCCGCCCATGAAGGCGTCCCTCTCCTCTTTTGACCTCCGGGCCCTCGTCGCGGAGTGGCAGGGCCTCGTCGGGGGATACGTCGACAAGGTGTACCAGCAGGACGACGAGGTCCTCCTCCGCCTCCACGTCCCCGGGCGCGGCAAGGCGGAGCTCTACTCGAGGTCCGGCCGGTGGCTGTGCCTCCACGAGGTCGAGGACCGGCCGGAGACCCTGCCGCCGTTCGCCCAGGGACTTCGACGGGCGCTCGACAACGCCCGGGTCGTCGGCGTGGAGCAACGAGGCCTCGACCGGATCGCGATCTTCCATCTCGAGCGCGGGCCGGACCGGTTCGACCTCGTGTTCGAGGTGTTCCAGAAGGGGAACCTCGTCCTCGTGAAGGATGGCGTCGCGGTTGCCGTCCTCGTCAGCCAGGCGTTCAAGGACCGTACCCTCCGGGTCGGAGAGCCGTACGCGTTCCCTCCCCTCGGGGCGGACCCCCTCGAGCTCGACCGGGAGGCTCTCGGGCGGGCCCTCCGGGACGCGAAGGGGCAGGTCGTCCGCGTCCTCGCGAGCGTCCTCAACCTCGGCGGGCAGTACGCGGAGGAGCTGTGCCTCCTGGGGGAGGTCCCCAAGGAGACGAGGACCAAGGACCTCTCGGAGGCCCACGTGGACGCCCTCTACACGGCCCTCAACAACGTCGCGGTCGCGGTCGAGGAAGAACGTCGGCCCGCCGTCGTCCTCAAGGCCGGCGTCGCCGTCGACGCGGTCCCCATCGACCTCGCTCAGTACGCGGGCTTCGAGCGGCAGCCGTTCCCGACGTTCAACGAGGCCCTCTCCCACTTCCTCCGGGTCGCGCTCCCCGAGGAGGCCCGGCCCGACGACGTCGCCGCGAAGTACGAGCGGCGGATTGCCCAGCAGGAGGGGACCCTGCAGGCCCTCCGGGAGGAGATCGCCCACCTCGAGGCCCAGGCCCACCTCCTCTACGCGCACTTCGCCCCCTTCGACGAGCTCCTCCGGACGGTCCGGGAAGGCGGGGAACCTCCCTCCCAGACGCAGGTCAAGGCCGTCGACCGGGGCTCGCACACGGTCACCCTCGCGATCGGGGACTTCGACGCGGTCACCCTCGACTACACGAAGGACGTCACAGGGAACGCCCAGGCCCTCTACGACCGAAGGCGGGAGGCCCAGCTCAAGGCCCAGCGGGTCGAGGAGGCCATCGTCGCGACCCGCGCGGAAATGGAAGCCGCCCGGACGAAGGCGGCGAAGGTCGCCCGTCGCCCGCGGGTGAAGGCGACGAAGGCGATGTGGTTCGACGCGTACCGCTGGTGCCTCTCCTCCGAGGGCCACCTCCTCCTCGGCGGGAGGGACGCGCGGTCGAACGACCAGATCGTGAAGCGTCACCTGAAGGAGGGGGACCGGTACGCCCATGCGGACCTTCATGGGGCGCCCTCCGTCGTCGTGAAGGAGGGCTCCCGGGCGGGGGAGGCGACCCTCCGGGAGGGGTGCGAGTTCGCCCTCGCCTACAGCAAGGCCTGGTCCGCGGGCCTCGCGAGCGGGAGCGCGTACTGGGTCCTTCCGGAGCAGGTGTCGAAGCAGGCAGAGTCCGGGGAGTTCCTCCCCCGCGGGGCGTTCGTGATCCGGGGGAAGCGGAACTACCTCCACGACCTGCCCGTGCGGATCGCGGTGGGAGAGGTCGAGGTCGACGGGCACCGGAAGGTCATGGGCGGATCCGCCTCGGCCCTCGCGGCCCGGTCCTCCCGGTACATCGTCCTGGGCCCGGGGAAGGGGGACCGGGAGGCGTTCGCGAAGCGGCTCGCGGCGACCCTCGGCGTGCCCATCGAGGAGGTCGTCCGGGCCTTGCCCGCGGGGGGACTCTCCGTCCTCGAGCGGCACGGGCTGGACGTCGACGAGGGCAGGCCCGCATCAACTTGATAAGGGACGTCCGAGTCCCCAAGGCTACCGAGTCCAAGGATGTGGACGGCATGGGTGCCTACGCGCGACTCGCCGCGCTCTTCGCGGCCCTGACAGCCCTCTTCGTCGTGTTCGGATGGGCCATCGGGAGCCTCATGTACAACGACTGGGTGGGCGGGGTCCTCTGGTTCCTCGTCCTCGCCGGCGCGATGAACCTCTTCGCGTACTTCGCGTCGGACAAGATCGTCCTGTGGTCCTACCGCGCGAAGATCGTCACGGAGGCGGAGGCCCCCGAGTTGCACCGGATCGTCCGCCAGGTCTCCCAGATGGCGAACCTCCCGATGCCCCGCGTGGCCCTCGTCCCCACGGACACCCCGAACGCCTTCGCCACGGGCCGCAGCCCGAAGCGGTCCGTCGTCGCGGTGACCCAGGGGATCCTCCGGCTCCTCTCGGAGGATGAGCTCCGGGGCGTCCTCGCCCACGAGATCTCCCACGTCGGGAATCGGGACGTCCTCGTGATGTCCGTCGCGGCGACGATCGCAGGGGCGATCTCGTTCATGGCCCGGATGTTCTGGTGGAACTCCCTCTTCGGGGGCTCCCGGAACCGGGAGGGGAACGGGCTCGCGGCCCTCCTCGCGGTCGTCGGGATGGTCCTCGCGCCCGTCGCGGCGGCCTTCCTCCAGCTCGCAATCTCCCGAGGGCGGGAGTACAAGGCGGACCGCACGGGAGCGAAGACGATCGGCGACCCGCTCTCCCTCGCCTCGGCCCTCGAGAAGCTCGAGGCCGCGAACCGTCGCCGGCCCCTGCGGTTCGGCAGCCCCGCCTCCCAGGGACTGTTCATCGTGAACCCCTTCTCGGGCGGCGGGCTCGTCCGGATCTTCAGCAGCCACCCGCCGATCCAGGAGAGGGTCGCTCGCCTCCGGGCCCTCGCCCGGGGCGTGGATCAGTACTGAGGGCTCAGCCGAACTCGTGCCCGACGTGCCGCCCGTGGCGGGCGTCGAGATCCCGGATCTGCTCCCGCACGTCGAGGTTCGGCTCGAGGACCTCGAACTCCTCGAGGTACGCGCGGTCCTTGTACAGGACCGTCGTCCGGCCGTCCTTCGTCACGCGGACCACGAGGTTCAGATCGCCCCCGCCCTCGGGGCCCTCGTACAGGGTGTAGAAGCCCAGGAAGTGCCCGAGGATCTCCTCGAAGCCGTGCTGAGGGTAGAAGAACCGGAGCCGCACGCGGTCGCCCGGGAAGACGTCCATCCGGTCGATGAGCTTGTCGTCGAGGATGCGGGCCTCCTTGAGGATCCGCCGCTCTTCCGTGACCGCATCCCGATTCTCGGCCATGGCCCCGGACGCGTCAAGCGCACGGTTGGACTTAAACCCGCGGGACATCAGAGGATGGGGAGGAACCGGTCGAGTTCGTAGTCCGTGACCCGGATCCGGTAGTCGTCCCACTCCTGCCTCTTGATGTAGAGGTAGTGGGGGAAGATGTGGGACCCGAGGGTCTCCCGCATGAGTTCGGAGCCCTCGAGTTCGTCGAGGGCCTCCTCCAGGCTGCCCGGCAGGGAGGCGATCCCGAGCTTCCGGCGCTCCGCGGCGGTGAGGGCGTAGATGTCCGTCTCCACGGGCCCGGGCGGCTCGAGCTTCTTCTCGATCCCCGCGAGGCCCGCGGCGATCATCCCCGCGTACTGGAGGTACGGGTTCCCCGCGGGGTCCGGGTTCCGGACCTCCATCCGCGTCGACATGCCGCGGCCCTGGGGGATCCGGACCATCGCGGAGCGGTTCCGGTTCGCCCAGCAGATGTACACGGGGGCCTCGTAGCCGGGCACGAGCCGCTTGTACGAGTTGACCCAGGAGGCGAGGAGGGCGCATGTCTCCCTCGCGTGGACCAGGGCGCCCGCGAGGTAGTGCATCATGAGCTCGGAGAGCTCGTGCTTCGCGGTAGGGTCGAAGAACGCGTTCTCCCCGTCCGGGGTGAGGAGGCTCTGATGCACGTGCATCCCACTCCCATTCACGCCGAAGAGAGGTTTCGGCATGAAGGTCGCGTGGAGGCCGTGCTCGAGGGCCACGGTCCGGATCGCGTGCTTGAGGGACATGACCCGGTCCGCGGACGTCATCGCGTCGGAGTACCGCAGGTCAATCTCGTGCTGCCCGGGGGCAACCTCGTGGTGGGAGGCCTCCGCGTCGAAGCCCATCTCGTTCGCGTACATGGACACCTTCTTGCGGACGGCCTCCCCGGCGTCCATGGGGAGCTGCTCGAAGTAGCGCCCGGAGTCGGAGGGTTTGGGGATCGGGCGTCCGTTCCCGTCGAGCTTGAAGAGGAAGAACTCGTACTCGGGGCCCGTGTGGGGGACGTACCCGAGCTCCCGGGCGTGCTTCACGACCCGCTCGAGGACGTACCGCGGGTCCCCCGCGAATCGGTTCCCCTTCGAGTCGTAGATGTTCGCGACGATCCCCGCCGTCTTCAGGTCGCCCGAGGTCCAGGGGAACACCCGGAACGTCTCGGGCACGGGGAACGCCCGCATGTCGCTCTCCTCGATCGTCGCGTAGCCGACGACGGAGGACCCGTCGAAGACGACCCCTTCCGTGAGGGCCCGCTCGAGCTTCGTCGTCGGGATCGTGACCGTCTTCACGAAGCCGAGGAGGTCCATGAACTGGACCTGGACGAAGCCCACCTTCTCCTTCTTCGCGGTCTCGAGGATCCGCATCTCCTTCGGGTCGTCGGCCATCGCGCGCCTCCCACGGATGTCGTCGCGAACGGGAGGGGGGCCATAAAGGTTCGGGGGGTACCGTGGGTGTGGGCTACAACGCGGGCCGCCCCGTCCGGATCCCGAGGAGGGTCCCGAGGGTGCCCGCGGCGACACTCCCCGCGACGGCGAGGAGGCCCGCGAACCCGAGGACGGAGAGGATGCCCGCGACTCCCGGGGTCCCGCGGACAGCGGCGTCGATCCCCGCGAGGACGAGGAGGAGCCCCAGGGTCCCGAGGACCTGATGGGCCCGGGTCGCCCTCCGGATCGCGGCGGGCCCGCGGGCCGCGTACGGGGGGAGGACCTCCGCGAGGACCCCGAGGATGCTGAAGCCCGCGAACCCGAGGAGGTTCACCCACCCGTGGGCGGGGGCCCATCCGAGCGTGGCGACCGGATCCACGCCGAAGGCCACCCCGAGGGCGACCCCGAGGGAGAGCCAGAGGCCCGCGAGGACATGGAACGAGGCCGCGGGCCGACGCTTCCCGCTCGTCCACCACAGGACCCCGACGAGGGCGGAGAACAGGAGGGCCGCGAGGGCCTCCATGGACGCGACGAGGACGAAGAGGGGCCGCAGGGGGTCCGCGAACGAGTGGAGGAGGGGCATCAGGAGGGCGACCCCCGCGGGGGAGGGGAGCGCGAGGACGAGGAGGACCCGGACGGCCGCGCGGTTCGGGACCGCGTCGAGGAACCGCGGGAGGAGATGGAGCCCCACGCCGAACACCATGAGGCTGATGAAGCCGAGGGTGTACAGGTGGAGGAAGGAGAACCAGTGGACGGTGACCCTCGCGGGGTCCCCGGGGAGGGCGGCCAGGAGGAAGCCCACGGAGGCCGCGAGGAGGTACAGGATCGCGGCCCCCGTCATCGGGATCGCAAGGCGGTCCACGCGGCCGAGCCCGGGGCGACGCTCCATGGGACGGACCCCGATCTCCTCCGAGCGCAGGGTCAGTAGGATGAGGACGACGAACAGGAGGGCCGCGAGGGCCCACAGGCCCAGGCCGACGAACTCCGCCTCGGGGGGCAGGGTCAGGGTGAGGGCGACCCCCGCGTCCGCGACGAGGACCTGCGCCATCGCGACCCGCCCGTCCCAGAGCGCGCGACCGGAGAACATGGGGACGAAGTGCTGGGCCATCCCGAGGATCATGAGTCCGATGAAGCCGAGGAGGGGCAGATCGTACGTCCACGCGCGCCGGGACAGGAACGCGGTGACGTCCGTCCGGCCGGCGAGAGAGGCGAGGGCCTCGAGGAGGGACGAGCCGAGCCAAAGGACGAGGAACATGAGGCTCGAGACGACCGCGAGACGGGTGGACGGGTACCGCATCGTCCCACGTGATCCGAGATGCCCCTAGGCCTCGTCAAGGGAACGGCGCAGGTCCTCGAGGACCCTCCCGAGGGCGATCCCCCGGAGCTCCGCGTTCGTCCGCAGGGTCGTGTCCCCCGCGCAACACGAGCACAGACCGTAGGAGAGGAGGACGAACTCGGCGGCCGGGTACGCCGCGAGGATGTCCGCGAGGCGTTCGTCCCCCGTGAGGGACGCGGGACCCGACGCAGGTTCCCGGGCAGGGGCTGCCTCGTCCGGTTTCGCGAAAGGGCTCTTCCGAGGCCGCATCGCCTCACGATGGGGCCGCGAGACGATAGGCTTTGACCCGAACCCGTACGGGTCGGCCGCGTGCCGGCGACATCCGGGGACCCGACCGCGGGCGTCCGTCAGGCGTCCATGTACCGGTAGAACTCGTACGGGGAGGGCCGCAGAGACGTCTGGAGGTGCTCGTCGAGCTTCATCTCCTCATACTTCTCGAGGAGGTCCTGGGTGAAGACGGTCTTCAGGAACATGTAATCCGTCTGGAGGTACTCGACGGACTCCTTCAGGGACCCGGGCAACTCCCGCACCCCGTACTCCTTCCGCTTGTGGCTGCTGAGATGGTACAGGTCCTCGTCCACGGGGTCGCCGGGGTCGATCTTCCGCTTGATCCCGTCGAGGCCCGCGCACAGCATCGCCGCGAACGCGAGGTAGGAGTTCGCACTCGGGTCCGGCGTTCGGTACTCGATCCGCTTCGCCGCCTCGATCCCCTTGTAGTACATGGGGATGCGGACATTCGCGCTCCGGTTCCGCTTGGACCAGGCGATGAACACGGGGGCCTCGTAGCCGGGCACGAGCCTGCGGTACGAGTTCGTCGTGGGGTTCGTGAACGCGCAGAGGGACCGTGCGTGGTCCATGAGCCCGCCGATGTAGTACCGGCACGTCTGGCTGATCTCCGCGTACTCGTCGTCGGGGTCGTACATCCGGTTCTTCCCGCGGGCCCAGAGGCTCTGGTGGACGTGCATCCCACTCGCGTTGTCCCCGAAGATCGGCTTGGGCATGAACGTCGCGAGCATGTCCATCTTATGGGCGACCATCTTCATCACGTACCGGTACGTGATGGCCTTGTCCGCCATGGGGACGAGCTCGTCGTAGCGCATGTCAATCTCGCACTGCCCCGCGGTCGCGACCTCGTGGTGGTGGGCGTCGAGGACCATCCCGAAATCGTCCGTGAGGACCTTGCACGCCTCGTTCCGGAAGTCCTGGAGCGTGTCCACGGGCGGGGCGGGGTAGTATCCCTCCTTGAAGCGGATGGGGACGTTCTTCCCGCCGTTGTCGTGCCAGGGGGCCTCCCGGGAGAGGATCTCGTACCCGGCCCCCGACGAGGGGTTCCGGGCGTGGTCCGGGGTCGGCGTGAGGCGAATCCCGTCGAAGACGAAGAACTCGATCTCGGGGCCCCAGTACGTCGTGTCGTAGCCCTGGTCCGCGGCGAACTGGGCCGCCTTCTGGGCGATGTACCTCGAGTCGCGGGTGAACCGATCGTGGGTCGCGCCCTCGTAGATGTCCACGAACATTCGGGCCGTCCGGTGGTCCCCTGTGTACCAGGGCAGGACCGCGAACGTCGAGGGGTCCGGATTCATGACCATGTCCGACTCGTGGATCTCCTTGAAGCCTTTGATCGAGGACCCGTCGAGCTTCCCCACGCCTCGCTTGAACTCCTCGGGGCCCAGGGAGGTCGAGGGGATCGTGATGTGCTGGAGCCCGCCGAGGAGGTCGACGAACTGTAGGTCGATCCACCGGATTCCCTCGGACTCGATCCGCTTGAGGACACCGTCGATGCCGTTGGCCTTCCTAGGTCTCATGATCCACCTCCCTCAGAACCGACGCCCGTCACCGCTTCGGAGACTCCCAGGCGTTGCACTGAGGAGGATTTTCCTGCACATATATAAAGTATGTCGAGAGGAAATCGAACATTTGCACAATGACCATGCATCTTCACGTACATATGCTCGATTAGGAGCGCCGAAATCCGGCCTCCCTCGGTCAACCGAACGGCCCCGGAATGGTATTATGCGACGGGGCGATGGACAGGCGGGAACCATGACGACGTCCGTCAAGCTCGACGAGCTCGACCTGGACATCCTGCGCCACCTGAACACGGACGCACGGAAGTCGTACCGGGACATCGCTCGGGAGGTCAAGGCGAGCATCAGCACGGTCTCGAACCGGATCCGCCGGCTCGAGGCGGAGGGAGTCATCACGGGCTACGCGCCCCTCATCGACGAATCGAAGCTAGGTTTCGACGTGATGGCCGTCGTCGGGGTGGAGATCCACAAGGGGAAGCTCCTCGACGTCCAGCGGAGGATCGCGAAGGACGACCGGGTGACCCACGTGTACGACGTCACAGGGGAATGGGACTCCATCGTCGTCGTGCGCCTCCGGAATACCCGCGAGCTCGACGCGTTCATCAAGCGCCTCGGGTCCATGGAATACGTGGAGAACACGTACACCCAGGTCGTGCTCAACGTGGTCAAGGAAGAGCGGCGCGTGCTCCTCTGAGACCAAAGGCTGTGGCTCAGGAGCGATTGAGGCCCCTGGCGTGAGGATTCCAACACAACGTTTATGGTCCAATCCCTGGATATGGCGGCGCCGGAGGGACGGACGTGGGGGAGTTACTCAACTTCAACCCGAGCCGCAACCTCGAGTTCGACCCTTGGCGGTCCCTCGAGTTCGAGGTGGGCCGACGCCTGAGCTTCGATTCGTCCCGCCAACTCGAGTTCCAGCCGAACCGGGACCTCGGCTTCGGCCGCCGCGGGGTCGTCTTCCGAGGCTACGTGTGCCCGATCTGCGGGGCCCTCGTGGCGGAGGACGCCCCCCAGTGCACGGAGTGCGGGACCGTCTTCGACCGCCGGCCGAGGGCCGCGGGCCCGCCCGTCCCGGCGGCCTCGCCGACCCCCACGAGGGAGGAGCCCCGGAGGGGCTCGAGGCCGACGCCGCCGAGCGCGGAGGGCCCTGCCCCACGGGCCGAGCCGCCCCGGCCCCGCCCGGGGTCCTTCTGCGCGTACTGCGGCGCGAAGCTGCACCCGGGGGACGCCTTCTGCTGGAATTGCGGGACCCGGTCCGTGGGGTCGACGGAGGCCGTCAGACTTCCGTCCCAGAAGTCGGAACGCGTGACGAGGGAGTGGAAGTGAACCGATGACGATCGTGCTTGGCCTGAGCTTGTACACCTGGGTGATGATCGCGTTCTTGGTCCTCCTACTAATCGTCCTCGTCCTTGGGGACATCGGGGATCTCGGCTTTGACTCCGATGTGGGCGCGGACATCGACACGGGGCTCAGTCCCCTCAGCCTGCCCATCATCGCCGTCTTCGGGACCGCCTTCGGAGGGTTCGGCACCCTATTCGAGATGATGGAATTCGGTCCGTTCTTCACCCCCGTCCTCGCGATCGGCGGGGCGATGCTCGTCGCGGGCGGGATGTGGGTCGTCATGATGAACGTCTTCGTGAAGACCCAGGCGGAGACGAAAGTGGAGCTCAAGGATCTCGTCGGGACGAAGGGGCAGGTCATGGTCCCCATCCGCCCCGGGCAGACGGGGCAGATCCTGGTTATCACGGAGGCCCGCGGGCGCACCCTCGTGGACGCGGTCGCGGACGATCCGATCAGCACGGACGAACACGTCGTCGTGGATTCCGTCATGGGGAACGCAGTGAAGGTGCACAGAGCGTAGGGGAGAGGAGGTGTTGGTTGTGGCAGGGCTTGGCTTCGAGCGATGGGTCTTTCAGACGGCGGGGGACATCCAGGGGCTCGTCATCCTCGTGATCGTCGTCGCGGTGTTCGCCGCGATCGCGATCGCCGCGAGCCGCTACAAGAAAGTCCCCCCGAACATGGCCATGGTCGTGTACGGGAAGCGGCAGCGGGGGATGGGGGGCCGAGGGTACCGGGTCATCTCGGGCGGCGCGAAGATCATCGTGCCCATCGTGGAGAGCGTGGAGTGGCTCAAGCTCGACGTCCGGACGCTGGACCTCGTCGTACCAGACATCGTGACGGACGTCAAGCGGTCGGGGGCGAAGATCAACATCAAGGCCGTCGCCCAGGTCAAGGTCTCCTCCGACGAGGCGACGCTCAACACTGCAGCGGAGAACCTCCTCGGGAAGACGGACCAGGCGGTCAACGAGATCGCGCTGAAGACCCTCGAGGGTCACGTCCGTGGGGTATGCGCGACCCTGACCGTCGAGGAGGTCAACTCGGACCGGGACGCGATCGCCTCGAAGATCCTCGGGATGGCGGGGAACGACCTCCGGAACATGGGGATCGACATTCGGTCCTTCGTGATCAAGGAGATCGAGGACGCGATGGGCTACCTGAACGCCCTCGGGGTCAAGCGGACGGAGGAGGTCAAGCGGGACGCCCGGATGGGGAAGGCGAACGCGAACCGGGAGGCGACGATCGCGGAGGCCCAGGCGGCCCAGCAGGCGGAGAAGGCGAACGCGGAGGCCGAGGCCAACGTGGCCCAGTACCACCGGGACCGGGACATCATCAAGCAGCAGTCGGAGACGCAGGTCGAGCTCGAACGGGCGAACAAGGAGATCGCCTTCCAGCTCCAGACTGCGAAGCGGCAGCAGGAACTCATCGTCGAGCAACGGAAGATCGACATCCGGAACAAGGAGCAGGAGGTCCTCGTCCAGCAGCAGGAGGTCAAGCGGCGGGAGCAGGAGCAAATCGCGGCCCAGGTCGTCCCCGCGAAGATGGCGGCGGACGCGGTCGCTGCGACCGCGGACGGCGAGAAGCGCAAGCTCATCGTCACGGCGGAAGGGGAGAAGGAGCGGGCGATCCTCGTCGCGGAAGGGGAGCGGGAGCGGCTCGCCCGGACCGCCGCGGGGGAGGCGGAGCGGATCCGCCAGGAGGGGACCGCCGAGGCGGACATCATACGCCTGAAGGGCGAGGCGGAGGCCTACGCGATCAAGGCGAAGGGACTCGCGGAAGCCGAGGCCATGCGGAAGAAGGCGGAGGCCTGGGAGCAGTACGGCAGGGCGGCCGTGACCCAGCTCATCGTGGAGAAGCTCCCCGAGATTGTCGCAAACGCGGCGAAATCCCTCGAGAGGACGGAGAAGCTCATCATCATGGGCGAACGAGGCCCGTCCCAACTCGTCGGGAGCGTCGTCGACATCGCGGCGACGGCCCCCGCCCTCGTGAAGGCCCTGACGGGGATGGACCTCGCGGAGCTCGCGGGGAAGCTGAAGGACATCGCGAAGTGAGGCCGTGGCGGCCTCGCGGGTCGGGTGGTCCCTTCACCGGGACCCCGACCTCATCACCGAGATCTGGTCCACCGCCGCCCTCATCGAGGCCGTCGTGGCCGCGCTCCTGGACGACCCGGACAACCTGAGGAGGGCCCTCGAGGCCCTCCGGCCCGCATCGAACGAGGGGTCGGCCTAGAGGTTCATCACGACGACGTCCCGCACCGCGCGCATCCCGTTGAAGGGCAGGACGAGCCGCCCCTCCGGGTCCGTCTTGAAGGACCTCGGGGACACGTTCTCCGCGGGGAGGACGAGGACGTCGGACAGCTTCCCCGTCTTCGTGTTTATAATGAAGTTCTCGATCGTCCCGAGGATCTGGCCGTCGTTCGTCATGACGGTCTTCCCCGTGAGCTCCGTCGCAAACCGCTTCATCCCATCACCCGGACCGGTGAGGGCCCCCCGCGACCCCGTCGCGAAGGGATCCCATCCCTGTGTCTGACAGACATCTGACGCTCGCTATTTGAACGTTCCGACCCCGCCGCCGGGGATTCAGCGTCCCGGATGCCAGGTCCTCGGCCCGGGCGGGTTCAGCGAGCGGACGCTCTGGATATAGGGCAGGGCGACCCCGACGGACCCCAGGAGGAACCCGACCAGGAGGGCCCACCAGCCGAGGCCTGCGCCCCACGTGAGCTCCCCGTTCGGTGTCGTTGTTGCCACGGGACCGCCCCAATAGCCGCCTCCGACGGGGAGGGGCGCGAGGTCCGTCGCGAGGCCCCCGGGGAGCACGACGACAGGGTAGAACAGGGCGATCACGCCGAGGATGATCACGGCGAGGCTCAGCCCGAGGTGGGCGAGGGGGCCCATCGTCCGGAACCGCGGGAGGGCGAGGACGAACGCGGCCCCGGCGAGGACGATGAGGAAGACGAGGGTGAGCCAGTACGTGGCCCCCATCGTCGCCGCGATGGAGAGGTCGTCGAAGTTCGGGGAGGCGTACGACTGGACGATCGTCCGGTCCCAGATCCCGTTCTCGTACTCCTCCTGGGTGAACGTCGTCCAGCCGTACGTCCGCGTGGACCAGTCCCCACCGCCCCCGTTGAACGTGAACGACCACAGGGGCGACGCGAGGGCGAGCAGGAGGAAGAGGACGCCGACCGCGATCGCGAGGCGGGAGGGGCCTTGCTTGAGGATCAGGCGGGTCCAGTGCTTCAGGGCGTCCGCGGCGCGCATGGGGACCCGAACAGGCCCTTTGGATAAAAAGGGTCCGACCCCGCCGGGGGACGAGCTTCGCGAGGCCTTTTCATCGTGACGTGCGGTCCCGCTCCGAGGATGGACATGGCGCCCGCGGACTTTGCCGTCGTGAACGCCCGGATCTACACCGCGAACCCCGCCGAGCCGTGGGCCGAGGCCCTCGCGTCGTCGCGCGGCAGAATCGACATCGTGGGCCGCCGTCGGGACGTCGAATCCCGGATCGGCCCCCGCACGGACGTCGTGGACGCGGACGGCCGCCTCATCCTCCCGGGGTTGATCGACAGCCACGTCCACCTCATGTGGGGCTTCGAGCTCGGCACGTGGATCGACCTGACGGACCGCCCGAGCCTTGTGACCGTGCAACGGCGGATCGCGGGGTACGCTCGGGAGCACCCGGAGGAGGAGCTGTTCATCGGCCACGGGTTCGACTACGCGGCTCTCTCGCCCGAAGGGCTCCCTGGGAAGGAGGACCTCGACGCGGCGGTTCAGGACCGGCCCGTGGTGATCAGCGCGTGGGACGGCCACACGGGCCTCGGGAACGGCCGGTTCGTCGAACGGGCGCTCGAGGCCTTCCGTGCCGCGGGGAAGGAGCTCGGACAGCCCGTCCGGGACCCCCGGACGGGCGAGCTGACGGGGGTGTTCCACGAGGTCTTCGACCTCACGCCGTACCTCCCGGAGGTCCAGCGGCGCCGGTCCCTCGACGGCCTCCGCCGGACCGTCGGGATGGCGAGCCGCCTCGGGATCACGACCGCGTTCGACGTCCAGGTGAACCTCGCGGACCTCCACGCGTACGCGACTCTGTGGAAGGCGGGCGAACTCACGGTCCGGGTGCGGGTCGCGATCTACCATCCCGTGGAGACGACGCCGGCGGAACGGGCGTCGTTCGGGGAGATCGCGCGACCCTACCGGGACGACTCCTTGTGCGTGGGAGCGGTGAAGGTCTACATCGACGGGGTCCAGGAGACCCGGACCGCGGCCCTCCTCGAGCCGTACGCGGGCGACCCGTCGTGGCGGGGCCCGACCCAGTATCCCGAGGAGGCGTACCACGCCCTCGTCGCGGACCTCGACCGCGCGGGGTTCCAGGTCTGCACCCATGCGTGCGGGGACCGCGGGGTCCGAATCGCCCTGGACGCGTACGCGGCGGCCGCCCGGGCGAACGGCACGTCGGGGCGGCGTCATCGGATCGAACACTGCGAGAACCTCGACCCCGCGGACATCCCGAGGTTCGCGCGGCTCGGGGTCGTCCCGTGCATGATGCCCCGCCACGCGTCCCCCGAGCTCACGGCCCGCTGGCGGGAGGTCATCGGCCCCGAGCGGACCCGGATCGCGTTCCCCTGGAGGGGCCTCCTGGACACGGGCGCGACCCTCGCCTTCGCGAGCGACTGGCCCGTCGCCTCCATGGACCCCCTCGTCGGGATCGAGGAGGCCGTCGCCCGGGAGGCCCCGGAGGGAGGCCCGTCGCCCCACCGCCTGACCGTTGCGGAGGCGATCGACGGCTACACCCGCCGAGGTGCCTACGCGTGCCACGCGGACGACACCCGCGGCACCCTGGAGCCGGGGAAGTACGCGGACCTCGTCGTCCTGTCGGAGGACCTCTTCGAGATCCCGCCCGAGCGGGTCACGCGGGCGAAGGTCCTCCGGACCGTCGTCGGCGGGAGGACGGTCCATCCCAAGGCGTAGGCCGGATCAGCGGAGGTACGGGAGTTCCTCTTCCCGCCGCCGGCGGATCGCGCCGCGCTCGAGGCGCTTGCCGATCTCCTCGTAGAACTTGATCGTGTCCTCGTCGAGGCTCGGCGGGACCGTCTTCAGCGCTTCCTGGAAGTGGGGCATGCCGACCTTCTTCGCCTTCCGGTTCTCCCGGAGGGCGATCATCGCCGCCTCCCGGCACAGCCCCTCGATGTCCGCGCCCGTGTAGCCGTCCAGGTCCACGGCGAGCTCCTCGAGGTCGACGCCCTCGATGGGCATCTCCCGCGTGTGGACCTTGAGGACCTCGAGCCGCGCGGCCTTGTCCGGGGCCGGGACGAGCAGAATCCGGTCGAAGCGGCCCGTGCGCAGGAGCGCGGGGTCGATCAAGTCGGGCCGGTTCGTCGCCCCGATCACGACGACGTCCTCGAGGCTCTCGAGGCCGTCCATGGATGTGAGGAGCTGGTTCACGACCCGTTCACTCACCCCGCTGTCGTTGTCCATCCCCCGCCGGTGGGCGATCGCGTCGAGTTCGTCGAGGAACACGATGCAAGGGGCGACCTGCTTCGCCTTCTTGAAGATCATGCGGACGGCCTTCTCCGACTCGCCAACCCACTTCGACATGACCTCGGGGCCCTTGATCGAGATGAAGTTCGACTCGCTCTCTGTGGCGACGGCCTTCGCGAGGAGGGTCTTCCCGCTGCCAGGCGGTCCCGACAGGAGGACGCCCCGCGGGGGCCGGATCCCGAGGCGACGGAAGGACTCCGGGTCCTTGAGAGGCATCTCGACGGCCTCCCGAAGCTTCATCTTCACGTCCTCGAGGCCGCCGACGTCGGACCACTGGATCCGCGGGATCTCGACGAGGACCTCCCGCATCGCACTGGGCTCGACCTCCTTGAGGGCGTTCTTGAAGTCGTCCGCCGTCACTCGCATCCGCTCGAGGACCTCCGCGGGGATGGGCTTCTCGAGGTCGAGCTCCGGCAGGTACCGCCGGAGGGTCTTCATGGCGGCCTCCCTCGCGAGGGCCGCGAGGTCCGCTCCGACGAAGCCGTGGGTCACGTCCGCGAGTTCCGTGAGAAGCCCTTCGCGCTCCTCCTCAGATCCCTCGATGGGCATCCCGCGGGTGTGGATCTGGAGGACCTCCTTCCGGCCTTCCCGATCCGGCACGCCGATCTCGATCTCCCGGTCGAAGCGGCCCGGCCGCCGGAGGGCGGGGTCGATCGCCTCGTCCCGGTTCGTCGCGCCGATCACGATGACCTGGCCCCGGCCCGAGAGGCCGTCCATGAGGGTCAGGAGCTGGGCGACGACGCGCCGCTCGACCTCCCCTGTGACCTCCTCCCGCTTCGGGGCGATCGAGTCGAGTTCGTCGATGAACAGGACGCTCGGGGCGTTCTTCTGGGCCTCCTCAAACTTCTCGCGGAGGCGCTCCTCGCTCTGCCCGTAGTACTTCGACATGATCTCGGGGCCCTGGATCGAGGAGAAGTTGGCCCCCGCCTCGTTGGCCACGGCCTTCGCGATGAGGGTCTTCCCCGTCCCCGGCGGGCCGTACAGGAGGACGCCCTTCGGAGGGTCGATCCCGAGCCGCTCGAAGAGCTCCGCGTGCTTCAGGGGGAGCTCGATCATCTCGCGGACCTTCATGAGCTCCTCCTTGAGGCCGCCGATGTCCTCGTAGGTGACCGTCGGGGTGAGGACCTCGCCTTCCCGGACGGGCTCCTCCTTCATCTCGATGATCGAGTCGTCGTGGATCTGGACGACGCCCTTGGGCTGGGTCTTGATGACCATGAACGGGAGGGCTCCACCCATGAGGGCGATCCCGGGGACGATGACGACGTCCCCCTTCGTCACGGGCCGCTTGAGCAGGCCTCGCTTCACGAAGTTCTCGATCCCCTGCCCAAAGGAGATCTTGTGGCCCTCGCTGATGATCGGCGCGATCGTCACGCGCTCGGCCTGGAACACCTCGGCCTTGCGGACCTCGACCTTGTCCCCGAGGCTCACGCCGACGTTCCGCCGGACGAGGCCGTCGATCCGGAGGATCCCCTTCCCCTCGTCCTCCTGCATCACGCGGAAGAGCTTCGCGGCGGTCGACTTCTTCCCGATGATCTCGATGATCTCGCCCACGTCGACGCCGAGCGCCACGCGGGTCTTCGTGTCCACGCGGGCGCGGCCCAGGCCGACGTCGGACTGGGGCGCCTCGGCGACCTTCAATTGGACCCTTTCGGGCACGGGGCGTTCCAAACCTTCCGGCTTATAAGAAACTTGTGTACCGGGAATCGAACGGGGGTCGGCTCATCCCTTGGACACGCCCGTCGTCGGCCCTCGCCGCTCGAGGACCTCGCTCGATTCGTGGACGACGAGTTCCTCCGCCTCCACGGCCTGGATGCGGCAGTGGGGGCCGATCGTCACGCGGTCCCCGCGCACGAGGTTCGCCGTCGTCCCCTCCAGGTAGACGGAGTCGGCGTGGATCGTGCCGGCCCGGAGGTCGCCCCGGGTCCGAAGGAGCCCGCCCGTGACCTTGACGCGGACCTCGTCCGCGTGGACATCCCCGACCCGGGAGCTTCCGCCGAGCTCCACGGTCACGTCGTCCGCGACGAGGGACCCCGCCACGGCGAGGCTCCCGCTCGCGTGGAGGCGGTCCGCGCGGAGGGACCCGCCGACCTTGAGACTCCCGCTCGAGACGACCTCGTCCGCGGTGAGGTCCTCCCCCACCTCGAGGGAGCCGCTCGACTCGACGCGGTCCGCCGTGAGGGCCTTGGCGACCCGCACGGAGCCGGAGGAGCGGAACGCGTCCGTCGTGACGCTGCCCTCGAACGCGCACGCACCGGCCACTTTCGTCTCGTCCGCCTCGAGGTCCCCCTGGACCCGGGCGCTCCCCGCGGACTTGAACATCCGCGTGCGGACGGGCTGCCCCGTGACGACACCCGCCCCCGCGATCCGGATCGCCTCGTCGCTCAGCCTCACGCCCATCCCCGAGAACTCGACCGCGCGCATGGCCTCGCCGACCGCGCGGGAGGCTTCGTCGCCCGCCCGGGAAGCCTCCGTCGTCGCCCGCGCCACGGCGTCCGCGATCGTCGTCTCGAGGGACGGGGCCTCCGCCTCCGGGACCTCGGGCTCCGCGTCGTACCGGGCCTTGATGCCCAGGTACGTCGCCTCGGAGATCTCGCCGCGAGCGAGGCGCTCCTCGAGCCGCTGGAGGAGCTCGGATCGCTTCATGGGTTCCCCCGGGGAGCACGGGTCAGCGCCAAATATCTTTCCCTGCGCGCGAGGAGCTCGGGCGGGGTCCTGGGCTCGAGGATCTCGGGGCCCCGGCCGCGCCGGAGCCTGCGGAGGAAGCCGCCGTCCCCGGACTCGAAGGAGCTCGCGAGGACCCTGCTCATGCCGGACGAGTTGTTGGCGAACATCGGGCCTACCGAGGGTTCGCCGTTTATTTATACAAGAGTCGCAGACAAAAACGATAGGCTCCGCCCGCGCGGAGAGATCCTCTCCTGTCCGGGAGATGACGTCGTGGCGCGCGCGGACGAACGTTGAAGTAGGCCGATGCGGCTTGCGGCGCGCCCATGCCGGAGCCGTTGGAACTCGTCCGGGTCGCGTCCTCGGAGACCCGACGGCAGATCCTCCGGCTGCTCCAGCAGGGGTTCGACCATCCGGAGGATCTCGCGAAGAAGCTGAAGATTCGGCGGACGTCCGTAGACAAGCAGCTCCTCGAGCTGTTCGACTGGGGGCTCGTGGACCGGGCCGCCGTCTTCCCGGCCGGCGGGCGGCCCCGGATCGTGTACCAGGCGACCCAGCGGGGGAGGGACCTCCTCGAGCTCCTCGAACGCGTCGTCACGGAGTACTCCCAGGGGTTCCGGGCCGACTTCGAGCGGGAGCTCGAGGCCCTCGAGGCGAGGCTCGCGGCGGGGGAGATCGCGGAGGAGATGTACTTCAAGCGCCGGAAGGAGATCGAGGCCCGCTACCGGCTAATCCTGTGAACGACGGTCCCGCCGGCGCTGTCTCGCGATCGCCTGGTCGAGGGAAACCTCCCCGCGAGCGACGGCGCCCGCGAGCTCCGACGTGATCGTGACCTCCCCCTCGCTCCCGAGTCGGGACCGCCGCTGGATCTCCCGAAGCTCCCCTCGCGTAGGGTGGACCTCGAAGGGCGGGACGGCCCGGACCCCCGGCGTCCGGGCGATGTCGATCGCCGCGTCGACGTCGGGCTGGGCTGTGCGGCGGGTCGTCCCCGCCTCGTCCACGACCTCGACCCGGAGGTCCTCCCGGGCCAGGGTGTTCAGGATGCGGTTCCGGTTCGTGGGGTCCCCGTGGCCGACCCGCACCTTCACTCGGTCTGCGGGGAACGTCCGGAGGCTCCGGCGGACGTGCTCGAGGACGGCCTCGGGGCTCTCCGCGAGGCGCGTGTCGATGACCTCCCCGTCCCCGATGACCGCGAAGCCCGGCTCGTGGCCCGGGTCGATCCCGATCAGGAGCTCGCGCCAGGAGGACTTCCCGCGGAGGAGCTGGAGGGCCTTCGCGAGGCCGTTCTCGATGTCGTCGACCGCGACGTGAGGGCCGCGGACCCTCGCGGTCTCCGCGGGGGACGTGAGGACGACGCCGACGTTCTCGGGCACGCGCTTGGCAAAGGAGAGGCTCGTGAACGGGATGTCGCGGGCCTTGAGGGCGGCCACGAGGTCGTGGTACAGCCGGAAGTCCTGGGTCAGGATCCCGAGGACCTTGCGCATCGGGCCGACCAAGGGCCTCGCGGGAGATAATCCTTGGCCGGTCCCGGCGTTCTCAGGAATGATTCACACGTGTGAAAATTGTCCCATAAGCGATTCATAGCCACAGGCTCCTTCGGAGAGAAGAGGAGCGTCCCGTGCCACCCGAGACCGCGCAGGATCTGGATTCGAAGGGCTTGCTCGTCCGAGACGCGCTAGCGATTCTCACGGTCGTCGGCGCCCTAGCCGCCTTCTACGGGATGATCAAGCTCGTATCGTTCCTCGCCGGGATCCCGTTCCCCTAGGGGGACCGGGACCGGTCGAAGACTCCGCGCTTCTCCCGGGACTCTCGCTCGAGCCGGCCGAGTTCCTCGAGGAGCTTCCGTTCCTCCCCGCGGAGGCGGGTCGGGGTCGTGACGAGAACCCGGACGAGCTGGTCCCCCCGGCCCTCCGCCCGGAAGCGGGGGAGCCCCTTGCCACGGAGGCGGAGGAGGGTGTGAGTCTGCGTGCCCGGCGGGATCCGAAGGCGCGCGGTGCCTTCGAGGGTCGGCACCTCGATCTCCCCGCCGAGGGCCGCCTGGCTGAACGTAACGGGCAGCTCCATGATGACGTCCTCGCCGTCCCGCAAGAACGTGGGATGGTCCTTCACCCGGACGACGACGAAGAGGTCCCCGGGCGGTGCGCCCGTCTCCCCGGCCTCCCCCCGCCCCTGGACGCGGAGCTGGACGCCGTCCGGGACCCCCTCGGGGATCTCGACGGAGACCGTCCGGGATGAGGCGACCCGCCCGGACCCCCCGCACGCGCGGCACGGCGTCTCGGGCCACTGCCCGCGGCCCCGGCACTTCGGGCACGTCGTGATCGTGATGACCTGGCTGTAGCCGCGGCGCTGGGCGCTGCTCGCCTGGCCCCGGCCCCCGCAGGTCATGCAGGTCGTGAGGCGGCCCCCTTCCGCCCCGGAGCCGCCGCACGACGCGCAGGCTGTCGGGAACGTCAGGGGGATCTCCTTCCGGAGCCCGCGGAGGACCTCCTCGAGGGTCAGGCCGACCTCGACCTGGTAGTCCCGGCCCGCGGCGGGGCCCCGGCGTCGAGCGGGGCCGCCGAAGAAGTCCTGGAACAGGGACCCGCCGAACCCTCCACGCCCGAAGATGTCCTCGATGTCCTGGACGTGGGTGAAGCGGGACCAGTCGAAGCCTTGTCCGCCCCAGACCTGCTGCTTGAGCCCCTCTGCGCCGTACTGGTCGAAGATCCGCCGCTTCTCGTCGTCCGCGAGGACCTCGTAGGCCTCGGAGACCTGTTTGAACTTCTCCTCCGCGGCCTTCGCATCGTCCTTGTTGAGGTCCGGGTGGTACTTCTTCGCGGCCCTCCGGTAGGCCCGCTTGATGTCCTCCTTCGACGCGGTCCGCTCCACGCCAAGGAGCCGATAGTAGTCCTGGTCCGCCATACCGCGCTCTTCCGACCACATGTCGCGCGACTACTTCTTGTCGACGTCTTCGAAGTCCGCGTCTACGACCCCTGGGGCGTCGGACCCCCCGGCCGCGCCCCCCGACGGCGGCGGAGCGGCCTCGGCGCCGGGACCCTTCTTCTGGACCTCCACCCCGATCTTCAGGCGCTCCTTGTTCAGGCTCTCCATCGCCTTCCGGATCTCGGAGATGTCGTTCGCGGCGAGGGCCTTCTTGAGCTCGTCAATCCTCGCCCGCAGGGCGGCCTTCGTCTCGTCCGACAGCTGGGACGCGTACGTCTCGAGCTCCTTCTCCGACTGGTACGCGAGGCCGTCCGCCAGGTTCCGCGTCTCCACGAGCTCCCTCCGGCGGCGGTCCTCTTCCCCGTGGGCCTCCGCGTCCCGGACGGCCTGATCGATCTTCGACTGGTCCATCCGCTGGGGCGCCATGATTGTGAGCTTCTCCGACTTCGACGTCGCCTTGTCCGTCGCGGTCACGTTCAGGATGCCGTTCGCGTCGATGTCAAACATGACCTCGATCTGGGGCATCCCGCGGGGGGACGGCGGCATCCCCGAGAGGTAGAACCGGCCCAGGCTGACGTTGTCCGCAGCCATGGCCCGCTCCCCCTGGAGCACGTGGACCTCGACCGTCGTCTGCCCGTCCGCGGCCGTCGTGAAGACCTCGCTCTTCCTCGTGGGGATCGTCGCGTTCCGCTCGATGAGCTTGTGGTACACCCCGCCGAGGGTCTCCACGCCCAGGCTCAGGGGGGTCACGTCGAGCAGGAGGATGTCCTTCACCTCGCCGCTAAGCACGGCCCCCTGGATCGCGGCCCCGAGGGCGACGCACTGCATGGGGTCCACGCCCCGCTCCACGCCCCGGCCCAGGACCCGTTCGAACCGCTCCCGGACGACGGGCATTCGCGTGGGCCCGCCAACGAGGATTACGTGGTTCACGTCCCCGGAGGACCAGCCCGCGTCCTTGAACGCCTGGCGGATCGGGCCCTCGAGGCGCGCGAGGACGGGCTCGATGAGCTGTTCCATCTTCGTCCGGCTGAGCTTCCGGTCCAGGTGAACGGGCGCGCCCGCCTTCTGGGCGATGAAGGGCAGGTTGATCGGGGCCTCCATCGTGCCCGAGAGCTCGATCTTCGCCTTCTCCGCGGCGTCCCGCAGGCGTTGGAGCGCCTGGCGGTCCGCGGACAGGTCCACCCCGTGCTCGCTCCTGAACTCGGCCACGAGCCACTGGATCAGAGCGTTGTCCATGTCCATCCCCCCGAGCTGGGTGTCCCCTGAGGTCGCGGCGACCTCGAAGACGCCGTCCCCCGTCTCCATGAGGGTGACGTCGAAGGTCCCGCCGCCGAGGTCGAGGACACAGATCTTCCCTTCGCCCTTCTTGTCGAGTCCGTACGCGAGGGCCGCCGCCGTCGGCTCGTTCACGAGTCGGAGGACCTCGAGGCCTGCGATCCGCCCCGCGTCCTTCGTCGCTTGCCGCTGGTTGTCGTTGAAGTACGCGGGCACGGTGATCACGGCCTGGGTGATCTTGTCGCCCAGGTAGGCCTCCGCGTCCGTCTTGATCTTTCGAAGGACCATCGCGGAGATCTCCTGGGGCGTGTAGTCCTTGCCGTCGATCCGCTCCTTGTGGTCCGTCCCCATCTTCCGCTTGATCTGCATGATCGTCTTGTCCGGATTCAGGACAGCCTGGCGCTTCGCGGGTTCCCCGACGAGGATCCCGTCCTTCGTGAACGCGACGACGGACGGGAACATCTTGCCTCCGTACGTCGAGCCCTCCGCGCTCGGGATAATCTTCGGCGTTCCCCCTTCCATGTACGCGGCCTCGGAGTTCGTGGTCCCGAGGTCGATTCCGATGATCTTAGGCATTCGAATCACCTCCGTTCCTCACGACGATGACTTGAGCGGGACGCAGGACGCGATCGTGGAGCCGGTACCCCCGGCGGACGAGCTCTTTCACGTCGCCGTCCTTCCGGTCTGCGTCGGGCACGCGCTCCACGCAGTCCATCAGAAACGGGTCGAAGGGGCGCCCCCCCACGGGAATCTCCTGGACTCCGACCTCCTCGAGGGCCCTCCAGAAGTTGTCCCGGACCATCCGGACCCCCGCCCCCGCGTCCCCGTCGAGACTCCCGAGGGCCGCCTCGAGCTCGTCGAGGACGGGGAGGAGGCGCGCGACGAGGGCCTCGTGGGCGTATTTCACGAGGGCCTCCGACTCCCTCGATGTCCGCTTCCGGAAGTTGTCGAACTCCGCCTGGAGGTACTTCATCCTCGTGAGGAGCTCCTCCCCCTTCTTCCGGGAGGCTTCGAGCTCCTCGCGGAGGGTTTCTTCCGCGGAGGGGGGAGCCTCCAGCTTCCCGCGGGGGACGTCTTCGATCGTTCGCGTCTCGTCGGACATGGGTCATCCCTCTGGAGCTGGAGTCGACGCCCCGCGGCCGGACAGGGTCGCGTCGAGGACGCCGTTCCGGTAGGTGGTCGCGATCCCGTCCAGATCCACGGGGTCGGGGAGTTCGAGCTCCCGCGCGAACGCCCGCCCGTCCGCGCTCGGGGCCTCGATCCGGATCCGGGACGGCGTCATCGTGACGTCGATCCGGTCGCGGATGGCGCCCGGAGGCTCGACGGTCAAATGGATCCGACGGGGGTTCTGGAGGGCCTCCACGGCGGGCTCCCGGAGCTCGAGTTCGGCCTCGAGGACGACCCCGGGCGGACCCTGCCGGGACGCGCGCGATCCGCCCGCGTCCCCGCCGGAGTCCTCCGTCCCTCCCTCGGTCGGGCCCAAGCCGTCGTCCATGGAGACCACCGGGGGCCTCCGGAGAAGACCCCGCTCAGAACTCTTCGCCGTCGCCTCCGTCGCCGCCCTCGCCGCCCTTGCCGCCGCCCTTCCCGGACTCGCCGGCCTTGGCCGCGATGACGTCGTCGATGCGGAGGATCATGACGGCCGCGTCCGTCGCGGAGGAAATGGCTTGGGTCCCCACGCGGATGGGCTCGATCACGTTCTCCCGCCTCATGTCGGAGACCTTGCCCGTGTAGACGTTGATCCCGGCCGACTTGTTCCCCTTCTTGTGCTCCTTCCGGAGGCTGATGAGGGTGTCGATGGGGTCCAGGCCCGCGTTCTCCGAGAGCGTGCGGGGCACGACCTCGACCGCGTCCGCGAAGGCCTCGATCGCCATCTGCTCCCGGCCCCCGACCGTCGAGGCGTAGTCCCGGAGGGCGAGGGCGATCTCCATCGCGCTGGATCCGCCGCCCGTGATGACCTTTCCGTCCTCGATCGCCACGGCCACGACGGACGTGGAGTCCTCGAGGGACCGCTCGACCTCGTCCACGACGTGCTCCGTGCCCCCGCGGATCAGGATCGACACGGCCTTCGGGTTCTTGCAGCCCGTGACGAAGGTCATCTCGTCCTCGCCAATCTTCTTCTCATACACGAGCTTCGCGTACCCGAGGTCGTCCTTGGAGAGCTCGTCGAGCTTCGTGACGACCTTCCCGCCCGTCGCCTTCGCGAGCTTCTCCATGTCGGACTTCTTGACCCGGCGCACGGCGTAGATGCCCTCCTTCGCGAGGTAGTGCTGGGCGAGGTCGTCGATCCCCTTCTGGCAGAAGATGACCTTCGCGCCGCTCTTCCGGACCGTCTCGACCATCCGCTTGAGCATGGACTCCTCCTCGTCCAGGAACGCCTGGAGCTGGGTCGGGTCCGTGATCTCGATCTTCGCGTCGATCTCCGTCTTCTTGACCTCGAGGGCTGCGTCGACGAGGGCGATCTTCGCGTCCTTCACCTCGTTCGGCATCCCGGGGTGGACGCGCTCCTTGTCGACGATGATCCCGTCCACGAGCTCCGTGTCCGCAATGGAGCCGCCCTGCTTCTTCACGACCTGGAGGTTGTCCTCATCGACGGACCAGGTGCCGTCCGGCCGCTCCTCCGCGATCGTGGCCACGGCCTTGACGGAGATGTCCGCGAGGAGCTCCTTGTGGCCGCTCGACGACTTCGACGACATCGCGGTCATCGCGACCTTCTTCAGGATGTCCGTGTCCTTGATCGCGACCTTCGTGGAGACCTTCTCGAGGACCTCCCGGGCCCTCTCGCTCGCGAGGCGGTACCCCGCGGCGATGACGGTCGGGTGGATGTTCTGCTCCACGAGGTCCTCCGCCTTCTTCAGCAGCTCCCCGGCGAGGATGACGGCCGTCGTCGTGCCGTCCCCGGCCTCCTCGTCCTGGGTCTTCGCGACCTCGACGAGCATCTTCGCCGCGGGATGCTCGATGTCGATCTCCTTGAGGATCGTCACGCCATCGTTCGTGATGACGACGTCCCCGAGGCTGTCCACGAGCATCTTGTCCATGCCGCGAGGGCCGAGGGTCGAGCGGACCGCATCGGCCACGGCCTTCGCCGCGGCGATGTTGTTGAACTGCGCTCCCTTGCCGCGCTCGCGGCGCGTCCCTTCCTTCAGTACGAGAATCTGTGTGCCGGCTGGCATCATAGGTACTCCTCCAATTGCCGTTTTCGGGCCAGTGCCTATGTGGGGGCTTCTATATAAACATAACGCTCCCGGAGGGGCCGCACCCGCGCGCCCCGGGACCCTCCCACCCGCCTCCGATAATCCTATATGAGCCCAGGGCCTAGCGCGCCTCGTGAAGGCGCTCCTCGTGGGACTCGCGGACGCGGTCCAGCAGGCCGTGGGCCAGCTCGGCGGGGACCCTGGCGAGGTCGTAGGCCGCGGCGCCGACGGGGGACCGAGCACGCGGATCGACCGGATCGCAGAGGCCGCGGTCCTCCGGGTCCTCGAGTACGAGGGCGCTGCGATCGACGTCCTGAGCGAGGAGGCGGGCCTCGTGGAGCGGGGGGGCGATCGGCTTCTCGTCCTCGACCCGATCGACGGGACCCATAACGCGCTCCGCGGGATCCCCGCCTTCTCGGTGTCCCTCGCGATCGGGCGCGAGCGCCTCTCCGACGTCGAGGAGGGCCTCGTGCGGGACCTCGTCTCCGGCGCGACGTACTACGCAGCAAAGGGGCAGGGCGCCCATCTCAATGGACGGCCCATCCATGCCCGCCCGTTCGACCCCGAGGATTCCCTGTTCAGCGTCTACCTGGGGACCCACGCCGCGCCCGCCGCCGCGGAGGTCGCCTCGCGTGCCCGTCGGGTGCGGAACCTCGGGGCCGCGTCCCTCGACCTCGGCCTCGTCGCGAAGGGCGCCGCAGACCTGTACTACATGCACAGCGCAGTCCACGAGACGAAGCTTCGCGCCGTCGACATCGCCGCGGGGGTCCTCCTCGTCCGGGAGGCGGGCGGCCGGGTGACGGGCCTCGGGGGGGAGGACCTCGACATGCCCCTCCGCCCGGACGCCCGGACGGACCTCCTCGCGTTCGGGGACGACCGCGTCCTGGAGGCGATCCGGTGAAGTTCGGGATCACCGCGAACCCCCACATCCCTTCTGCCCTCGTCGCGGCCCGCCGAATCCTCACGTACGTCGAGCGGGAGCACGAGGCCCTCATCGAGGCGGACCTCGCGGAGGCGATCGGACGCAGGGGGTTCCCGCTCGCCCACATGCGCCCCGACGTCCTCCTCGCCGTCGGCGGGGACGGGACGATCCTCCGGGCCGCCCAGCTTTCCGATGCGAAGATCTTCGGGATCAACTCCGGATCCCTCGGTTTCCTCGCGGAGGCCTACGCGGACGAAGTCGAGGGTTACCTCGACCGGATCGCCCGCGGGGACTATCGCACGGAGGCCCGCCTCCGCCTCAAGGTGACCGTGGACGGGAAGCGCCTGTTCGACTGCCTCAACGAGGCCGTCGTCCACACGGCCCACGTCGCGAAGATCCGTCACTTCGAGATCCAGGTGGGCGGGACCGTGGCCCAGCGCGTCCGCGCGGACGGGATCATCGTCGCCTCCCCGACGGGGTCGACGTCGTACTCGATGGCCGTGGGGGGCCCCATCGTGGACCCCGGGGTCGACGGGATCATCGTCTCCGCGATCGCGCCCTTCAAGCCGGCGATGCGGCCCTTCGTCTTCCCCGCCACCCAGGACGTCCACGTGAGGCTCGTGAAGCCGCGGGAGTGTCTCCTCGTGATGGACGGGCAGCACGAGGTCGTCCTCAAGGGGACGGAGGACGTCGCGATCACGGGGTCCGAGCGGCGGGCGACGTTCGTGCGCTTCCGGGACGACTTCTACCGCCGGATCGAGGAGAAGCTGTCCCGGCAGTGACGGGGTCCCATGCCCGCGCGCGTCGAGGCGATCTCCCGGAAGACCTTGCGGATGATCCTCGAGGCGTCCCGGGACACGTATCCGCGGGAGTTCGGGGCGATCCTACGGGCGGAGGGCGGCGTGATCACGGAACTCCTCCTGCTCCCCGGGACCGTCTCGGGGAACCGCCACGCGATCTTCCAGCTCCACATGCTCCCCGCCGACTTCACGGTCGTGGGGACCGTCCACTCCCATCCGAGCGGGGTCTTCGAGCCCTCCGACGAGGACCTCCATCTTTTCAGCAAGTTCGGGGGAATCCACATCATCGTGGGCCGTCCCTACACGGAGGACACGTGGGCCGCGTGGACTCACGCGGGGGAGCGCGTGCCGCTCCGCGTGGTCCCCTGAGCCCCGCGACCCTCGAGGACGGACGCGTACAGGACCTCTATCCGGTCCACGACCTTCGCGATCGTGTACGACCCGAGGACCTTCTCCCGGCCCCGCCGGCCCATCTCCCGCCGCAGGTCGGGCTCGCCGAGGAGCCGGCGAATCTTCCCCGCGAGGTCCTGGGGGTTCACGGGGTCCGCGAGGAGCCCCTCGCGGCCGTCCTCGATGACCTCCCGCACCCCGGGGATATCCGCAACGACAACGGGGCGCGCGGAGGCCATCGCCTCGAGCGCGACTATCCCGAAGGCCTCGAGGCGGGAGACGCTCGGGAGTGCGAACACGTCGCAGGCCGCGTAGAGGCGGGGCAGCGCCTCCTCGGAGACCCGCCCGAGGAACCGGACCCGGTCCGCGACGCCCATCCGGCGGGCGAGGGCGCGCATCCCCTCGAGCGAGGAGCCTTCCCCTGCGACGAGGAACAGGGCCTCGGGAACGTACCTCGCGGCCTCGATGAGGTGCTCGATCCCCTTGTGGGGGACAATCCGGCCCACGAGGAGGACGACGGGCCGGGCCGGATCGATCCGGAGCTTCTCCCGGACGGAGGCCCCGTCGGCGTCGGGATGGAAGCGGCGGTGGTCCACCGGATTCGGGATCACCTCGGGGTTGTACCGCCACACGGCGCGGCTCGTCGCCGCGTACGTCCGAGTCGTCACGATGACCCGTTCCGCCCGCC
>Ga0209619_10000037_pt1 | contig 67076 bp, 88 predicted proteins | sample Rifsed16ft3_FD_184011 | JGI IMG/M metagenome (GOLD analysis project Ga0209619, IMG submission 184011) | Soil microbial communities from Rifle, Colorado, USA - sediment 16ft 3 (version 2) | ecosystem: Environmental > Terrestrial > Deep subsurface > Rock core/Sediment | place: Rifle, Colorado... | reverse complement strand
CAGGTTTTCAACAAAAAATATTTTTTCCTGTTTTTTCATATTAATCCATTAAAAAACGCGCCCGAGGCGCGTTTTCAAAACAACGCTTTTGCCTCGGCACGACTTAATATGCGTGCTGTCTTAGGACAAGAGATAATATACCAAAGTGGATATTTAAAAGCAACAAGAAGATTAGCTTCTCCCTAAGAGGCTCTTAAAAAATCTTCTTATGCCTGATTCCTGTGGGAGTGGTTGGGGAGTCTGGAGTTTTTGCCTTAAGGTTTCTTCAGGCCTCGGAGCGTTTGCTTTAGGTTTCGATGGTTGAACAGTAGGCAATGGACCAACCTTTTTGACCTCTGCAACCTGGTACCTGGGCGATTTTTCAGGGAGGTTTCCTCTTCTTGCTACGGCCATTTCGCTAAATGATTTTGGTCGCATGGCTTCAGCGATAGCAGTTTTTCTGGCCGCTTCTTGTTGCCTAATCGCCTCCCGGTTTCTCAGTTTTTCCTGAATGCGCTCAAACGATTTTTGTGGATATTCTTGCCTTCTTTGGGCTTCTTTTGCTTCCTCTTCCTCAACTCTTTTAAGCATACTGACCATGCCTCCTTCTCTGGGCCTACCACGTAGGATTGGAGGCGGTGGTGGAACCTCAGGGACAGGAGCCCCTTCTCCTTGAAGTTTCTCTTCGACTTTTTCCGGTGTTGTTCCTTCCAGTTTAGCTGTTAGCTTAACGAGACTTTCTCTTTTAAGTTCTGCCTTTGGGGTGGGGGTCATCCCCTCCATGTTTCTGGTTTCTTTTATTAGTTTTTGCTTCTCAAGGGTGGCTTCTAATTCAGAAACATCACGCCCCTTTTGTTGGAGGTACCGCTTGAAGGATGGTTGGGTAGGAGGAGCCTCTTTGAGTCCGGGTATATCTTCGGCCATTAGGCCATTTTACCACGAAGATGTCAGGAGATTGCAATCTTTATCGATGGGCCCATGGAAGCTTTGGTATAGGCTTTTATGACTTGCTTGGTTCCGCCCAGGGCGGCAATTATGGCCTCGGCATTTTCGATGAGCTCTTTTTCATTCATGCTGACTTTACCGAAGCTTGTATGGACGAGCGGGGCTCCCTTTTCGGTTTTCAGAGTCAGAGTATTTGCCGAGAAATCCTTGGCTTTTTTGATGTCGTTAACAAGAGTCCCGTTTTTGGGGTTTGGCATAAGACCCTTGGGGCCTAAGGTTCTGGCAAAGGGTAAAAGTTTGGGCATAATTTCAGGGGTTGCGATAAGTACGTCAAAGTCGATTTTTCCAGCTTCCAATTTTTTGATGGTTTCATCGGATGCTATTTCAATTCTCTTTTCTTTTCCGGTTCCGTGGGGAAGGGTAACATTTGCGGAAAGGCCCGCCTTTTTTACCTGAATGTGTAGTTCTATGGTTCCGTCAAAAGACGAATATGAAGTTTCTTTTGCAAGTTTGATGGCTTCAGAAAGGGGATAAGTTTGTATCGGATTGACCTTGGCTTTAGCCTCTAGGTATTTTTTACTCCTGACTTTCGGGGCTTTGACTTTCTTTTTTTCTTCTTTTACCTCTTTGGTTTCTTCAACGACTACCTCCGAAGGCTCTGCCTCCACGACCTTGATTCTTTGGCCACCCTTAAGACCCGAAATATGAACTTTTTGGGGTTTTTCTTTTCTTTCTTTCTTGGGCTTTTCTTCGAGACCTTCGCCGACAAACGCGGTTTTTGTTTTTCCCATGTTTATTCCTCGACGGTGACTCCCATGCTTCTTGCGGTTCCGGCAACGATTTTCTTTGCGGCTTCCAAATCTTGGGTATTTAAGTCGGAGAGCTTCTCTGTGGCAATTTTTTCAAGCTGGGTTTTGCTTAGGGTTCCTGCGATTTCCTTTGGGGTAGCTCCGGAGCCTTTTTCTATTCCCAGCTCCTTTTTAATCATTTCGGAAACCGGGGCTTTTTTGATTTGAAAGTCAAAACTCCTGTCTTCATATATGGTTATGACAGCCGGAACGATATTGCCCTTCATTTCGGCCGTTTTTTCATTGTAGGCCTTAACAAAGTCCATAATGGCAACCCCGTGCTGACCCAAGGCGGGGCCGAGGGGGGGCGCTGGTGTTGCTTCCCCTGCGGGTAAATTGACTTTAACGACGGTTTTGACTTTTTTGACTGCCATAAATATATAAGTTGTAAATAGTTACGAGTGTTACGAAGAGGCTTGAAAGAAGCTTTCGACACCCGTTTGTGTCTCCCTCGAATATTTCGAGGTAGGCAAATTCTATCTTAATTCTTTCCAAGTTGCAAGAAAAACTTTTTTCTGACAGAATGGTTTTTCCAATGAGGACTGAGCGAAGACACTATTTGAAAAATAGGGCACACGAAAAATTTATTGGTCTTCCCGATGAACATAGAAGAATACTGGGAAAGTATTTTAGACGACAAAAGGAGCTTTCCATAGAAGATAGGTTCAGGTTAACCGAACGGGATCAAATACTTTCCGAGGCAGGCAGAAGGATTCTTTGGTACATAAACGACGTGGGTCCCTTACCTGAGATTTCCGATTTAAACTTTGGTGATTTGCAGGAAGTCTAGCTCAACCGGGGTTTCTCTTCCGAAAATCGAGACCAAAACCTTAACCTTGCCTTTTTCCTCGTCCAATTCATGGATTGTTCCCAGAAAATCAGCGAAAGGCCCGTCCGTAATTTTGACAGCTTCTCCGACTGAGAATTTGGTCTTAAACCTGGGAGCGGGGGCGGAGATGAATTTTTGGATGTTTCCGACCTCTTCATCAGAAAGGGGAGTCGGATTGTTTCCGGCACCGACAAACCCGGTTATTCCCGGTGTGGTTCTGACTGCGAGCCAGGCTGAATCGTCCAAAATCATTTTTACAAGCAGATACCCCGGGAAAATTTTTTCCTTGATGGTTGCCTTTTTACCTGAACGAATAATCACTCGGTCCTGGGTAGGAACCAAAAGTTCGAAGATTCTTCCGCCAAGGTTCATGGTTTCCACTCTTTGGCGAAGGGTTTCGGAAACTCTGACTTCATGGCCCGATTGGGTGTGGACCACGTACCACTTGGCATTAGGGTCCGAAGTTTCAGAAATTACAATATGGCCGGGAATTTTTTTCTTCCCGGTTCCTCTTTCGGAAACGGCTGGCTGCGGGTCGGTGTTTGTCATTTAGAAATGATTAGCTCCAAAAGTTTGGTAAAGACATAATCCAAAGTCCCCGTGTACGCTCCCAAGGCGGCCGAAATAATAAAAACAATCAAGGTCAATTTTATTACTTCGCTTCTTTTGGGCCAGGTAACCTTGGAGAGTTCAAGTCTTACTTCAGACAAGTAACTCAGGATATTCTTCACGGACTAAAATTTTAGCAGAATTTACGGCAATAAACAAGAATCGGGACATTTTGATATAATAGCCCTTGCCATGAGAGAGATGAGAAGAGGGGAAATTTTAAGAATAAAGGACGTTTCCGGCGGCAGGGTTCGTGTGGTTACGGCCTCTGGGACCGAGAGAAATATTCAGGTTTTGGGGAAGGGTGAGGAAGTCGGATTTCCGGAAGGGACGATTGAATCCATGCTTCCCCTGATGGAGAGAATAACCTCGAGATTCCCAGGCATCGTCAGTCCGGACAACCACGATTTTTGGCTCAGCCTTCAAGAAAAGGCTCCTCAAACTCCCCGGCAGGCAGCCATTACCTTAAGAAGAAGCGGTTTCTCATCCAAAGTTGTAGGCCAAGAAATTGTCAGAAGGATGATTAGACTTTCAGGAGCTACCCCGGAAAGGGAAGACCAAGGATTAGTCCAGCAGCTTAAAGATGAAGCCGCGGAGGCTGTGCGTAAGATATATGTAGAAACAACCGAAGTAAGGCCGCGACTTCCCCGTAAAAAATGACCCTCCCCAATTTTAGATACGAGCAGAAACTTTGGAAAAAGGGGTACAAGTTTGTGGCAGGAGTGGATGAGGTAGGCAGGGGCTCTTTTGCCGGGCCGGTTGTTACCGGCTGTGTGGTTTTTTCCAAAAATACGGGAATCAAATCAAAAGACCCTAAAATTAAGATAGACGACTCCAAGAGATTAACCGCCAAACAAAGAGAAAGGGCGGATGATTGGATAAAAAAGAATGTCACTTCTTGGGGAATAGGGGAAACTGGAGCCACTTTAATCAATCGAATCGGTATGGCTAAAGCTACGAAGACAGCCTTCAGGCGTTCCATTTCGGATGCCAGAAAAAGACTAAATGGAAAAATAGATTTTCTTCTGGCAGATGCGTTTTTTATCTCTTTTGTCCCGGGCCTACCTACCAAAAGGAGAAAAGACAAGAAAGGAAAATTCAGAAAAAATCCCAAAGGGAAACAGATGGCCATTATTGACGGAGACCAAAAATCGGTCTCGATTGCGGCAGCCTCAATTATCGCCAAAGTCTATCGGGACAATCTAATGCTGAGGCTTGGCAAGAAGCCAAAATATAAAAAATACGGTTGGGATAGAAACAAAGGCTACGGAACCAAGAAACACCAGGAGGCCATAAAGAAATACGGAATTACCCGATATCACAGAAAGCAATTTGTTAAAGCTTTCGTTTAGTAGCTTCTTTTCTTTTCTAATTCCCGAAGATACTCTATGCGGTACTTTTTCTCTTTTCTTCGCTCGGCGGGCTTTTTGTAACGCTCGCGCTCTCTAAGCTCCAATAAAATTCCCTCGTTTAGGGTTTTTTTCCTGAAGCGAGCAATAAGCCTGTCTTCCGATTCGCCTTTTTTCTTCTTGACGGCAAACATTCGTCATCGCCCCCTTCCAGCTTTGTGATATATAATTCATACAAATCACCTAGCGTATTGTAGCAAATCAGTCAAAAGAGGTAAATTGGAAAAATAAAGGAGAGACTCAGCCCCTTTTTGGGCTTTTGACAAAGACAAGAACCCTATTTCCGCTGGCTCCCAAATCCGCAGAATTGGGCCTGAAAGTATCCCTTATCGCATTGGAGGCAACGGTTCTAGTAAATCTGTGTTCGTGCATCCAGTCCAGGGTCGTCTGCAGGGCCTCTTTTAAGTATCCTTGAGCTTCAAAAGTTCGGTTGTCAAAGACTAAAAGAAAAAACTGATATTTGCCCTGATCCAGAAATTCCTCAAGCTCGTCGTTAATAATGTTTCCTTCAACTACGTCTTCGGGGTTGGGGGCAACGGCAATCAAATAATCGGGCTTAAATTCGGGGACCTCGGCGGCAATATCGGAAAATACAAACATTTTTGCATCCCTGTCTACCGAAACTCCGGATTGGACACTGATAGTCTTACCAGGAGATGCAATCGCGGGGTCGCAGCCTACCCAAACATCTCCTTTTCTCAATTTTACCGAAAGCCTTGGTTTCTCTCCACATCCGATATCGAGATACGAATTTGCGGGTTTTAGGGCAAAGGCTGATTCAAACTCTTCTCGGGACGGATTTAACCTCGCCGTAACGTAAGGATTTTGAAGCGTTTCAGTTTGATTTCCTCCTTCCATAAGGTACAATATAGGACTAATTATGAGCCCTGAAGTTAATTATAGAGGAATTCCTGTGGGAATGTTTATCGAAACCGCAGAAGCAGACGAGGAACAGAGAGGCCTAGAGGAGATTGTTAAATATGGGATGGGTTTTTCCCGGGGGAAAGTAATGGATGCTACTTCGGTTTCTCTCCAGGTAGCAGGGCAGCGAGCCGTATTTGTTGATTATCTTTCCTACGTCGTTTTCGGAAGGATTGTCAGGCTTTCATCGCAATGTCCCGAAGAAAAAAAAGAGGTCTGTATATCGGTAAAGTTTGCCCAAGAACTAGGCGGTGTTATCAACCAAAATATGGCTACGGATAAGAAAAGTCCATTTTTTGCCTATTCCCATTATCAATTTAGAAAAGATGTCGATTTTACCCAAGAGGAGGGAAGGGCCATAATCGAGAAGGCTTTCAATTTGATCAACGTGGATGCTTTGTTTACCCAACTTAGCGAAATGGAGATAAATCAGATAAGAAGAATGGGTTCGATAGTAATTCCTGAAAATCCAAAGCTGGAGCAGAAACCCAGCGATTTCATCCTCGAATAAAGAATTTCCTCTAATAATACTTGACTACAAGTTGGGGAAGATTTCCGGTTCCTATGTAGTTGTCTCCTGATTCGAATCTTGCCCAAGCATCAGTTCCCGTCGCTTCGGTCAGAAACCTAATTCTGAACTGGCTTCTGGTTCGACTGGCTGAAATATCGCTTTTGACATAACTGGTTACGCCTAAATCTTTCCACTCAATTGAGGCATTGTTGGTCAAAGTGCCTATGGCTGAAGCCAGAGGGGTAAGGGCATAATCTTCGGGGCCCAAGGATGAACCGTAATCTACGTGGTCGACAACAACGCTATTTCCCGAATAAGGAGTTCCAACAACCGTTTTTTGATAAAGTCTAAGGGTAGCCTCGGTAATTGTTGCCCCCGAAGGAATAGAGCCCAGATCGAAACTTACATAGCCCCGGCTGGTAAGGGTTGCATTTCTTCCGATTTCTATATACCAGGTGGTATTGCCGCCGTTGTTACTTGCCCTCCATCCGTCAAGGGAGGCTGTAGAATTTATTGTCTTTGTTTGAATTGAAGGAGTGGGAGTAGGTGTTGGTGTTTTTGTTGCTTTCGGGGTTGGGGTGGGTGAACCGGTTGGGCTAGGTTCAATGCTTGCCTCGGGAGATGCCAGGGGTGAAGGAGAGGGGCTGGGGGTTTGTCGGGCCTTCTGGCTTCCTATAAAGAAGGCTCCGGCGCCGATAACCAAGACCAAAATTATAAAAAGAGGGAGAAGTAGCCGGTTCATGCCTTTGATTTCATTGTTTCCCGGCTCGGGGTCTGAGGCAGGGTTTACTTGTTCCTCATCCACTAGGCAAGATAATAGGGAGCTTTATATTAAAAGTCAAATTTAATAAGTTATGAGGAGTTATCTAAAAAATTATTAGGGCTATCAAAAAGGCGAGTACGAAGAGGGCCAGCCAGGCTGCTGTAAAACCTACCATTTTGAGAGCTTCCTTTGTATTTTTCCTATCCCAGAAAACTATGAAAGGGTATCCCAAGGCGATAAGGGCGCATATTATTGCCGAGACTACAAAAAGCGAGAGAAGAAGAATTGGCCCTTCCGAACCAATCTTTGTCCCTAAGAAGTTACCTACATTCCAAATAATAAGACCCACCAGTGAACAATAGGCGACTAAGCCCAAAGATTGAAGAAGACCGACCAAGACAGGATTTCTTTTCATCATTCTAATTATACACTTTAGGCAGAGGGTAGTGAACTTTGTTGGAACCCTTTATTTAAATATTTGACTAATTGCCCCGATAGCAATCAAAACAGTTGAAAGTGACAACAACAGATAGGCTAATGCTTGAGTCGGTTTCTTTCCTAGATAATACGCAGAGTTTTTAAGTCCAGATTTGCGGTCATCTTCAAAGTCACGATATTCGTTAGATAAATCGCCGTATGCGGATGCTAAGAACACAGCTATCAGAGTGAGCCATGTAGCGTGGCTCCATGTACTGGCGGGGAGTAGAGAAAAGTAGAGTACGGTGGATGTTGCAAAGAAATAGGCGTGGGTCGAAATGTCGAGCACTGGTATATTTTTAAGCCTAAGTTTTTTCCAAGAATAAAGTCCGCCGGTTAAAAGAATAGAGAAAGCAATTAAGGCGGGAAGGGTTCCATTAAAAACAAAGCTCATGCCAAGAGTCAATAACACTATCATTACTAAAGCTATCCATCCCAATTCGACTTTCCAAATGCCGTAGCCAAAAGGATTAATGAATCTCTTGCCAGGGCTCTTCGCATCGTCTTCACGATCTTCTATATCATTAATCAAAAAAGCAAAAATTGTCGCAAATAGATTTACAACAATTGCCACGAAGACTGAAATATTAAGAGGGCTCTTTGTAAAGAAGACGGCTATTATAATTAAGAAAGGAAAATAGAAAACGTCCTTAATATACCGAGGATAAAGATAGTCCTTTACTGGATTAAATGCTGCAGGCATTATATCTTTATACTACAGTATCTCTTTAAACGTCTAAACTCCTTAGAAACTAACTTGCAGGGTTTAGTGAACTATGTCAGGAACTTCTTTCTGCACCTAATTCGTTGTTGATGTAAGATATGATTTATGTCGGATACGCTTCACGCAGTTGGAACAATATTTGTAAACAACAATGATGAAATCCTCCTCTTATTAAGAGAAGGATCAAGTCGCGAAGGTGGTTTATGGGGGCTTGTTGGTGGAGAAATCGATAAAGGTGAGGATAAGTTAGATACAGCTATTCGTGAAATTAAGGAAGAAATTGGGGTTGATATAGCTCCTTCAGCTTTAAAGTTTGTCAAAACTTATAGATACCATTGGGATAAAGGGGATAAAAATATTGAATTCGAAACTTTCAAATCGGATTTTAAAGAAGGTGCAGAATTAAAACTGGATACCAGTGAAAATGTTAAATCTATGTGGATTCTTCCAGAAGAAGCATATAAAAGAAAAGACCTAATGATTGGGTTATATAAAATCCTTTCAGATTTATTTAACCTTTAAGAGATTTAAAAATTAAGACTTATTTTGCAGGGGCGGAGAGAATCGAACTCCCATTGCAGGTTTTGGAGACCCGCGTCCTACCATTGAACGACGCCCCTAAGTAAGGCCAATTATACCAATTTTTGTTTAAGTTGGCGATTTATTTGAGTTTAGAGGATTCCTTGTGGAGTTGATGTTTTTTGCAGAATTTGCAGTACTTTTTAATCTCCAACTTTCCCTCCATATTAATTTTATTCCGTTCTGTAATATAATTCTGGTTCTTACAGACGGAACAAATTAAAGCAACAAATTCTCTCGCGCCTTTTTTTGCCATAGCTTCGATATTCTACACGAAGAGCCTAATTTGAACAAGATGGAGCCGAGGGGGAGAATCGGACTCCCGGCCTAGTCATTACCAATGACTTGCTCTACCACTGAGCCACCTCGGCGCATGAAAATTATATCAAATAATACTGCTATACTTTAGTTGTGGAGAGAAGACAGGCATTCTTACTTATTCTTGCCGCAGCCTTTTTAGGCCTTCTTTTTTATGTTGTCTCCCGCTAGTGCTGGGACTAGGATTCGAACCTAGGTAGGCCTTTCGACCGTCAGATTTACAGTCTGATGCATTTGACCACTCTGCCATCCCAGCCTAAATTTTACTTGAGCCGACGAGTGGGATTGAACCACTGACCTTCGCTTTACAAAAGCGTTGCTCTACCGCTGAGCTACGTCGGCAGTAAGCAATTATATCAGGAAAGAGGGGGGATTTGAAGCTAAAGGGACGACCCTGCCTTGAAGAGCCCGGTGATTTTCCTGAGAATTTCCAGGTGGGTGAGCTGCCGAAAGACCCAAGGGCCTTTCGGACTCCGCCCTCCCATGTAAGACTATTTGGTCAGGAAAGTCTCCCGACACTCTTCTTAACAGGGTCATCTATATTGTAGCAAAGCAAGTCAAGAAACTAAATCGCTAAGCTTCCGGGGATAAGAAGGTTAAGGACGAAATTGATAAGGGGGGAAATAACAAGATTCATAATGGAGATTCCCCCGAAAGGAAAAATTAAGAACAAAAGAAGCAAAATCCCATAGCGGCTTAAAAATATATCCGCCTCTCTTGCTTCTTTTCCCGGTAGAAGTCCTACCAGAACCTTTCCTCCGTCCAAAGGATGAATGGGAATTAGGTTAAAAATGGCCAAGGCGACATTCAAAATGATGAAAGGATAAAAAGCTGCCGAAAGAAAATTTAGAGGAGAAAAAGGAGAGAGCGTTAATCTTAAAAGAAGGGAAAGTATCGTTGCCAGAACTAAGTTGGCGGCAGGGCCGGCCAGAGAAATCATGGCCGTGTCTCGCCTGGGATTTTTTAAATTATAAGGGTCAAATCGTACCGGCTTGGCCCAGCCGAAGGGGATGACCGGTACTCCGAAGGCTCGAAGTATTACAAGCCCAAGAAGAAGCGTGGTTCCCACCGGATCGTAATGCACGATCGGATTTAGAGAAAGCCTGCCCATCAGCCTCGGGGTAGGGTCTCCCAGCCTATCCGCCATCCAGGCGTGGGCCGCCTCGTGGATAGTGATGGCAACTGCGAAAGCCAGTAGCCAGATTATAATAATCATGTTTGCGGGTATAAGGTATTCATAGTATAATCTCTGAAGCTAAAAGATAAAAGATATGGCTTTTGCTTGCGACAATTGTGGAAAGACTGCTATCTCGGGGCGTTCACAGCGCCACGGTCGTGGTGTGGCTGGAAAAAGATGGAAGAAACGGGCCCAGATGACCGTAAAGGTTTTCAAACCCAACCTGCAAAAGATTACAGTTGTTGTTTCCGGCAAAAGAATGAGTCTGAAGCTTTGTGCAAAGTGTTTGAAGAAGTTTAGGGGCAAAGGCAAACTTCAATCGTTTCCGAATGCCATCTTGGGGTAACCCAAACTAAATTCTTTCCAGGAAACAGGATTTTTTCCCTCCAGTTGGACCTGGTCTAAGACAAGCGTTTTTTCCTCCAAATGTGCCTCGAGAATCTTCAGTCTTTTCTCGGAAAAGTTCCAACCCGAACCCAGTTTAAGAAAGGTCCAAGCTCCCGGCCAGGGAGAAAGGGCCCTGATGAAACGCTCCAGAACCTCGGGAGAGGGAGGCAAGGAAAAATCCTTGATGAAGTCGATTTCCCATTTGCCCTTTAAGGTTTTTCCCTCCATGGCAGCTTTTACATATTTGGCCGGGATAAAGCCGTGTTCTTTTTTGATAAGGGAGGTAGAGGTGGCTTCTTCGTGGTTTTGCTCCCGGAGTTTTATCTTTCCCTGGATATAAGGCTCGATAAGGGCCGCAAGGACATCGGCCGCCCTTGCAAAAAGCCTGGACCTAAGCGTTTCCAGGGTTTCGTTTGTTCCAACTTCCTCTTTAAACTGAGAAACAATGGGTCCATGGTCCATCTTTTCATCGATTTTGATGATGGTTGCTCCGGTTTCACTCTCGCCGGAAGCTATGGCGGCCTGAACGGGGGAAGCACCTCGATATTTGGGTAATAGGGAGGGGTGAATATTTAGTATTCCGTAGGGGAAGGATTTGATTACGCTCCCGGGAACAATCTCTCCGTAAGCGGCCAGAATTCCAATGTCTGCCTGGGTTGTGTCTTTAAGAAACTCCAGGGCAGAGTAATAGACCGGGACTGACTTTTTGTGGGCCCAGGAATCAACGGCAGAATAAGTCATAAATTGCTTTCTGCCTGCCGGCCTGGGGCTTTGGGTAACCACCCCAACAATGGGAGAGATTCCCTTTTTAGAAAAAGTTTTGTGAAGAAGCTCGATAACCGGCAAAACGTATTCTGGAGTTCCCAAAAAAACTATTTTCATTTTAAATAAGCTCGACCTCCTCCCAGGAGTCTCCCTCTAATTTATACAAAGGCTTTTTGACTTCAAGAAGCCTATCGACAAAAAGGATGCCGTTGAGATGGTCAATCTCGTGCTGGACGATTTGGGCGGTAAAGCCCACGAAATCCTCGGTGACTTCCTTTCCTTCGGGGCTTAAGTATTTCAGGGTAATATGGTCGGACCGCTTAAGGGGTCCGTAATAGTGGGGCAGGGAAAGGCAGCCCTCCATGATATCTCCCTTTTTGGTTTTTTTAGCTTTTCCGGTTGAACCGGATATTTTTACTATTTCGGGATTGACGATGGCTCTTATTTCTCCATCGTCCAGCATCACAAAAATTCTTAAGTTTTTGCCGATTTGAGGTGCGGCCAGACCTACCCCTTCGGGGTCTTTCTGGATCTTAAGTGTCTCTGTAAGATCCCTAATTATTTGGCCAACCTTTTTGTCTACTTTGCCAACCGGTTTGGATGGGACTCTTAATTTAGGGTTGGTCGTGGAAAGAATTTTTCGTACCATACCCGAATTATACAATCAAATCGGGATTATTTGATATCTTCCAGGGTTTGCCTGGAGATGGCGTCATCGGGGGCAATCTTTTCCAAAATGTAATTGAGTTCCTCTTTGGCCCTGGTTTTTTCTCCCAAATCGATAAGGGACAGGGCCAAAGCTAGGCGGGCATCTCGATAGTTGGGCTTCATGTTTATGGTTTTTTCTAAGGTTTTTACCGCGTTGTCGTAATCACCCAAACGAAGATAAGTCAAACCCAGATTGTAAAAAAGTTTGGCCTCGGTCGGGGCATAAGTCAGCGCCTCCAAAAGGGCATCCCTGGCTTTTTCCAGGTAGGCCGAGTCTATGGCCGAAAGCTTGATGAAAACCGACGCCTGATTTCTTTTAAGATTGATATTTCGGGGGGAAAGAAAAGTTGCATTTGCGGTTTCACCCAGGGAAGCTTTAACAAATTCATCGGCTTTATCTTTTTCGTTGGCCTCAAAAAGAGCCACCGCCAGTTCGGTATCGGTTTGGGAAAGTTCGTCCCAAAAAACGGCTTCTTTGGGAGAAAGATTGATCGCTTTTACCAGACGGGCCCTGGCACTGGTCAAATCACTCGTATCATTGAGGGATTTGCCGTAAGAATAGTTCAAGTCCGCAAGCCAGTAGCGGGCGATTGAATATAAAAAGTAGAGAGCCACAAGCGACAAGAAGACAACTCCATATTTTTGCAATGTTGCCAAATTCTTGGGGCTTGTTAATCTTTTCTTCTCGGGGATAGCCAGACTTACCGCCATTGCCGGATAAAGGAAAAGTTGCAAAGAAACCCCCACCACTGAGAATCCGAAGAAGTTGGTAACGAGAATGCTCACAATCCCCGCAAGGAAAGCCAAATGAAGAAATGAAGTGCGTATTTTTTTAACAAAATACCCAATGATCGTGGCTATTAAAAAGAGATAGGCAGCCAGCCCCAAAGTTCCGGTATTTGCCGCGAAGTTAAGATATTCGTTGTGCGCCTTGTTGTAGAGAAAGTCCCACTCAGAAACCAGGTTATGCTCCACCGGCCTAAATTGATAATAAGAATAGGCAAAAGTTTCGACGCCTGTCCCCAAAATCGGATAGTGCTTCCAGATATCCAGGGCTCCTTTCCAGACTATTCTTCTTATGGTTCCGGACTCCGTTCCTCCGACCTCCAGAACAGGACCGGAAACCTTGACCTCCTGAGCTTGCTTCGGCTTTAAGAAATAATAACCCAGCCCCTTAAAGTAGGGGGTGGGGGTTAAAAGAAACAAAAACAAAAATAGAATATTTAAAAGGAAGAACTTTTTAACAAATTCTTTCTTGGAAATAGCCGTCTTCTTTATATATAAAAATAGTATCGGTAGCCAAAAGACCAAAGAAGAGACTAAAAATCCCAAAAGGCCCGAGCGGGATTTGGTATAAAGAAGGGTCAAAAAATACAAACTCGAAATGAGAGGTATAAGCCACCTTCTTTTGGGAGATACGATCTCGTATTTGGAGGAAAGAATCAGGGCCCAGGTCAGAGGCAGAAGTGCTGCAAGATAAGCTGCCAGCCAGTTCGGCTGACCGAAGGTAGAAAACACCCTTTGTTGGACATCCTGAATCCAAATGTCTTTGTCTATTCCCAGATGTTCCAACACACCATAAACCGAAACCAGTACGGCCGATATCAAAAACGCCCGTATGGCTTTGAGGGTCTTGTCTTTGTCCATATTGGAGACCCAGGCCCAGAAAAGAAGGGCGTAAGCCAAGTAAGACAAAAATCCCCCGTGGAAGCGGGAATAGTATCCCAAAAGAGAAGTCCTGAAATCTATCGAGGCTATTAGCGAAAGAAACTGGGAAAGGAGAAAAAGTAAAATCGGAATATCAAATATTGTGCGACGGAATATGATTTTTCTTTGCACCAGCATGCGAACCAGCCAAGAAAATATGATAAGAACCGTGAGGGCATATACGGTAACCATCTTGTTGAATTCGAAAAGTTCCGAAGACGTGGGGAAAAGCGCCAGAGGGACAAAAAATAAAAGAATGTAAAAAAGCCTCGGGACTAAGTTGGCGATTAAAACCAGCATCCTCCTAATTTACACTCTTAAAATCATTCTTTGCAACTCCTTTAGGGTAAGTTATACTGCGTCGAAAGTTAATATGAGATTTTCCCCCTTAAATTCCTTACTCGGACTTTTTTCTCATGATGTCGGTATAGATTTGGGTACCGCGAATACTCTGGTTTGGGTGCGGGGAAAAGGAATTGTCATTCGGGAGCCTTCTGCGCTTGCCCGCCACAAAAAAACCAAGGAGATTTTAGCCATAGGCTCCTCGGCCAAAAAGATGCTGGGCCGTGCCCCGGCAACGATTGAAACCATAAGACCCCTTAAAGACGGAGTTATCGCTGATTTTGACGCCACGGCCGCCATGCTCTCTTTTTACATCAAGAAAGTTCACGAATCCGGAGGGGTCATTCCCAAAATTCCCAGACCCAGAGTGGTCATCGGAATCCCCTCGGGTGTTACCGAAGTTGAAAGACGGGCGGTTGCAGATGCTGCCATTGATGCCGGGGCAAGGGAGGCGCACTTAATTGAGGAACCCATGGCCGCCGCAATTGGAGCGGGAATGCCAATCTTGGGACCCGAAGGAATTTTTATAGTTGATATCGGAGGCGGAACATCCGAAATGGCAATTATTTCTTTGGGCGGAGTTGTCTTGGGCCGTTCCATAAGAATCGCTGGGGATGAAATGGATGAGGCAATCGTCAATTACGTAAAACTTAAGTATTCGCTCCTTTTGGGCCAGCCCACCGCCGAGATGGTGAAAATAAATATCGGTTCTCCCTTAAGCGGAAAGGAAAAGTTTGAAGTGGTCAGGGGCAGAGACCTTGAGTCGGGCTTGCCCAAATCCATAAAACTTGCCACCAGTGAGATCAGGGAGGCCCTTGCCCCGGTTGTCCAGGAAATTATCGGAAATATCGTCGACACCCTCGAGGAAACTCCGCCCGAGCTGGTATCGGATATAATGGAAAGAGGCATAGTCATGGCCGGAGGTGGTTCCCTTCTTCCGGGGATAGATAAAATGGTTTCTGAAGCAACAAAAATGCCGGTTTGGATTGCCGAGGACCCGCTAACTTGCGTAGTCAGGGGTTGCGGAAAAGTCTTGGAGGAGCCCTTCCTTCTTTCCAAAATCCGGGTATCAAGAGAGCTTTAAAAAATATGCAGACGCTTGCCAGTTTTAAAACCCAGAGTTGGCTTTCGTGGTTTTTCAGAGGGACTTTAATTTTGGGTTTTTTGCTTCTTTTCGCCAGACTTGCCGAACTTCAATTTATTAAAGGTGGTTATTTTCGAGCCCTCGCCGAAGGAAATCGAATCAGGCGAATTCCAATCTCTGCCCCCAGGGGAAGAATTCTGGCCAGGGGCGGAGAGGTTCTGGTTGGCAATATCGAGATTAAAAAAAGAATAGAATTTAATCCAGAAGAGGGATACAAAAAAACCGACAGCCTCGAAGGGGCAGCCGAGGATGAAATCGTTGCCGAGTATGAGAGGCAGTATCCTTTGGGGGAGGCATTTGCCCACCTCAGCGGTTACTTGGGACAGGTCAATGAAGACGAAGTGGGAAAGATTAACCCTTTATGTCCCGAAAAAGGTCCGAGAAAAGCGGGAACCCAAGTCGGCAGAGCCGGGCTGGAGCAAGAATATGATTGTATTTTGGCTGGGGTTGATGGGGAAGAACTTGTAGAGGTTGATACCAGAGGAATAAAGGTGAGGACCCTGGGTAAAAAAGACCCAATTTCAGGACGCGACCTTAAGACCTCGATACACATCGGACTCCAGAAAAAGGTTGCCGAGTTAATGGCGGATAAAAAGGGGGCTGTAATTGTCAGTGAGCCGAACGGTAAAATTGTCGCACTTTATTCTGCGCCCTCTTTCGATTCAGGAGTGTTTAGCAAAGGGGAAGACAGCGATAAAATTTCTCAGGTTCTCAACGACGGGAACCTGCCTCTTTTTAACCGGGCCATAGGCGGGCAGTATCATCCCGGCTCGGTCTTTAAGCCGGTTGTGGCCATCGCCGCACTCGAAGAGGGCGAAGTTGACAAAAATTTTCTTTTCGATGACCCGGGAGTTATTAAAATCGGAGACAGATTCTCCTACGCCAACTGGTATTTCACCCAGTACGGAAGGACCGAGGGCAAAATTAATCTGGTAAGGGCCATTGCCCGCTCCACCGACACTTTCTTTTACAAGATGGGAGAATTCGTCGGCATAGACAAACTGGCGGCTTGGGCGAGTACCTTCGGACTGGATAAACAAACCGGGATAGACATTCCCGGAGAGATTTCCGGATTGGTTCCAACGCCGGAATGGAAAAAGAGGGTTAAGGGGGAAGCCTGGTTTTTAGGTAACACCTATCACGTCGCAATCGGCCAGGGTGATTTGGCGGTAACCCCGATAGAGATTAACCAGGTAGTTTCCGTAATTTCCTCGGGTAAGCTTTGCAGTCCGAAAATTGCCAAAGACCCAGATTGTAAAGATTTAAAGATTAAGAAAGAATATTTGGAGCTGGTAAGAGAGGGCATGGTAGAGGCTTGCAGTCCGGGTGGAACCGGTTTTACTTTCTTTGACTTTACCCCCCAGGCGGCCTGTAAGACCGGAACCGCGGAGACAAATGAGGACGGCAAAACCCATGCCTGGTTCACGGTCTTTGCGCCGGCAGATTTTCCGGAACTGGTAGCAACTGTCATGGTGGAACTTGGCGGGGAAGGCTCAAGGGTTGCAGGTCCCATCGCCCGCGAAATTTTCAATTATTGGTTTCATCCATGAAGAGACTTTTCGTTTTGGGAAAGATTTTAAAATCTGATTCACGCGCGGTTGCAGTTGTCGGAGCCAGAAAAATGACTCCGCGGGGCAAAAGAATAACCACAAATTTTGTTAAAGAACTGGTCAAAGCCAACTTCACTATAGTTTCTGGCCTGGCCAGGGGTATCGATACGGTCGCTCACGAAACGGCAATTAAAAACGGAGGCAGAACCATTGCGGTTTTGGGTTCCGGGATAGACATCATCTACCCTCTCGAGAATAAAAACTTGGCCGAAAAGATTACCCAAAAAGGAGCGGTTGTTTCTGCCTTTCCTAAAGGAACAAAGCCATTCGCTAAAAACTTTTTGGCCAGGAATAGAATTATCGTTGGTCTGGCAAAAGCGGTTTTGGTTATTGAAGGTCAAAGAAGAAGTGGTACACTTTCCACCGCTTCTTGGGCCGCAACGGACGGCAAAGAAGTTTTCGCTGTTCCGGGTTCGGAGGCAACCGATTGGTTAATTGAACAAGGAGCCAATGTTGCAAATGACCCCAGGGACGTAATAGAGTATTTAGATGCAATTAATAATAGTTGAGTCTCCAACCAAGGCCAAGACCCTTTCCAAATTTCTGGGAAACGACTACACCATTGAGGCTACCCTGGGGCATATCAAGGACCTGCCCAAAAGCCAGTTGGGAATAGATGTTGCCAAGAATTTTAAACCCGAGTACGCCTTTATCGAAAAAGCGGCCGGGGCGGTCGACAAGATAAAAAAGGCCGCCAAGAAAGCTTCCAAAGTATTTCTGGCAACAGACCCCGACCGGGAAGGCGAAGCCATATCTTTCCACGTCAAGGAAGTTTTGGCGGCAGACGGAAAAATCAAAAGAATAGTTTTCCACGAAATTACAAAAGAGGCGGTCGAGGAGGCAATATCCCACCCCAGAGAAATTGACAAAAACCTGGTTGAGGCCCAAATCGCCCGAAGGGTTTTGGACAGACTGGTAGGTTATAAACTTTCCCCGCTTCTTTGGAGAAAGGTTCGTAGAGGCTTATCTGCCGGTCGGGTGCAGTCGGTTGCGGTCAGACTTATAGTTGAGCGGGAAAGAGAGATTAAGGCCTTCAAGCCGGATGAATATTGGGAGATAAGCTGTGAAGTTAAACCCAAGGGCAAAAAAGACAGAAATTTTATTGTTAGTTTTGTCGGAACCAAAGACAAAAAAACCGAAGTCAAAAACGGAGAAGATGCGGCTAGGATTGTAGGCCACCTTAAAAAAGCCGGCTACTCGGTCTCAAATGTTGAAAAGCGCGAAGTCAGAAAAAATCCATACCCTCCTTTTACCACCTCGACCATGACCCAGGCCGGGGCCAGGATTTTCGGCTGGAGCGCCAAAAAGACGATGTCTATTGCCCAAAGGCTTTACGAAAAAGGCTCAATCACTTATCACCGAACGGACTCAACGACCATTGCGGCCTCGGCAATTACCAAAGTCCGCGACTTTATCAAAAACACCTACGGTCAGGAATATTTACCCGACAAGCCCCATTTTTACAAGACCACATCCAAAGTGGCCCAGGAGGCACACGAGGCGATAAGACCGACGAACCTCAAAGTTCACGGCGAGGACGTCAAGAGCAAAAAGTACGGGCACGATGCCCAAACCCTTTACGATTTGATTTGGAGAAAATTTGTGGCCAGCCAGATGGTTCCCAGTCTTTATGACGAAACGGTTATCGATGTCGTTGCCAAAAACAAAGAGAACTACCTATTGCGGGCTTCGGGCCAGCAGATAAAATTCGACGGCTGGAGAAAGGTGATTCCTTCGAAAAAAGATGAAGACGCCGCCCCAGAGCTTCCTGACGTTTCCGCTGGGGAGGATCTGAAGTTAATAAAGGTTGACTCGCAGCAAAAATTCACCGAGCCCCCGGCCAGGTTCAATGAAGCCTCCCTGATAAAAACCCTGGAAAAGCTGGGAATCGGCAGACCCTCCACCTACGCGCCGATTATTACAACCATTCTTTTTAGAAACTATGTTGAAAAAACCGAAGGAAAGTTTTTTCCGACACCGGTCGGGGTTGCCGTAAATGATTTCTTGATGAAAAACTTTCCGGACGTTTTTGATTACCAGTTTACGGCGGAAATGGAAGATGATTTGGACAAAGTGGCGGACGGCAAGGTCGAGTGGACAGGTAGCATCAAGAAGTTTTGGAGTCCTTTTTCCAAAAAACTAAAAAGTGTGGGGGACCATTCAAAAAGGGTAAAGATAGAAGTCCAAAAGCTGGGAAAAGCCTGCCCCAAATGCAAAAAAGGAGAACTAGTAGTTCGAATCGGACGATTCGGAAAATTCGTTTCCTGTTCTCGTTTCCCGGAGTGCGATTTTACGGAAAAGTATGTGGAAAAAGTCGGAATGAAATGCCCCAAATGTAAAAAGGGCGATGTTATCGTCAAAAAGACAGGCAAGGGAAAAAGATTTTTTGGCTGTTCCCGTTTCCCGGACTGTAAGTGGGCCAGCTGGCGGAACCCCAAACAGGAAAAGACACAAAATATAGAGCCCAAACCTTAAGTTATTTGCGTATTGACAGACCCTCCAGGAACTTGGTAAAACCACAAAGACACGTTTTTAAATGGCTGGGAAAATATCAAGAGCAAAGAAGAAAGATAACTTTCCTTTTATTGAAAGTAAAACCTATTTAACCCCCAACGGCACCGCTTATTTAAAAAACCCAGGAATTGCCCTGATCTGCAAGCCGGAGGTTGATCTTTCGGGAATGAAAAGTTTTTTGGCCGGATTTCCCAAGGACTACGATTTCCTAAAATATCTCAAAGACCCGAAAGCCCTTTATTCGGCGGAGGCTCTGACCAAGGCCGCTGGCCAAACCTGTTATGTCAGCTTTGGTCCGGGAAGAACCTGGAATAAGGATGCCCAGAGATATTTCGACAACATCATCACCTCCGGACACGGTTCGGTTTTGGAACACGCAAACTTTTCCTTCCTTTTATGGGGCGTCTCCAGAAGTTTTACCCATGAGTTGGTCCGCCACCGTGCCGGCTGTGCTTACTCCCAGGTCAGCCAGCGTTACGTTTCCGGAAGGGTTCTGCGATTTGTCGAGAGAGAAGAGTACCAGTCCGATAAAACTCTGCACAAACTCTTCGAAGAAAGAATAGACCGGGCTTATCAGGAATATTCCCAAATGGCCGAGTATCTATATCAACAACAGGGGAAAGGAGAAAAGATTCTTTCGGGAGAGGTCAAAACGGACTTACGCAAAAAAGTCCAGCAGGTTGCCAGGTCGCTTCTTCCCAATGAGACGGAGGCCCCGATTGTAGTTACCGCCAATGTCAGGGCCTGGCGGCACATGATTAACATGCGGGCCAGCAATCACTCGGAGATAGAAATAAGAAAAGTCTTTTTCAATATCTACAAACTTTTAAGGAAAGTTTCGCCGATGCTTTTTTCGGACTTTAAGGCTCTGCGTTTGCCCGATGGCACTTCTGCCGTGATTACCGAGTATCCGAAAGTCTAGCATGTCACCCGAACACGAACCCAAACCCCGAAATTTCCTGATAGGTGTTTTGGGCCCGATCGGTGCCGGCAAATCAACTCTTTGTCGAGTAATCAGGGAGCAGTGGCGTACCCGAGAAGTCACGGTAGAGATACTAGAGGAGCAGTTTTTGGGGAATCCCCATCTGGCCGGTTTTTACGATGTCGACCCCAGGATTTATAGTTTTCCCTCCGAAATCCGTTTTGTCACCGACGCAGCGCTTCAGCTTTCCACCTTATCCAGATCCCGTACGCTGGAATCATCCTGCGCCATTGCCGACCCCGCGTATGAAATGCACGGTATCTATCCCGAAGTCCATTTGGAGATGGACTGGTTGAGTGAAGAAGAGATCAAAATTTACCGCAATACTTTCCAGACATTAAAAATGGAGCACCAATTACCCACCCCAGACATCTTTTTCGTGGTTAATGCTCCTGTCCCAACTCTTTTGGAAAGAATTCAGGCGCGTGCAAAAGAAAGGCCGATGGAGCGAAATCTATTAGACAAACCCTGGGGAGAAGAATATTTAACACGGCTGGCAAATGCGGTTGATAGGTGGTACAGCCAGAAGATTTGCGAAGCCGGCCACCCTCCTGTTATTCGGTTGGATTCGGAACTGGTTAACTTTTCCAACGACGATAAAGGCCAAGGTTCTGTTATCAAAGATGTTGGGGATTGGATAAGATATTATTTTGTTGACCATCAAGTTTCGGGATCGGACGGAGCCCCACTCGTTATCCCGCAGGAAATTTATACGGCCTAAACAGAAATGACAAAAAAAGGAAAGCTTATCGTTATCGAGGGAGGATCCGGTTCTGGCAAAACTACCCAAATAAGGTATTTAAAAAAGGAACTTAAGGGTTGGGAGTTCTACCGAGAGCCGGGAAGTACTACGTTTGGAGAAAAGGTCAGAAACGCGGTTCAGGCCCTGCGTCACGGCTACGAGGTTGAGGCATACGCTGCCATGTTTGGCTATAGTGCAGCTAGGGCAAATCTCATTAGGGGGGTTATCATTCCCAAACTTAAAAAAGGCGCAAACATCGTTTTGGATAGGTATTGGTATTCGACCTATGCTTATCAGGGTACAGACGGAGCATCAAAAAAAACCATTGAAAAAATTAGTAAGATTGCAACCGACGGTTTAAAACCGGATTTGGTTATCTTTTATGATTTGGACCCGGTGGTTGGAATGAAGAGAAAGTCAGGCCGCAAGGACGCAGACAGACATGATGTCAAGGGATTTGCGTTTCACACGAAAGTCAGAAGAAGTTACCATGAGTTGGGGAAAAAAGTCGGTCGGGTTTGGAAAATGGTCGATGCCTCCAAATCTATTGAGAATGTACGTCAAGAGACGCTAAATTTGCTAGAAAAGTATAAAATACTCGAATGAACAAAATCTTCGAGCTTATAAAGAAAGAAGAAAAAAGGCAGAGGGAAACATTAATGATGATTCCCTCAGAGAATTATGCTTCAAAAGAAGTGAGAACTGTAGTCGGTAGTGTTCTCATGAATAAATACTCCGAAGGGTATGCTTTCAGGCGCTACTATCAGGGGAATAAAGTCGTGGACGAGGTTGAAGATTTTACAATTAAGAAGGCAAAAAAACTTTTCGGGGTTGAGCATGTCAATGTACAGCCTTACTCCGGTTCTCCCGCAAACTCCGCGGTTTTATTTGCCCTGGTTAACCCCAAGGACAAAATAATGGGGCTTAAACTTTCATCGGGAGGACACCTGACTCATGGACACCCCGAAATTACTTTTTCTGGAAGACTCTATAAATCCGTTCAGTTTGGAACCGACAACGACGGAATCATCGATTATTCCCAGGTTGAAAAGATGGCTAAAAAAGAAAGACCAAAACTGATGATAATCGGTACCACTTCTTATCCTTTGGCTCTGAACTGGAAAAGATTTGCTCAAATTACAGACTCAATCGGGGCCTGGTTGGTGGCAGATGTTTCCCATGTATCCGGACTTATTCTTGCCGGGAGTTACCCCAGCCCAGTTCCTTTTGCCCACATCGTGACAACCACGACCCACAAAACCCTAAGAGGCCCCCGAGGAGCAATCATAATGGTCACCAAAAAAGGAATGGAAAAAGACCCGGAGGTAAGGGAGAAAATAGACAGGGCGGTTTTTCCAGGGCTACAGGGAGGACCCCACAACAATGTAACCGCGGGAATTGCCCAGGCGCTTATAGAGGCGGACACGCCAAGTTTTAAAAAATACGGAGTTCAGATTGTCAAAAACGCAAAAGCCCTTGCACACGAACTTAAAAAGGGAGGGCTGACATTGGTTGGGGGCGGAACCGAGTGCCACCTAATTGTTGTTGATTTAAGAGCTCTGGGAGTATCCGGGAATGTTGTTGCCGAGGCTTTGGAGGAGGCGGGGATTGTTGTTAACAGAAATTCGGTACCCAACGACCCTGCTCCGCCCTTTTACCCTTCCGGGATCCGACTGGGGACTCCGGGGGTGACAACCCGAGGGATGAAAGAGGCTGAAATGAAGAAAATTGCCGTTTGGATTCTGGCGATTATAAATCACGTCAAAGATTTTAAACTCCCTAAGGACAAAGAAGAAAGAATTTTATATATGAGAGACTTTAGACAAAAAGTTCAGAAGGACAGGTTTCTTAAAAATATAGCCTTTGGGGTGAAATCCCTTTGTAAAAAGTTCCCCATGCCCTAGAATACTTCTTAAATGGCGATTATTTTTGACGGCAGGGCCTTTGCGGCCCAAAAGAAGGAGTTACTTAAATCCAGAATTGACTCTCTTTACAAAAAAGGAGTTACTCCGCATTTGGCATCAATCATCGTGGGAGATAACCCCGCGAGTCTTTTGTATGTTGGTTTAAAGAAAAAAGCTGCGGAACAAATTGGAGCCAAGGTCGATATTTTTCATCTGGGGAACGATACAAGAAAAGAAGAGCTTGTTGGTTTAATAGAATCATTGAATAACAACAAATCGGTGCATGGAATTATGATCCAACTTCCTCTTCCGCAAGGACTCTCTGGGGACAAAGAGACGATTATAAATAAGATAAATACCAAGAAGGACGTTGACGGGCTTAGGGCAGACAGCCCTTTTTTGCACCCGACCTCGAAAGCGGTTATCGAAATTCTAAATTGCGCCAAAACACTTCTTAAAAGAAAACTCGAGATTGTTTGTGTAGTTGGTTCAAGCGGAATGGTGGGAACACCCCTGGTTAAGGAACTTAAAAAAGAGGGTTATGGAGTAATCGAGTGTAGTAGCCTTACAAAAAACTTAAAAGAAAAGACCCAAGATGCCGATGTGGTAGTCAGTACCACCGGAAAAGAAAACATAATTGGCGCTGAGGTTGTTAAGAACCAGGCGATTGTCATTGATGTAGGTTCGCCTAAGGCAGACGTAGATTTTGACAAGGTATTTGCCAAAGCCGCTTTCATCACTCCCGTCCCGGGAGGGGTAGGCCCCGTGACCATAACTTGTCTACTTGAAAATCTGATTGAGGCAACCGGATAATTTTTGGGTTGCAGGCTGCCTTCGGGTTTGTTACAATACCTTCTACACACATCGGTCATGTCTCCTGGATTCTTCCGACCGGTGGCGGTTTAAGGAGACAAAGATAATGCCAATAAAAATTTCACTAGAGGAGCTTCTTGATGCGGGTGCCCATTTTGGGCATCAATCACGCCGATGGAATCCGAAAATGGCCCAGTATATTTACGGGGTTCAGGAAGGAGTCCATGTTTTTGATTTGGTCAAAACCAAGGAGGCCCTGGAGGCTGCCTTGGAAGCGATTAAAAATGCCGCCGCTTCAGGGAAAATAATTCTTCTTTTGGGAACCAAAAAACAGGCCAGACAAAAGGTAATCGAGGTGGGACAAGAAACCGGCATTCCCTATGTCTCCGAAAGATGGCTGGGCGGAACCCTTACAAACTTCGACCAGATGAAGATATCTTTATCCAAGCTCGCGGAAATGAAAACCAAGATTGCCTCAGGGGACTACGACAAGTTTACCAAGAAGGAAAGACTTTTGATTGAAAGGGAAATTACCAGGCTGGAAAGGTTTTTCGGAGGCATCACTTCATTGGAAAAAATTCCCGATATGATGATAATCGTTGATACCCACAAGGAAGACGGGGCCGTCAGGGAGGCCAGAAGGTCAAAGGTCGAAATCGTGGGGATTGTTGATTCCAATTCCGACCCGACCCTGGTTGATTACCCCATCCCTATGAATGACGATGCCTCAAAAGCCGTCGAGTATGTGCTAGGATTAATAAAAGAAGCCATTTTGGAAGGAAAGAAGAAAGTTAAAAAGGTCATAAAAAAGGAAGAATGAAAATTTCGGTTGAGCTGATTAGAAAATTAAGAGAACAAACCGGGGCTCCGGTTATCAGGGTCAAGAAAGTTCTGGAAGAGGTTGAAGGGGATGAAAAGAAAGCCTTCGAGATTTTGCAGAAAGAAGGCTTCGAAAAAGCGGAAAAGCGCAAAGAGCGAACAACTTCCCAGGGGCTTATCGAGGCCTATATTCATCATTCTGGAAAGGTAGCCAGTCTGGTTGAGCTTCTTTGCGAGACCGATTTCGTAGCCAGAAACGAGATTTTTAAAGAACTTGCGCATAACCTGGCTCTTCAGGTTGCTTCCCTTGGGGCAAAAGATGCCGAGGAGCTTATGGGCCAGGAGTTCATCAAAGACCCAACCAAAAAGGTTGAGGATCTGGTCAAGGAAGTCATCGCCAAAACCGGGGAAAACGTTCGCATCGGCCGTGTTTTTCGTGTACAATTGGGTGACTAAATGGACGAATCTTCTATTCGTTCGAAGATGCAGCAGGTTGTCGACCTGATTTCCTCTGACATTGCCTCGATAAGGACCGGTCGGGCCACCCCCGCGTTAGTCGAAGGTTTGGAAGTTGCCGTCTACGGAGGCACCCAAAACCTCAAAATCGTGGAGCTGTCAACAATCTCCTCATCCGACCCCCAAACTTTGGTCATCGACCCCTGGGATAAATCAATAATCGGTGAGATTCGTCAGGGAATTTTGGCCGCGAATGTTGGCATGAACCCCTCAATCGACGGAGAAATATTAAGGATAGCCTTCCCGCCCCTAACCACCGAAGACCGAGAAAAATACACCAAGCTTTTGGCCACGAAGCTGGAAAACGGAAGAGTGATGGTAAGACAAATTAGGGGAGAGGCGATGCACGAAATCAAGAAAAAATTTGAAGAAAAGGAAACTTCGGAGGACGAGAAATTTGCATCCGAAAAGAAAGCCCAGGAGATTACCGACGAGTATATAGGCAAAATTGAAGAGATAGGCGAAAAGAAGAGAAAAGAGTTACTTACCCTCTAGACTTCTGATATCATTAAGCTATGGTTGGTTCGATTCTGGTTTTCTTGGTCGTTCTTTCAATCTTGATTTTGGTCCACGAGCTGGGACACTTTTTGATGGCCCGGCGCTCGGGCGTTTTGGTAGAGGAGTTTGGCTTCGGCCTCCCCCCCAGAATTTACGGTGTAAGAATAGGGGAAACAGTCTATTCGATCAATCTTTTGCCTTTCGGCGGATTCGTAAGACTTCACGGAGAGTCCGACGAGGAGGGGATTTCCCAGCCGGGAAAGGCTTTCTTAAACAAAAATAAAAGAACCAGAATTTCGATTATTGTGGCGGGAGTTGTCATGAACTTCATCTTGGGAATTTTGGCATTTGCAGTTGTTTATTCATTTTCCGGGATACCCCGGGAAACCCAGAACGTAAAAGTGGTGGAGGTTTCTCCCGGATCACCGGCCCAGGTGGGGGGAGTAATTGTCGGTGACGTAATAAGGAGAGTGGCAAGTAAAGATATTTCCTCCAACGACGAATTTATCAGCTTGGTTGAGGAAGAAAAAGGCAAGAAAATACCCGTAGAGCTGGAAAGAGAAACCAACGGCCAGAAAGAAACAAAAAAGATAACCCTAACGCCCAGAGAGTCGCCTCCAGAAGGAGAAGGACCCCTGGGGGTTACCATAACCGATAGCGAGGTTTACTATCCTCCGGTTTTAGCCCGCCCCTTTGTCGGAATTTACTACGGATTTAAGGAAGCGCTTTTCTGGGGGAAAACAGTTACTTTAGGTTTTGTAAAAATATTCACCGACCTATTTGCCGGGCAGGTTCCAAAGGATCTTGCCGGCCCGGTTGGAATTTTTGCCATTACCTCCGAGGCCGCAAAAATTGGCGTACTGGCCCTTATCAATTTTGTGGGAATCCTTTCCGTAAACCTGGCGATTCTTAACATCATTCCATTTCCTGCCCTGGACGGAGGAAGGCTGGCCTTTATAGGAGTCGAGGCGGTTCTCGGAAGGAAGGTTCTGCCCAAATTTGAGGCCATGGCCCATACAATTGGAATGATAATTCTGCTTCTGGCCCTTTTGGCAATAACCGCCCACGATATCCAAAGATTAATCGCGAGCGGCAGTATTTCTGGATTTATAGAAAATGTTTTAAAATAGGCCGATATGCGCCAGTCCTTACTTTTCCCAAAAACCCGCAAAGAAGCTCCCAAAGAAGCTGAGAGTGCCAATCACAAACTTCTGGTTAGGGCAGGGTTTATCGACCAGCTCATGGCCGGTAGCTGGACCCTTCTTCCCTTAGGTTGGAGAGTAATTTCCAAAATTAATCAGATAATCAGGGAGGAGATGAACGAAATCGGAGGCCAGGAGATGCTCATGCCCCTACTGCACCCTAAAAACATCTGGAATGAAACCGGCAGATGGGATAAGGCCAAAGAGGTAATGTATCAGTTCAAAGACTCAAGGGGAAAGGAATACGCCCTTTCCTTTACCCACGAAGAAATTGTCATGGACCTTCTTCGCAAAAACATCAAAAGTTACCAAGACCTTCCGGTTTCCGTCTATCACTTTTCAACAAAATTCAGAAACGAACCCCGCGCCCGCTCCGGAATTTTAAGAGGCAGGGAATTTATGATGAAGGATCTTTACTCCGCCCATACCTCGGAGGAGGATTTGATGGACTATTACGAAAAGGTCAAAGGGGCATACTCGAAAATCTTTACGCGTTTGGGTTTCAAGTTCAGGGTTATCGAGACGGGCGGGGGAGTCTTTACCGAAAACAGAACCCACGAGTTTCAAGTTATGACACCCGGCGGGGAGGATACCATTTATTATTGTGACAATTGTGATTGGGGACAAAATAAAGAAATATTTGAGGGAAAGTCAGGCGATTCATGCCCCTCCTGTAAGAAGGGAAAAGTTATGGAGGCAAAAGCAATCGAGGTAGGCAATATCTTTCCTCTGGGCACTTGGTTTGCCGAGAGGATGAGGGTTTATTATCACGACCAGAAGGGGATGAAAAAACCGGTCTGGTTTGGAAGTTACGGGATTGGTCCCACAAGAACCATGGGGGCTCTGGTCGAGGTTTCTCACGACGAAAAAGGAATTGTATGGTTCCCGCAGGTTGCACCTTTTGATGTTCATTTGATTGAACTTCCCGGTGGGAAAGGCAAAATAATTTACGAAAGACTAACCAAGGCGGGGGTTGATGTTCTTTGGGATGAAAGGGAGGTCGCTGCCGGAGAAAAATTTGCAGACGCCGACCTTATTGGAATTCCGGTAAGACTGGTTACTTCTGATAAAACGGGTGAAAAAATCGAGTGGAAAGAAAGAACCTCCGAAAAAGTTGAGCTTCTGGCAGTGGATGATATACTGGCCCGGCTGGGATGAGCAAGAAAAAGAAAATTGTGGTCGTCGGGGGAGGGACTGGAACATACCAGGTATTATCGGGTTTAAAGAGTTATCCTTCGATTGAACTATCAGCTGTTATCTCCATGTGTGATTCCGGAGGCTCCACTGGAAGACTGCGTAAAGAATTGGGGATTTTGCCCCCCGGTGATGTCAGGCGAGCCATCTTGGCCCTTTCGGATTTGCCCTTTGCCCACAAAACCCTTGAGGAGGTTTTCGATTTTCGCTTCCAAGATGGCAGGACCCTGGCTGGACATTCTCTGGGAAATATTTTGCTTGCGGCCTTGGTGCAGATTACGGGAAGTATGGATCGGGCCATTAATGAGGCGGCCAGAATTTTAAATGCCTCAGGAAGGGTTTTGCCCGTAACTTTGGACAAAACCAATTTGGTGGCGGTACTGGAAGATGGGACCAGAGTTTATGGAGAGACGACCATCGACCGAAGAAAAATAAAACCCGAGATCCCGATAAAAAGGGTTTACTTAAATCCTGCCGCAAAGGTTTTTAAGGGTGCGGCAGAGGTAATTACCAAGGCGGACCTTGTTGTTCTGGGGCCGGGAGATTTATATACCAGTTTGGTCCCAACCCTTCTGGTCGAAGGAGTAAATAAAGCCCTTTATACCTCCAAGGCAAAATTTGTTTATGTAGTTAATCTTATGACCAAAAAAGGGGAGACCGACGGATTTGCGGCATCGGATTTTGTAAGAACTCTCGAGGAATATTTGGGGCCCAGCAGAAGAAAACTTACCCACGTTATTGTCAATAAAAAGACAAACGGGAGCGAATCAAAAGTTTCGGCATGGTATAAAAGATACGGGTCGATTCCCGTTGCCAACGACCTTTCCAGGCTTTTCGCAAAACCGGAGCGGCCTCCCTATAAAGTATTAGCTGGAAACTTCAGCGACACCACCACCTTATTCCGGCACAGTCCGGAAAAGCTTGCCAAGGCCATCATTTCCCTCCTTTGACTCTCCTCTTACTATCGGATATAATATCGTTTAGCGTAGTTGCTCTTAGATATCAAAATCCCTGAGAAGAGGAGACAGAGATGGGACCTGTGAATACGGAGCTTATCCTGTGCTTGGGCTTTGTTGCTTTCGCCGTCGGGATTTACACGCTCGTAAGGATCGGAATGAAGGTCTGGAGATTGCTGTTCGGTCCCAAGGATCGACCGCATCCAGAGGAGGAGGGATTCGGGGAGAAAGACCTCGAACAACATCCTTACACCGAGCCCGAGTGAAGGAGGAATCTGATGCTTGTAGCGTATGTGACCTACTGTATCCGCCTTCCTATCGGGTTGGCACTTGCACTAGTTGCCCTGGTCGCCGTTCGGACGATGTGGTACAGCGGGTATCTAAAGCCGCTTCGGTATCGACTCTTGCTCAGAAAGCGGGCAAGGAAAAACGGTACGAAGTCGGCAAGTGGGTTGGGCCCCAAGTCTTAGCAACATCAAGACTTGGGGCCTTTTCGTGGCCCTTGTCGGGACTTTAAGAAGTGTTTATACTGATGCCGAGATGGAAGACTGCATTTTCTGCCGAATAATAAAAAGAGAGATTCCGGCCGAAATAGAAAAAGAAACAGAAAACTTACTGGTCTTTAAAGACAGAAGTCCCAAAGCTCCGATACACCTTCTTTTGGTTCCCAAGACCCACTACCGAGACATTACCGTGGCCGACGGAAAGGTCTGGGAAGAAATAAGACAAGTATCCTCCAAGATTGCCAAGGAAAAAAATCTCAAAGGTTTTAGACTCGTACATAATGCGGGGGAAGCGGCAATAGTTCCCCATATGCACGTTCATCTTTTGGCAGAAATAAAAGCGGACAGGGAAGTATGATTGCAGAAACTCTCCAGGCAAAGATTGGCGAGGCGCTAAAGGCCAAGGACGAAATTAGGCTTTCGACCCTCCGTCTTTTATCCTCAGCCTTCAACTACGAATTTATAGCCAAGCAACACAAGCTTAGCGAAGAGGAAGAAATTGCCGTTATCCAGCGGGAAATCAAAAAAAGAAGGGACGCAATCGAGGCCTACGAAAAAGGTGGGGCAAACGACCGGGCAGAAAAAGAGAAAAAAGAGATGGAAATCCTTCAGGAATTTTTGCCCGAACAACTAAGCGACGAAGACCTTGCTAAATTAGTAGATGAAGCAGTTGCCGAAACCGGGGCTAAAAGCCTGCCCGATATGGGAAAAGTAATGGGCGCGATTATGCCAAAGGTGGGGGGTCGAGCAGACGGGGGGAGAATCTCGGCCCTAGTTAAAGCTCGTCTTCAGGGATGATAAAAGTTGCGGTTACGAAACAAACTAACTATCCGGTCAGCCCCAAGAAGATAAAGGATTCTTTAAAAGATTTCTTTAGCAAACAAGGCATAGTTTCCGATGCGGAAGTTTCGGTTGCCTTGGTCGGGGAAAATAAAATGCTGGAAATCGGGAAAAAATATCTCAATGACAAAAATTTGCACAATGTCCTTTCTTTTACGTCGGATGAGGTGAGTGGGAAATTTATGTATCCGCCGGATAATAAAATTCACCTCGGCGAAATTATAGTCTGCTACCCCGTTGTCGTTCGCGAGGCAAAAAAGGAAGGAAAACTCATTGAGGAGAAAGTTATAGAATTGGTTGAGCACGGAGCTTGGCATCTATTGGGAATTCATCACGACTAACCATGACTTTTTATCTAAAATACCGCCCACAAAAGCTAGAAGAACTTGATTCTCAGGGAGTCAGGGAATCTTTGGAAAAAGTAGTCTCCTCCGGTAAAATTCCCCACGCCCTTTTATTTGCCGGCCCCAAAGGAACAGGAAAAACTTCTGCGGCCAGAATTATCGCCAAGATAGCCAATTGTGAGAAAAACGAAAAGAAACTCAAAGAACCCTGCGATAAATGCGAGCAGTGCAAATCAATTGCCAAAGGGTCCAATATTGATGTGATTGAACTGGACGCCGCAAGCCATCGGGGAATCGAGGATGTTAGAGCCCTAAGAGACGCGGTCAAGCTTGCCCCGGCCTTAGGCAGAAAAAAAGTTTACATAATTGACGAGGCCCACATGTTGACCACCGAGGCTTCAAATGCACTTCTCAAAACCCTGGAGGAACCCCCAAGCCACGTTCTTTTTATTTTGGCAACCACCAACCCCGAAAAACTCATAGAGACAATTCGTTCGAGAGCAACCCAGATTTTATTTAAGAAGGCATCAATCGAGGAGGTGGTGAGGTCTCTTAATAGAGTAGTCAAAGGAGAAAAAATAAAGATAGATAATAAATCTCTGGAGATTATCGCCAAAAGAACCGGCGGTTCTTTTAGAGACGCGGTCAAAACCCTCGAGCAACTGGTAGATGAAAAAAGAAAACTAGAACCCCAGGAAGTGGAGGAATACCTTCTTAAGTACGCCGCTTTTGATATAGAGGAGTTTATAGATACTTTGGTTGTTAAAGACGTTAAAAAAGCCCTTCAACTGATTGAAGGAGCAAGCCAAAAGGGAGTTTCCATGCAGAATTTGCTCGAAGAACTTCTTTTAAGATTTAGGGGTTCGCTCTTGGCCAAGATGGGCGTAGGTGAGGAAGAAAGTATCAATTTTTCCAAAGACGACTTGATTGGTCTGATTACTCTTTTTTCGAAGGCTGGGGCGGAACTTAAAACCACACTCATAGAACAATTACCGATAGAGCTTGCGGTTGTTGAGTGGTGTACTCAAGGGCTTCCCCGGGAGGAGGAGACCGGCCCTGCACCCCTAAAGGAAGCCCCAAAGGCCCAGCCCACAATCATCACTTCGGCTAAAGCGGAGGTTCCTGGACCGACCGTTGCGATAGAAAACTTGGAGAGCCTCTCGGAAGAGGTCTGGAGACAAATTTTGGCAACCGTAAGGCCCATAAATACATCGATTGAGGCACTTCTAAGGTCCGCAAAACCCATCGGTTTTGATGGAAAAACTTTAACTTTGGGGGTTTACTACCGTTTCCATAAAGAGAGATTGGAAGAAGGTGTTCACAGAAGGATTCTAGAAGATGTCGTAGCCCAGGTTTTGGGCCACCCGCAAGTCCGAGTCGTTTGCACCCTTTCGGAACCACCTCCCAGAAAGGAAGTTGTGGAAGAAAAGCCCGTTTTGACCGAGGGAGAGGATAAAGATATAATCAAGATTGCCGAAGAAATTTTCGGAAACTGACAAAATGTTCGACAAAATAAAACAACTAAACGAACTAAGGAAAATGCGCTCCCAAGCCATGGAGCTCCAGAAAGAATTGGAAAAAATCAGGGAATCGGAAGAGCGTAATGGAATGAAGGTTGTTGTTTCTGGCGACCAGAAGGTTCAATACATCCAACTAAACGGAGAAGAAAGAAAAGATTTGGTTGATCTTATCAACGATGCGATGAAAAAAGTTCAGAAAGAGGCCGCAAAAAAAATGCTTGAAATGGGAGGGGGACTGTCCGGACTTCTTGGCAAAATGTAAGTGAAAATAGCAAAGCCCATTGCGTCTTTAATCGAATCTTTCCAGCGACTTCCCGGGATTGGGCCCAAGAGTGCTCAAAGGTTAACCTATTATCTTCTTCATGTTCCCCAAAGCGACTTGGATGCTTTTTCGGAATCCCTTTCCAGGTTAAAAAAGGATACGGTTTTGTGTAGTATTTGCAGAAACGTCAACGAAAAAGATCCTTGCGAGATTTGTAGCGACAAGGCCCGGGACGCAGCAACAATTTTGGTGGTTGAGCAGCCCTTGGATATCTTAGCTTTTGAAAAAACCGGAAAGTACAAAGGAATTTACCATGTACTCCACGGCAGCATTTCTCCATTGGAAAACATTGGACCGGACGAGCTTTATATTGAGGATTTGATCAGAAGGGCCAAGAGTAAAAAGGGCGGGATAAGAGAAATAATAATCGCCACCAACCCGACCATGGAGGGGGAGGCAACCGCCATGTATCTGGGTAAAAAACTAAAAGAGGCAAATTCGAAAATAAAAATTACCAGACTGGGGATGGGAATCCCCACCGGAGCCGATTTGGAGTATGCTGATGAGACAACCCTGATACAGGCGATTCAGGGAAGAAGGGAACTCTAAAAATAATGGGAAAGATAACCTCCGATACAGGAAAATCTGCTAAAAATCTTGCCAGACAGGCGGCCAGACAAATTGCCCGGGAACCGCTCGAGGTTTTAAAACAGGCAGGTAAACAGGTAGCCGGCCAGGAAACTGCACCGACCCCAGAGCCACAATCTTTCCAGCCGAGAGTAGGACAAGAAGTTTCACCGACAAAAAAACAAGAAATCCAAAAAAGAGATACCAGGCTTATTCAGGCTTTGGAGCAAGAACTCAAAGACATCAAAAACCAGAAAGAGTTTGAAGAAGCGAAGAAAAAAGAAGAAGAAAGACATGTTTTGGAAGAAAAAGCAGAGGCAGGAAAACCCGTACCCCAGATTTCTAGTAAGCGTTCAAGGAAGCTTTTCGGTTTTGGGGCAAAGCAAAAAGCGGAAAGCCTTAAAACCAGAATTGAAAAGCCCCTTCCGCCTACTGGTTAGCCTTAATTTTGATACAATAGTCGCATGAGAGATATTTTTTTAACAAACTCCTTAACCCGCAAAAAAGAAAAATTTGAGCCGATAAACCCCCCCAATGTCGGAATGTATTCCTGCGGTCCCACCGTCTATGATTATTCCCATATCGGCCACCTGCGCCGCTATGTCGGAGACGATGTTTTAAAAAAGACGCTGGAGGCCAACGGCCTTAAGGTCAAGCACGTCATGAACATAACCGACGTGGGGCATTTAACTTCCGATGCGGATACCGGGGAGGATAAAATCGAAAAAAGCGCCCAAAAGACCGGAAAGTCCGCCTGGGATATTGCCAAGTTTTTTGAAAATCAGTTTTTTCTCTCAACGGATGAGCTAAACATCAAAAGACCGGATATCGTTTGCCGGGCGACGGATCATATCAAAGAACAGATTGAACTTATCGAAAAGCTTGATAAAAACGAATACACGTATAAAACCGAGGACGGAATATATTTTGATACCTCCAAGCTTCCGGATTACGGAAAATTGACCGGGGGAAAGGAAGGAATAAAGGTTGGGGCAAGAATCGATGTTGCCGGAAAGAAAAATCCAACCGACTTTGCCCTTTGGAAATTTTCTCCCAAAGATTCAAAGCGCCAGATGGAGTGGGAGAGCCCCTGGGGGGTAGGTTTCCCCGGCTGGCACATTGAGTGCTCCGCCATGAGCATGAAATATCTTGGGGAAACATTCGATATCCACACCGGAGGGGTGGACCACATTGCCATTCACCATACCAACGAAATTGCCCAAAGCGAAGGTGCGACCGGAAAAGAGCCGGTTAAATATTGGATTCACCATGAATTTTTGCAAGTCGACGGACAAAAAATGGCCAAGAGTATAGGCAATACCTATACGGTTGAGGATGTTGTCAAAAAAGGGTTTGACCCCCTGGCCTTAAGATACCTATTTTTGACCGCCCACTACCGGGACCCCTTAAACTTTACATGGGAGGCCCTGGAATCCGCCCAGAATGCCCTGGATAAACTAAAGGCGCAAGCAGTTTCTTTAAAGGGAGAATCCAAAAGGACCGCCCTTTCCCAGGAGAAGGATGAAAAGATTGAAAGCTTTAGGTCGGAATTTATAGCTTCCCTGAATGATGACTTGAATACCTCAAAAGCCCTCGCGGTTTTGTGGGAGGTATTAAAAAGTAGCATCCCCTCGGAAGATAAGTACGACCTGACGCTTTATTTCGACGAAGTCTTGGGTCTAAAACTTTCAGAGGTTTCCGAAACTAAAATTCCCGACAAGGTTAAAAAACTTATTGAAGAAAGGGAAAGGCTACGAAAGGAAGACAAGTTTGCCGAGGCGGATAAAATAAGAGAAGAAATAGAAAAAGAAGGATATGCGCTTGAGGATACCTCCCAGGGTGCGAGGGCCAAAAAGATTCGATGAAAATCTCCGCTGTAATTTTCGATTTGGACGGAACGGTTCTTTCCAATGAGGACGAATACGGCGCGGCATTTAAAAAAGTTCTGGAAAGCCTTGGTGCAAGAGTTAATACCGACTATCCGCAAGTTGGGGGAATAGGAGTCAAGGAAAACTGGCCCGGGCTTTTAAAAAAATACAACGTCAAAACAAAAAAATCTTTGGACGAGCTGGCCAGCGAGACCCAAAAGGAATACCTAAAGCTTCTGCCTAAAGTCAGGGTTAAAAAGGGACTGGAAGATTTTATCAAAGGGCTGCGGGCTGATGGGATGAAAACCGCATTGGCCACTTCAAACGTTTGGTTTATTGTGGAGAAGGTTTTTGCCGAAATTCCCATCGAAAGACTTTTTGACAGCGTAACAACCGGGGAAGAGGTAGAAAACAAAAAGCCTGCACCGGATTTGTTTCTGGTGGCCGCCGATAAACTCGATGTTGCCCCGGTAGAATGTTTGGTCATTGAGGATGCGCCCTCGGGAATAGAGGCGGCCCACCAAGCGGGAATGAAGGTCGTTGCAGTTGCCAGAAACACCAAGCACGAGAGCATCCTTAAAGATGCAGACATCGTTGTCAAAAGTTATAATCAGCTATCCGGGCACCCGGTGGAAACAATTTAAAAATGGAATTAGCCGAAACCTTGGCAAGCGGACAACTTTCAAAAGCAGATATCGATTGGGCGGTAACCTTTCCAGCCCAAAAAGCGGAACAGATAAAACAGCATTGTCTTTCCCACCCCGAGGCCAACAAAGACTTGATTTTAGAAGGTCATATGTTGGATCTCGTCTATGCGGATTTTAATGGACTCTTTGCCGGGCCCATAATGATTGCCGCCCGAAAACCCGAACCAACGAGACAAATTCTTTTGGCAAGACTTAACTGGATGGCCGAGCAGCCGCAGACCCCCCAAGATCTAAAGGAAAAACTCAAAAAAACCGCTGCGAGTATTTCAACTTCTAGGTGGGAGTCCCCACAAGATTTGGTCAAAGGAGAAACGATCTGGAAAGGAAATGTCCAAGACGAAGTTGTCAGAAGAATTTCCCCAACCAAGAATCAGGACGAACTACCTTTACCGATTGACCCCTATAAGAAAGCTTGGACCGAGTACTGGACTTTTGAATATGGACGCCGAGGTAAGTTTAGGTCAGATGTTAAGGCAACGAAGTAATTCTTAATGGCCCATTAGTGTAAAATACCACAATGTCACTTTCAGTTGGGATCGTCGGTCTTCCGAATGTCGGTAAATCGACCCTCTTTAATGCCTTACTTAAAAGGCAGCAGGCTTATGTTGCCAATTTTCCTTTTGCAACGATTGAGCCGAATATCGGCGTCGTGCCCGTTCCCGACGAGCGCTTAAAGAAATTGGCCGAGGTCGTTAAAGTCTCCGAGGCTTTAAATTTTTTCCCTCCCGAAGTTTACGCAACGGTTGAGTTTTTAGACATTGCCGGGCTCATTGCCGGGGCCCATAAGGGCGAAGGTTTGGGAAATAAATTCTTGGCCCATATCCGCGAGGTTGACGCCGTCTGCCATGTCTTGCGGGTTTTTGCCGACCCCGAAGTTATTAAACAGGGAGTCGTTGACCCCAAAAGCGATTTCGAAACCGTCAAGACGGAGCTGGATTTGGCAGACTTGGAAACCGTCGAGGCCCACCAGAAAAAGAAAAATGCGGATGTTGGGGCCTTACCCCTTTTTTCCAAAAAGCCGATATTAATTGTTCTGAATGTCGACGAGAATGAACTTAAGAGCGCCGATGGAATTGAGGAAAGATATGCCCGGGAGTTGGGAGTTGATAAAAACTCGGTTGTTGCCATTTCTGCCAAGGTCGAGGCTGAGCTTTCGGAATTATCAGAGGAGGACCAAAAAAATTACCTTAGGGATTTGGGAGTGGAGGACTCGGGCCTTAAAAGATTAATCAAAAAGGCGTTTGCGACTTTGGGCCTAATCACTTTCTTGACGGCCGGGGCAAAAGAGGTTCGCGCCTGGACGATTAAAAAGGGGATAAATGCCCAAAATGCGGCCGGAGAAATTCATACCGATTTTGTCAAAAACTTTATCAAAGCCGATGTTATTCCCTTTGCTGATTTCGTTTCGGCCGGAGGATGGAAGGCGGCCAGGGAGTCCGGAAAAGTTCGTTCGGAAGGCAGAGATTACATCGTTCAAGACGGAGATGTGATCGAATTTAAGATTGGCGTTTAACGATTGAAGCTAACATTTTCAAATGATATACTTTCCCGTATGCAAAAATACGAATTGACTTTAGTTTTGGACGGAAAGGACTCAGCCGCAAAGAAAAAAGCGGTGACCGAGTCTATCGAAAAAATAGTGGCCTTGGGAAAAGGAAAAATAAATAAGGCCAACGAATGGGGAGTTCGGGATTTGGCTTATAAGATAGGCAAGTCAACGTCTGGAGTTTACTTGCATTTTCCGCTAGAATTAGAGACCGAGGTAGCCCAGAATCTCTTGGCTAAGATTCGCGCCAACGAAGATATCATTCGCCACCTATTGGTGAAGCAGGGAAGATAAAACATATGGCAAGAAGTTTAAACAAGGCAATTCTAATTGGAAATTTGACCCGAGACCCGGAACTTCGCTACACGCCCCAAGGAACCGCTGTTTGTACTTTTGGTTTGGCAACAAACAGGCAATGGGTGACTGAAAGCGGAGAAAAGAAAGAGGATGCCGAATTTCACCGCTTGGTTGCCTGGAATAAACTCGCCGAGATTTGTTCCCAGCTTTTGACGAAGGGAAGAAAAGTTTATGTCGAGGGAAGGCTGCAGACCAGAAGCTGGACAGGCCAAGACGGAGCCCAAAGAACATCCACCGAAATAGTCGTTTCAGACATGATTATTTTGGATTCCAGACGCGAGGCAGGAGAAGGTGGGGGAGAATTTGAGGTTCCGGAGGAATCCGCAGAAACTCCTGCCGCACCCGCGCCCGAGGAAGTCAAAGAAAAAGAAGAAGAGCCTAAAAAAGAAAAGAAAAAATCCCCAAAGGCTTCCAAGGAAAAGAAAGAGGAAGAAGAGGAAGAGATTCCCTTCTAAAAGGTAACATCCATGCAAGGCAAAAAAACTTTAATTAGGACTAAAATTGTTTCGGGAAATTGCCCTTTTTGTAAAGGCAAAACCAACCCGGATTACAAAGATTATATGGAACTGGCTAAATTTCTGACCGATAGGGCCAAGATTGTTTCCAGGTCAAGAAGCGGAGTCTGTTCCAAACATCAAAGAAGGTTGGCAACCGAAATTAAAAGAGCGCGCCACCTGGGTCTTCTTCCGTTTACGGGAGGACTCTAAAAGGTATAATCTTTTTATGGAACTAAAGTCTTTTCTGCCCAAGATATCTTTGACCTCTTTAAGAAAAGTTCTTCTTATCTTAGTTTTCTCTCTTGCTCTTTTCGGAGGCGGCTACTACCTTGGAGTCCAAGGCTTTCGGGCAGATCTGAAAAAATTTCCCAAGGTAACCGTTTCGAGAGAAATTCCGGCCGACAAAACAGATTTGGACTTCTCCCTTTTTTGGCGAGTTTGGGATACGGTCTCTTCCCGGTATTTTGACAAATCGAAAGTAATCCCTGCGAATATGATTTACGGGGCAATCGAAGGCATGGTCTCGGCGGTAGGAGATCCTTACACCTCATTTCTGCCACCGAACGAAAACAAAGTTGTCCAGGAAGATTTAAGCGGCATCTTTGAAGGAGTCGGAATTCAGATTGGATTTAAAGGCAAACAACTCGCGGTTATTGCCCCTCTGCCCGGCTCTCCTTCCGAAAAAGCCGGTATTAAGCCCGGCGATTTTATCGTCGGGATTAAAGACGAGAGCAAGGATTTGGATATGGGGACGGTCGGAATAACTTTAAGCGACGCTGTCCAGGCCATACGGGGAAAGGCCGGCACCAAAGTAACCCTCACCCTTTTAAGAGACGAAACTCCGGAACCGATTGTGGTGGATTTAACCCGTGCCAAGCTTGACGTTCCCACCCTGATTCTTTCCTATGTTGGCGAAGGGGGGACGATCGCCCACATCCGGCTTCTTAAATTTGGAGGGGAAACGGATGGCGAGTGGCAAAAGGCGGTCAAGGAAGTCTTAAAAAAGAAAGAAGTTAAAGCCGTAATTTTGGATTTAAGAAGCAATCCCGGCGGATACTTGCAGGGAGCGGTTGATATCGCGTCAGAATTCTTAAAGACCGGTTCGGTCGTTGTCACCGAGGAAAAGTACGATGGGACAAAGAGCGATTTCAAAGTCGAAAGGCTGGGACTATTGGTCTCCACACCGACAGTCGTTTTGGTCAACGGCGGAAGTGCCTCTGCGTCTGAAATCTTGGCGGGAGCCCTAAGGGATGATAGGAAAATCAGTCTGATAGGGGAAAAGACCTTTGGCAAGGGAACCATTCAGGAGCCAATTCAGCTTGAAGGGGGAAGCGGACTTCATTTAACCATCGCCAGGTGGCTCAATCCTTCGGGTTTCTGGGTGAACGAAAAAGGACTTGAACCGGACATCAAGGTTGAAGACAATCCAGAGACTTCCGAGGATGAACAGCTTCAAAAAGCGATAGAGGTTTTACAGAGTAACAAATAATGGCAAGGTTCAATTTCAAAAAGATAGCGATTGGAATTGCAATCGCCCTAGTTATCTTGGTCATCTTGGGCGGAGGAGTAGTTGCGGATAGGCTTTGGGGTTTCAAACCCCTGGACAGACTTTTCCCCCGTACCGGCTTTAGAATTGACCAACGAATATTGACCGAGGAATCGGTTGTTATCAATGTTGCCGAAGAAACTTCCGGGTCGGTGGTTACGGTTTCGATGCAAACTCCCCAAAGGACGGTTTTGCAATTTTCTCCATTTGGCGGGTTTAGCCAAAAAGTTGAGGGTGGAACGCCCCAGGATATCGGAACCGGATTTGTTATTTCCTCCGATGGGCTTATCGTAACCAATAAGCACGTCGTGGCCAACACCGGCGCTACTTATAAGGTGGTTACCAAGGACGGCAAGGAATACGATGCCAAAGAGATAAGCCGCGACCCCGCAAACGACATCGCAATTATCAAGATCGAGGCCTCGGGTCTAAAACCCTTAGAGCTGGGGGATTCCGCGGGACTTAAGGTCGGACAGTTTGTCATTGCCATCGGAACCGCCCTGGGGGAGTTTAGACACACCGTTACCACGGGGGTTATTTCGGGTCTGGGTAGGGGAATCACAGCGGGAAGCGGACTCGAAGGTTATGTGGAAAAGCTCGATGATGTTATCCAGACCGATGCGGCGATAAATCCCGGAAACTCGGGAGGGCCGCTTCTTAATTCGGCCGGCCAGGTAATCGGAGTCAATGTGGCGGTTGCCCAGGGTGCCCAAAACATCGGCTTTGCCCTGCCCATAAATATTGTCAAGGAGGCCCTTATTCAATTTAAAGCCACCGGAAAGTTTCCTGCGAAACCCTACCTTGGCGTCCAATACCAGACAATAGACAAACAAACAGCAATTCTAAATAGCGTTCCCCAGGGGGCATACGTTGTTGATGTGATTGCCGCCTCTCCCGCAGAAGCAGCTGGTGTTAAAGTCGGGGATATTATTACAAAAATAGGCGAAGAAGAGCTTTTGGACAAAACTACGCTGGCGGATGTTATCTCAAAGAAAAAGCCGGGGGATGCGGTTGAATTGGAAATTTGGAGGGACAGCCAAACGACAAAACTTAACGTAACCCTCTCCGAGTTTTCTCAGTAGGATATTGATATTCCTCCCCTTCAAGGCTATTATTTGCCAATGTCGGAACGCTTGAAAAAAGCCAGAGCTTTTAACCGGTCCGTAGAATTGTACGGCTCTGCATTGGATAGGGAAAGTGTGGCGGATATTCTCCAAAGAACAGACAAAGGCCGCCATCTCGAGAATTTGCAGGCAGTGGAATTGGCCCAGCTGTCAGCCGTTGTAGAAAGAATCCTGGGTGTAGATGGGTTCAGACAAGCCATACTCAATTCCTTCGAATGGGCCAAGTGGGAAACTTGCATTCAGGGCAGGGACCTTGGTTTTAGGCTAACTCTAGGAAAGGAACCTTTCGAGCTTTCCTATTTTAGAACCGGAGATAGTGCCAACCCGCCGCGTCCAGTTGGTAGAATAGGTTTCCTGTCTGAACGGGAATTATTAGATTGGAATCTGCGTGAGGGTCAAATATCTCTGAGCCAGTGTGGTGTACTCCCCAGTACTCGACAGATTGGTCTTTTCGGTACCCAGATTGTTAGAGAATTCGATGAAGGAGATTTTGAAAATGAGTACATTGGTGATTACGACTCTGCGATTATATTGACCCCAACAATTAATAGCTATCGATGCGAAATAATAGATGATTGGCCGGATGTGCAAGAAAGGATAGAGGCGTTTGGTTTAGACTCTGGAGGGATGAATAGGTCGGTAAATGTAGACAGAGATTTCCAGAAAAAGGCGCTTGCCCGTTTTCTTTCGGGAGTAATTAAGTGAGATTTCTGGTTTGTTCAACTATTTTTGAAAGCTCTCCGTCCATAATACTTTCCAGATTTCCCCAAGACTTTTTTATTCTGTGGTCCGTGACCCTGTCTTGGGGGAAGTTGTAGGTTCTTATTTTTTCGGCTCTCATGCCGCGCCCAATGACGGAACGATAACCGGCAATGGTTCTTAATTTTTCTTCTTCCTGGCGCTCCCAAAGCTTTGCCCGAAGGAGCTCCATTGCGATTTTTCTGTTTTGTTCCTGGAAGCGTTCTTGCTGAGCAGAAACTACTATTCCTGAAGGAACATGTTTAATTCTGACCGCCGTTGAGACCTTTTGCACATTTTGTCCGCCCTGGGATGAGGCCCTAAAAAATTCAATCTGAATTTCACTCGGATTTATTTGGACTTCAGACTCTTTTATTTCAGGAAGAACCACTACCGTTGCGGTTGAGGTGTGAATTCTGCCCCTGCGCTCTGTTGCCGGAATTCTTTGAACCCTATGGACTCCGGATTCATTTTTGAGAGCATCCATAGTCCCGTCTCCTGATATTTTTATGACATTGGTATCAATCCAGGCGGATTTCCAGCCCCTTCTTGAGGCGTAGCGAAGGTACATTCGAAGAAGGTCCGTTCCCCAGATTTTGGCCTCGTCGCCTCCGGTTGCGCCACGAACTTCCAAATAAAGAGTCTGAAGATTGTCGTTCATATAGGAAAATTAGTGCTTCTTGCCCCGAAGAGCTTCCAGAGTATCCGGTCTTTCAAGTTCTTCCTCAATTTTTTTCAGGCGCTTTAGTTTGCGCTTTTCCTTTTTGGAGACTAAGATTTCGCTAGCTCCGGCCTGTCTGGCCTTGAATGCCTCGACGCGGCCGGCCGTATCAAGGTATTTCATTTGTCCGGTATAGAAAGGGTGACAGTTGTAGCATACTTCAACTTTGATTTCGGGAACTGTTGCCCCGACGCTAAATGTGTTACCGCAGGCGCAAGTAACTTTTGCCTCAGGATACCAAGTCGGATGGATTTGAGCTTTCATAACTCGTCAATTATACCGCCTTTTTTTGTATTCGGCAATTATAACTCCGAGGGCGATAATAACGGCTCCGATGATAAAAGGAGTAGTTATTTTTTCCTTTAACCAGACAACTGCCAGGGGAGTGCCGAAGACTGGATAAAGATAGGCGAAAAGTCCGACCTCTCCGATTTCGATTGTCTTTTGGGCTTTATGCCAAAGGGTATAAGCCAAAGAGCCGGATATGAGGGCCATATAAAAAACACCCAGGTGATACGAAAGGGGGGAAGAGCTGATAAGTTCCATGATTTCCGATGGTTTATGGACAAGAAGGGCCACTGGGGCGGTGGTTAAAAAACCCACAATAAAGGAGATGCTGGTTGCAAAAAGGGGGTCGACCTCTTTTCTTAATAAAATTTTTGCCAAGACCGCAGTTGCCGTTCCCACGATAACCGAGGCAAAAACAAGAAGGTTCCCTCCCAGCCCCGTAAAACTGGTACCGTTTCTGATAACTGGCTCCAGAATTATAATCATGGTTCCCAAAAAAGCGATTGTAATTCCCATTTTCTCCCTTGCCGTGATGTGTTCCCTAAGAAAAATTGCCCCTGCCGCGACAATTGTGATGGGGGCGGTTGCAGAAATTAGATTTGCATCGATTGCGGTTGTTTCATCGGTTCCGAAGAATAAAAGTCCCAGAGCAACGGTTGAAGTTAGGAAACCATAGAAAGCAGAAATCAAAAGAACATTTTTATCCTTGGGAATTTTAAAGCCGAAAATAAAAAAGCAAAGTATGGCGGCGATACTTGCAATTCCAAATCGGTAAGTCAGAAAAACAAGCGGTGGGAATGCCCCAAGGGTATATTTAATGACTACCCCCGCGATACCCCAAATGATGGAAACAAGGAGAAGGAGGGAATATGCGTGCAGGCGGTAGGGATTCATAAAAAAACTACAAAAGCTCGATGAGTCTGTCCAGTCCGAAAGAAAACCCAACGGCAGGAATATCTTTGCCGGCAAACATTCCTATCAAGTTATCGTATCTTCCGCCGCCGCCGATTGTTAATTCTTCGGATTTTCCAGTAGGTTTAAGTTCAAATATAACCCCGGTATAATAATCAAGGCCTCGGGCAAGGGTGGGGTCGAAAAAGAAATCTTTACCTTCCGCCAGAGAATAAGTTTTCTCAAGAATTTCAAAAATTTTTGTCAAGTCCTCGGTCGGCTTTGTCTTTTCGACAAAATCCAGAAGCTCTTTTTTGGTATTTTCTTTCCCGACTTTATAGATTTTATCGATTGCCCGAACATCCTCAATCGGCAAACCTTCGAAATTTTTTCTGTCGTTTATGGCCAACTGCGCCTCATTTAGTCCAACCTTGCGGGCGGAGGAAATAATTGCGGCAATTACTTTGGCATCTTCTTCCAAAGACGCGGAGCCGACGCTATCGAAATCAAACTGGGTGAATTCCCGGTACCTTCCGGCTTGCGGATTTTCTCCACGGAAAACCTGCCCAGTTTGATAGCGCCTGAAAGGCCCTTTTTCGATTACTCCTAAGTTGTTGGCAATGAAGCGGGCCAAAGGGACCGTCAGGTCGTATCTTAAGGCGAGATCCCTTCCGCCCCTGTCTGAAAACTGATAAATAAGCTTTTCTTCCTCCCCGTATTTACCCAAAAGGGTTTCGGCAAACTCTACGGTGGGGGTCTCCAACGGAACAAAGCCGAACTCCTCAAGAACGTCGCTAATTTTGGCAATTGCCTCACGGCGCTTTTTGGCTAAATTCGGCTCAATATCTCTAAAACCCTTGGGTGTTACTGGACCCTTTTTCATGGCTATTTAATAGTATCCTTTCTGAAAACAAAAAACCAGCCTCGCGGCTGGAGAATTGTGATTTATCCTACTTTAATCGAATAAATTTGTCAACCTTAGGGCCTGGCCACAACGAAGATTGTTCTTGCTTCAAAAGTGCTGTCTGAAAATTCACCCGAGCCCAAAATTAAATCGTTCTCTTTTAAGTCTGCAAACTTAATCTTGGTATTTTTTTCTTGCGAAGACAAGAATATCAATGCATCTTTAGCAGGAACTATCTTTTGGTCTTCATCGGTTTTGACCATCTGAGTCAGAATGTCCTTTTTGTTGTTTTTGAATACCTTGGCAAATACGGCTCTACGGGTCACTTCGGGAAGGGGAGAGGAGATGAGGATTCTTTTGGTATCCAAAACCCCGTTTCCGTTTTTAAAGCCCATTGCTATGATAAAGTCTCCAATAGCAACATCGGTTAGTTTTACCTCTTTGTTGGTTTTGCCTGTTTTGATTACGGAAATGTCGCTGGCGATTGAAAGCTGTTTGATTTCCCCTTCCGCTGTTTTGATTTGCAGAGTTCCTTCGGAAATGTCGGTTACGGTTCCCAAAAAGGCCTTGGGAGAGGAAAGAGCCTCTTTTACCTTTTGCTCGACTCTGCCCCGAACCGAATCAGTTGCAGTATCGGTGGACTCCTGGGAACTTTGGTTGTCTTGGATGTATTTTTCGAATTCGGAGGAGTAAACCAAAAGAAGTCTCATGGAAGTTTCACTGCCTTTTTCGTCAAACGCGGTTAAAACTATCTGGTTGGTTCCCCCAGAAAGATCGATAGTTGCCTCGAAACTTCCTTTTGCGTCAGCCCTAACATAAACATCCTCATCCTCACCTGAAACCATGACAAAAGTGTTGGATTTGGTAATCCCCGAAAGGGTAACAGAACTCTCGGTTAGGATATCACCGTCGGATGCTTTGGCCAGAGTGATTGCAAATTCAGGTTTTGGGGTGGGGGAGGCTTGAGTTTTGGAGGCGCTACGGTTGGAAGGGGAAAATGCAACATTTGCCCGCCAGACTCCAAATGCGATGATAAGACCCAAGACTCCTCCGGCGGCAATTGCGAAAATAACTTCTTTCCTCATACGAGATTCTTAATATATTCTAAGCACAAAGCTTTGTCAAAGAGAAAGCCCTTGTCAACAAAAGCCCGTTTTGTTAGGATGCTAGAGTAGATATGGATATAACCTTCTTGGGCCATTCTTCGTTTCGCATCAAAGGTAGGACTGCAAGTGTAGTAACTGACCCGTTTGATCCCAAAATGGTAGGCCTTAAATACTCGGGGGTTGAGGCGGATATAGTTACCGTCTCCCACGAACATAAAGATCATAACCAGGTTGAATTGGTCGGGGGGGCAAAGAAGGTCGTTCGGGGCCCTGGGGAATACGAGATAATGGGGGTTTCCATATTGGGGTTTGCCTCGGCCCACGACGATAAAGGGGGTTCCCTAAGGGGCAAAAACACCATTTACGTTTTTGAGATTGACGGACTAAGGATTGCCCACTTGGGAGATCTGGGCCATAAACTTTCGGAAGGACTCATTGAGGACATCGGCCACATCGACATTCTCATGGTTCCCGTAGGCGGGGAGTACACCATTGGCCCCGACGGGGCGACCGGCGTTGTCCAGGAAATAGAGCCGACTATTGTAATCCCCATGCATTATAAATTGGCAGGGATATCCGAAAGTGGTTTTGGGAAACTGGCTCCAGTTGAGGAATTCTTAAAAGAGGTAGGTTTAAGAGCCGAGACGCTACCCAAGCTTTCCGTTAAAAAAGAAGAGCTCGGGGAAGATACAAAAGTGGTTGTTTTGGAAAAAAAGTAAATTTCGGGTGATTTTTCCCCTTTACAGGACCCCTTTATCTTGCTAGAAAGGTAAAGTCAAAATGGCTCAGCAGATTACAGTTCGCATACCACCTCACTCTGCCGATGCCGAAGAAAGCGTTCTTGGGGCACTTCTTTTGGACCGCGACGCAATCATTGCTGTTGCCGAGTTTTTGGACCCCACGGACTTTTACGACGAAAGGCACAGAGCCATTTATGAGTGCTGTCTTGAACTTTACGAGGACAGAACCCCGATTGATGTTTTAACCGTTGCCGAGAAGCTTAAAAAAAGAAAGGTACTAAAAAAAGTTGGGGGAGCGGGTTATCTGGCTGAACTGACCAACAAGGTTCCGACCGCCGCCCACGTTGAACACTACGGCCGAATCGTTAAGGATTCGGCAACCAAGCGCTCCCTAATGACCGCAGCCAGTCGTCTTTTGGATTTATCTCTAGATGAGGGTTTGGCGGCCAATGAGCTTCTGGATAAGGCAGAGTCGGAAGTATTTTCCCTAACCCAAAGGCATCTTAAACAAAGTTTCATGGCGGTTAAGGATGCCCTGGCGGAAAGCTTCGACAGGCTGGATGAGCTGCACAAACAGGCCGAAGGCTTAAGGGGAGTACCTACCGGTTTTAAGGATTTGGACGATACCCTGGCGGGGATGCAAAAAAGTAACCTTTTGATTTTGGCAGCAAGACCTGGAATAGGAAAAACCTCTTTGGCCCTAAACATTGCCCAAAACGTGGCCGTTAAATATAAAAGGCCGGTTGGGTTTTTCTCTTTGGAAATGAGCAAGGAGGAGTTGGTGGACAGACTTTTGGTGGCCCAAGCCGACATTGACGCCTGGAGACTCAAAACCGGAAAATTAACGGAGGATGATTTTACCAAGCTATCAAACGCAATGGGGGAGCTTGCCGAGGCCCCTCTTTACATCGACGACACTCCGGCCCTTTCGATTTTGGAGATGAGAACCAAGGCCAGAAGACTCCAGGTTGAAGCCGGAATAGACCTTTTGGTTGTTGACTATCTTCAGCTTGCAAGGAGTAGGCAGTTGGAAAACAGAGTTCAAGAGGTTTCGGAAATTTCCCAGGGACTAAAGAATTTAGCCCGCGAGTTAAAGATTCCTATTTTGACAATCTCGCAGCTATCTAGGGCCGTTGAGCAAAGAGGAGGACAGAAAAAACCCCAACTTGCGGATCTTAGAGAGTCAGGCTCTATCGAGCAGGATGCGGACGTGGTCATGTTTATCTGGAGGGAAGAGGAAGATAATATGGAAAATATTAACCTAGATATAGCCAAACACAGAAACGGTCCTCTAAAAAGCCTCAAGCTTTTCTTCAAGGGGGACAGAATCAAGTTCTACGGCAGAGAAACCAAAAGAGAAAAGTAGTGAGGTTGGTTCCCAAAACGAAAAAGCACCCACGCTATTCTCAACTTTGAGAAGCAATGGGTGCTTTCCGATTGCACGATCTGGTTTGCCTGCTGTCGGGCTGTTTAGGCTCGCTTGGTGAGCAGTCTCATCGTGAGACCCCCGGCGGCCATGGCGGCTGCCAATAGCAAGGCGGTCCACCACCATTCGATTCTGGTTGCGATCCCGCCCCCGGTCAGGATGTTGGCCATACCGAGGAAGGCTCCCGAGAAGCAAAGGAATGAACAGAGATTCCATCCCCATTGCTTTAGGATTGTCGCCCGGGACACAAAGTTCATGCCAAGCACGACCAGAATTAGTGTCCAGATGATCCTGTAGAACAACATCTTTCCTCCTTGGGCCTTAGCCCTGAGTTAGATCCGCGAATGGATGGCGATGATTGCTCTAGTTGATATAGAAACGTGCTACGGAACTGGCGAAGTATAGCATTGAGGAGACTGTTTTGTCAATACTATAGGTATTTATTGGAAGTGCCGAGGAAAGGAGTCGAACCTTCATGGGGTTTTACCCCCACAGGTTTTTGAGACCTGCGCGTCTGCCATTCCGCCACCTCGGCTTACAAGCTTCAATTTTAGCATAAAATCGGCTAAAATACGCACAGATGATTGCAGCAACCGATCTTAAAGCCGGAGCGACTTTTCTACACCAGTCAAAACCCTACCAGGTAGTCAAATACGAACACATCAAGGTAGGCAGGGGTGGGGCTACCGTTCGCGTGACTGTCCGTAACCTTGAATCCGGAGGTACGGAGGAAAAAACTTTCAGCTCGGACGTCAAGGTGGATGAGGTCAATACTTACAAGAAAAAACTGCAATTTCTTTACAGGACTGCCTCCTCCTGCGTTTTCGTTGACACCAAAACTTACGAGCAGACGGAAATTCCACTGTCAGTACTCGGGGATTCTATTAATTTTATTAAGGAGGGAGAATCCATAGATGTCTTTTTCTGGGACGAGCGCGCGTTAAGTTTCGAGCTTCCTCCGAAAATAACCCTGACCGTTTCCGAGTGCGACCCGGGGGTCAAGGGAAATTCGGCCACCAATATCTATAAACCCGCAACCCTGGAGAACGGGATGAAGATAAAAGTGCCGCTTTTTATTAATCTAGGGGACAAAATCAAAGTCGACACCAGAACGGGGGCTTACGTTGAGAGGGCTAAGGAATAACGCCTTCGGCTAAACTATCCACCAAATCGCGGCGGCAATGGTTATTGCCTGGGTCAAAAGCCCCGGAACCACCGAGGTATCCACCTGCAGGGACTTCTGAAAACGAATCCAACGTTTGATTGTTTCGTTTCTGGCCTTCAAGAAAAAGTAAGGACCTTCTATAAGGTCCGGAAGGACAGAGGCAAACGAGGCCGCAATTATAGTTGCAAAAAGACCCCAGTTGGGAAGGGCCCGGTAGGCGATATAGGTTCCGGAGAAGAGGGCCAATGAAGCATCGGCAATGACGATATAAGTGCTTTTCTTGGTAGGTTTTCCGAATTTTTCGGTTTCTGTATTGAGGTGGGGATTCCAGTGGGGAACCTTTTCCAAAATAAAGTGGCTAGCAAAGGCTAGTGGTATTGCCAGGGCAGGATTGACCACTTTGGTTGCAATCGCCGCCCCCACGATTACGTGAGGCGTTTCCAGCACGGTAAGAATAATCTTAACTTTAACAACAAACTATGTCAATTCTTTCAAAAGATTTTCACACTGGTATAATTGAATGGTCTTATGTTGGCGAATATTATAATTACTCTGGCAGGAATCTTGATTTTCCTGTTTCTTTTTTGGAGGCGGCTCAAAGAAGATTATCCTTCAGAGATAGTTTTTACGACTTCGGTTTTTATGCTTTTGGGAACTAGCCTGGGGCTTTTGCTTAGCAAAAAGTTTATTCCCGCTTTTTGGTTTTGGGGGGCATTTTCGGGCGCATCTTTGGGTCTTCTAATTGGAGTACTAAGGTACAAGCTGAGGATATTTGAGGTTATGGAAGCGGGAACCTTGGGGTTTCTGCCTTGGCTGGGAATATACTTCTTGGGGGATTCCATAATAAATTCTTCTTTGCCGTCCTTTTTGGCCTTTTTCGCCATAACCTGCCTGGTTACCTTATTTGCTTTTTTGGATAGCCATTACAAAAATTTTGCCTGGTATAGATCGGGTAGGGTAGGATTTTCGGGTCTAACCACCCTGGCCCTCTTTTTCCTACTAAGAGCAGGATTTGCCCCCTTTTTCCCCTTTGTGATATCCTTTACGGGTAGGCAAGATGCTATACTCTCGGCAGTTGTCGCATTTGCCTTTTTTCTTTTAACCTTTAATTTGGCCCGCCGAACAATATGACAAAAAAGACTAACAAAAAAGCTGATGTCCAGATCCGTTTCCCCGCAAGTGTTCTTGCACCCGTCGGGTTGTTTTTGCGCCAGAGGTTGGTAAATCTCAAAAAAAGAAAAAAGGTAATTGAAAAGGAGGACCCGTTTAAAGATACGGACAGAATTATCGATAATGCCTCTCCCGATACCGAGGCGGCCGAGCAATTCGGGCACGCCAGAGCCTCGGCCATAAGGCAGCAGCTTCAAAGAAATATAATTCAAACCAGAAAGGCAATTACCATGCTCAGGATAGGCAGATATGGAATTTGCGAGGATTGCGGCAAGATGATTGATACCGATAGGCTGATGGTCTATCCGGAAACCACTCTTTGTGCCCAGGATGCCCTCAAAAGAGAAGGAAAGTAGGTATGGAGCCTAAGGTAATCTTCGAAGATTCCCAGCTTCTTGTTTTGGACAAGCCCTCCGGCTGGATTGTTAATTCGGCCCAAACCACAAAGGGCCAAATGGTTATTCAAGAATGGCTTAAGGGTCTTGATTTTCCTTTGGCCAGAGATGACGAGAGAAGGTCGGGGATAGTTCATAGGCTGGATAAAGAGACAAGCGGAATTTTACTTATCGCCAAGACCAAAGAAGCCTTCGAAAAGCTCCAGGCCCAGTTTAAGGAAAGGCAAGTTGAGAAAACTTATACCACCCTGGTCCACGGAAGGGTTGAGCCCAAAGAAGGGGAGATAGAAGTCCCGGTGGGAAGACTTCCCTGGAGAAGAGACAGGTTTGGGGTTTTGCCGGGAGGAAGGCCCTCCGTAAGTTCATATCAGCTCGTGGGCTATTTCAAACGGGGAGGGGACGAATACTCGCTCCTTGAGGTGAAGCCGAAAACAGGCAGAACCCACCAGATAAGGATCCACTTAAAATACCTGGGGCATCCGGTTGTCGCGGATGAATTTTATGCAGGCAGGAAGACGGCAAGAAGCGATAGAGCCTGGTGCCCGAGACTTTTTTTGCACGCCGGGGCCATTAGATTCAAACACCCTGCCAAGGATGAAATAGTGAGTTTTGAATCGGATTTACCCCCTGATTTGGCGGGAGTTTTAAAGGCTCTTGCTCCGTTACCTTAAGAATTTCACAGCCTCTTTACACGCTTAACATTCTTCCCTAAACTTAATCTAATGGAACCTGCCTTTTTCCGAAATCTTTTTTTGGTTTTGGTGGCGGCTCTCTCGGGCGGGCTTGCCGTAAGGCTTCTTAAGTTCCAGCCCCTTTTGGGCTATATTGTCGCAGGAGTAGTTTTCGGAAGCATATTTCCGATTACGGGCTCGGGGATTGAAAAATTGGCCGAGATCGGGGCAATACTTCTTCTTTTTTCCATCGGCCTTGAAGTTTCCCTAAGCCGCTTGGGCAGGGTTCTGAGGGTGGCTTTACTGGGAGCCTCGGTCCAGATTGTTTTGGTGACCTTCTTAAGCTACGTCCTGCTCGGACTTTTTGGGGTTGCGCCTTTGCCGGCCCTGATTCTTTCTTTGGGTTTTTCTCTTTCCTCAACGGCCGTTGTGGTTAAGATTTTGGCGGATAAGGGAGAGACCGATACCGTCCACGGCGAGGTAATGATCGGCTGGCTTTTGGTTCAGGACCTGGCGGTAATTCCGATGATGGTCGTCCTTTCCGCCTTGGCCAAAAGCGGAGGAGGGGGGATTATACTTCCTGCGGGCAAAGCCCTTTTGGGGGCGGCAGCCGTTGTTGGGGTTTCGGTTGCGGCGGGAAGAATAGTTGCGCCCTTTTTGATTCATAAAATTGCCGCTGCCAATTCCCGGGAGCTCTTGGTTTTATCCGCAGTTGCCCTGGCTCTGGGAACCGCGGGTGTTACCTCTCTTTTTGGCATCTCGCCGGCTCTGGGGGCGTTTTTGGCAGGGGTGGTTATTTCGGAAAGCCAGGAAAAGCATGCCATATTTGCCGAAACAAGACCTTTAAGAGACCTTTTTGTGGCTTTGTTTTTCGTGACGATGGGATTTCTGGTCACCACCCAGGTTATCTTTTCCCATTTCTGGCTGATTCTGGCTCTGGCTGCCTTGGTTTTGGTGGTTAAATTCGTTGTGGTTTTTCTGGTGTCTTTAATTTTGGGCTATCACGGCAAGACCGCTGTTGCAGCCAGCTTTGGCCTGGCCCAAATTGGAGAATTCGCCTTCATAATTTTCTCCCAGGCTGCCATTCTGGGGGTTTTAAAACCCGAAACCACCTCAATTGGCATAGCCACGGCCCTTTTGACCCTCTTGGCAACGCCATTCTTGTTCAAAAGCATTTTGCCTTTTTGGAGGTGGATAAGGGATGCATCTTCCGGTTGGCCGTGGTTTAACAAGTTTCTTTTGGGCTGGGACAAAAAAAGCTTTGCCAAACCCGAAGGGCTTGAGAGCCATATCATTATCTGCGGCTTCGGAAGGGTGGGGGGCTGGGTGGGCAAAGCCCTGGACTCGGCCCAGATTCCTTTTGTGGTGATTGAGTATAATCAAAAAATTGTCAATGAACTTAAAGGCCAGGGTAGGGAAGTAATCTACGGCGACCCGACGGAGCCTGAGGTTTTGGAAGCCGCGGGTATTGCCCGGGCCAAAGCTATCGTTTTGGCAATTCCTGACTCAGTTGCCCAGGAGGAGCTTATTGCCCACGTTCAAACCATCTCTCCCGGGGTAAAGATAATCTCCCGGGCCCATCTGGATGAAGATTTTGACAAGTTGAGGCTTTTGCGGGTGGATAAAGTCATCCAGCCCGAGTTCGAAGCGGCCGTGGCCATAACCCGCGGCATATTTTCCTCGATGGGCAGATCCAAGGAAGAGATTAATGAGCGAATCAAGAATTTAAGACTATCCCGTTCCAAGACATAAAAATAAATGAGTCCTGCCCAAAGAAAAAACAGGTCGCATCGACGGGGTGACCGCTTGCGGGGAAAAAGACCCGGCGGAAATCCGTTTATCAGAATTATTCTTGCCGTTGTCTTGATTGCTGGAGCTTTCTTTTTTCTTTCATTTCAAACACGCTTTTGGGACGCCAAATCAAAACTAACTCTGGCTACAAACACCAAGGAAGGGGATATAATCGTTTCTTCTTTTGACCCCCAAACCGCCTCCGTCACCAACATCTTTATTCCGGCCTCAACCCAGCTCAACGTCTCCAGACAATTAGGAAGCTGGAGGGCCAAGAGTATTTGGCAGTTAGGATTAAACGAGAAGCTCTCGGGGGCCCTCTTAAGGGAAACGGTTGTTAAAAATTTCTATCTTCCAATCGTTGCCTGGGGGGATGCGCCTGCCCTGGCTTTTTCCCAGGGAGATTTTTTGGGGATTGTCAGGGCAATGGTTTTGCCCTTCAAGACAAATCTTAAAGTTGGGGACAAGATAAAACTCGGGATATTTGCTCTGTCGGTCAAAAATCCAAAAAGAACGGATTTGGATTTAAGACAAGGAAATTATCTTAAAAAGGCCAGACTCACCGACGGAGAAGAAGGCTACATTCCGACAGGGGCAGGCCTGGAAAAGCTGATTATTTATTTTGCCGACAGCGGTGTTTCCCAGAAAAACTTAAGGGTTGAGATTAAAGACGCGAGCGGAGGTTCTAGGGTTGCCCAAGAGGTAGGCAAGACCATAGAGATGATCGGTGCCAAGGTTTCATCGCTGTCCAAGGTAGAGCAGGAAGATACAGACTGCCAGGTCGCTGGCAAGGACAAAAGACTGGTCGAGCTTATTTCAGCGGTCTTTTCCTGCCAAAAGGTAAAAGGAGAACCTTCGGGAAATTTTGATGCCCAGGTAAAGCTGGGGAAGGGCTTTATTGGCAGGTATTAGATTTCTTCTTCCTCCTGGGTTTCCATGACTAGGTCTTCTTTTTTACTGACCAGCTCCGGCGGGGTAAAAGACACATATTCAACTTTTTCGGGCGAGAACGAAGGCACGTCGGTTAGTTTTTCCACCCTTTTGACCTCCCGGATAAAGACGCTGACATCCTCAGGCTCAAGGGACTTTAAAAGAACCCGATAGACGTTCCCTTCTTTCATCAGCCTTCTTAAGCGGGCGGAAAGATCATCCGTGAGCCTGCCGATGTATTTTCCGTCGAGGGTGATAACCGAAATCCTGTGGCTGCCGATTGCGAATTTGACCTCGTCTCCGCAGTTAAGTTTGGAAATAAGTCCGGCGTCTCCCAGGTAAAGAAGGGTAGCAATTTTGGTTTTACCCGGCTCTTCCAGGAATGCCTCGGCGGCCGGGGCCAAGGGAGCCGGGGATCTGCCGGAGTTTCCACCCTTGTATTTTTTCAAAGCCCTCTGGGCAATTGAATTGAAAGAGTCGAGCCTAAGAACTTTTTCGCTTAAAGACTTGGCTTTTTTGGAGTTACCAAGTTCCGCGTGTGCACGCGCCAGCCGATTCAAAGCATCGACTTCCTTGGGGTTTTCTTTGAGGATTTCGCGGTTTAACTTGACTGCTTGTTTCCAGTTTCCGCTTAAGGCTGCGGCAACCGCTTTTTGGGCAAGATCGATATCCATGGCAGATACTTTTTAAGAGTATAGAGAGGTAAAAACGGGTGTCAAGGGGTAGTGGAATTAACTACCCCATAGTTTGACTTTTGGTGGATTTTTGCTATAATTTTCAGGTTAGGCTTGCACCTTACATATAAAGGAGAAGAAGATCATGAAGCTCTCATATTGGCTTAATCTGACCAAGCCGCCGCTCGTTTTCTTCCTAGCAACCTTTGTGGCCATAGCACTTGCTTGGTTGACCTTCAAGGTTGTTGGGGGAAAGGGGAGAGATCTGATTGCTGGGTTCTTTCTGGTTACGGCGGGGATCTCGTTTATCATATTCGTTTACGATTTCGCGCTGATGGCGACCCACTAACCGGAGGGAGAGAAATGTTCAAAAGTCTACTCGTAGGGCTGGTTGTCGGTTTCGTCGTCTGGTCCCTGTTCGGGCTGGCTGACGAATACGCACGGCACTTCGTGCAGCAGGGGACGCTCTACCTTGTGGTCAAGGGAGCCGTCTCCGTCGCGTCCGGTCTGGTCATGTTTTTGTACATGTTCTTTATGACCTCCCCGACGCCGCGCAAGAGTGCGCCCAGAAGAAGGAGATGAAGAACATGAGAACGAAGTACGGAGTGGAAGAGAGATTCGTCTGGCCGGCCTTGTTTGTTGCGGCTTGCCTGGTGGGCATTGCTATTTTCCTTGCCCCGACGCTTATCGATCTTCTGTTCTAACTCGCAGGACCCGTCAAGGGTGCAAGCACAAACGCTCAGGCGTTGGCTGTGGTTTATCCACATCCAAGTAAGCCCTGAGCGTTTTTTTGTAGTATAATTAGCTTCGTATGAGCGGACATTCGCACTACGCCACAATTCACAGACAAAAAGAGCTGAAAGACGCCAAAAGGGGGCAGATTTTTTCCAAGTTGGCTAAAGAGATTGCCATTGCCGTCAAAGGAGGGGGACCGGACCCCAGCAGCAATTTCAAGCTCAGGGTTGTAATGGACAAAGCCAAGGCCGCCAATATGCCCAAGGAAAACATCGAACGGGCAATCACGAGCGGTTCTTCATCGGCCGAAAATCTTGAAGAGGCAACTTATGAGGGCTTTGGCCCGTCCGGAATTGCCGTGATTGTCGTGGCCACAACCGATAACCGAAATCGAACCGGACAGGAAATCAAAAATCTTTTCGAAAGAGCAGGGGGGAACCTTGCCGGACCCGGGTCCGTTTCTTTTAATTTCGAAAACAAGGGCTTTATGCTTGTCGAGAAAACAGCCGACCCCGAAAGCCAAATTCTTAACCTTATCGACTTGGGGGTAGAGGATGTTGAGGAGACGGATGACGGGATTGAGGTCTATGTGGCTCCGGAGAAGCTCTCCGAAATGAGGAAAAAGCTCGAGGAGGCCGGATTCAATATCACCTCAACCGAGCTTTTTATGAAGCCCAAAGTCTTACAAACAATCCCAAATCCCGCTGATGCCAAAAAAGCCCTTTCGTTTTTGGAGACTTTAGACGACCAGGAGGATACCCAGAAAGTATATGCCAACTTAGACATTCCCCAAGAGGTAGTCGACCAAATATCCTCATGAGCAAACGCAAAAGATTTATCATCACCTCAGCCCTTCTTTCTTTGGGTTTTATAGGTATTCAACTTCTGGAAAATCAATTCAGGTTTTACGCAATCGGAGGATTAACCCTGTTAACTATCGCGCTTTTCTTCTGGTCCCTAAAAGAGGGTTTGGGCAAAGATGCGACCCTTCTAACTTTGGTTCTACCGGCTCTTTTTACGGCGGGTGTAGGTATCTTTTGGTTTCTGCTTCCCTCAAGCATCTTTACTAGGTTGCCGATAATAATCTTTTACGCCATTGGGATATATGTTCTTTGCCTGACCAGTAACATCTATAGCGTTGCCGCAATCCGGACCATTGCACTTCTGCGGGCGGCGCACGGCGTGGGCTTTGTACTCACTTTAGTCACTTCTTTCCTTATTTACGATGCAATTCTTTCACTTAGAACCTCTTTTCCGGTCACCTCCCTTTCGGTTGCGGCTTTTTCCTTTCCTCTTTATCTGCAGGGGCTCTGGAGCGCCTCTTTGGAAAAAGAATTTTCCAAGGATTTACTGATATATTCCGGGGCTTCTGCCCTTTTGATGGGGGAGATTGCGATGGGGCTTTATTTCTGGCCGGTGACTGTGGTTGTGGGTTCGCTTTTCTTGACCGTTTCCGTCTATATGTTTTTGGGATTGGGACAGGCCAAGATTGAGGGTAGGCTATTTTCTCAAACCGTTAGGGAATACCTGGTGGTGGGTATACTGGTCTTTATCGGTATGTTTTTCGCCACCCGCTGGGGCGGATAAGCCTATTTATTTAAAAAAACTTCAGTAAAAAAATAATAGACACCCCAGGTCGGGGAGAGAGGGGAGTCAAATACCCCATAATTTAAAATAGCACTGCATCACCCCGGGTGCTACTTTTCACAAATATTATAGGTAGTTTTCACGAATTGCGACGCAGACCCTCGCCGAAGATAAACCGAAGGCTCGTGGCTGGGGAAATGATGCTGATTGATATATTTATTGGGCACGAATGTTCTACTCTTCGAGACTAAGACCCCTTGGTTGTGGATAACTAATTTAAAGATTGAGGCTGGGAGGCTACCACCCGTTGGGAGAGAGGCTGCCTAAAAAGCCGGGAAGGATAAGTCTGTATGTTTCTATTAAGATAGGGACCTTACAATGAATTAGGGAGGCCTAGAGACGAATACCTTAAAATGTATCACTCCCCGCAGATCCTTAAGAGGGTGACATAAGAGCTGGGGAAGCAAGATTGTATAATGTCGCACAATAATACTTTTACGACTAAGCCCCAGAGTGAGGGTGGAGAGCCCTTCTCTTATCCTTACTTGCGGTTCGTAGCTTATCATATGTTTTGCAGTAACTTTTTTTATTTAATATCCTCCGTTTTTATTTGTCTGTCTATTATCCTTTCCGAAGATTACCCGAACGAAATTTTGACCCCCTTGGGCCCCTCCCCCGCCCCCACCGTTTTTATGACAAATTTCTTATTTTTTCAGAAAATTGTTTTTCCCAATCTTTCGGGACGATTAGATAGTCGTCTTGATAAAAACAGGGGCCTTAAAATCGATTTGGTGAGGCCAAATTTTAATGTATAATAGCCTCCATGGCGAATCCGGAATTTCAGCCGAGCGAAGAATACCTATCATGGCTAATAGAAAAAGTCAGCGTCGATCACGACAATACCACCAGCAATACTAAAGGAATTGTGACCGTAAAGTTTAATGCAGAATTCGAGACCAAACACAAACCAATTGAAATTTCGCGCTGGCATTCGGTTGCGGACTGGGCAATGGAATTGGGTTTTACCTGGAACGAGGCTTTGGCAATCAATAATCGCATCTGGTATGACCCGGAACTTATTAATCAAGCGGAGCCGAATCCCGGCGCAATCAAGTTCTTGCGAAGGGCGAATAAAAAAGGCGGTTTAATTATCAATTCATCGCGCTCATATGACCAGTTGGATGGGACGGTTAGCTGGTACCAACGGCATGCGCCTTTTATTAGGCCGGAGCAAGTTATTGTGGGTCTTCCGGATATTGTTGTTCCCGGCGATATCGTTGCCCAGGCAGCCTCTAAGGCCTGGATAGTCAAACTTTTTGGCAGCCGCTCGCATGTTGAGGATGTTCCTTTCCACGCCAAGTTTATTCTCGACAACACCGACGCTTTTCTCTTTTTGCTATCTGATGATGCCTCACTTGATGAAGCCTACAGGGGAAGGTTAATGCGTTTTGGCGGGATAAACAGGCAATCTCCAGACCTAACGCTTCTGGCAAAGTTAATATCCTCTTAGTCGCACAATCCATTGACAAGTCTAGCCCTCCCATGCTACTCTGAATTAGTCTAATGGCTGTTGCTGCCTCAAGCCAGTCCGAGATTGCAAGAAAATCGGAAGAATTTTTCGAATATCTTCAGGTCGAAAAAGGCGCCTCTCCCCTAACGATTAGAAACTACAAACATTATTTGAACCGCTTCAATAATTGGCTGGCAAAGGAAGGAATCAGGCAAAACCTAAAAGATATCAATCAGGATATTATCAGGGGTTACCGGGTTTATCTTTCCAACCTTCCGGACAGAAAAGGCGGCACCCTTTCCCGAAGAACCCAGGGCTACCACGTCATCGCCCTGCGCTCTTTTCTTAAATGGCTGATCAAAAATGATTATGCAGTTATGGCTCCCGATAAGATAGAACTACCCAAAACGCAGGAGCGGCAAGTCAAGTTTTTGAGCGGAGATATGGTAGATAGGCTTCTTAACGCTCCTTCCCTATCGACTATTCAGGGGAAAAGGGATAAGGCAATCCTGGAAGTTTTCTTTTCGACCGGCCTTCGTGTTTCGGAGTTGGTAAAACTTGATAAAGACAAAATAGATTTGGAAAGACGCGAGTTCGGAATTATCGGAAAAGGCGGAAGAGCCAGGGTGGTTTTCCTCTCAACCCGTGCCGCCGAATGGCTGAAAAAATATCTTGACAGTCGGGAAGATAATTACAAACCCGTCTTTATAAGACACAAAGGCAAAATGGATCCTTCTACCCCCGATGAAAAAATGCGCATTAGTCCCCGCTCGGTGCAAAGGATGATTAAAAAATATGTCAGGAAAATTAAATTACCGGTTGATGCAACCCCCCACGTTTTGAGGCATTCTTTCGCAACCGACCTTCTGATGGCCGGGGCTGACATTAGAAGTGTGCAGGAAATGCTTGGACACAAAAATATCTCAACAACTCAAATTTATACCCATGTTACCAACAAACAACTACGAGATATTCATAGCGCGTTTCATGGCAAAGGCGGCAGTTAGCGGATTTCGAAGGAGATACTAACAACAACCGAAATTTCGGTTTCTCCTGGGGTTATCTCGGGTCGAGGTTCTGCCCCGCCGATACCCGCCTCTCTTAAGGCAATTGGTACGGGCCCCGGGGTATTTAAGGATTCAGAGATATTTAATATTTTTCCCAAGGATACGCCCGCAGCTTTGGCCAGACTTTGAGCTTTTTCTTTGGCTTCCTTTACCGCTTTTTGCCTTGCCTCATCCAGTAGTTTACCTTTGGTTTCCTCGTTGACTTCAAAAGAGATGTTTCCGACGACTCTTGCCCCCGCGTTAACCGCTTCCACCAAAACGTCATTTACTTTATCGAAATCTTTTACGGTAACTTCATAGGAAGAGCTAACTTTGTATCCTGTAATTCTGGGTGTCCCCGACTCATAGTTATATTCCGGATAGACATTGTAGGAAGTTGTTTTTATTTGTTTGTCATCGATGCCCAATTTCTTCAAGGTATCGACCAATGTTTTTGATTTGGTACTCGCCCTTTTTTGAACATCTTTTAGAGATGTACCCGATTCTTCTATTCCAACAGTCACTTTGGCGGTATCCGGGACGGCAGTGACTTTGCCTTCACCATCAACTACCAGAGGCTGGCCTTTTTCCTGGGAGATGACAGAGATTGGAAGCTTTACACCGAAGCGGGAAAAAATTGCGAGAAGAAGAAAAAACGAAGCAATTAAAATTAAGGGGTGTTTTAGTATTCCTTTATCCATTATGCATAATACAAATTATACCACAGCCGGAATTTCTTCTTCTGGCTGGGAGTCTTTTTCTAAAACTGCAGTTGCCGCAACCGAGTCGCTCTTTGCCGCAAACCTCATCAAGATGACCCCCTGGGTGGCCCTTCCCAACTGCGGAATGTTTTTAACGGGAAGTTTTATTACCTGGCCGCTCTTTGAAGTAATTACTACCTGCTCCATTTTTTCGTTAACCATAATGGCGGCGGCCAAATTCCCTGTCCGCTCGTTAACCACTGCCGCCTTGACTCCTTTTCCAGACCGCCTTTGTATCGGGAAAAGGTGAGCCGGCGTTCTTTTACCCAAGCCCCTTTGGGAAATGGTCAAGATATCCCTAAACACTTTTCTTCTTTTGTCGGAAATCTTGGGAGGCTTTCCGGCAAAAACTTCCATTGAGATAATCACATCACCCGTTTCCATTCTCATTCCGGCAACCCCGGAGGTTGCCCTACCCATCGGTCTGACATTTACCTCGGGGAAGCGGATGGCTTTGCCTCTTTTACTAAGAAGAATGATGTGGTCGTCCCCTTTGGTAACCAGGGCCTTAACCAGCTCATCTTCCTTTCGCAGTCTGATGGCGATGAGTCCGGAGGCCCTTAAGTTTTCGTACTCGGTTAAGGGCGTCTTTTTGACAACTCCCATGGCCGTTGCCAAAATTAGGTGTTTGCCCTCCCCGTTTTTGGCCAAAGGCAAAATCGAGCGGATTTCCTCCCCCTGTTCCAAATTAAGAAAGTTTACCAGGGCTTGGCCTTTTGCCTGTCGGGAGGATTCGGGAATCTCCCAGGCCTTTGTTCCAAAGACCCTCCCCTTGTCCGTAAAGAAAAGGACCAAATCGTGGGTTGTTGCCGATATCAGATGCGAGATTTCATCCTCTTCCTTTGTAGACATTCCGATTACACCTTTGCCGCCACGCCTCTGGGCTTTATAGGTTCCCCTGGAAACTCTTTTGATATAGCCAGTTCTGGTAACTGTGATTAGGGTTTCTTCTTTGGGGACCAAATCTTCCTCGGAAAACTCCCCGATCGCCGCTTTATAGATTTTCGTTTTTCGCTCGTCTCCGAATTTTTCCTTAAGTTCCGAGATTTCCCTGACGATAATGTCGAGGACTTTTTGGGGTGCCTTGAGGATTGCCGTTAGGCTATCGATAAGTTTTTTCATCTCCTGGTATTCCTTTTCGATTTTCTCCCGCTCAAGGGCCGCCAGGCGTCTTAGTTGCATGTCCAAAATGGCGGTTGCCTGAATTTCGGTCAGGCCGAATTTTTTAATCAAATTGCTCTTGGCGTCTTCCTGGGTTTTAGAGGAGCGGATTGTTTTTATGACCGCATCCAAATTATCAAGAGCAATCTTTAGCCCTTCGAGGATGTGGGCCCTTCGCTTGGCCTCGGTGAGCTCATAAATGGTTCTTCGGATGATTACCCTTTGCCTGTGTTTTATGTACTCGACCAGAATTTGTTTGAGGTTTAGGGTATGGGGGGTGCCGTCAACCAGGGCTACGAAATTTGCCGGGAAGGTGGTTTGGAGCTTGGTGTGCTTGTAGATATTATTAAGAACGCTTTTGGGTTTGGCATCCCTTTTAAGCTCAATTACAACAGTCATCCCGTCTTTGTCGGACTCATCCCGAAGATCCGCGATTCCGGCAATCTTCTTCTCCCTGACCAAATCCGCAACTTTCATCACCAGCTCAGCCTTATTGACCTGGTAAGGAATTTCAGTGATGACTATCTGTTGCCTGCCTTTTTTACCCTCTTTAATCTCCGCCACCCCCCTGACCGAGATCTTTCCCCTGCCGGTTGCATAGACTTCCCTGAGAGACTGGGCATCATAAATTGTTGCGGCCGTAGGAAAATCCGGACCGGGAACAATCTCTATGAGTTCATCGTTGGTGATTTCGCTTTCGAAAGATACGGCCGTAGGTTTTACTTCTGCTTCTGTTAGGCCCTTTTGTTCCCCGGATGCGACCAGATTTATTTTTTTGATGACGAACTCGGTTTGTTTTTCCTGCTGGCCTTCTTCGGATATAACCTTACCTTTTTTAATGGTTGCAATGACCGCATCGACAACTTCTTTTAAGTTGTGGGGAGGAATCTTGGTTGCCATCCCGACCGCGATTCCCTCCGAGCCCATCAGAAGTAGGTTGGGAAGAAGGGCCGGTAGATAGGTCGGCTCCTTAAGGGTTGCGTCAAAGTTGTCTGTAAAATCTGCGGTATCCTTTTCGATATCGGTCAGGACCGCCTCGGAAATGGCTGCCAGCTTAACCTCGGTATACCTCATTGCGGCCGGAGGATCCCCGTCAACCGAGCCAAAGTTGCCCTGGCCTTTTATTAAGGGGTAGCGCATGGAAAAATTCTGGGCCAGACGAACTAGGGCGTCATAAACCGGCATGTCCCCGTGGGGATGGTATTTTCCCAAAACCTCACCTACCACCTTGGCGCTTTTGGTAAAGGAGGATGAAGGGCCAAGCCCCATCAGGTGCATGGCATAAAGAATTCTTCTGTGGACCGGTTTTAGACCGTCCCGAACGTCAGGCAGGGCCCTGGCCACAATGACGCTCATGGCATAATCGAGGTAACTTCTGGATAGTTCCGAGGTTATTTCGGTAGGTAAAACTTTGCCGATATCCACGCTCATATTTTACCTTTTTTGAGGCTAAGCAACAAGGGGAAAAAGGCCAAAATTGAAGCTATTTTTTGGCAGGAGCCGTCTTTATTTTGGCATTCCAAACCACAGGCCTTAAAAGCATTACTCCCAAGGAACCCAGGTGCCAGCCTATCTTTGCCAGAAAGCCGAAAAGAAGAAGGTAGATGGAAAGATTAATAAAGTAATCGATGGAGGTAGGGTCTAGACCAAATGCCTCGGCAATGTTCGGCTCGCTTGATTTAACTTCCCCAGGCCCTACGATTTTCTGATAAGAGATAAAGTGTGTCGGGGCGGCTTTTTGGACCAAGACGTTGTAGATTTTAATTCCCGAGACAGCGATGATAATCACTCCTAAAGTAAGGAGTATGTATCCAATTATTTTTTCGCTCATATATTTATTATAATAGGCCATGTCAGGAAAGGAAACCCTCCGTCCCCTGCCCCGTTCGTATATTGAAAATTGGCAAGACAGAAAAGATCTGCAAATGACTTTTCTTCCCTATGTTTGGCAGGCGGTTAACGCCCTCCGGATTCAGTGGAGGGATTTCCCCAAAGATGTTTATGCCATTGGAGACAACTGGGCTTTTTTGGTCTGCGGTCGGGAAATCCCTGTCAGTAGGGGGGAAAGAAAATATGCCAGGGAAAATCCAAACTACCTGTTTGCGGATGCATACCCAATACAACCAAGAGCCGACGGAAATTCGCAAAAGGTATTCGAAATTGACGATTTCTTAAATCGGTTGATGGAAGATGTAGAGGAGGGAGAAGTTCCCGAGAGAATCTTGGAAAAAGTAGCGATTTTGGACAGAACCTCCCCCGGTGGTTTTTTCTCAATTTTTGACGAGTCGGATCTAGAACCGGTTAAGCGCTATGCTTGGGGAAGAGTAGTTAGGGTTATTGGATACGATACGCTTATTTATCATGTCCAAAACGAGGTACGGCCAGGAATTAGAATCCATATTTCTTCGCCGGACTCTTAAGGGGAAGAACCTGCTACAATTTATTTAATGCAACTTCCCCCCTTGCCCAAAAGAACCTTATTTTTAATCTTTGGATATTTGGCTGCCTTTATTATTGTTTCCCTTGGTTCTTATTTTTATTTCTCGGCCAAGAAAGTTTTTGTCAAGAATACTCCTCCCCCGGTCTCCTACGATTATTCCCCCGCAACCCCATCTGCCAAAACCGTCAATGTCCTTCTTTTGGGCCACGGAGGAGAGGGCCACTCCGGGGGAAGTTTGATGGACTCCATAATCTTGGTAAGTGTCAACACCGAGGAGAAAAAAGCGGCCTTAATTTCCATCCCCCGCGACCTTTATCTGTCCCTGCCGACGGATTTTGACAATACCACCAACCACAAAATCAATGAGGCTTATGCCATCGGGATAGACAAAATAATGTTTCCCAATAAAAGACCGGAGTTTAAAGGAAAGGACGGGGGTTGGTCTCTGATGAAATATGCGGCAGGAGTTGTAACCGGATTTTCTCCTGACTATTTTATCGCCGTTGATTTCGGGGGTTACCAAAAAGCCATAGATATTTTGGGAGGGGTCGAGGTTAATGTTCCCAAGACCTACGACGATTACTTCTACCCGGTAAAAGGCAAGGAAAACGAAACCTGTGGGATTTCTCCTGAAAAAATAACGGAGTTCCACCAGAAGTATTCGGGATTTGAATTAGAAAAACAGTTTGCCTGCCGCTACGAACACATCCATTTTGATAAAGGTAAAGTCGAAATGGATGGAGAGACGGCCCTTAAATATACCCGCTCCCGGCATGGAGACGGAGACTTCGGCAGAAGCGAGCGCCAGTTTGCGGTTTTGCAAGCCATCGAGGGAAAAGTGGCCTCCCAAAAAATAATTGAAACGGGCGGTGCTCTTTTTGACCAATTAACCGATACCATAAGGACCGATATAGGAGTCTCCCAGACAAAAACTCTCTTGGACTTATTGGGAAATCCCGAGGACTATAAAATTGTTTCGATTCATTTAAGTGAAGAAAATGTTCTTCGTTCCTCAAAAGGCGCGGGGGGCGCCTATATTTTGGTTCCTTTGGCAGGGCTTAACGATTTTTCCCAGGTTAAAGGCTTTATCGGGCAAAGCCTCTCGGATTAGTCTTCCAATCCAAGCTGGAAAGTGCTATAATTGTCCGTGTCAAACCCAAATATTAACCTTTGCACCAGCTGCGGGAAGCAAAGAATCGTTGTTAAAACCATCAAAGAGTACGTCGGCAATTCCCTGGTCATAACCACCATCACGGCCTGTCCCGACCCCGAATGCCAATCAAGAATTGATGTCCAGTTGGCCAAAGAAAAAAAGTTCAGAGACGGAATGAAACTTGCCGCAGAAAAAAGACTTCAAGAACAAAAGGAAAGACGGGCCGAAGGGCTCAAAAAAGCTTCCTGATTAAATTCCGACTTCATCTTGCCCCCAAATATCAAACGGCCTATGATTGGTTGGGAAAGGGGGTGAGAATATGACGGGATACAAAGGCGATATTGAGGAACTAACTCTTCAGAATTCCTATTTTCGACAAGTCCTTTTTACCGGACAACACGCGCAACTGGTTTTAATGAGCCTTAAGCCCGGTGAAGAAATTGGTTTGGAAACCCACCCCAATGTTGACCAGTTTTTCAGGTTTGAGTCAGGCCAGGGAAAGGTTGTCATAAACGGGGAAGAAAATCCGGTTGAGGATGGAGACGCGGTAATAGTTCCGGTAGGTGCGGAGCACAACGTAATCAATACCTCGGCGGAAAAAGAACTCAAGCTTTATACCATTTACTCCCCTGCCAACCATCCGGACGGAACCGTCCACAAAACCAAAGAGGAGGCGATGGCAGCCGAGAAAGAAGGGCACTAAAGTTTTTTTATCTTTTGGTGAAGGATGCCAAAATGGCGTCCATTTCGGCAATCATCTCAGTCGTATATGAGGTTGGAACCTTAAAGCTGATGTGTCCGTATAGCGTGGGTGCATTCCAGCCGTATTGGGTTTTATGACAAATCGCAAAGCCAGTCCCCGACCCGCTCCAGCTTCTCCTGAATAAATCCGCCGCCTTGGTTGTTATTTCAATGAATGATGTATACCGGGCGCTGGGCCCTTCCGAATCCGGGTCTCCCGGATAAAGGCAGATGGAACCCCCGAATCCTCCTTCCAAGATTGAAATTTCGTATTGTCCTTTTTTGACTATTATCTTTTCAGAATCGGGTCCGGGAACTTCCCTTGAATCTTCCCAATCAGCAGGAACGGTTATCGAATATTTGGGAAAAGAAAGAATTCCGCCCCCATTTATGGTTTTTGTGGGTTTTTCGGTTGGAGCCGCGGATGCCTCAGGTGTAGATGTAGATTGGCTCCCCGGCTGGTTTATCGAAATTGTAGGAAGCTTCACAAGTCCCGACCTTCCGGCGATATAGGCAACGCCCCCGACAAGAAGAATAATAATAAGAAGAAGGAAAACAACAACTTTATTCACAACTTTAGTATTACCAAAAAAATTCAAAAGGTCAACGGGGATATATGACCTGATATAATGGTTGACCTATGAAGAAAGGCGCTTTGGTTTTTATCGCCGCTTTGGTAGCGGTAGGTCTTTATATCGGATTATCGGGGAGTTCTTCAAAATCCAAAGTCTCCAAGTCGCCCGAACCGGAGGTATTGGGAGTCCCCGCCGAGGATAAAGGGGTGGAAATTAAAGTCGGAGAGAATGCTTTTAAGGCCTTTTATCTTGGAGTTCCCAATACCCAGGACATAACTCTTATTCCCAACTTTGACGAGAAAGAAACTGCCAGGAATATTTTCGAAAAAGGAAGTTGCAAAGCCTTAATAAGCGGGGGGTTTTATACTCCCGAAGGTTCCCCCACCGGCCTTTTTGTTTCCGAGGGAAGCCAAATCAAGAAATACGTAAGTTCTTCTTTGGCCAACGGAGTGTATTCGATTAACGATTTTGAGACCCCAAGAATTACCCGGGAGGTCCCCCGGGACCACTTAAGGGTAGCACTTCAAGCGGGTCCCCTTTTGATAGAAAACTCATTTACCCAAAACTTAAGACTCATAAGGGACGAGGAGGCAAGAAGAATAGTAATTGGGGTCACCGGGGAAAACCAGACCGTGTTTATGGTTTTTTACAATCCAAACTCTGTCTTTATCGGCCCCACGCTTGATTCCCTACCCGAGGTACTTGAGTCTTTTCAGGAAAAAACCGGAGTTGAGCTAGCAGATGCCATGAATTTGGACGGAGGGACGGCCTCTACCTTTTTCTCTTCCGAAGTTCGACTTCCCGAAGCGACTCCTGTGGGAAGTTTTTTCTGTATCCGCTAATCTGTTGCCAGAGTGGCCTTCTTGCTTTGGGCAATGGCCCAGAGAAAAATGGCGACAAGGACAACCACAGCTATTTTTGCCCCCAGCGAATTTTGGTACTGAACGATAACCGGAGCAGCGATGAGGCTTACCAAGTTAACGACCTTAATCATCGGGTTAAGGGCCGGACCGGCCGTATCCTTTAGGGGGTCTCCGACAGTATCTCCTTCAACCGATGCTTTGTGGGGGGCAGAGCCCTTTCCTCCCAGGTGCCCGTCCTCGATATATTTCTTGGCATTATCC
>Ga0209619_10000036_pt1 | contig 67246 bp, 72 predicted proteins | sample Rifsed16ft3_FD_184011 | JGI IMG/M metagenome (GOLD analysis project Ga0209619, IMG submission 184011) | Soil microbial communities from Rifle, Colorado, USA - sediment 16ft 3 (version 2) | ecosystem: Environmental > Terrestrial > Deep subsurface > Rock core/Sediment | place: Rifle, Colorado... | reverse complement strand
AGGTGTACATCCAAGAACCAAATCCTGTTCGCCGAGCGCGGTCAACAGTGTCCTGGTAATACTTGTTCCCGCACACTTTGGTACATGTATAAAAATAAATTTATGTTTGTGAGAAATGATCATATTTCAATACTGAATGATGGGAACGGACTCTTTTTATCAATTCGGATTCATACTGTGTGAGGATCTTGTGCATGTTATATTCATGTTTGACGAGTCTCCGTCCATTTATCCGGAGCCTGTTCCTCAACTCCCTGTCTGATCGTAATTTTAAAATACCCTCTGAAAAATATTCCGGATCATCACGGACAAGCAAATGCACTCCATCTGTAACAAACAATCCTTCACAACCCAATGTTGTGGATACAACGGGTATGCCCATTGCCATTGAATGCAGAATTTTTATCCTGGTACCACTGCCCATTAGTAGCGGGACAATCGAGACGGAACATTTTGACGCCACTTCACTCATGTCCGGCGGGTTTTCTATACATTCAATATTAAGGGATTCTGACAACTCCAGTATTTGTGATGGAATTTTGGCGCCAGCTATACAAAGAGTCAATCCCGGTTCTTTCCTGTTTAATACCGGAAATATTACATCTATAAAATAAATGATTCCCTCAATATTTGGACGGTACGACATGTTACCCATGTAGAGTATTTTCCCGTCTTCCTGATATTCAACCGGTTGAATATTATTTGTATCAATTCCGTTTTTAACTACCAGTATTTCAGCCTTACAACATGATTGCATCAAATTACGATCAATTTCACTAACGGTTGTACGTAAATTAAATAATGGCCAATGTTGTGTTTCAAAAACCTTTAACATATCGGCCTGTTTTGAATCAAGTTCGTTTCCAGTGACATGCCCACTGGCTTCATTAATCTTGTTATAACCATACTGTTGCAGAATTCTGGACTCGATATTATGTTCTTCCAATACTGTATAACATGAATTGAACAACTCCCTGTACATGGCAGTGTGTATATGTTCAAACATGGCAATATCGAAATTATTATCCAGTTTTTTCAATGCTTTCCACATTTTTACTGTAGTCACGCGTTCTACCTTGTATGGCAACCTGGTGTGGAAATCCATAAGTGGCTTCTCGCGTTTAATCAGAATGAGCTTTTTACAATAAGGTTTGATTATTTTACTCAGTTCCCTTCTGATCCGTTTTGATGTATAGAAGGAGGCTACCATGAGATCATGTCTGGATCCGAAATACTTTATTTTTTCGAAAATCCGGGATGCTCCACCGGTATAAACCGGATATGGAGCATAAGGTAAAATAATAAGGATTTTAAGTTTACGATGACTGCTGTTCGTATTTAAAAAGAATAATTTGCCGACCAGAGTATTAATAATTGATTTAAAATAATTCAATGGTTTTTTCACAGTTTTTTACCTGTATTTTCCCTGAAAATGAGATGTTTTGATAACAACCGGTATGCTCCCGGTGAATGATTAATATTAAACTATATTCTGCTTAAATCCGGTATAGCGGAAAATTCAATATCCGGAATGCATTAATTATGTATATTAGATGTATCCAGTCATTGGATATGATATTACATAATTCGGAATATAAAGGATAAATTTTTATTGTTATAGTATTTACAGTGGGTATATTCTGTAAAATACAGGCAATGCAGAAAAAAATGGACAGAAATAATTTCATGAAGGTGATATTTATACCTTTTTCCAAGGACAACCCTTATCAAAAGGAACTCGCTGCTTCATTGCTGAAACACGGAGTGTATGTTATTGATGAAATTGGTTTTTCCAATTTTTCTTTTACACTCTCCCTGCTAAAAGCAATTTACAGAAACTGGAAGCCTGCCATTCTGCATTTTCACTGGCTGGAACCCTTTATGTATGACTGTTCCAGACTTACCAGCATATCAAAGTCAATTATATTTATAACAGACATACTCATTATTAAACTGCTGGGCATCAGGGTTATCTGGACTGTACATAATCTCGTAATCCATGACAGCAAATTCGTCAAATTTGAATTTGTCATTATTTCGTTTTTTGCGCGTCTGTGTAACGGAATTATTGTGCATACTTCTTCTGCTTTGAATGAAGTAGTAAAGCATTATGGCGTTTCCCCTGACCTGGTAACTATAATTCCTCACGGCAATTATATTAAGAGCTACAAAAATAATATCAGCCGTATGGATGCAAGAATAAAACTAGATATCCCGGAGAATGAACATGTACTGCTCTATTTTGGAAGGATCAGACCCTACAAGGGCGTAGATAATCTGATTGAAACCTTTAACAGGATAGATCAAAAACATCTGAAATTAATCATTGCCGGAAAAGCATTAAACCAGGATATGGCAAATGGCATAAAAAAGAAGTGCCAGGGCAATCAAAATATTTTTCCTGTCATTACATATATACCTGATGATGAAGTGCAGGTATATATGAACGCGGCGGATGTTGTCGTTTTGCCCTACAAGAATATATTTACATCAGGCGCCTTGTTACTGGCGATGTCCTTTGGCAAGGCGATTATTGCGCCATCGACAGGTTCTATACCGGATATTCTGGGTGACAATGGCGGTTTTTTGTTTGATCCTCTGCATCCTGCCGGATTAAAAACGGCAATTGAAAATTCTCGTGATAGCGATTTGGCGTCGATGGGCAGATATAATTTTGAACAGGCAAAAAAATATGACTGGGATACTATCGCTGGAATGACATACTCTTTTTACAGGAAACATACCGGGCAGATTTCCGGACTGGCAGATATCAATTCCCCCGACAGATAAAATTATGGTTACGTCCTGCACGGCGCCATGTTAAGCTTTAAAAAATATAACCACCTGATATCATTCATTAATTTACTGTTAACATCTGCTGAAAACTCCCGCGTCAAAGTCACCATGAAACATCTTTCTGTTGCCGGAATGATTACCGGATTGTTTGTACTCACGCTGTTGGTGGTCCTGCAGGGTGCCGGGGATATTTTCACCATGCTGGCAAAAACCGGCTGGACACTGTTATTTCTCACCCTCATCTGGTTGCCCAGCCTTATTTTTACAACTGAATCGTGGCGTTTATTGTTCCGGAAAGAAGCAAAGCCTGCTTTTTCATATTCACTAGCCGCAACGTGGATGGGGCGTTCCGTCAACAGTCTGCTCCCGGTTGCTGCCATTGGTGGTGAAATCGTCAAGGCCAGACTAATGACGCTCTGGGGCAGCAGCGGTATTGATGCCACAGCATCCATGCTGGTTGATAAAACAGTGCAGGTCCTTGCCGTGATTGTGTGGGGACTCATCGGCATAAGTTTACTGATTTATCTCAAGGATGATGACACATTTGCCATGACAGCGCTGGCCGGGTTTGGTCTGCTGACGCTGGGTGTGTTTGGATTTTTTCTGGTGCAACGTGCGGGTATGTTCAATCTGCTGGCAAAAATCGGGGCCAGCCTTGTTAAGTCAGACAAATGGGATGGCATCAGTTTCAATGCGAAGGCAGTTGATGAAACTGTTCTGGTGATTTACCGCCATCAGTCCCGGTTCTGGTGGTCAGTCATAATAAAATCACTGGGCCTTATGGTACAGACCGGTGAGGTGTGGCTGGCCTGTTATCTGCTCGGCATTCCCATCGGTACCATTGAGGCCATGATATTGAAGAGCCTTACCTCCACGCTCGGCGATATTGCTTTCATCATCCCTAATGCCTATGGCATACAGGAAGGCGCGTACATTGTGATAGGCGCCATGTTCGGTCTCACTCCTGATTTGGCCCTGGCTGTATCGCTGGCTACGAGGATACGGGAATTGATAGTTGATGTTCCCGGCCTGCTTTACTGGCAATTTCATGAAAGCAAGTTGCTGCTGAAAAAACAGACTGCGGAATAAAATGCCGTTATCTGCATTTCATGTTGTGACATGCAAATTCCGATTTGCGATAATGCCGGTCATGACAACTCCGGCCAGTAACCAGGACGAACAATACCAGGAACACATCCTGCAAGGTGTCTCACGTACCTTCGCCCTGACTATCCCGCAATTGCCGCCTGCCCTGCGCCGGGTGATCAGTAACGCCTACCTGTTGTGCCGGATTGCAGATACGATTGAAGATGACAATGCGCTGTCGTCTGAACAGACCCGTCAATTTTCCGATATGTTTATTGAGGTTGTGGCCGGAAATATTGCTGCGGAAAAATTTGCCGAGGAATTATTTATTTTGCTGTCTGAACACACCATTCCTGCCGAACATGACCTTATTAATAATACGCCGGCCGTCATTCGTATTACACACAGTTTTAATTCCAACCAGCGCAAAGCACTGGAGCGTTGTGTTCACATCATGGCTAAAGGCATGGCAGATTATCAGGATGCCGAATCTCTGGAAGGACTGAAAGACCTCCCGGCCATGGATGAATATTGTTATTATGTTGCCGGTGTGGTCGGTGAAATGCTGACGGAATTATTCTGTGATTATTCAGGAGAGATTAATCGCAACAAGGCGACCCTGATGAAACTTGCTGTCTCATTTGGTCAGGGTCTGCAGATGACCAATATTTTGAAAGACATCTGGGAAGACAGAAAACGCGGCGCTTGCTGGTTGCCACAGGATATTTTCCTGAAAGATGGATTCAATCTTAAAGATCTGCAGCCAGGACAGGCTGATGAACGGTTTCAGAATGGATTGGGTGTTTTGATAGGGGTAGCCAAGGGGCATCTGCGTAATGCCCTGGCTTATACCTGCATGATCCCTCCGCATGAGACCGGTATACGCCGGTTCTGCCTGTGGGCCCTGGGGATGGCCGTCCTGACCCTGAACAAACTCAACAAGCACCGGGATTTCACAGCGGGAACTCAGGTAAAGATTACGCGTCGTAGTGTAAAGGCGACAATTCTGGCCACCAATTTGCTGGCCAGTCATAATCGGGCATTGAATATGCTTTTCGCCATATCCGCACGGAATTTGCCCGAAACCGGCATTCGTGAGAAACTGGGAAGCACAAGTTGCAATACAGTATAACGGCTAATTTCATTAATAATTTCATACTGTAAGGGGATATTAGTGGTTTTTTATACATGCGGACGTCTGCGTTTTGTCTGATACTGGTTGCGCGAACAGAAGCCACCCAAACGACCAGGTCAACAAAACAATATCAATGCTTTTACAACCCCGATATAAATTAACAGAAGCGGAAGGCAGTACCGCCCAGGACAGTGTCGTCAGCAGATTGCTGCCGCTCAGTCTTGAGGATGCCATTGAAACTGCCCGTGAGGGTCTGCTCAAACATCAGCAACCGGACGGTCACTGGGTTTATGAACTCGAAGCTGATTGCACTATTCCTGCTGAATATATCCTGATGAATCATTTCACCGGTGAGATCGACGATGAACTGGAACAAAAGATTGCCATCTATCTGCGCGAACAACAGGATGAACACGATGGCTGGTCCCTGTATCACGATGGCTGCTTTGATCTGAGTTGTTCGGTCAAGGCCTACTATGCATTGAAACTGGTGGGTGATGATGTCAATGCCGAACATATGGTTCGTGCAAGAAATGCCATTCTGACCCATGGCGGCGCAGCCAACAGTAATGTGTTTACGCGTATTGCCCTCGCATTGTTTGGACAGGTTCCCTGGTGTGCTACTCCCTTTATTCCGGCAGAAGTCATTCTTTTACCGAAGTGGTTTCCATTTCATATCAGCAAGGTATCTTACTGGTCACGCACGGTCATGGTGCCGCTGTTTATACTCTGCACACTCAAACCGACAGCAGTGAATCCACGTGGTGTGGATATTCGTGAATTGTTTACCATCCCGCCGGAAGATGAACAGAATTATTTCCGCACCAATACTTTCCTGAGCCGGGCGTTCCTCATGCTGGACCATATCGGCCGTCTTATCGAAAAACTGGTACCGGCTTTTATCCGCAATGTTTCCATCCGTAAATGCGAACAGTGGTTTTTAACCCGGATGAATGAGGAACATGGCATCGGTGGAATCTTCCCGGCCATGGTGAATGTTTATGAGTCATTGGTAATCCTGGGCTATCCCAAAGATCATCCGGTGCGCATACAGGCACGCAAATCCATTGATAACCTGCTGGTAGAACGAGGCCAGTCTGTTTATTGCCAGCCTTGCGTATCTCCCGTGTGGGACACTGCACTGGCCTGCCAGACCATGCTTGAAGTAGAGAATGGTAATTCTTCTGCGATAAAGAACGGACTGGATTGGCTGCGTGAGCGGCAACTGAAAGATGAACCGGGTGACTGGAGACAGGTGCGCCCGAATCTGCAAGGCGGCGGCTGGGCATTTCAGTACAGCAATTATCACTACCCGGATCTTGATGATACATCCATGGTGGCCTGGGCCATGCAACGCGCAGATAATGAAAACTATGCGGAATCGGTCCTGCGTGCGGCAGACTGGACTGCGGGAATGCAATCAAGAAACGAGGGGTTCGGTTCGTTTGAAGTCGACAATACACAATATTATTTGAATTCTATTCCCTTCGCCGACCATGGTGCGTTACTCGATCCACCAACCGCCGATGTAACTGCCCGTTGCATTGCGCTGCTAACAATTGTTGATAAACAAAAATATGCGCAGAATATCCAGGTGGCTATCAAATATATCAAGGTTGATCAGGAGCCTGATGGTTCCTGGTACGGCCGCTGGGGTACAAATTATATCTACGGCACATGGTCAGTTCTCACCGGGCTGGAAGTGGCCGGAGAAGACCCGCAACAGGATTACATCCGTCATGCAGTAAACTGGCTGGAGAGTGTACAGAATGAAGATGGTGGCTGGGGTGAGAGTAATGACAGTTATTATCCGCCCAAACACCGGCGTCCCTATCCCAGTACGGCCTTCCAGACTGCCTGGGCCTTGCTGGCCTTGCTGGCCGCCGGAGAAGTGAAATCAGATGCTGTACGCCGGGGCGTCGATTACCTGCTGAAAAATCAGAAAATGGACGGCCTGTGGTGTGATGCAAGCTACACTGCGCCGGGTTTCCCACGGGTCTTCTATCTCAAATACCATGGCTATGCCAAGTATTTCCCGCTGTGGGCACTGGCACGCTACCGCAATCTGCTGGATCAAACTTGACCATAGGTCTGGTAGCTGCCCTGCCAGCTGAAGTCCGTTGCCTCACCCGTCTGCCAATAGCAATTAACACTCCATTCCGGGTAAATAAACACCTGATAGCCATTGTTTGCGGAATCGGGGCAAAAAATGCGGCCCGGGCGGCACAATATCTGCTGTATCAGGACATTCAGGGCCTGATCAGTTGGGGTACAGCCGGTTCATTATCCAGTGACCTGAAATCAGGAGATTTGATATTACCCGATATTATTCGGGCAACTAATGGCAGGATCTACCACGCTGACAGCGCCTGGCTCGGACAACTCCGGCTGGCACTGAAAGCAACTTCCATCAGGGCGCATACCGGCTTGCTTGCTGAAACAAAAGTTATTCTTGGGTCAGGCATGGAAAAGGCCGGTTTGAAGAAGCGGACCGGTAACGCGATTGCTGCCGATATGGAAACTGCAGCTATTATGAAAATAGCGCAGGACAACGGAATACCAGGCATCGCCATTCGGTCCATCGTCGATCAACTCGACGATCCCCTGCCTGCTGAAATACTGAAACATACAGATCAGTTCGGAGCTCCCAGGATCGTAAATATCCTGGTCGAAATTATATACAAGCCGCGACTGTTGGCCCATCTGATCCGGCTGTCCGTTGCCATGCGCGCAGCAAACACGACTCTCCGGTCTGTTGCTACAGGGGCAAATGAGACACTCATGTATATGCATTAATCTGATTAGAAATGCCGGATATCCGGTAACTCCTTGCACTCTAGCGACCAGTAGTTTATAAAATCGCCCGATATATCTAACCCCTGATGATTGAACATGCTGACCAAACAACAAATTGAAGAATTCAAGCGTGACGGCTACGTTATAGTACGCGGTCTCTATACTGATGATGAAATACGTCAGATCACTGAGTGGACGGAAGAGGTAACAGCCTGGCCTGAAGTACCGGGTAAATACATGATGTATTTTGAGAAAAGCCAGTTGGATCCCAATCAACGTATCCTCTCACGCATGGAAGATATCGAACCTTTTCACACAGGATTCAGTCAACTATTTACCACCGACAAAATGCAAGGCTGTGTATCGGAATTATTTGGTAAAGAAGCAGTACTTTTTAAAGACAAGATAAATTTCAAAATGCCCGGCGGTGACGGTTTCAAGGCACATCAGGACGTTCAGGCCGGCTGGGACCGTTATGCCAGTCTGCATATCACGGCACTGGTCAGTATTGATGCATCCACTCTGGAGAATGGATGCCTGCAACTGGCACCGGGCCATCACAAGCAGGGCTTTATCGGTGAAAGCTGGAAACCGCTTCAAGAAGATGCTCTGGAGTATATTTCTGTACCGGCAAAGCCGGGTGATGCCGTATTTTTTGATTCCTTTGCACCACATCGTTCGGAACCAAACCGCACCAATTCAGCAAGACGTGTATTATATGTTACCTATAATCGCCTGTCTGAAGGCGATCATCGACGCCAATACTACATCGACAAGCGCAAAAGTTACCCACCCGATTGTGAGCGAGAACCAGACAAGGAATATGTATTTCGCGTCTGATCCGGCTGATCAGGGTCGTAATGAATACTGGCTTGTCTGAAGATATTTTCCGATTTCCGGACAATACAGTTTTATTGAAAATATATTTCCAGAAGTAACACTGAAGATCATTTCAATCCATGACATCAACGTGGCGTCACGGCCTTAAACACTTTCTATCTTCATGGACCGGTTTTGTTGAACGGTTCAGACTGCCGGTCATCCTGTTTGTAATACTGGGGGCCGGCTTCTCACTGTATTACACCGCCAACAACCTGGGCATGAACACGAATACCCAGGACATGTTGTCACCTGAACTGGGCTGGCGGCAACTGGATACGGAAATGGATGAAACATTTCCGCAAGACACTGACAATATTCTGATTGTCATCGAAGCGCAGACACCGGATGAAGCACGCGATGCCGGCAAGTTATTATATAAACACCTGTTGAAAGACACGAAATTCTTCAAATCCATATACTATCCTTCCGAACTGGAATTTTTCAAAACCTCATCACTGCTTTTTCTGGATATTAATGAATTGCAGGACCTGGCGGACGACCTGGCCGCCATTCAGCCTTTCCTGTCACGCCTGACCGAAGACCAATCCGTACGCGGATTATTCAATATGTTAAGCGATGCTGTGGAGGCGAAGATCGATGGTGATGAAATTGATTTATCTTCGTTAAACAAGCGTATCAGTGATGCTCTCAATGCTGTTGAAAATGGCCAGCATTACCGGCTTTCATGGCAGGCGTTGATGGGTGGGACTAAAGATAACAAATCCATACATCGTGAATTCATAATCCTGCAACCCATACTGGATTACGGTGGCCTTCTGCCGGCAACAAAGGCCATAGAAAAAATACGTTCACTGGTCGAGGAATTCCGTTTAACCGGTGAAAATAATATCCATGTCCGTTTGACCGGAAGTGCAGTCTTGTCACATGAGGAATTACTGAGTGTCTTCAACGGTATGGGGATCTCCGTTGTTATTGTGTTTGCACTCGTGGCCATTATATTGTTAGCCGGTCTGAAATCACCGTGGATGGTTCTGGCTACGCTGGTCACGCTGGTGACAGGCCTGATTTATACTGCCGGGTTCGCTGCATTGACTGTCGGCAAGCTTAATCTGATCTCTATTGCATTTGCGATATTGTATATCGGTCTGGGTGTGGATTTTGCCATACACTTCTGCCTGCGCTACCGGGAATATATTGAAAAAGGCAGCGATTCAGCACTCCGTCAGACTGCTGTGCATATTGGTGAATCACTGACCTTATGTGCCGTGACGACTGCAATTGGATTTTACGCCTTCATACCTACAGATTATGACGGGGTAGCCGAACTGGGATGGATATCGGGTACCGGTATGTTCATCAGCCTGGTAGTTACACTGACATTACTACCTGCCCTGCTCAGTTTATTTCCCATTCGGTTCAAAATCCCTCCGGTAAAATCCGCGGTAAAAAAAGTTACTGATCAACTGGTAGAGTTGCCCTCATCTCATGCCGGGATAGTAAGGGTCATCATAATCATGCTTGCCGTCGTTTCGATACTCACTGTCCCGAATCTTGAATTTGATCACAATACGCTGAACCTGCAATCGCCTGAAAATGAATCAGTACAAACCTATCGGGATCTGCTGGCTGACAGTGATTCATCCCCATGGACAGGACTGGTGCTTGCGAAAAGTGCAGAAGAAGCTGAAAAGCTCGATACACAATTAAGTCAGCTTTCAAGGGTGGACAGGGTTGTCTGGATAAAAGACTTTATCCCGTCAGACCAGGAAATAAAACTTGGTATTATAGAAGAGATGGATTTGTTACTGGGGCCCATCGATTACAATACCCGGCTGCCTGCACCTGATGACATGGAAAGAATGGTCTCAATGCAGTCGTTCAATCAATCACTGAAGTCCCTGATTCAATCAGGTCTTGCGATGACGGAGGATAAGATCCTGCATGACACACTGAATCGATTCCTGCATAAACTGGACACAACACCACCTGATTCAAAACATGAATTACTCCGGCATCTGGGAAAAAGCCTGCTCGCGACCTTCCCCGGCAGTCTGGAACTCCTGTTGCAATCCATGAATGCTGACTTCATCAGCGATGTAACCTTGCCGGCAGAGTTACGGTCCCGATGGCAGAATAATGATCGATATCGCATGGAAATTTTTCCCAGAGATAATCTCATGGACAACAAGGCAAGACGCCAGTTTGTTAATGATGTCGGGGCTGAAGTCCCGCAACTGATAGGTTCTCCGGTGATCAGTATCGAAGCCGGTGATGCCGTAGTCACAGCATTCCAGCAGGCATTCTTCTATGCCCTGTTTGCTATTATAGTTCTGTTGTTGATCCTGACAGAAAGAAAAATCGACACGATTTTCATCATTACACCGTTGTTGCTTGCGGCGCTATTCACCGGCGCAACTGCTGTTATGCTGGATATCCATCTGAATTTTGCTAATATCATTGCCCTGCCGCTGCTTCTGGGCATCGGTGTAGACAGTGCGATACACATTATGCACAGATATCGCACTTCATTATCGGATGACGGACCATTACTGGCAACAAGCTCGGCACGGGCGGTTGTTGTCAGCGCCCTGACAACCATATTGAGTATTGGCAGTCTGGCGTTTTCCCCTCATCCGGGGACTGCCAGTATGGGTAAATTGCTGACTATCGGCATCAGCATGACACTCGTCTGTACATTAGTATTATTACCAAGTCTGTTGGCTGGTCATTACAAGCGTACATTAAATAATTAAAATAAAATCAGACAAGCGAATAAACCCTTATGATTGATAAACCTTTGGATGCCCGGCTCGCCTACAGACTGGTTTATCCTCTGCGCAATAGCCGGATCACTCCGAATCACCTGACTTCTGTACGCCTGTTGTTTGGCATATTGGCGGCCGCAGGCTTGAGCACAGGCGATTACTTCTGGATCAACATTGGCGCACTGTGTTTTGTTATTTCAAATTTTCTTGATCATAGCGATGGTGAACTGGCCAGACTGACAGGCAAGATGAGTAAAAGTGGTCATTATTTTGATCTGGCCAGCGATGCAATTGTGAACATTATCCTGTTTATCGGCATTGGCACAGGGTTGATGCATAGTCAGCTGGGGTTCTGGGCATTGTTTATGGGTATGCTAAGTGGTCTGGCTGTAGCGGGCATATACTTTATGCGCAATGAGATAGAGAAATTCATAGGAAAGTCTGATGCCAGACAACCCAATATCGGCATTATCGAGGCAGAAGATGTTTTGTATCTGCTGCCACTCGTCACATTGATGGGTTGGCTGATCCCTTTCCTCATACTTGCTACTGCCGGGGCACCGGTATTTGCCCTGTGGACATTGAAGGAATACCGGGAAATCCGGATAAAACAATCATGAAGTCATTAGTGACCGGTGCAAATGGTTTTGTGGGTTCGGCCGTTGTACGTTGTTTGCTGGCGGCCAGTCATGAAGTACGAGGTTTGGTTAGATCGGGAAGTGACCGGCGCAATCTTGATACATTGCCTGTTGAAATCGCGGAAGGTGATTTACGTGATTCTGCTTCATTGAAACAGGCTGTTACGGGTTGTGATAATCTTTTTCATGTCGCTGCAGATTATCGTCTCTGGATCCCTGATCCGCACATCATGTACGACATTAACGTTAAGGGAACTGAAGCCCTGATACTCGCCGCAGCTGAAACCGGGATGAAACGTATAATATACACCAGCAGTGTGGCAACACTGGGATTGAAACGGGATGGCACACCGGCCAATGAAGAAACCTCCTCCTCACTTGAAACGATGACGGGCCATTACAAACGTTCAAAATTTCTGGCTGAGCATGCTGTTAAAAAACTTACAGATGAACATAAACTGCCACTGGTGATTGTGAATCCTTCCACTCCGATTGGTCCGCGTGATATCAGACCCACACCCACCGGGCGTATCGTGCTGGATACACTGTGCGGCCGCATGCCGGCCTATTCTGATGTAGGTTTGAATGTTGTACATGTCGACGATGTTGCACAAGGCCATATACTGGCATACAAACACGGAAAACCCGGCGAACGATATATCCTGGGGGGTGAAAACATGACTCTATTGCAGATATTGCAAACAATAGACGGCATTACCGGCAAAAAAACAAAACGGTTATATCTGCCCCTCAAATTGATGTTGCCCGTAGCCTGGATGATGGAAAAAATTGCAATGATTACAGATATCGAACCGCGTGCAACAGTAGACAGCATACGCATGGCCAAAACCAGAATGTTTTATTCCAGTGAAAAGGCCATGCGGGAACTGGGTTATCAATTCCGGCCGGCAATAGAGGCAATCAAGGATGCCGTGATCTGGTATCAGGAGAATGGTTACTGCAATCCGGCATGATTAACATGAAACCTTATGATCAAAGACTGGCAAACTTATTAGTTACTCCATTTAAAAATACCCCGGTTCATCCCAATCATCTGACCACAGTTACACTGCTCCTGGGCCAGGCAGCAGCATGGATGTTTGCCATTGCCATCGACTTGGCCTGGATGGCGGCCCTGTTATATATGCTGGCGGTATTTTCTGATCATATGGATGGCGAATTGGCCAGAATGACCGGCAAGACATCTAACTTTGGTCATGATTATGATTACATTGTAGGTGGTATAAATTACACCACCTTGTTCATCGGGATTGGCATTGGATTACATGAACATGGCCTGTGGGCCGTCATCCTGGGTTTTATGGCGGGTCTGTCTAATCCCTTCATACTCTACTTGCGCATGCGCATGGAGTCAGGGCATGGAACAGATGCCGTGGAACATCCGTCCTATGGCGGGTTTGAAATAGAGGATTTTATCTACCTGATAGGTCCAATCACCTGGTTTGCCGGGATTTTCTGGTTTTTTATTCCCTATGCCTTGGGGAACGTGGGTTATTTGATCTGGACTATGAAAGAACATTTTGACTGGGGAAAACGGAACTCGACCTGAAAATACCTGCGCTTGTTATAACTTTGTCTTCCTTTGCGTTCGGTAATTTTTAGATGATATTTACAGCAGGAGAGTAAAATAAATGTGCCTTCCGTGGCACCGATTCCTTCCGTAACCTTGTAATTATCTGGCGGCTCTTCCTTTACCTGTCATCTTCCATGAACTATTACGCGTAATCCGTCACGATTAAATACTAATGCATGAACAACCGGGTGTCGTCACACTAGTAAGGTAATTTTACAATTTTTTTTATCCTCAAATAAAGGTATAGGAAAGAACTCATACTCAATATAAATGAATTAAATCAAATAGTTATAAGATAAAGCAAGAGATATAACCCCAGCATCAGCACAACCAATAACACTACGAAACCAGTCTGAATTTCCCGGGACAGCGCGCCATGCGGACCATATAATCGCATAACACAATCAGAAAGAATGCCGGTTATTTTCTGTCCCCTTGTACCGAAGTAAACGCCTGCAACAGACAATATGCTGATGATCATCTCCGAAACTTTTGGTAAAGCTTTCCGGTATAACCAGTCAATATCGAGGCTGATAGTCAGGGTACGCTGCATCCACGGTAACATGACAAAAAATGCCAGACCGGAAAACAGCAGTAACTGCAATTGCAACAGCACATGGCCAACTGTATATGGAACAAAATTTACACTGTACGGTAATAACTGGTACAGCAGCCCTGGAGTAATACCTATCAGGATGCAAAGAAACGAAAAAAAGATCATGGCCAGACGCATATTCAACGGTGCCTCCGGAGGCCGCAAACCGGAATCCTCCTGGAAGAAAACAAACCAGGGGAATTTGATCCCCGCATGCAAAAAGACGCCTGCTGATGCTGCCTGTAACAGCAGCCAGATCACAAGCATATGACCATCAGCCGTCGCCTGGGTCATCATGGATTTACTGACAAATCCCGAAGTCAGCGGGAAAGATGAGATGGAAAGTGCACCTATAATACCGCAGGTGCACGTTACCGGCATGGTCTGAAACAACCCCCCCAGATCACTGCACTTGCGCTTGCCGGTCGTGTACAACACGGCACCTGCCGACATCAGCAACAATGCCTTGTAAATGATATGTGTGAAAGCATGGGCAGCTGCGCCATTCAGGGCCAGTTCAGTTCCTATACCAATACCGCAGACCATGAATCCGACCTGGTTGACGATGCTGTAGGCCAGGATACGGCGCATATCATTTTCCAGCAAGGCATAGACAATGCCATAAAAAATCATGAACAGACCGATATAGATGAGTAATTCAGTACCGGGATAACCGCGTAACAGTACATAAACCGCAGCCTTGGTCGTAAAGGCCGAAAGAAATACCATGCCACTAAATGAAGACTCCGGATAGGCATCTGCTATCCAGGCCGATAACGGAGGTGCCCCGGCATTAATCAGAAAACCTGTCAGGATCAACCAGCTACTCAATGACTCAAGGTTCATCGCAGTAAACACAATACCGCCTGTTTCATGGCTGTAGGCAGCAATTCCGCTCATCAAGATGACACCACCCAGCAGATGAATAAGGACATATCTCATGCCTGCATACCAGGAAGCATCCGTCCTTGCTGACCAGACTACCAAAGTTGAAGCCAGTGCCATGATTTCCCAGAACACAAATAAAGTCACCATATCCGCAGCCAACGTAACGCCAATGGCTGACCCGGCATAGATCAGGGCTGTGGATAATTCCTTGTTACTGGCCTGTTTGTAACAATAAAGGACACCTGCAAATGCTGTGATACTGAAAACAATAATGAACAGACGGCTTAATTTATCAACCCGGAAGGGTTCCAGTTCATAACTCAAAAAAGATATTGAATAGTGATTGCCATCAGGGACAGACCAGATAGCAACAAGTGCAATCAACGGGAGCAACAATGCCAGAATTGATCGCCATTTACCTTGCAACAGTGGCAGGATCAAACCACCAATTATGAGGATGAAGGCTGGATGAATATAACTACTTATCATAGTAGTCTTCCTTGCGCTTTAATAACAAGCCCAGCAGTCTGGCAATTACAATCAGGATGACACAGGACATAAATCCATACACCGCATAAAAACCAACAAATTCCACTATTGAAAAATAGGCATGCAGGTGAATGAAAAATTCTGCAATAACTGCGAGCACCAGGATAGAGATGCCTGCTATCCATAATTTGCGGCGCGTTGCGGGTAAATATAACCAGTGTTGTTTCATAATCATCAAACTTTAATGAGTTGTACCAATGATAGAAGTCTCCCGGGCAAAACAAAAAGTAAAATTGTACCCACTGCCGTGAGTGTCAGGGCCAATACGATGGTAAATGGTGCTTCACCATGCGTCTCTTTTTCTTCTTTATCCTCACGGAAAAATGCTACATACACTATCGGCAAAAAATAGGCTGCATTCAGCAAGGTACTGATTACGACAACACTGATTGCAACCCAGCTTTCAACAGCATAGGTGCCCTGCAACAGATACCATTTGCTCAGAAAACCTGCTGTTGGTGGTACACCAATCATGGACAGACTGCCTATGGTAAAGGCCGCCATGGTCCATGGCATGCGCCGGCCTATGCCATCCAGTTGACTGACCTCCGTCTTGTGCGTAGTTACATATATAGACCCTGCCGCAAAGAACAGTGTGATCTTGCCAAAGGCATGTACGGCGATATGGATGGCTGCGGCAAGGATGGAAACCGGGGTAAGGATGGCAGCCGCCATAATCACGTAGGAAAGCTGACTGACTGTAGAATAGGCCAGCCTGGCCTTGAGATTGTCCTGTTTCAGCGCAATGAGAGAAGCAATCAGGATGGTTGCGCCTGCCAAATAGAACAACCAGTCTGCTGCCCCTGTTCTCACCAATTCATCCAAACCAAACAGATATACAGTCAGCTTGACCACAGTAAATACACCGGCCTTCACAACGGCAACAGCATGCAACAAGGCACTGACCGGTGTGGGGGCCACCATGGCTGCAGGCAGCCAGCGATGAAATGGCATTAATGCCGCTTTGCCTACCCCCAAGACATAGAGCACATAGAGGGTGGTTAACAGGCCGGCTGGTAAATCACTATCTACAAATACTCCTCCTTCGGTGAAGTCCAGTGTCCCTGTGATAGACCATGTCCAGATTATGGCCAGCAATAGCAGACAGATAGATGTACCGAGCAGATATCCCAGATATTCACGTCCGGCACGTATGGCCTCCTCTGTACCGCTGTGTGTGACCAGAGGGTAAGTGATCAACGTAATGATTTCATAAAAGACATACAATGAAAACATATTGGCGCTGAAGGCGACACCCATGCTGGCAGCAATGGCCAGTGCAAAACAAACATAGAAACGGGTCTGGTTTTGTTCCTGATTGGCACGCATGTATCCGATGGAATATATCGAGGTGATGATCCACAGGAAACTGCATATTAACCCGAACAGCAGGCCCAGTGGCTCTACATACAGCGCCAGTGAAAGTCCGGCTACAGGTTCAATGATCTCCACGACAAGATGTGTATCATTATCTATCCCTTGATACAGCAACAATACTGCAATAAATAACAGTACTGCAGTTGACAGTGTAATCGCTTCTCGCAAATTACGATGACGTTCACCTGCCAATGCAATGAACACCGCCCCGGCGCCGGGCAGGACAATTACTGATAGTAACAATAATTCTTCAGTCATCATTTTATCCCAAACAACCATTCTGCCGACTGCCTCGCAACATCCACAGTTAATTCTGTATTAATGCCGAAATAGATATTGGCGATGACTAGTATCCAGAGAGGTATCAACATGGACAAGGGTGCTTCTTTCATGTGCGGCTGATTTGCTTCCGGATGGTCTTTTGTCGTGACACTCTGAAAACAGGTCACTTCCACTACACGCCAGATATAAACAACGGCCAGCAATGATCCGGCCACTATGGCAAAGGCCAGCCACCACCAGTCGCGTTCTATCGCCGCCATGATCAAATACCATTTGCTGATAAACCCGACAGTTAATGGAACACCAATCAAACTGAGACCGGCGAGAATAAATGCAGCCATGGTCCATGGCATATACCGGCCCACTCCTTTTAAATCTGAAAGTTGTACGGTATTGAACCGGTAGAAAATACAGCCCATGCACATGAACAATGCGGCTTTGATGATGGCATGATTAAACAGGTGAATAATGCCCGCCAGCAACCCGGTCACCGAGACAAGACTGACACCGAGGATCATGTAACCAATCTGGGCAATGCTTGACCATGCGAGCATGCGTTTGACGTTGGTCTGATAAATCGCGGTGATGGAACCGCTGAAGATCGCCAACAGGGCACTTGCCAGAAATATACGGTCAAGGGTAATGATGTCAAAAACAAAAGTGGTGCCAAAGATAGAAAACAGGATCCTCAACAGAACATAGATAAATACCTTGGTCGTGGTGCTCGCAAGAAATGCCGAGACCACTGAAGGCGCATACGTGTAGGCATTCGGCAACCAGCCATGTAATGGAAACAATGCAAATTTAAGGCTGATTCCGACTGTAAGAAAGGCCAGTGCCGTGATGACTGTACGGGTATTTTCAAGATCCGGAATTCGAACCCCCAGATCAGCGATATTCAATGTACCGGTCATGGCATATAAAAAACCGATACCGATCAGAAAAAACGTTGCCCCTATTGTCCCCAGGATCAGGTACCTGTATGCCGCCATTAATGCCTGCCGTTCCCTGCCCAGGCTGATCATGGCATAAGATGACAATGACGAAATTTCTATGAAGACAAACATGTTAAATACATCACCGGTCACGACTACGCCATATAAACCGGTGAGGTTCAGAAGATAGGCAGTATAAAACAGATAAACCCTGTCTTCGGCAATCTCCTTGATGATACTGCACTTTGCATATGTCATGACGATTGCACCGATACTGGCAACGATCATCAATACAAATGCATTCAGGACATCCAGTCGATATTCTATGCCCCAGGGCGCTGCCCAGCCCCCCAGAAAATAAATGATCTCTCCATGTCCAAGAACCTGCATTAATAACCGATAGGCAGAAAACAGGGTGCCCCAACTGACTGCCAGCACAACATACCACACCAGGGCCTGCTTTCTGATCAGTATGCAGAGAGGCGCAACAACCAGGGGAATGACAACCTGTAATACAAGGAGATGTGATGTGCTCACGAATCTTGATCCATCTTATGGATTTGATCTTCCTCTATTGAGCCATAGGACTTGTGAATACGAACTACGAGGGCAAGTCCGAGTGCAGTAGTGGCAATACCCACAACGATCGCAGTCAGGATCAAGACATGCGGCAACGGGCTGGCATAGGCTGTATATGCTTCGGAATATATTGGCGCTGTCCCCCCTTTCAGATAACCCAGAGAGATAAAAAGGATGAAAACAGAGACCTGAAATATATTGAGGCCAATCAGTTTCTTAACCAGGTTGCCATGTGCGATAACGATATAAAACCCTATCATCATCAACACGATCACGGCCCAGTAATTATATTGACCCAGTATATAGTCCATGTTGATACAGTTATTTTTGGTGTTTTACGTGAAATTCAAAATAAATCCCCGCAGTTCTGCGGGGCATGACTATTATACCGTGTTTTTGACAAGAGTTGAGTATTAACAATCCTGGTCTAAACCAGCCTGCCAAATCAATCTTCCCTTAGGTATAATGCTCACACCATGAAGAATCGAATGTTGTTGACTGCGCTGTTTGTTATCGTCTGTGTTGCGCTGGGCGCCGGGGTAGGTATATACACTTCACGTGACTACACTGCCAGCAATGCTGTAAAACCCGCTGTTGAAGGCTTTCTCTGGCCCAACCCGCGGATAATACAGCCGTTCAGTGTCGTCGATCAACACGGTAACCCGTTTGGTCTGGAAAATTTAACCGGCCAGTGGTCGTTTATGTTTTTTGGATTCACCCACTGTCCGGACATCTGCCCCAACACCTTGTCTTTGCTGAGTCAGGTGCAGAAAAAACTGGCCGAACAGGATACGGCAGACAAAGTACAAATAATTTTTGTTTCCGTTGATCCAAAACGGGATACACCTGAACAGGTCGCAGACTATGTCAGTTATTTCAGCAAAAATCTCATCGGTCTGACCGGTACAGAAGAACAGATTGCGGGTCTGGCCCGGCAGATCGGGGTTGTATATATAGTAAATGATGAAACTGCACCCGGCGATTATTCTGTTGACCACAGTGCTTCGGTGTTTTTGATCTCCCCTGCCGGACAATGGCTCGGGTTATTCTCTGCGCCACATGAAGTTGATGACATCATCAACAGATTTAATACCATCAGTGAATATATCAAAAAACAGGAATAAAAACGCAATGCGGTATTCCTCCGGATTTTTATTTTTTATATTGATTGCCGTTCAATCTGTATTTGCCCAAAACAGCATTGAAATCACAGATGTCTGGATAAACGAAGCACCACCTACCGTGAAGATACTTGCCGGATATTTTACAATCAATAATCATTCAGATGATCCGGTAGATCTGGTAACTGCTCATAGTCCTTCATTTCAAAAGATTGAATTTCATCTTACAGAAACACAGGATGGAGTAGCCCGCATGCAGAAACTGGAAACAATCTCCATCCCGGCACAATCTGATTTCAGTTTTTCTCCCGGTGAATACCATTTGATGTTATTCAATCCAGTGAAAACTACAAAGGCTGGCGAGATGATCTCGCTACAACTGACTTTTTCAAATGGTACCAACATTGATGTTGAAGCCGAGGTCAAACGCAGCGAATTACCGCCACATCACCATCACCACTGAACCATTCACCCCCTTCTCCCTACGGGAGAAGGGACAGGAATGAGGGATATACTAATAACTTGAACACACAAAAATCTGCCAACCCAGTGGAATATTTAAAGGTATTACCTCAATACCTAATCCCGCAACACACTCTGTCACGGGCCGTATATCGCATTACTCGCTGTGAATGGAAACCGCTGAAAAATTTTCTGATTAAATCCTTTGTTTCCTGGTTCAAGGTAGATATGTCCCTGGCAAAACAACCCGACGGCACTGTCTATAAACACTTTAATGATTTCTTTACCCGTGAACTGAGATCGGATGCCAGGCCGATTGTGCCGGGCAAGATAACAGTTATCTCTCCTGTCGATGGCAGTATCAGCCAGATTGGAAAAATTAATTCAGGAGAAATCTTCCAGGCCAAAGGCCGTTCGTATGATCTCGATGCATTACTGGCAGGTGATTATGAAATGGCAGAAAATTTCAAAGATGGACAATTCGCCACGTTGTACCTGTCACCACGCGATTATCACCGCATCCACATGCCGCTGGACGGCAAGCTGATCAAAATGACCTATGCCCCCGGTAAACTTTTCGCAGTAAATAACCATACGGCAAAAGTCGTAGAACAGCTATTTGCCAGAAATGAACGGATTATTTCATATTTTGAAACGGCTATCGGCTCTATGGCCATAATCATGGTCGGCGCGATGAATGTCGGCAGCATGGAAACTGTGTGGGCCGGTGAAATTACTCCAACAAATAACAGAAGCATTACAATAATGGATTATAACGACCGGCAAATATACCTTAAACGCGGCGATGAAATGGGCCGCTTCAACATGGGGTCGACTGTTATTGTTCTGTTTGGGAAAGACCGTACGCAGTGGTTGCCGGGCCTGCAACCCGATCAATTGATTACGATGGGGACGACGATAGGCAAGATTCAATGCCAGTAATCAGATTCATCTGTTGTATTTTATTTGATCAATGCAGCCAGACACAAAGTCATTAAAAATCCCGGCATTAATCCTATCACCAGTAATGCGAGTCCATTGATACTCAAAGCCAACCGCATCTGTCTTGACGCCTTGATGGCGGTCATGTTTTCCGCCTTGTCGAAATACATAAGTTTCACAATGCGCAGATAATAATAAGCACCGATTATTGCGAATACGACAGCGAGCGCAGCCAGCCAGACATACCCCATATCGACAATTTCCTTCAGCACAAACCATTTGGCCCAAAAACCAAGGAAAGGTGGTACACCGGTCATGGAAAACATCAGGATCAGCATGATAAAGGCAAACCAGGGACTCTTGTCTGACAACCCCTTGATATCATTAAGGTTATCCGATTCAAAACCCTTGCGACTCAGAAGGATGATGACCCCGAAGGCGCCAGCACTCATGAGTGCGTAGGTGATGACATAAAACATGGCGGCGGCATAACCTGCTTCAGTACCGGACAGGATCCCCAGCAATAGAAAACCAACATGTGCGATAGTGGAATAGGCCAGCATCCGTTTGAGGTTGGTTTGCGAAATGGCAATGATGTTACCCGCCGCCATGGACAGGATGGCAAGTATGACCAGCATCTGCTGCCAGTCGATCAACAACGGTTGCATACCATCCACCAGTAAACGGATGGCCATGGCAAATGCGGCAATCTTGGGTGCGCTGCTGATAAATAATGTCACTGCAGTTGGTGCACCCTGGTAAACATCCGGGATCCACATGTGGAAAGGCACGGCCCCCAGTTTGAAAGCAATACCAACGATAATAAATACCAGCCCGAATACCAGCAGTATATTCTGTTCTGTCTGGACAGCGAGCATGTGTGATAACTGATTAAGTTCCAGCGTTCCGGTAACGCCATAGAGTATCGAGATACCATAGAGCAACATGCCTGATGCCATTGAACCGAGGACAAAATATTTCATGGCGGCCTCGGATGCTGCCTGTGACTCCTTGCGCATGGCGACCATGGCATACAAAGATAACGATAATAATTCCAGCCCGAGATAAACAGTCAACAGGCTGTATGCCGAAATCATCACCATCATGCCGAGCACGGCAAACAGACCCAGCACAAAATATTCACCCTGCATCCATTCATGTTTTTTCAGATATTCGTGTGAATACAGAAATACAATAAGACTGATGATGCAGACAACAACCTTCAGCATTGTGCTCATCGGATCACTGACAAATGTTTTACCGAATGCGTAAGAAGTCTCTCCTGTATATAAATATATCGCCACCGAAGCGGCAACAATGAGGATCAACTGCGCAAGACCATAGGTAATATTCCGCCCGGAGTCTTTGCTGAAGGTATCAATCACCAACAGGGCACAGGCACTGGCCAGTAATATGACCTCGGGCAATGCCAGCATTATGTCAGTCGACCAGTTCATAGGCCTGCCACCTTGGATTGCAATACGTGTTCGAACAGGTGCGCGAGTGTCGGGTGCATAATCTCAAACAATGGCGCCGGCCACAGACCGAATAACAATACAGCCACAGCCAGCAGGGCCAGAATCAACGTCTCTCTTGAATTAATATCCTTGAGTTCAGCGACATTATCATTGGCAACATCACCAAAAATCACGCGCTTGTATAACCATAAGGTATAGGCCGCCCCAAGAATCAGGATGGTTGCAGCCAGGAAGGCGATCCAGAAACTGGACTGATAACTTGAAAGGATCACCAGAAATTCCCCGACAAATCCTGAAGTACCGGGCAACCCGGAATTGGCCATGGCAAATAACATCATGAATGCAGCAAAGTGTGGCATGGTATTGACCACACCACCATAATCCTTGATTTCGCGGCTGTGCACGCGGTCATACATCACACCAACGCACAGGAATAATGCACCGGAGATAAAACCATGCGAAATCATCTGCATCATGGCCCCTTCCAGTGCCATGATCCCGCCACCTGTGGAATTGGTCGCAACATAAATGCTGAAACCTATAAAAAGTCCCAAGGTTACAAAACCCATATGCGAAATTGAAGAATAGGCAATGAGTTTCTTCATATCCTGCTGTACCAGTGCGACAAAGCCGATATAGACGATCGCGACCAGTGAGAGAACAATCATGAAGTTGGCAAAATACAGACTTGCATCCGGTACGATGGGCAGGCTGAACCGCAAAAAGCCATACCCTCCCATCTTCAGCAGGATTGCCGCCAGGATTACGGAACCACCGGTTGGTGCCTCCACATGTGCATCCGGTAACCAGGTATGTACCGGCCACATCGGAATCTTGACGGCGAAGGCCAGCAGGAAGGCAATAAAGATCAGCTTCTGTGCTGTAGCGCCAAGTTGCAAATGTTGTAAATCAATAATATTGAAACTTTCTGCCTGGGAATACAGATATAGAAATGCCACCAGCATGAAGACGGAACCCAGAAATGTATAAAGGAAAAACTTGATGGTGGCATAGACACGCCGTGGTCCGCCCCATACACCAATGATCAGGAACATCGGGACCAGCATTGCCTCCCAGAAAACATAAAACAGGATTGCATCAAGGGCGGCAAATACCCCGTTCATCAACCCTTCCAGGATCAGGAAGGCCGCCATGTATTGTGACAGCCTCTTCTCAATAACTTCCCAGGCGGCAAGTACGACCAACACTGTCATAAAAGTCGTCAGGATAATCAGCGGAACAGCTATGCCATCCACACCCAGATGATAATTTATCGAAAAAGGTTTGATCCACGGTGCAAGTTCAACAAACTGCATCTCATAGCTGCTGGTATCGAAATCTATAAAGAGAAAAACAGACAGCACAAAAGTAATGGTGGAAATACCCAGTGCCAGATATTTGACTGTCTCCTCCTGCCGGTCTCCGGCATAAAGCACCCAGATGCCACCGAGTATCGGCGCCCAGATCAGCAGACTTAATATTGGCAGTTCGGTCAGCATTCTGTGTAGTTCCTAGATCAGCTTGTGTACGAAGATGGCCAACAGTAACAACAGGCCGATAATCATGCTGAAGGCGTAATGATACAGGTATCCGGTCTGCACTTGACGGACCACCCCGGAGAACCATCTGACCGCCAGCGCTGAACCATCCACCAGTACGCCATCGATAATTTTTACATCGCCGATTTGCCATAACAACCTGCCGATGTTTCGTGTGCCCCCGGCGAATACAAACTGGTTCAGATCGTCCAGACCATATTTCCATAACAGGAATTGATGAACGGGTTTGAATATATTTGCGAACTTTTCAGGCAGTGCAGGAAATTTGATATACAGGAACCATGCCACGACTATCCCGGCAAAGGCCAGGTAGACCGGGGGCTGTTGGAACGCATGCAAGGTGAAACTGACTACTCCGTGATAGTTTTGCCCCATCCCGGCAAGCACCCCATGTTGACTGGCCACAACTATCGCATCGCCAAAATATCCTTCAAACAACATGGGACCGATAAACCAGGCACCTATCATTAACGAAGGAATGGCAAGGACCACAAGCGGTACGGTGACCACTGCAGGCGTCTCATGCAAATGTTCCCAGGTATGCCGGTCCATCCGCTCCTTGCCGTGAAAAGTCATGAAGAACAGGCGGAAACTGTAGAGCGCGGTAATGAATACCCCCGTCAGTACGGCATAATAGGCAACTCCTGCCGCAGGCAGGGTTGAGGCATGGACAGCCTCTATAATGGCATCTTTGGAGAAAAACCCTGAGAATCCAGGAAACCCGATCAATGCAAGCGCTCCTATAAGACAGGTAAACCAGGTGATGGGCATGTATTTATACAGACCACCCATCTTGCGCATGTCCTGTTCATGATGCATGGCGATGATAACGGAACCGGCAGCGAGGAACAGTAAAGCCTTGAAGAAGGCATGTGTCACCAGATGAAAGATCGCAGCGGCATAAGCCGAGGCGCCGAGTGCCACTGTCATATAACCCAGTTGCGATAAAGTTGAATAAGCCACGACACGTTTAATGTCATTCTGAACCAGGCCCAGCAGCCCCATGAAGAAGGCTGTAATGGCGCCAATGATCAGAACAAAATTCAATGCTGTTTCGGAAAGCTCATATAAAGGTGACATACGTGCCACCATGAAAATGCCGGCAGTCACCATGGTGGCTGCATGGATCAAGGCGGAAATTGGTGTCGGGCCTTCCATGGAATCCGGCAGCCAGACATGTAAGGGGAATTGTGCTGACTTGCCCATGGCACCGATAAAGAGGCATATACAGATCACAGTCATCAATGACCATTCATGACCATTGAATATAGTCACTGTGGTCTCTGCGAGTCCGGGAGCCTGTCTGAATACTTCACTGTAATCCAGTGTGTTGAAACACATGAACACTGCAGCGACACCTAACAGAAAACCGAAGTCCCCTACCCGGTTCACCAGAAATGCCTTGAGGCTGGCGAAAATTGCCGATTCGCGCTTGTACCAGAAACCAATCAACAGATATGACACAAGACCAACCGCTTCCCAACCGAAGAACAATTGCAGGAAATTATTGGACATTACCAGCATAAGCATGGAGAAGGTAAACAGCGACATATAACTGAAGAAGCGCTGATAACCGGGATCATCATGCATGTAGCCGATGGTATAGATATGGATCATCCATGATACAAATGTGACAACCACCATCATTGTGACCGAAAGCTTGTCCACCAGAAAACCAGCTTCCAGCCGCAGTTCGCCGCTTACCAGCCATGTATAGACTGTGGCGTTATAAATTTCCCCGCCATCAAACATGATATGTTTATATGCGATCAATGACAGAATACAGGAAATACCGACACCGATAATGGTTACCCAATGGGCGCCACTCCGGCCGACAGTCTTTCCAAACAGTCCGGCGATGATAGAACCAATTAATGGGGCCAGTACTATCCAGAGGTAAATTGTTCCCATGTTATCTGTCATGATATAGCCCGTATGTTGCATGAGTATCCCGGATGATGGCGCAGGACTGGTGTTTATTCTGCGTTCTCGCGACAGAAAGCATAGCCTTGGCTATGGTTGAAGGAGCATGTGCGTGGAGTAAGCGCCAGGTCAAGCCAGGGCCGGGATAGGCTATTTGTAATGTCATAGCAGTGATATATGTATTCTGATATTTCTTATAAGCAGTCATTATTCAAATCTTGTTCTACCGGACTCATACAATATACGGGCTCAACCTTTCATGGAATTCAAATCATCGACATTGATGGTCCGTCTGTTTCTGAACAGCACTACCAGTATAGCGAGACCGATGGCCGATTCTGCAGCTGCAACAGTCAGGATAAAAAATACAAATACCTGGCCGGTAATATCATGCATGAAATGCGAGAAGGCGATGAAGTTCATGTTGACAGCCAGCAGCATCAGCTCGATGCACATCAACAGAACGATCATATTTTTACGGTTAATAAATATCCCGGCCACACTGATGCAAAAAAGTATCGCGGCAAGGATCAACACATCGGATAATATGATCATTGCTGCTGCTCCGATTGCATTTTGATGATCTTCAACCGGTCTTCCTTTTTGACCTGTACCTGCAAGGCTGGTTGTTGCGTCTTGGTACTGCGCGGTTTGCGCATAGTCAATGCAATAGCGGCAATAATCGCCACAAGCAGAATCGCACCGGCAATTTCAAACGGATATAAATATAGTGTATAGAGTGCCTTGCCAAGCTCCGTGGTATTACTGTAGTCCGGAGCATGGGACACTACCGGGCTGACTCCTTCGGTCCTGAAATAACCCGATCCGACGACCAGGCCCATGGCGATCATCATCAGCAAGGCGACAACAATACCAAGCGGCAGATAACTTGCAAAACCCTCACGCAAACGGGTGAGATTGATATCCAGCATCATGATTACGAACAGGAACAACACCATCACAGCACCGACATAAACCAGCACCAGTGCAATTGCCAGAAATTCAGCTTCGAGCATTAACCAGATCGCAGCACTGGAAAAAAATGAGAGCACCAGAAACAATGCGGCAAACACCGGATTACGTACGGTGATCACCATGCTGGCGGAAAATATCAACAGCCCCGCAAAGATATAGAAAATTGCCTGTACGATCATTTTATAGTGTTTGTTATTCGTATTTCGTTATTATTTATTCTGACTTCTATCTTCTGACTTCTCTGATATCTGGCAATGAATTCAGAAGTCAGAATTCAGTAGCCAGTAAAAATACCGATGCATTATCTATCTGTACATTGAATCTCTCGCCCGGTCTTCTGCTATCTGTTTCTCTGCCAAATCCCCGATCTCAAGTAATCTCTGTTTGGTCATCAACAGATCACCCCGTTGTTCCCCGTGATATTCAAAAATACGTGTCTCGACAATGGAATCGACCGGACAGGACTCCTCACAGAAACCGCAGAAGATACACTTGGTCAGGTCAATATCATAACGCGTCGTACGACGCGTTCCGTCTTCACGCTGTTCCGATTCAATGGTAATGGCAACTGCCGGACACACCGCCTCACATAATTTACAGGCTATGCAGCGTTCCTCTCCATTGGGATAACGGCGCAACGCGTGCAGGCCCCGGAACCGTGGCGACAGGGGCGTCTTTTCCTCAGGGTACTGGACAGTGATCTTGCGCCTGAATAAATGCCTGCCAGTCAGATGCAGGCCCATGAACAAATCCCAGAGGAACAGGCTTTGAACGTAATTTTTAGTAGTCTCTAACATTCGTATCTCGTATCTGGTATCTCAAACTTGGAAAGTTTTGGGAACTTTTTTAGTTCCCACTATCCACACCAATCACCCGCCGCTCCTGCGCATCCATGCGCTCGCGGCATACCGTACATCCTGTACATAATCACCAATTGCTATTCACTAATCACTGTCAGTTAATCAAACCACGGCGGTACTTCCAGTACCACCAATACCGCGGCCACGATCAACCAGACTATGGTGATCGGAATAAAAACCTTCCAGCCGAGCCGCATAATCTGATCATAACGATAGCGCGGGAAGGTTGCACGTAACCATAAAAACAAAAACAGGAACGATGATGTCTTGGCCAGCAGCCAGAATACGCTTGGTGCACCTAAAACAGGAACACCCTGGAACGGTGACAACCAGCCTCCAAAAAACATGATCGAGCATAATATTGCTATCAGGATCATATTGGCATATTCCGCCATGAAAAATACGGAAAAGGCCATGCCTCCATATTCGACATGAAATCCGGCCACGATCTCTGATTCACCTTCAGTCACGTCAAAGGGTGCACGATTGGTCTCGGCCACACCCGAAATGAAATAGACACCCACTAAGGGAAGCAACGGCAACCAGAACCAGTGGATGATACTGCCATCCTGGGCTGCGACAATGTCACCAAGATTAAGGCTTCCTGATGCGATCAATACACCAACCAGGGCAAATCCCATGGCTATCTCATAGGCAACGATCTGGGCCACAGATCGCATAGCGCCGAGAAAAGCATATTTCGAATTGGATGCCCAACCGGCAATAATGATGCCGTAGACTGCAAGTGAGGTCAGCGCCAGGATATACAACAAACCGGCGTTAATATCAGAAAGCACCAATACATCATTAAACGGGATCACTGCCCAGGCGGCGAGGGATGGCGCGACCGAGAGTATGGGGGCAATGATAAACAATGTCTTGCTGGCGCCACTCGGTATGATGATCTCCTTGAAGATCAATTTCATGGCATCGGCGATCGGCTGCAGCCAGCCTCTCGGGCCAACACGGTTCGGTCCGATGCGAACCTGCATATAACCAATGATCTTGCGTTCGGCATACGGCAACCAGGCGACAGTGATCAACACCGGGACCAGGATCGCGACGATCTTGGTAATAATTTCCAGCATTGATACTGCATAGGGCTGAATCTCGGCAGGAAATAATGCGCCACTGATGGGAAGAAACAGATAATTACGTATCAGTTCCATCATCACGATTTACCCAGTTTAATCTCACCATACCATGCGCCGAGTTGTGCATGACACGGTTGCGCTGCATGTATTAATACACAACGACCCGGGATACGATTATCAATGACAACGGGTAATGTCAGGGTTTGCTCATCCTGCTCGACTTTGGCCTTGTCACCTTCTTGCAGACCCAATTGTCTGGCAAGTGCTGCATTGATATGTGCTGCACCATCAGTAATATCTGCTGTTTGTTGCAGTGACTTCGCCCGGCGTGTGACTGGATCAATCGCATTCATCGGAATATCCGCAATTCGTTGCAGACCATGACTGTCTGATGATATTGAAACCGGTATTTTCCAGTTCACATTATTGGATGGCACCACATCAGCAATGGTCATTTGCAGTTCATCCCGGATCTCGACAGAGGTGTTGTAATCAAAACCCGGAAGATTAAACAGATTGCCCATAACACGCAGTATCTTCCAGCCCGGACGCGCCTCACCGGCAGGTTGAACAACACCATTAAAACTCTGACTGCGGCCTTCATTATTTATATAGGTGCCGGAAGTTTCGGCAAATAATCCGACAGGTAACAGGACATGCGCATATGACTTCATCATATCCGTCTGGTACGCAGTCAAGCTGACGACAAACCCGGCAGATCGCAACGCTTGTAAAGCCTGAAGGCCATTCCAGCAATCAAGTTCCGGCTCAATACCCATCAGCACATAAGCTTTTAATCCCTCTGAAAACATGCTGCCGGCATCCAGACCGGATTTGTCAGATTTTGTGCCACCGGGCTTGCGATGCGGCAGCATACCGGCCAGGCATGCACCTGCGCTATTGGCAGATTCCGCCAGGAATCCGATCTTTACATTGGCAAGTCTTGCGATTGCACCGGCCAGTGCCCGTAAAGTTGAAAATTCAGGATGTGCTGTGGCCAGATTTCCCAACAGGATCATACCGTTTTGCGCATCCTTTAATTTGCCCGCCATTAATCTGTGTTCATCCGTAATGGCGACTGAATTCACATGATTCATCAAGGTTGCATCGACACCTGCTCCACCTTGCCCGGTTAATGCCTTCAGAATTCCTGTCAGTGCGGTTGCCAATCCGGCAGGTGTAACGATGATCTTTGCGCTGGTATTAAAGTTAAAATCATAATCCACCGGGTTGACAATCAGCAGACAGCAACCACGCATGGATGCCTTGCGCAACCGGTGATTGATGATTGGCTGTTCCTTGCGTACGTTACTACCGATCAATAACACACAATCAAGCTTTTCCAGATCAACAATCCCGGTTCCCAACCAGGGAAAGAGCGGATCAGCATCCTGGTCAGTGAAATCACCTTGCCGGCTGCGGTGATCAATATTGTGACTGCCTAGACCTCTCATTATTTTTTGCAACAGATAAAGTTCTTCCAGTGTGGACGAAGGTGATGCGAGTGTGGCAATGTTGCCGGCACCTGATTTCTTGATTACATTGTTGATACCATCGATGGCGAACTGCAGTGCAGTTTCCCAGTCTACCCCGCTCCAGGTATTGCCTTCCCTGATCATCGGCACAGTCAGACGATCAGAATGATATAACCCCTCATAACTGAAACGGTCCCGGTCCGACAACCAGACTTCATTGATCGATTCGTTCTCAGCGGGGACCACACGCTTGACCCTGTCCTGTTTGATATGAATTTGAATATTTGAACCCACGCTATCATGCGGTGCGATACTATCGCGCTGCTGCATCTCCCAGGCACGGGCGGAGAAGCGGAATGGCTTGGAGGTCAATGCGCCGACCGGGCAGATATCAATAATATTCCCGGACATTTCGGACACCATGCTCTTTTCTATGTAGGTACCGATCTCCATATGTTCCCCACGACCGGTGGCCCCCAGTTCACGCATACCCGCGATCTCCTGGCCAAACCGCACACATCGTGTGCAATGAATACAGCGGGTCATGTCGGTCTGCACCAATGGGCCGATGTTCTTGTCCTGAACCACTCGCTTGTTTTCCTGGTAGCGAGAGACATCGCGACCATAACCCATTGCCAGATCCTGTAATTCACACTCGCCACCCTGATCGCAGATTGGGCAATCCAGCGGGTGATTGATCAACAGAAACTCCATCACCGCTTTCTGTGACTCGAGAGCACGTTGAGACCGGGTCTTTACCTTCATCCCTTCCATGACCGGCGTGGCACAGGCTGGTAATGGTTTCGGCGCTTTCTCCACATCCACGAGACACATACGGCAATTTGCAGCTATAGACAATTTCTTGTGATAGCAGAATCGCGGCACATAGATATCATTATTATCCGTGACTTCAATCAGCATCTGCCCCTTGCGTGCCTGCAAAAGTTTGCCGTCTACTTCGATTGTTATGAGGTCAGTAGTCATTTGTCAGTCGTCAGTTGTTATCAGTTACCAATCACTAATTACTAATCACCATTCATGCCGCCATGTTCTTTTCGTTACCCACCATGCAGGTCTTGTGCTTGATGTGATATTCAAACTCATCCCGGAATAGTTTGATGAAACTTCTGACCGGCCACGCCGCGGCTTCACCGAGTGCACAAATCGTATGACCTTCAATCTTGCTTGCCACACTGTCCAGTTTGTCCAGGTCTTCCGGTAATCCTTTGCCATTCTCTATGCGGCTTATCACACGATATAACCAGCCGGTACCTTCACGACAGGGTGTGCATTGCCCGCATGATTCCGAATAATAGAAACGCGAGATACGTTCCAGCACACGTACCATGCAGGTGGTATCATCCATAACGATCACTGCCCCTGAACCTAACATTGATCCGGCCTTCTGGATCGATTCATAATCCATATTGGTTTCCATCATGACATGACCCCGCACGACAGGAACGGAAGAACCACCGGGAATCACCGCCTTCAACTGGCGGCCATTGCGCACGCCACCGGCCAACTCGAGTAATTTTGCAAAAGGTGTACCCATAGGTAATTCAAAATTACCCGGATTATTGACATGACCGCTGACCGAAAAACATTTGGTGCCGCCGCTGTTCTGTACACCCATTCCCAGAAACCAGGTGGCACCATTGCGTATGATCGATGGGACTGAAGCAAATGACTCGGTGTTATTAACCGTGGTCGGGCGTCCATAAAGACCGAAAGTCGCCGGAAACGGCGGTTTGAATCTGGGCAATCCTTTTTTCCCTTCCAGTGATTCCAGTAAGGCCGTTTCTTCACCACAGATATAAGCGCCAGCACCGAGTGTGCCATAAATATCAACGTCAACATTGCTACCCAGCACATTCTTGCCGAGATAGCCCTCGGCATAGGCCTCTTTCAGGGCCGCTTCAAAACGCCGCCAGGGTTCATCCATGAATTCACCGCGCATGTAGTTGTAGGCCACTTTGGTATTCATGGCATAACAGGCGATGGCCAGACCTTCAATAATTGCATGTGGATTGAAGCGCAGGATGTCCCGGTCCTTGCAGGTACCGGGCTCACTCTCGTCTGAATTGCAGACCACGTATCTCGGACCTTCAATATTACGCGGCATGAAGCTCCACTTGAGACCGGTCGGGAAACCCGCCCCGCCCCGTCCGCGCAGACCGGAGACCTTCACGTCTTCAATAATTTTCTCCGGGGGTATATTTTCCCGGAGGATCTTTGTCCATGCCTCGTAACCATCGACCCGGCGATAATTCTCCAGTGTCCAGGGTTCATCAAACCGGAGCGTGGCGTAACAGACCTGATTGATATTCCTTTCTGCAGTCATTCCAGTTTATCCAGTATCTCATCCACTTTTTCCGGGGTGAGGTCTTCATAATAGACATGATCAACCATCATCATCGGCCCGCCACAACAGGCCGCCAGGCATTCCTCTTCGAGTTTCAGATAATAGCGTCCATCTTTGGTTGATTCGCCGGTTTTTATACCCAGTTTCTTTTCAATATGGGTGACTATCTCGTCAGAACCGCTCAACATGCAGGAAATATTCGTGCACACTGAAATGCTGCGACGGCCGCAGGGTTGGGTCTCCAGCATGGAATAAAATGAAACCACCTCATACACCGTGATCTTCGGCATCTCCAGGTAATCCGCCACAGCATCCATGAGTTCAACCGTCAAATACCCCTTGTGCTCATGCTGCACTTCCCGCAATGCCGCGAGCACCGCCGATTGTTTTTTATCAGCTGGATATTTTTTTATCCACCGATCGATCTCCTCACGGGCGTGATTTGAAAGCTCAGTTTTTTTCAATGCTTCAGTCATTTTTTAAAATTTAATTATTCTTCCAATGAGCAAGTATTTTGCGTTCAGGCAAGGCGCGAGGTCCTTTGCACCCGCAGCGTACACACTAGTACGTGAGGACTGCAAAGGGCCAAGCAACACAGCATGAGCGCAAAAGACGCAGCTCATCGGTCTATTTCGCCAAAGACTATGTCCTGCGTTCCAATTACAGCTACAACGTCCGCCAGCATATGCCCCTGCACCATTTCATTCATCGCGGACAGGTGGGCAAAACCGGCCGCACGGATCTTCACACGATAAGGTTTATTGGCCCCGTCTGAAACAAGATAGATACCGAACTCCCCTTTCGGATGTTCCACCGCCGAATAAACCTCGCCTTCCGGTACACAATAACCTTCTGTAAACAATTTGAAATGATGGATGAGGGATTCCATATCATCTTTCATCTCCACACGTGAGGGCGGCACCAGTTTGTGATCATCGATGATTACCGGACCGGGATTTTTACGCAGCCAGTCCACACATTGTTTAATGATCCGGTTGGACTGGCGCATTTCTTCTATACGCACCACGTAACGATCATAACAATCACCGTTGGTGCCAATCGGTATATCAAAATCCATCTGGCCATAAACTTCATAGGGTTGCTTTTTGCGCAGGTCCCAGGCAATACCGGAACCACGCAACATAGGACCGGTAAACCCCAGTTGCAGTGCCCGCTCCGGTGAAACCACACCGATACCCACCGTACGTTGCTTCCAGATCCGGTTGTCTGTCAGTAATGTTTCATATTCATCCACGGCGACCGGAAAGCGATCAGTAAATGATTCTATGAAATCCAGCAGTGAACCCTGCCGGTTTTCATTCAGTTTTCTGACTTCTTCTGCATTGTGCCATTTCGAGGGCTGGTAATGCGGCATGGATTCCGGCAGATCACGATAGACGCCTCCGGGCCGGAAATAGGTTGCATGCATCCTGGTGCCGGAAACGGCCTCATAACAATCCATCAGGTCTTCGCGTTCGCGGAAACAGTAGAGAAATATCGTCATCGCACCGATATCGAGACCATGCGAAGCAAGCCACAAGAGGTGGTTGAGTATTCGCGTTATCTCGGAATACATGACACGGATATACTGCGCGCGTAATGGCGGGGTGACGCCCAGCAACATCTCGATGGCACGCACATAGGCATGTTCGTTACACATCATGGAAACATAATCGAGACGGTCCATGTATCCGATGCTCTGATTGTAGGGTTTGCTCTCGGCCAGTTTTTCGGTGGCACGGTGCAGGAGGCCGATATGCGGATCGGCGCGTTCGATGACTTCACCATCCATCTCCAGCACCAGACGCAACACCCCATGCGCCGCCGGATGCTGCGGTCCGAAGTTCATGGTCATGTTGCGTATTTCGGGCATAAAACTACGTTATTCCTAATAATTTTGTTTACTGTTAGTTTCTCTGTTTTTTATGCAAGAATTCAGAAGTTAGAATACAGAATTCAGTATTTTTATTCTGACTTCTGACTTCTGACTCCTGTATTCTTCTTTACCAATCACCAATCACCAATCACGATTCACGAATTACGAATCACCGGTTTTAAATCTGTTATCTTCCCGGATCACTTTCGGCACCAACACGCGATTGGTGATTGTGACCGGTTGGTATACCACGCGCTGTTTTTCCGGGTCGTAACGGACCTCGACATTGCCTTCCAGCGGGAAATCCTTGCGAAACGGGTGGCCGACAAAACCGTAATCGGTCAACAGGCGGCGCAGATCCGGGTGCCCTTCAAATAAAATCCCGAACAGATCAAAGGCCTCGCGTTCATACCAGTTGGCTGAAGACCATATATTAATGACGGAACTGATGCGTGGTGGATTGCTTTCCGGACGGCAACGCAGGCGCAGGCGCCGGTTGTGTTTAAGCGAGAGCAGGTGATATACCACTGCAATGTTATGTTTTTCACCAGCTTCAGGCTTATGGAATACACCTTTATATACACCACGGCTGAAACCTGTACTGGTGGTGTCCTGTGTTTCCCACTCTGCCTGACCATAAGTGGAATAATCCACACCACAAAGATCAGAAAGTTGTTCGAAGGAGAATGCCGGTTCGTCCCGTAAAGCCTGACATATGTTTATCAGGTTGACGGGAGATATTTCAATGGTCACCTGTCCGTGTGCAATCTTGCATACACTGATCTGATCCGCAAACCGCCCCTGCAACCGGCTGGCAAATGTCTCCAAGGATTCTGTCATATCCGGTTTATCTGGTTAGCTCAGCGTGCTATGGAGTTGGTACGTTTGATCTTGTTCTGCAACTGGATGATGCCATACAACAGTGCCTCTGCCGTAGGCGGACAACCGGGCACATAGATATCGACCGGGACAATGCGATCACAACCGCGCACCACTGCATAGGAATAATGGTAATAGCCACCGCCATTGGCACAGGAACCCATAGAGATCACCCAGCGTGGTTCCGCCATCTGGTCATAGACCTTGCGCAAGGCGGGCGCCATCTTGTTCACAAGCGTTCCGGCAACGATCATGACATCAGACTGGCGTGGGCTGGGGCGGAAAATCACTCCGAAACGATCCAGATCATAACGTGAGGCGCCGGCATGCATCATTTCCACTGCACAACAAGCCAGTCCGAAAGTCATCGGCCACATCGAGCCGGTGCGTGCCCAGTTCACCAGATTATCCACCGTCGTGGTGACTATGCCATGCTCATGGATTTTTTCTTCTACTCCCATTCCAGCGCACCTTTACGCCATTCATAGATAAACCCGATAACCAGCACACCGAGAAAGATCATCATGGCCCAGAATCCGGCCATGCCGATATTTGCCAATGCCACAGCCCAGGGGAACAGAAACGCGATCTCAAGATCAAAGATGATAAACAGAATGGCAACCAGATAATAACGCACATCAAACTTCATACGGGCATCTTCAAAGGCCTCAAACCCGCATTCATAAGGGGATAGTTTTTCAGTATCCGGCCGGTCGTGCCCCATTATTTTACCGAGTACCAGCCCCAAACCTATCAACAGTGCACCGATGACGGCACCTATGACAAGAAAAATCAGAATGGGGAAGTAATTTTCCAGCATGGTTGCTCTATAAATATACCAGTAATTTCATTGAGTTAAAGAAATATATGAATATTCATACGACATGCCGATTATTATACAAACAAGTCGACAGACAAGCACTGAAAAAATTATAAACAGGGGATTACATCGATTACATTCATTAAGGAATCAGCAATAAATGTTCACAATGGGTCATCAAGACATGGGTGTGAATTACACAATGATATTGCTTCGACCGTTCATGCCGGGTTTGAAAATAATCACGACAATCATTTAAATCAAATCAGACTATTCTCAGTAGGAATTAACAAAAAAACAGTTGTCTGTCCCCTCTTATTACAGATCCGATTGGCATAATATCCCACACGCCATTCACTTCCCGGATAATCGTACTCGACATTATACAATGAATATTTTTTCCAGTTTAATCCTCTCATCCTAAGATAACTGTTTACATACGATAACGGAAATAGGCAATCCGCAAAGCGTCAGAACGTGAATGTCGAAGTGTTTCAAATTCGATTGGGTTATTGATACGTGAGCATTGTAAAAAAACAGGGATTAAAATCCCCGAACAGGGAAAATGATAAGAACAATTAACTAACATGCTTTTCAAATGTATGCCTCCATTTATTTAGATGGGGCCGGGGTGAGCGGCTACGAATAAATTGACAATGCCCATTTCTTCCTATAATGATCTATAAAAGGAATTTTATTTTCCTATATATGGTTACGACAGCTTTTTTTGATTGGCCTTTGAACACTGAGGAAAGATAAAGATGCTATTCCGTCATCTTTACATTGGAACAATGTTATTGGTATGTGGTCTCGTGGCTGCTTCCCCCACAGGATATGCTGTAGACGATGATCGTCTGATAAACGCCCATGCGGATAGCACCAACTGGCTGACTTACGGCCATGGATACAGCAATCAACGCTATTCCGAACTGGATGAAATCAACCGGGACAATATAAAGAAATTAGCCCCCAGGTGGATCTATCAGACAGGCATCCAGGGCACATTCCAAAGCAATCCCCTTGTGGCGGACGGCGTCATGTACCTCAGCACGCCGTTTAACCATGTGGTCGCCCTGGATGCCGCGACAGGAGAAGAAAAGTGGCGCTATCAGCATGAGCTTAAGACTGAAAAGCTTTGCTGCGGACCCACAAATCGTGGGCTCGCGTTGGGTTACGGAAAGATTTACATGATCACTGTGGATGCCCGCGTGATTGCGCTTGATATACAAACCGGGGCGGTACAGTGGGATATTCCCCTCGCCGGCCCAACCACAGGCACACCGGAATCCCTGGATATTTTGTCAGATGCTGACGCGCTGAAAAACTGGGATGTAATCGGCTGGACGGGTTTTTCGGGGAATATGGCGCCGCTGGTCTTTGATGGTTTGGTCATTGTCGGTGTCAGTGGCGCCGGTTACGGCCTCACTCTGCGACCGCCTTCAGAGGAAGGGCCCCATGCGGTCGTTGGAGTATCCGGCGTGAAGTATGGGCTCCGTGCCTTTGTATCGGCTCACGACGCCCAGACCGGGCAGTTGCGATGGCGCTGGTATTCAACTCCGGAGCAAGGCTGGGAAGGGGAATATACTTCCAGGACGCTTGCGGGAGACACGCTTGAGCGGGATATTGAGGCAGAGAAAGCCGCCTCTTCCCTATATCCGGATTCCTGGAAATACGGGGGCGGTTCGGTGTGGACTCATCCGGCCCTCGATCCGGAACTGGGTCTGCTCTATGTAGGCACGGGCAACCCTGCACCAGAGATGGATGATACTACCCGCCCCGGTGACAATCTCTATACCTCTTCCCTGGTTGCCCTCGATGTGCGGACAGGCCAGTTAAAATGGTTTTTCCAACAGGTCCCTCATGACCTGTGGAACTATGATGTCGCGAGCTCTCCGATCCTCATCAATGTGATGCATAACGGCCACCTTGTGCCAGCCGTGGTCCAGGCGGGAAAGACGGGTTGGCTTTATGTTCATGACCGCGTTACCGGTGAATTGCTATTACGTTCTGAGCCTTTCGTCCCGCAGAACAACATGTTTCGGCGTCCAACCCGAGAAGGTATCGTGATCTCCCCCGGTCTGGTAGGCGGTAATGACTGGTCTCCGGCTGCATACAACCCGCAAACCGGCTGGGTCTATTCGGCAGCCGTACACCTGCCCACAAAATATACGATTCATGACATCCCGGCGCAGGACCGCCAACCTGGACTCGGCGAAACCTATGTCGCCGCAACCAGCACTGAGGTTCCCGGAACGGGGCGGTTAACCGCCGTTGATCCCGTCTCCGGCAAGATCAAATGGCAGATGGAGACAGACAAACTCCTGGTGGGAGGGGTGAGCACTACTGCGGGAGGATTACTGTTCGTCGGGGAAAGTAATGGTTATTTCACTGCCCGTGATGCAGCGAACGGCCAGTTATTGTGGCGGTTCCAAACAGGGGCCGGCGTTAATGCACCACCCATCGTGTACCAGGCCGGGGGGGAGGAATTCGTAGCAGTGGCTGCGGGGGGACACCAGAAATTCCAGTTCCCCCCTGGAGATGCGGTCATCGCGTTCGCCCTGGTCAAATGATCTCCGATTATCGTTTCCGCCATATCTCAGGTTTTATACGCGGCCTTGTTTAAGTAAAATCAATAAGGTCAATGTGGTAAAAATATTCAATAAATAAAGGTAGTCATACTCAAAGTCATGAAATGAAGATCAAGAAAAAAGACAGGGGCAAAATAAAAGAAAACAGGGTAAAAATAACAAACCAAATAAAATTAGACTTTTAACAAAAAAGGGCGAAATATTTAAAGACATTAAAATAAAATGCACGAATTGCAAAAAAGAATTTAATACTGTTACCTACTATAGAGAGACCACTATAATATGGTGCCGATGGGGAGACTCGAACTCCCACGGGTTGCCCCACTACCCCCTCAAGATAGCGTGTCTACCAATTCCACCACATCGGCTTGAATACAGTTATAAGTCACAAGTTAAAAGTTACAAGTGATGTGTAACAATTTACTCTTCTGGTAACACCGGGACATCCATTGGTGCGGAAGAAGTATCTACCGATGCTTCATCCTGAATATCCTGCGGTATAGCGCCGGCCTCATCCTGCACCGGCATGTCGGTAACCGGTGGGAGTACTATGCCTGGTTCACTGTCCAGAAGACTGGCGGGTGCCTTGACTCTCTGCGTAGACAGATAGCCCAGTAACAGGCTGTTGGCAAGAAAGACTACCGCCAGTACGGTCGTCACCTTTGTCATAAAGTTACCCGATCCGCGGCTGCCGAATACCGTGGCCGAAGCACCACTACCGAAGGCGGCACCGGCATCAGCACCCTTGCCATGCTGGATCAGGATAAAACCAATCAAGGTTATTGCGACAATAATCTGTAATACGAATAATAGAGTCTGAATTGTTTCCATAGATTTTCCTTCCAGTTTATTGAAAAACTACTACGCCCGGCCATCCGCCGTTAAAAACTGGCTCGAAATACTCATTTACTTGTATGTAAACTCCGTTTTCTTACCAGTTTTGCCTTGTCTGGTCTTCGCTCGTCACGTTTTTCAAAAAATTGTTGTTAAGCTGCGCGGCAGATAGCGAGGAAATCGTTGGCATCCAGAGATGCACCACCGATCAGACCTCCATCGATATCCGCCATGGTAAATAATTCCTCTGCATTTGTTGCCTTGACACTGCCGCCATAAAGTATGCGGACATTATCGGCAATCCTTTCATCATGTCTGGCCAGCCTCAACCGGATGAAGGCATGGACTTCCTGGGCCTGTTCCGGAGTGGCGGTCCTGCCCGTCCCGATGGCCCAGACCGGTTCATAAGCGATCACGGCCTGATCAAAACTTTCTATACTGCATTTTGATATCACTGCATCCAGTTGCCTGGCAATGACATTATCGGTATCGCCTGCTTCCCGTTCCTCGAGATATTCACCAACACACAGGATCGGTGTCAATCCGGCTTTATTTGCCTGGGCAAATTTTTCCGCTACCAGGACATCGGTCTCACCATACAGTGTACGCCGCTCGGAATGGCCCACAATGACGTACCGGCATTGATAATCCAGTAACATGGCTGCCGAGATTTCACCGGTATAGGCCCCGGAATCATGCCGGGCCAGGTTTTGTGCACCCAGCACCATGCCGCTTCTTCCCAGTAAACTGGCCACTTCAGCCAGATAGACAAACGGCGGACAGATGACAATTTCGGCCTTTACATCTGCCCGTATCCCTTCAATTAGCTTGCCCATCAGTGGACGAATGGTATCCAGGCTTCCATTCATCTTCCAGTTTGCAGCAACAAGCGGTTGGCGATCAGAACTCATCATCAGGGAAATCAGGCTCTAAAAGGCCGCCCAGCTTACAGATTGCAGGCACTGAAATCAACGGTGGTTGATATATCAGGCATTGATTATTTGACCTCATCCAGAAAACGATTGACCTCTATCCTGTCCAGTTCGTAATAATGACCCGGACGCAAATCTCTGGGAAGAAAATATGGTCCGTAACGTACACGTATCAAGCGGCTGACGGTGATACCCAGTGATTCCCACATGCGCCGCACTTCCCGGTTGCGTCCTTCCATGATCGTTACGTGATACCAGTGATTGGTCCCCTTGCCGCCGCCATCATGGATGGTGGTGAATCTCGCCTTGCCATCTTCAAGTTCGATACCATTAACCAGTCTTTTCAATGTTTCCTTACTGGCCTCACCAAAAACACGCACGGCATATTCCCGTTCTAACTCACTGGAGGGGCGCATGAGCTTATTAGCCAGATCACCATCATTGGTAAACAGCAACAACCCGGAGGTGTTGATATCCAGCCGGCCGATGCCAATCCAGCGGCCTTTTTTGATCCTCGGTAATCTCTCAAAAACGGTCGGACGGTCCTTTTCATCCTTGCGGGTACAAACCTCACCCACCGGTTTATGATAGGCAAGGATCCGTGTTTTTTGAGTTAACGATAGTCCCGGATGTAACAACTGTCCATCAAGCCTGACCTTGTCGGCCGGTGTGATTTTGTCACCCAGCTGTGCACGTTGGCCATTGATGCTGAGGCGCCCTGCCTTGACCCATCCCTCGATCTCGCGGCGCGATCCTATGCCGGCCTGGGCGAGGACCTTTTGTATTCTTTCGGGAGATAATTGAGACATGTGGTTACTTACAATTTTTACTTTGATAAGGAAATGTTGTCATTTCGAGTGTATGCGAGAAATCCTGTTTTTTTACATATAAGATTTCTCGTCCGCCGTTCCCGGCGCGGCTCTACCTCCTCCATCCATGGAATCGTCCCTTCGGTCGAAATGACAATTAATGCGTAATCGGGATTACCTTGTCATCTTCTGTGCTGAATTCTTCCGCTACAGATTCATGGATTTCAACATCCTCATCATTTTCAATTCTGTTTGATTCCTGTTCATGATCCTGGACACCTTCAACCTCTGGATTTTTCAGCGAGTCAAACAGATCGGGATTTATCTGGCTGAGTTCCTTGATCTCGGCCAGTGTTGGCAGATCAGAGAGTTTTTTCAGATTGAAATAATCAAGGAATTCTTTCGTAGTAGCGAGTAACTCCGGTCTGCCCGGTACATCCTTGTGCCCCACTACCTTGATCCATTCGCGTTCCTGCAAGGTCTTGATAATGGTGGTACTGACTCCCACACCACGGATGTCTTCGATCTCGGCGCGGGTCAGTGGTTGACGATAGGCAATGATGGCGAGTGTTTCCAGCAGTGCACGTGAATAACGCGGCGGTTTCTCATCGAACAACCGGTTGACCCATTCGGCATAATCACTCTTCACCTGTACGCGATAGCCGCTTGCAACCTCACACACTTCGATACCACGATTTTTATAGTCCTCCTGCAATTGATCCAGTGCGGCCTTGACCATCTCCCGGTCAGGTTCTTCAATATCCTTTTCAAACAGTGCGAGTATGCGGGCCATGCTGAGTGGTTTGTCTGACACCATCAGTGCCGCTTCAATAATGCATTTAATCTTTTCATGGTTCATGCTGCAGCCTTGACATAAATAGGACCATACAATTCATTCTGTACCATTTCAATCAGTGCATCTTTTAACAATTCCAGTATGGCCAGCAGGGATACAATCACACCAGCCCGCCCTTCTTCTACAGAAAATAATGAAGTGAATTCAATAAACTCATCTGCCGATACACGTTCCAGTATGATACTCATACGTTCCCGCACAGACAGGGGTTCACGGGTGATGTGATGATGAGAAAACATTTCGGCCCGGGACAACACTTCGGCAAAGACCTTGAGCAATGCATCCAGCGATACGTTCGGGGGTCCATGATTAATGCTCCGATCCGGAAACTCGACTATCGTACCAAAAATATCCCGTTCATACCTTGGCAGGCTGTCGAGATCATCCGCTGCCTGTTTGTAACGTTCATATTCCTGCAAGCGACGGATCAGTTCTGCACGCGGATCTCCTTCCTCCTCTTCATAATCAGAACGCGGTAATAACATCCTGGATTTAATCTCGGCCAGCATCGCTGCCATCACTAGGTAATCACCGGCCAGTTCCAGTTGCAATACTTCCATTAATTCAATGTACTGCATATATTGCGCAGTGATCTGGGCAATCGGGATGTCGAGAATATCAATATTCTGTCTCTTGATCAGATAGAGCAACAGATCGAGTGGGCCTTCAAAGGCCTCAAGAAATATCTCCAGTGCATCCGGCGGGATATACAGATCGCTCGGCATCTCCGACATCGGTTCGCCCTGCACAATAGCAAAGGGCATCTCTGCCTGGCTGCGGGTTGTTGTCACTGGAGTTATCTCTTTATCCGGCATCACGTCATTCAATTACAGGTTAAGTATAGTCCAAACCCATGGCTTCCCTGACCTCCTCCATGGTCTCACGGGCCACATCGCGGGCCACCTCACAACCGTCAGCGATGATCGCCTTTACCGTCTCCTTGTCCTTTTGATATTCCTTCGCCCGTTCCCGGATAGGTGATTGTTCCCTGAGAATGGCATCGACTACGGGCTTTTTGCAATCAAGGCAACCAATCGTTGCGGTTGTACATCCTGCCTGTACCCACTGTTTGAGATCATCATCAGAATAAACCTGGTGCAGACCCCAGACCGGGCATTTGTCCGGATCACCGGGGTCACTGCGCCGGATCCGGGCCGGGTCAGTTGGCATGGTTCTGATCTTTTCCCCAACACTTGCCGGACTTTCCCTGAGGTTGATTGTATTACCATAGGATTTCGACATCTTCTGGCCATCGAGACCGGGCATCTTGGAGGCTGGCGTCAGCAGGGCCTGCGGTTCCGGGAAGATGACTTTTCCACCACCTTCCAGGTAACCATATAATCGTTCCCGGTCACCGATAGAGATATTCTGTTGTGATACGAGCATCGCTCTGGCTTTATCAAGTGCCAGGGTATCCCCCTGTTCCTGATAACTGCGGCGCAGGTCGTGATAAAGCTTGTTGTTTTTCTTGCCAAGCTTTTTTGCTGCGGCTTCGGCCTTTTCCTCAAAGCCGGGCTCGCGGCCATAAAGATAATTGAACCGCCTGGCTATTTCCCGCGCCAGTTCGACATGGGCCACCTGATCTTCACCTACCGGTACATTCCCTGCCTTGTAGATCAGGATATCAGCCGATTGCAGCAATGGATAACCGAGAAATCCATAGGTCGTCAGGTCCCTGTTTGAGAGTTTTTCCTGCTGATCCTTGTAACTTGGCACCCTTTCCAGCCAACTGAGCGGGGTGCACATGGATAACAGCAGATGCAGTTCGGCATGCTCAGGGATATGGGACTGGATGAAGAGTTTGGCCGTTCCCGGGTTAATTCCGGCGGCCAGCCAATCTATCACCATATCGAAGACACTTCCGGCAATTTCCTGTGGTGCCTCGTATTCTGTGGTAAGCGCATGCCAGTCCGCCACAAAAAAGAAACACTCATATTCATTCTGTAATTTGAGCCAGTTCTTTAATACCCCGTGATAATGGCCCAGATGGAGTTGGCCGGTTGGCCGCATGCCGGACAAAACCCGCCGGTTTGCACTACTGCTCAAGTATGATCCTCCCCTGGGAAGTGCTTGATTGGTATGGAATTCATATAGATGGCAGAATTATAACCCAGATACCTGCCAGACCCTATGCCTTATCAAGACACGGCGAAAATGGCGCAGGTACGGAATAGAACGCGCAACAGTTTTCATACGGCATGGATATTGCCCTTACCCTGCCGGACTATGACCGGCTGTTCACCCGCCAGATCAACAACCGTCGTCGATTCAATACCACAGATGCCACCATCCAGGATCAGATCCACCTGTTTACCGAGTTTATTGTTTATTTCTTCCGGATCGGTCAAGGGCAGATCCTCACCCGGCAGTATCAGGCTGGTGCTGAGTATCGGTTCATGCATCTCGATTAACATTGCCTGGGTCACCGGATTATCCGGTACTCTGACGCCGATAGTCTTGCGCTTCGGATGCTGGAGCCGTTTCGGGACATCCCGGGTTGCCAGCAGAAGAAAAGTATACGGGCCGGGCATATAGGCCTTCATCAAACGAAATACCGGATTGTTGACCTTCGCATAAGTTGCAATTTCGGAGAGATCCTCACACATCAGTGTCAGATTATGTCCTTCATCCAGATGACGAATGCGCCGGATGCGTTCCAGTGCATCCTTATCACCAATACGGCAGCCTATGGCATAACAGGAATCCGTGGGATACACCACCACACCGCCTTCGCGCAGAATATCTGCCGCCTGACTTATCAGGCGTTTCTGCGGATTTCCCGGATGAATGCGGAAATATTGGGTCATAGAGTGTAGTGTAAGGTGCTTTTTCGTTATGATTGTAAAAACAGAACGTTATATACAATGAAAATATTATTCGATTTTTTCCCGGTACTGGCCTTCTTCATCGCCTATTACCTGCCTGCAGATCGGTCCCAGGCCATTTACATCGCAACCGCTGTCGCCATCATTGCTGCGATCATACAGGTCGCGGGTTACTGGCTCATGACGCGGCGCTTTGAAAAAATGCATCTTATCACACTCGCCCTCATAGTTATCCTGGGTGCCGCCACCCTGCTTCTGCATGACAAACGTTTCTTCATGTGGAAACCGACCGCAGTCAACTGGTTATTCGCGCTGGCTTTCCTGGGCAGTGAATTTATCGGCAAGAAAAATATGATACAACGTATGATGGACCACGCCATCACTGTCCCGCAAAATGTCTGGTTGATACTGAACAGAAGCTGGACGGTTTTTTTCATCCTGATGGGCGCATTGAATCTGTTCGTCGCCTACACGTTCGCAGAAAATATCTGGGTCAATTTCAAACTGTTCGGCATGCTGGGGCTCACTTTGCTGTTCGCCGTGGTCCAGGCTGTCTATATGTCACGTTATATCAGCGATACCGGAGAGAATAAGGAGTAAAGGCATATGTATTACGCTATCATCAGCCAGGACGTTGAAAACAGCCTGGAAAAACGTTTAAGCGTCCGGCCCGGACACGTAGCGCGTTTGCAAGCATTACAGGATGAAGGACGCATGCTGCTGGCGGGGCCGTATCCAAAAATTGACAGTGAAGACCCGGGGCCGGCAGGATTTACCGGCAGTCTGATCGTGGCTGAATTCGATTCACTGGAAGCGGCACAACAATGGACCGATGAAGATCCCTATATCGCTGCCGGAGTCTATAAAAAGGTGACCGTTAAACCTTTCAAAAAGGTATTCCCGCATGCCTGATCCCAATGGTCATGACGTGGGACGCGTGGAAATGATCAGGGAACGCCTCACTAATGCACTCACACCAACCAGGCTGGAAATTACTGATGATTCCTCACAGCACAGAGGACATGCCGGTGCAGCCAGTGGCGGCGGGCATTTTTCCGTCACCATAGTTTCAGAAAAATTCAACAACCAGAACATGATCCAAAGACACCGGATCGTGTATCTGGCTGTCAATGACATGATGCCACAGGAAATCCATGCACTGAGCATCAATGCATTATCACCTGGCGAAGTCTGACCTGTTGATAACAGCATGAAACCTTTTCTGAAATGGCCCGGCGGGAAATACCGGCAGGTTGGCCGTATCTGCAAACAACTCGGTGATGGCAACAGACTGGTAGAACCATTTGCAGGATCAGCTGCATTGTTCCTGAATACTGATTTTAAATATTATCAGCTGGCCGACAGCAATTCTGATCTGATCAATCTGTACCAGCAACTTCAGTCAGAAGGTGAATCATTTATTCAATATTGCCAGAAGTTTTTCAACACAAGAAATAACAACAAGGATGTGTATTATGAATATCGATCCAGATTCAACCGGACCGATAACTTGCGGCTTAAATCTGCATTGTTCCTATACCTGAATCGTCACGGTTACAACGGCCTGTGCCGTTATAATTCAAAAGGTGATTTCAATGTTCCATTTGGCCGTTACGGACGGCCCTATTTTCCATACCGGGAAATGCATTTTTTTATCAAAAATCCTGCTATGCAAGATTCATCCATGCTTTTTTTCAGGAACCATGCGCCAGATTAAAAAAGGAGATGTGGTATATTGCGATCCACCATACGCGCCATTGAGCAATACCGCTTATTTTACCGGCTACGCCAGCGGTGGTTTCAATTGGGAACAACAGATAGAACTGGCGGAATGGGCCCGGAAACTATCAGGCCAGGGAATAAAAGTCGTGATTTCCAACCACAACATAAAATCGATCACAGACTTGTATAAAAATGGTGGTGCGGCCATGGAACAGTTCAAGGTAACCCGCACGATCAGTTGTCTGGCAAATAATCGTGTTAAAGTAGGCGAATTGCTGGCAGTTTTTCAACCATAAATCCCAATGAGTATGAGTACAACCCTGACACTTGCAAAAGACCTCATCAGCCGTGCTTCAGTGACGCCGGAGGATGCCGGTTGCCAGCGACTGATCGCTGAACGTCTTGAGAAGATCGGTTTCAAGGCCAAACACCTGCGCTTTGCTGATGTGGATAATCTCTGGATCACACGTGGTGAGGGTGCACCTTCTTTAATCTATGTCGGGCACACCGATGTGGTCCCTGCCGGCCCGCTTGAAAACTGGACTTCTGATCCGTTCCAACCGGAAATCCGGGACGGCTGTCTTTATGGCCGCGGCGCGGCAGACATGAAAGGCAGTATTGCGAGCATGACCACGGCACTGGAACGGTTCATTGCAGAACATCCCGATCATAAGGGCACCATAGGCATGTTGATCACCAGCGATGAAGAAGGTCCGTCTATTAATGGGACACTGAAAGTCGTTGATTATTTAAACTCAAGGAATATTAAAATCGACTGGTGCCTGGTCGGTGAACCCACTTGTATTAATACCGTTGGTGATGTGGTCAAGAACGGCCGCCGTGGCTCTTTGGGTGCAACACTCAGGGTCCATGGTGTACAAGGGCATGTGGCCTATCCGCATCTGGCCAGCAATCCGATCCATCTGGCCAGTCCGGCATTGACCGAACTGGGAAATACCACCTGGGACAATGGGAACGAATTTTATCCACCAACCACCTTCCAGATTTCCAATATTCATGCCGGCACCGGCGCGGACAATGTCATCCCCGGGCATATCGATATCATGTTCAATTTCCGTTACTCTTCCGAAGTCACGCATGAAGAATTAAAAAACCGGGTTGAAAGCATACTTGATAACTATCAACTCAGTTACGACATAGAATGGAAGTTGTCCGGTGAACCCTTTCTCACACCAAAAGGCAAACTGCTGGAAACCGTTGTGGCTTCCGTCAAGGAAATTACCGGCAATGATCCGGAAATCTCCACCAGCGGCGGCACATCTGACGGGCGCTTTATTGCCCCGACCGGCGCGGAAGTCGTTGAACTGGGCCCGGTGAATGCCAGTATCCACAAAATCGATGAATGCGTAAAGGTGGACGATCTGGAAACTTTGTCTAATATATACGAACAAATATTAAGGCAACTGATAAAGTAAATTTAACCTGACAGGAGTAAATCTATGTCCCGAATATACCTTGCTGTGCTGACTGTATTTTTCTATGTGCTGACATCAATTAATGCAATGGCTGCAGGCAATATTTCCGTATCAAAAACTGTAGGCGTTGACGCCACTGCTGCAATAGTCTGGGCAAAAGTAAAAGATTTCAATGCGCTGAATACCTGGCATCCGGCTGTAGCAAAGGATGAGATCCTTGAAGGTGAAAACAACAAGCCAGGTGCAGTACGCCTGTTGACCTTAAATGATGGTGGTACAATCAATGAAGAATTGTTGAGCTGGAATGAAGACATGATGACTTTCAGCTACAAGATTTTTGAAAGTGTGCTTCCAGTCAGTGATTATGAAGCTACCCTGACAGTCGAGGCAACATCCAATACCAGCAGTAAAATCATCTGGTCCGCATCATTTAACGCAGGCAAAGGCGCGGATGATCAAACTGCACGGGATACTATCAGTGGTATTTTTGATGCAGGGCTCGAAAATCTGGTGAATATATTAATCAACCAGTAATCACACTTCTGATTAAGCGCCAGTTTCTGTTTAATCAAATACAGCATTATTTAAATCCCTGGCTTTATCAAGACCAGTCAGTGTGTCCTTGCCCTTGATATTTTTAAATACTGTGCCAGTCAGTTTGGCATAAGTCAGATTCGCTCCAGTCAGATCAGCACCGGTGAAATCAACCATGCTTAAATCACACCAGGTGAAATCAACATCTTTCAGATGGGCATTCTGCAATTTTCCGAAACGCAAGGTACAGTATGACAGGTCAGCGCCTTCCAGATTGGCATTCTTCAGATTTGCATTTTCCAGTTGTGTCCGAATCATCCCCATGGGCTGGTTTTTCATATTGGCCCCAGCCATGGCATTAACAAGTATTGCCCCCTCCAGGTCAGCCCGGTTCATTTTTGCTACCAGGTTGGTATTACTCAGGTTGGCATTCTTCAGGTTGGCGCCATCCATACTGGTGTTATTCATTGATGCATTGGTAAAATTTGCACCTTCCAGGTTGGCATCAAGCATAATCGCCAGATCGAGATTAGTATTAGCAAAATTTGCACCGGAAAGATTTACTCCACGCATGTGAGTGTAAAAAAAATCTGCGCCCCTGAAATCAACTCCGGACATGTCCTGCCCGCGAAAATCCTTTTCTCTCAAATCCGGTATTTCGCCCTCAGGTGTATTCTTGATTAACTCCAGGACTTCATCTCGCGTCATCTTTTGCCAGTATGTATCTGCAGCATAACCAGAGTACCCGGACGTGAGTAACGGGAAAAGAAAAAGAAAGATTACTTGATAGTTGCGCATAATGAACACTGTCCTGGAAAGATTGCTCTTTCTATTCCGATTCACGCATTATTCAAAAGTTCTTCCCGAATCAGGCAAATGATAAAAGAAAAGGAGGATAAAAACAGCCTGTATCAAATGACAATCACTTTTTTATCCCGCCCCTGGTCAACTCCAGTGGTTCAAGCAATCGATCGAGTTCTGCGTCCGATAAATTTGTCATTTCCTTTGCCACTTCTTTTATTGGCCGGCCTTCAGCGTAGGCCTGCTTGGCGATCTCTGCACCTTTTTCATAACCGATCACGGCATTGAGCGCAGTCACCAGTATCGGATTACGTTCAATGGCCTTGTTGATCTGTTCCTGATTGACGGTGAATCCGGCAATCGCCTGGTCTGCCAATAACCGGGATACATGGGCGAGTATCTCGATACTCTGTGTGAGGTTATAGGCAATGACCGGCAACATGACATTCAACTGGAAATTACCGGATTGCCCGCCCACAGTGATCGTCAGATCATTCCCAATCACCTGAGCACACACCATACAAACGCTTTCCGGTATCACCGGGTTGACCTTGCCCGGCATGATGCTGCTGCCCGGTTGCAATGGCGGTAATGCAATTTCGGCGAGACCCGCAAGCGGGCCGCTGTTCATCCAGCGCAAATCATTGGCAATCTTCATCAGGCTGACGGCAACTGTTTTTAATTGCCCGCTCATCTCCACGGCGGCATCCTGCGTGCTCAGACCTTCAAAGTAATTTTCTTTTGGTTTGAATTTCACGCCGGTTGCTGCAGCAAGATGGGCGGCAACTTTCGCGCCAAACTCCGGATGCGCATTGATGCCTGTGCCCACAGCCGTACCGCCGATGGGCAATTCAACGAGTCTCTCCAGTGCGGAATTGATTCTTTGCTGACCATGACGGACCTGGGTTTCCCAGCCGCTGAGTTCCTGTGCCAGTGTCACCGGCATGGCATCCATTAAATGAGTACGCCCGGTTTTAACTACGCCACTCAGTTCTTTTGAACGGCGATGGATTGCATCGGCCAGATGTTCCAGTGCCGGTAATAATTCTTCCGTAACCAGCAGGCAACCGCTGACATGGATGGCTGTGGGGAATACATCATTACTGCTCTGCCCCATGTTCACATGATCATTGGGGTGCACTTTCCGTCCCAGCCGCTGGCTGGCAATGTTGGCGATGACCTCGTTGGCATTCATATTGGAACTGGTGCCGGAACCGGTCTGGAAAATATCCACCGGGAAATGCTGGACATGATTGCCCTTGGCAACTTCATGGGATGCTGCCTGGATCGCCTCGGCCATGTCTGCTTCGATTAAACCCAGATCCTGGTTGGCTTTGGCGGCGGCGGCCTTGATGAGTCCCAGGGCCCGGATGACAGAACGCGGCAAGATCAGGCCACTGACGGGGAAATTATCCACGGCGCGCTGGGTTTGCGCGCCATACAGGGCATCGGCGGGCACGCGAACCTCACCCATGCTGTCTTTTTCAATCCGGTAATCCTTACTGGTCATACGGTCATTATAAAACATGGTCCAGCTGAATGGCAGGAGATTATTATCAGGCGCAAGGCGGCCTGATCCTAGAATTTCTGCGGCAGACCGTTGCGGAAGATCTTGAACTCATTTTTTTGCATGATGTTCCAGTCTTCATTATCTGTGAGTGCGCGTGAGGTAACGATAGTGACGATATCTTTCGGTGTGGTGAGTTTGCGGAAATCCACGATTTCTCCGGTGTCGATCAACCGTGCCTTGCCGAAAGGATGTTTGCGTGTGATCCAGCACATGTTGTTGGTGCAGAAAGCAGAAGTTCGGGGTCAGAGTAAAAACTCACAAGAATAGCTCGGGTTTTGTGCGTTAGTTTTTACTCTGACCCCGAACTATTAAAAACTCACAAGAATAGCTCGGGTTTTGTGCGTTAGTTTTTACTCTGACCCCGAACTATTACCTCACCCATGCTGTCTTTTTCAATCCGGTAATCCTTACTGGTCATACCGTTACAGTACCGAATGGTGTCGATTTCAACAACTGCTTTATCTATTACGTCGGTCCGGCAGGCCCGACCACAGCAACCCGTATGGATAAATTTACGGACATGATGCTGGAAAAAACCGGATTGCTCGGCATGATCGGCAAGGCCGAACGCGGCCCGGTCGCCATTGATGCCATCCGGAAACACAAAGCGGTTTATCTGATGGCCGTGGGTGGCGCGGCTTATCTGGTCTCGAAAGCCATTACCGGCTCAAAGGTAGTTGCATTCGAAGATCTCGGCATGGAAGCCATCCATGAATTTGAAGTGAAAGACATGCCGGTGACCGTGGCCGTGGATGTCAACGGCAACTCAGTCCATCAAACCGGCCCGGAAGAATGGCGGGAGATTATTGTTAAGCGGAAGATTGCGTAGACAATCTAGAATATATTATTGCCTTTGTGAAAACATATACTGAACGTATTCAAATTTTCGCTGGCATATATCATCGCATTTAGTATTGCAATCTGGCAGATAATAGTTATTTTCAAACGATATAGCCTTTCCTGTTAATCCCCATGCGCCCATTGTTCTTTCTATAGCATCCTGATCATAATTTTCAAGCTCTACTACAGGTATATCCATATTTAGGTCATAATATTTATAACCATTAAGTTCGGCATCCCATATTAAATTTGCAATATACTTTTGCCCAATATTTACTGCACCATAAAAAATATCTATTACCTCCCCTTCCGATTTGCCTTTAATTAGCGAAACAATTCTTGCTTTCACCCTCGAACCGCCTCCTTCTTCTAATGGAATCATATGGCCGGATATAGTTTGAACAACTGCAACCAAGTCGGATTTGTTATAAGCATCTACTTTTAATTGATGTGGCGGGAATCCTTCGGCAAAAAACCATGGTTTCCACGCTCTTTCCATAAGCTCTGCCTTTAAAGGTTCTATTTCAACATTACTGATATTTTTTATTTTCTCATGTGTTGCTACCAGCATGATAAATGCAGGATCATCTCCATCAAAATAATGCGTGCTGAAATAATGATAGTCCCACTTATTACCCATAATTAAAATGTTGTTATTCTCCATCCTGATAGGTAGATACTTTTCGGAAGTAGATCTCTCTTTAGAAAGGGAGTTATCACCTATAAATGTTATAAATGAATCATTAATCTCCCAATGACCTTTCTCATATATTGTTTCAGGCATTATGTCTGCCCATTTTGTGTAAAGATATGTGCCATCAGGAAAAATATAAAATAAAGAGCCTGAGGTACCTCTTCCCAGCCGCTCTAACATAGTTGGCCCATAAGTCGAGTATATACCCGGGATTTCATTTTTATGTTTTTCGAAGTCGAAGGATTTAATATTTGGCACATGCGATTGTATTTCAGAGAACATCTTGTTCGCATCATTCATGATGTCTGATTCTTCAACAGCATTAACAGATGATGTAGAAAATATGATAGATAAAAAGACAATGAGTTGTGATTTCAAATATCTGGATGGCTGAGAGATTCTGAAATCCATGCTGAATACCTCCTGTTTTCCCTTGTTAAAATTACTTTAGCTTAAACTTCTGCTGTTCGCCATCCTTGAACACCACAAATTCGCCTTTCTTCATGTGATGCCATTCTTCGTTGTCGGTGAGTGCGCGTGAGGTGACGATGTGTATGATATTTTTGACAGGGTTGTATAAATCTCCCTGTGATTCTTTAAACTGAATTGATTATGCCGCCATCTCGATATATGAGGATCGGCTGACAGGCTTGGGGATTTCATATCCTTCTTCCTTGAGTCCTTCAATATGAAATGCGATGGCCTCTCGCATATTCTGTTCAGTTTCTTCCGGTGTGCTACCTGTTGAGACACAGCCGGGCAAATCGGGGGAATAGGCGGAATAACCGGTCTCGGATTTTTCTATAATGATCAGATACTTCATGATTTGAGCCCTGCCTGTTTCAGGATACTGTTTATTGTAGCCGGTGCGAGGTCATCTTTCATCTTCCCTGGAATGGTTACAAGCCCTTTTTCTGAGGGTGCTTGTATTGCCGGTGACTGCCCCGTGTTCTGACATGATACCAGCCATCATTTTCAATCAGTTTAATGGCTTCCCTGACTTCCAAAGTTTTATTCCTTGTAGCTGAGCTAAATAACAATCCATGCTGAAAACCTCCTGTTTATCCTTTGGAAAATTAATTTAGCTTAATTTTCTGCTGTTTGCCATCCTTGAATACCACAAATTCACCTTTCTTCATGTGGTGCCATTCTTCGTTGTCGGTGAGTGCGCGTGACGTTACGATAGTCACAATATCTTTTGGGGTGGTCAGCTTGCGAAAATCCACAATCTCACCGGTATCAATCAACCGGGCCTTGCCGAAGGGATGACGTCGTGTGATCCAGCACATGTTGTTGGTGCAGTAAACATACAGATAATACGAATCACTCATCAGAAAACTGAACACACCCAGCTTGCTGACTTCTTCTGCGAGCTTGTGTATATATCGCCATAACTGTTGTGAATTGGCGGGACGTTTTGGATATTTCTTTCTTATTTGATCCAGCATCCAGCAGAAAGCATGTTCGCTGTCGGTTGTGCCGATGGGTTGATAAAACTTCAGGCGTTTTATCTTGATTCCATTCAATTGCCCGTTATGCGCAAACACCCAACTGCAACTCCATAATTCGCGCGTAAACGGATGTGTGTTTTCCAGACAGATCTTGCCGCGATTGGCCTTGCGAATATGGCTGATAATAATCTTGCTCTTGATGGCATAGCGCTGGATCAATTCCGCGATTTCCGAAGCAACACTGGGTCGCGGATCATGAAAGGAACGGCTGCCGCGTCCTTCATATAAACTGATCCCCCAGCCATCACTGTGTGGGCCGGTCCGGCCACCGCGTTGCACCAGGCCGGTGAAGCTGAAACAGATGTCCGTCGGCACATTCGCGCTCATGCCCAGTAATTCACACATTTCTCACCTTGCTGCAAAGTTGAGTTAACGGGCATTTTAACCCGCCCCGGCGGCGCTTCCACCTGCTTTTACTGTCACTGGCAAAAGTCGGGGAATTATGATTATCATGGTCACATGAAAATCCCGTCATTCCTGCTCCCTCTGGTTTTTTCTGCCCTGACCTGTCTGTTAGCTGGTGGATGTGACCAGACCGGTGATAATGCTTCAGTCACCCGGGAAAAAGAAGTCCCGGTTGCCGCTGTCAGTCAGGCTGCACCGGTGCCGGTGACACCGCAAACACAATTCACTATTGGTAACAAAAATTATTTGTTTGATATATCGAAGCACAGCATTGAAGAACTGGAGGCCTTGTTGCAACGTGCCCGGGAAATTACCCAACTGGATTCCAGTAATTACGGCGATCTCGAGATCGTCATGATCCTGCACGGACCCGATATTGACTGGTTTACACAACAGAACTACGAGCACAATCTTGAACTGGTAGATCTCGCGGCAAAACTGGATGCCTTTGATATTATCGATATGAAAGTTTGCGAGACGGCGATGAGTGCCAGAGGCATCAAACGCGAAGACATTCCCTCATTTATCGAATCGGTACCCTATGCACCGGACGAGATGAAGCGGTTGCTGCAGGAAGGCTATATCAATCTCTGATGCTAAAAATGATAATTACACCATTCCCTTTAATTATTTCGTGGATCCAACAATGAGTGAGCATGAAAAATCATTATATATGACCATCCTGATGACACCGGACATGGCCAACTTTTCCGGCAAGGTGCATGGCGGCCATATATTGCGTTTGCTGGATCAGGTGGCCTTTGCCTGCGCCGCCCGTTATTGCAAGAATTACGTGGTGACGCTTTCGCTGGATCAGGTCACATTCAAGGCACCGGTCAATGTCGGAGAACTGGTCTCCTTTCGTGCACATGTAAATTATGTGGGAAAAACTTCGCTGGAAGTGGGTGTGAAAGTAATCGCCGAAGATTTGCATACCAAGGTCAAGCGCCACACCAATTCCGGTTACTTCACCATGGTGGCAATCGATGATAACGGCAAACCTGCAGCCGTGCCACCTCTGGAAACGGAGACCGAATTCGAACGTAAACTTTATGAAGCAGCGGTGATGCGCAAGGAAATGAGGGAAGAGGCCGTGCGCAGGAACAAGGAGATCACGGCGGACATACCGGATTACAATACGGATGTGACTGGCTAATTTATTTGCCATCCATGGCACTGGGTCCTGTACATTCCATGTACAGAATGACGATTTTATTAATGATCAAAAATGTTGGTACGCTTTTCCTTTTGGATGATACAGACTTCCATCTGCACGCCGCCAGATCATTCCAGGCGTACCAGTAATTTCCCCGATACAACTCAGTTGATAATATTTCTTCAGCTCATTTTCTACCAGTGTCTGTTTTCCGGGTGGCACGGTAAAACAGAGTTCATAGTCATCACCTGAAGTTAAAGCCATATCCGCAGCTTCCGGTTGCTGTTTCACCGCATCAGACATCGGCAAGTCGTCTATGTTGATCACCGCGCCTTTATTGCTGGCCACCAAGATATGATTCAGATCTGCCAGCAACCCGTCAGAGATATCAATGGTACTGGTCGCCTTATTGCGTAGTGCCATACCCAGTTCGATTGCTGGTGCCGGCCGGTTCAAACGATTTAATAAATATCCCCGGTATTTTTCTTCTGTCTTGCAGCGTCCTTCCAGTAGACCAAGTGCCAGACCGGCATCACCCAGTGTGCCACTGACATAAATTAAATCATCAGTCTTTGCGCCATGCCGGTACATGCCGGTGCCTTCCGGTAAATATCCATGGATTTGTATTGTGATGGATAACGGGCCACGTGAAAGATCGCCGCCAATAAGGGAGAGTGAATATTGTCTGGCCAATATGCTGAATCCTTCCATGAATCCGGCAAGCCAGTCCGGATCGTTTTCCGGCATGGTCAAGGATAATGTGGCCCAGCGCGGTTCCGCCCCCATCGCCGCCATATCACTCAGGTTTACTGCCAGTGATTTATAACCAATGTCTTGTGGTGAGGTTGTTGACGGGAAATGTACACCGGCCACCAGTGTGTCCATCGATAACGCCAGGTGCATGCCCTGAGGCACGGAAACTACTGCAGCATCATCTCCTATCCCGCACCTGACATCCGGGCCATTTTTAAATGCATTCCTGAAATATTTACCGATGAGATCAAATTCGGAGAGTGTCATTCTAGAACAGAACCTGTTTCAAAATGTTACGAGCGCAGGTGAGTCAAGGCTCATTGAATAATAAGCGGACGCCTGCATGGATGTAGGCGGTAGAGCGAAGCAGGAGCCAGAGCCGAGTGTACACGATAAGTCTGCCGCTTCCCGGCCCCGCACTTTCGAATTCGTTTTCAACGCAGTATCACCAAGCGCAATAGTTTTGAGATGGGTTCTCAGGAGACATTGCTGATTTCGGTAATCCTCACCTTGCGGGCGATCTTGTCCAGCACTCCATTGATGAATTTATGCGACTGCTCGGCACCAAACATCTTGGCCAGTTCCACTGATTCATTCACTATCACGCGCCAGGGCAGTTCCGGGTGATGAAGCAATTCATAAACACCTATGTGCAAAACCGCGCGTTCGACCGGATCGAGTTCATTAACCGGCCGGTCCAGAAATGGCGCCATTTTATTATTCAGTTCATCAATTCTGCCGGTAATGCCCCCCAGTAAATCACAAAAATATTCCTTGTCGGCTTTTTTCATTTCATCCCGTTCATCAATAAATTCCTTGATCACATCGGCTGTAACAGCCTGTGTCATCTCACATTGATATAACGCCTGTACGGTGGAGCGCCTCGCCTTGATTCTGGCATGTTTTGAAAATGACGGGCTGGTGGACATTATTTTATGTTCCGTATGACGTTAATCATCTGCATAGCGGCCTTGGCGGCCTCCGCGCCCTTGTTACTTTCTTCATCACCGGAACGATCCATGGCCTGTACCGTATTATCAACGGTCAAAACACCAAAGATCACCGGTATATCCTGATTAAGGGCAATCTGCGCGATACCATGCGAACATTCCTGCGCTATAAATTCAAAATGCGGTGTTTCACCACGGATGATGGCGCCTAGTGCGATGACCGCCTCACATTCTCCTTTCAATACCAGGCGTTGTACGGCAACAGGAATTTCGAATGCACCGGGCACGTGCACAACAATGATATCTTTTTCTCTGATCCCGGCCTTCACAAGCGTTGCAATACATGCAGTCAGCAGACGGTCCACAATATGACTGTTAAAGCGGCTCGTGACGATGCCGATCATGACCTGTTCGGGCTTGCCCTCTCCTGAAATAAGTTGATAACCTGCCATATTAATGTGATGTTGTTGTTTCCGCTTAACTGACATATTCGACTACTTCAAGCCCGAAACCTGAAATAGCATGTATTTTTTTGGGTGCACTCAATACCCGCATTTTGCGAACACCAAGATCGGAAAGGATCTGCGCACCCAGACCAATCGTACGCAGATCCTTGCTGTTCTGTTTCCTTGTTACTATGGCACCATTATTTTGATCACCATACGCTGCAAGTTGATTGATCAATTCCAGCGACGTAAACTGGTTACACAGTATGACCACTACTCCCGCCTGTTCCTGTGAAACCCGTTTTAATACATCACGTATCGGCCAACCACATTCTTCACGCAGACTGCCGGTGAGATCGCATACAGGATTTTGTATATGCACCCTGACCAGGACCGGCTTTTCTGAATCTATCTTACCCTTGACCATCGCAAAGTGCAGATAATTTTCTACACCATCCTTGTAGGCAACCACGTGGAAATCACCAAATACTGTAGGCAGATTACATTCAATCACACGTTCAACAGTTTTTTCATTTTCAATCCGGTAATGAATCAGGTCCGCAATCGTTCCAATCTTGAGGTTATGTTCCTTTGCAAATAATTCCAGATCAGCACGCCGGGCCATGGTGCCGTCATCTTTAAGGATTTCAACAATAACACCCGCTGGTGTTAATCCTGCCAGTCTGGCCAGATCACATCCTGCCTCGGTATGACCGGCGCGCGATAACACACCACCGGGATGGGCCATCAATGGAAATACATGTCCCGGCTGCACCAGATCAGAAGGTTTGGCATTTTCAGCAACAGCTGTTTTGATGGTATGTGCACGGTCCGCTGCGGAGATACCGGTAGTCACACCCTTCGCCGCCTCAATTGACACAGTGAAATTGGTGTTGTCGCTGGAATAACTGTTACTTGCCATCAATGGCAGGTTAAGCCTTTGACAATGTTCCCTGTTCAGGGTCAGGCAAATCAGGCCACGAGCATAACGTGCCATAAAATTAATGTCTTCAGGACGCACGCAATCGGCAGCAATAACGAGATCACCCTCGTTTTCCCGGTCTTCGTCATCCATGAGGATCACCATCTTGCCTTCACGAATGTCTTCGATTAATTCTTCTGTAGTATTCAGTGCCATATATAGCTGTGTAACAAATTTCGCTTTTGATTATAACTTGGAAAAAGATTTACTGCTCTATACTGGTTAAGCCTGTTTTACTTCTTTATGAGATTGCTTCGTCCCGCAAGTATTGCGGTCCTCGCAATGACGTCAAAAATGGTCATTGCGAGGGAGCCAAAGGCGAACGTGGCAATCTTATGGTATCAATGTTTCAAGGTATCTGGCGATAATATCGACCTCAATATTGACACGGGTTCCTTTTGTATAATTGCTGATAATAGTCTGCTCCAGGGTATGTGGAATGATATTTACCGAAAAACCGGTTGCGGATTTTTCATTCACCGTGAGGCTGACCCCATCAATACAGACAGATCCCTTTTTGCTGACGTACCGAAGCAGGTTCGGTGGACAATCTATGTCTATCCTCTCGGACCGTGCATCCGGTTTACGGTCCTTGATAGTTCCAACCCCATCCACGTGACCGGTGACCAGATGACCATGCAATCTGTCTGATAAATGCAAGGCCTTTTCAAGATTCACTTTCGATCCGTCCTTGAACTCATTAAAGGTGGTACAGTCAAGTGTCTCTACAGAAACATCAACAGTGAATTGATTACCTGAGCAATCTGTGACGGTCAAACAGACACCATTCACGCAAATGCTGTCTCCTGCCTTTATATCATTGAGGCCCATCGTACCTGCATTTATAGAAAAGCGTTTGTCACCTGCGTGATCTTCTATCGCCGCAATCCTGCCTATAGCTTCAATTATTCCGCTGAACATACTCTCGTGATTCGTGATTCGTTATTCGTGACTGATGAATCTTCATATTTTACTTTCCAATTACCAATTACGAATTACCAATTACGGGTTTTAATGTGATCCTGATATCCTGCCCCACCATTCTGGTATCGGTAATTTCCAGTTTCATCCTGGCATCCATGGATTTGATGCCGGATAGATTTAATAATGCTTTCGCCTCATGGCCCAGCAATACCGGCGCCATATAGATAATCAGTTCATCCACCAGACCGGCCTGTAATAAACCTCCTGCCAATGTCGGCCCGCTCTCGACAAGAATTTCATTCACTTCTTTTTCTTTTGCGAGATAGTGCAGGACACCCAGCAGAAAATCCTTTTCACCCGAACCATCAATCCGGACCACCGGGCGGCCGGCATTTGTCAGTGCCTGTTCCTTGTCCGGGCAACCATAAACAGTAAATACCAATGTCTCCCCGGGCTGGCTGAATAATTTTGCCTCTTCCGGGATCTTCAAACGCCGGTCCAGAATGACGCGCAGGGGTTGTCTGCCCAGAGTATCAATATCCCGTACGGTCAGACCTGGATCATCAGCCAATACTGTATTGATGCCAGTCAGGATAGCTGACGATCGTGCCCGCAAGCGTTGTACATCTGCTCTCGCCGCTTCTCCGGTGATCCACTGGCTCTTGCCATCGGCTATGGCGGTGCGACCATCCACACTCATGCCCAGCTTGCACCGGACATAAGGCCGTCCCTTACGCATACGCATTTCAAATCCGGGGTTAAGTGCCTGCGCCTGCGTTTGCATCAAACCGGTTTCAGTGTTGATCCCGGCCTGGTTTAATGCACTTATACCTTTGCCAGATACCTTGGGGTTTGGATCAATTGCTGCAACCACGGCCCGCTTGATTCCGGCAGTGATAATGGCATCCGTGCATGGTGGTGTTTTGCCGGTATGCACGCAGGGCTCCAGTGTCACATAACAATCCGCTCCACGTGCTTTATCTCCGGCAGTATTCAATGCATGCACCTCGGCATGCGGGCCACCAGTCTGTTGATGCCAGCCTTCGGCTATGGTCCGGTTGTCCTTGACGATAACGCAGCCGACACGCGGATTGGGATGGGCAGTATAAAGACCGCGCCTTGCGAGTTGCAGGGCGCGCGACATGTATTGATAATCTGTTTCACTCCAGTTCACTTATCACCGTTGTTGCCATCACTGGGCAACAAATCCAGTTGACTCTCCTTGAGTTCCGGTGGCAATTCATTTTCCAGTCGTTCGATCTCATCAAGAAATGCGCGGACATCTTCAAAACTCCGGTATACGGATGCAAAACGGACATAAGCCACCTGGTCCAGACTGCGTAGCTGTTCCATGACCCAGTCACCCAGCTTGCGCGATTTGACCTCACGGTCACCCAGCGCGCGGAGTTTGTGCTTGATCTGTTCAACGGCAATATCGATACGTTCCATCTCCACCGGGCGCTTTTCCAGTGCCCGCAAAATGCCACCACGCAGTTTTTCTTCCTTGAACGGTTCCCGCCTGCCATCGGATTTGATAATGCGGGGATAATTCAGTTCGGCAAGTTCATACGTGGTAAAGCGATCCTTGCACCTGGTGCATTCACGACGACGCCGTATCTGGTCACCCTCGCCAACCAGACGTGAGTCAATCACACGTGTATCCAGATCAGAACAAAAAGGACAACGCATAAACCTGCCTCTATATATTTCCTGACGTTAATGAAACAAGGGATAGCAGGGCTATCCCTTGTTAATAAAAATAACTACAAGCTTTCAGGCTGGAAGTTATTTACCGTATACCGGGAAACGTTTGCAGAGCTTGAGCACTTCACCCTTGACCCGTTTCTCGACCGAACTTTTGCCCAGATTATCAATGATGTCACAGATCCAGTTAGCCACCTGCTGGCTTTCCTTTTCCTTGAAACCACGGGTAGTAATGGCCGGAGTGCCGATACGGATACCACTGGTCACAAACGGTGATTGCGGATCGTTGGGGACGGCATTCTTGTTCACCGTGATAAAGGCACGCCCCAGCGCAGCATCCAGCTCCTTACCGGTTATTTTTCTGGAAATCAGGTCCACCAGGAAAAGATGATTATCAGTACCGCCGGAAACAATATTTATTCCCCGTGACTTGAATACCTTGACCATGGCCCTGGCATTCTTGACCACTTGCTTCTGGTAGGTCTTGAATTCCGGTAACATGGCCTCCTTGAAGGCCACTGCTTTTGCAGCAATCACATGCATCAACGGACCGCCCTGCATGCCGGGGAAAACCGTGAAATTGATTTTCTTCTCAATGTCATCATTGGCTTTGCCCATGATAAGGCCGGATCGCGGGCCACGTAATGTCTTGTGTGTGGTAGTCGTGGTCACATCTGCAATCTTGATCGGGCTGGGATAAATACCCGCCGCAATCAGACCGGCGACATGCGCAATATCGGAGACAAGATATGCGCCGACCTTGTCGGCAATATCACGGAAGCGTTGCCAATCCAGAATACGGGAATAGGCGGAAAATCCGGTCATAATCAATTTGGGATTGTGTTTCAGGGCAAGACGTTCAGCTTCATCATAATCAATCTCGCCGGTATCAAGATTCAGGCCATACTGCACAGCATTGAAGATACGGCCGGAAACGTTCACGCTGGCGCCGTGAGTCAGATGGCCGCCATGCGCCAGGCTCATGCCCATGATGGTATCGCCCGGTTTGATCAATGCCAGATAAACCGCACCGTTGGCCTGTGAACCTGAATGAGGTTGTACATTAGCCCAGTCTGCCTTGAACAATTTCTTGGCACGATCAATCGCCAGTTGCTCGGCGACATCGACATATTCACAGCCGCCATAATAACGTTTGCCGGGATAACCTTCGGCATATTTGTTGGTGAGGACAGTTCCCTGGGCTTCAAGCACACGCGGACTGGTATTGTTCTCGGAGGCAATCAATTCAATATGCTCTTCCTGACGTTTCTTCTCACCTTCAATAGCTTTCCACAGGGCATTATCAAACCCCTTAATCTTCATTGTCTTTTTGTACATAAATACTCTCTCTTTGGAATTATTTTCAAAATGCCGGGGTCCCCCCTGATGCTAAATCAGGACACAGCGGGAACTGATTCTCTCGGGGGAACAGCAGGCTTAAATACCTGTACAGGTTATCAAATTCCGCCTGTGAATGCATTGCTGTTCAGATTATCCGGCAATCGACTGTCTGGCCGCCGGACAAGCTGGCGGGGATCGCCTCAGTTAGTTCTGGCAGATTTTATAACTGGCTGTTTTATATCAATAAATATGTTATAACACAGACCCAATGCCAAACCCGCAAATTCAAATCCATCATTCCGGAACCTGTTCATGACTGACACTGGAGAATTTTTTGCGCGGGCCCATGCCCTGCTGGATCGTCTCGAGAAACTGTTGCCGGTCGACACCGTATCCTTTGATGCTGTGGCATCTACCGCATACCGGTGGCAAGCCCATGGTTTATCCCGATCCCTGGTGCCGGTTAAAAATATTTCCAGAATCAGCCTGTCTGATCTGCATTGCATTGACCGGCAAAAACAGGAAATAGTACGCAATACCCGGCAATTCCTGCAAAATCTGCCTGCCAATCACGTGTTGTTATGGGGGCCACGGGGTACGGGCAAGTCCTCATTGATCAAGGCCCTGTTAAACGAATTCCGCGCAAAAGGCCTGCGACTCATTGAAGTTGAGAAGCAGCATCTGATCGACCTGCCGGTGATCGTTGAAAAACTGGACGGGCAACCCGGGCATTTCATTCTTTTCTGTGATGATCTTTCGTTTGAGGCGAATGATCCGAGTTACAAGGCCATGAAGGTTGTCATTGATGGATCCCTCAGCAGTACGCCGGAAAATATTCTGATCTATGCCACATCCAATCGCCGTCATCTCATGCCCGAATATATGAGTGATAATCAACAAAGCCGGATGCTCGAAGGGGAGCTCCATCTCAGCGAAACAATAGAAGAAAAGATCTCTCTTTCAGAACGATTCGGTTTATGGCTGGCCTTCCATCCATTCAACCAGGACCAATACCTGGCCATCGTGGATTACTGGATGACAAAGTTGCAGTTGAAAAATGCGGATGTGGATATAATGCACAGGGCTGCATTGAAATGGGCCCTGGAACATGGCTCACGCAGTGGCCGTTCAGCCTGGCAATTCGCCCGCGACTGGACAGGCCAGCAATTATTAAAGTAACTAAACTTATGGTGTCATTTCGACCCCCGTATCGTAGTACGGGGCAGGCTCCGGGAGAAATCCGTAGTTTGAAAAATATTCAAAAGTTCCGTCATCCTGTACATGGAATGTACAGGATCCAGTGCCATGAATGGTAAGTCGATACAAGGATTTTACTTTTAAAAAATGACAACACCTGACTTCTTAAAAGAAATTGAAACTGTGCAGGCGGAAGCGGAACTGCTCTACTCTGCTGCGGAAGTCGATGCCGCCATTAATCGTATGGCGACAGAAATCACATCCAGACTCTCGGAAAAAAATCCGGTTGTAATTTGTCTGATGGTCGGCGCAGTCATTCCTGTGGGCTTGCTGATGCCCAAGCTTAATTTTCCATTACAAATTGATTACGTGCATGCCACGCGTTATCAGGGAAATACATCCGGCGGCGAGATTGCCTGGGTAAAAAGTCCGGACATGGACATCAAGGGCCGTTGTGTGCTCATTGTGGATGATATCCTCGATGAAGGCATCACTCTCGCTTCAATGATGGCAGAATGTAAAAAACTGGATGCTGCCGAGATTTATACTGCCGTGCTGGTTGATAAAAATCTGGAGAAACCACGTCCTTTTGAAAAAGCGGACTTCACCGGACTGACTATACCCAATCGTTACGTCTTTGGTTACGGGATGGACTATAAAGATTACCTGCGCAATGCCCCCGGCATTTATGCGGTGAAAGGACTATAAAAGAGGAATTATAAAATGAGTTCCATGCTGGCTATCATCGGTGGCTCCGGCCTGACCGCGCTCAAGGGTTTGAAGATAACGCGGCAACAGATGCAACAAACGCCTTATGGAGAACTTTCCGGGCCACTGACTTTCGGCACATTAAATGAAAAAGAAGTTGTGTTTCTGCCCCGGCATGGTAATCCACATATCATCCCGCCACACAAGATCAATTACCGCGCCAATCTCTGGGCACTCAAGGAAAATGGCATCAATAACATCATCGCGGTAAATGCCGTCGGTGGCATCACACTGGAAATGTATCCGGGCAGATTGGTCATTCCCTTGCAGATCATCGATTACACCTGGGGACGTAAACATACCTATTTTGAGGATGAAATTAATGAAGTGACGCACATCGATTTTACCCGTCCCTATAATGAATCCCTGCGGCAATGTTTAATGAAAGCAAGCCATAATATCAAACTCAACTGCCATGATGGCGGCACCTATGGCGCCACCCAGGGACCGCGCCTTGAAACCGCTGACGAGATCAACCGGATGGAACAGGACGGCTGTGATCTGGTCGGCATGACCGGCATGCCGGAGGCCGCCCTCGCCCGCGAACTTGAACTCAATTATGCCTCAATATGTCTTGTCGCCAACTGGGCCGCCGGCAAATCCGATGACATCATCACCATGGACATCATCCAGAAAAACCTCCACGATGGAATCAACAACGTCTGCAAACTTCTGGAAGCAACGATACCGTTGATATAGAAAGATAAGAATCATTTGCATCTGACTCCGACCCCTTTAGTCACCCCTTTAGTCAGGTTTCAGTTATACGTGTGCTGACCGACTATGACTAACAGTTTTCGCACTGCCACGGCGAGGCCTGGTTCTCACCTCAACCTGCTGATTCAGGCTACTTAAAAAATTCACCAGCCTATCAATCGTAAATTTTTCGATCTTACGTTTCATAAGTGCACTAATATCAGGCTGTTTTACCCCCAGCAGTTTTGCTGCATCGTCTTGCTTTAATCCGCGTTTTTTAATCAGATCACTGATTTGAATAATCAACTCAGCACGAATTAATAGATTGGCAGCCTCTTCTTTATTGAAGCCCAAATCTTCAAATACGTTACCACTGGATTCCATCAAGTTCATTGTATTCACCTATACCTTACTTCTTTTTCTTACTGCTTTTCTTTCTCTGCTGAGTTATGTAGTTAAACCGTTCTTTTGCAATTTGAATGTCTTTTTTCGGTGTTGCCCGGCTTTTCTTTACGAAAGAATGCAGGACATAAATGGCTTCACTGAATTTAGCGACATATATCGTCCGGTATTCTTTTCCATCATGTGTCCTGATTTCTTTCACACCTGCGCCAATCGTACTTATCGGCTTCCAGTCGGTCGGTTCGCTGCCCAGTTGAACCGCGAGTAACTCTGTTCCTATGGCAACGGATGCCTTTTTACCAAACTCACGAATATCATTCCGGGTCGTTCCGACAAATATCAACGGTTTGATGGTGTTAAGCATAGCAAATTTATTATAAATGTATAGTTAATTTATTATATTTTATAGTGGCTGACATGGTTATTTACCTAATAATCAATGAGTTAATAAACATGAGTCTAAATTAGACTATCGGTTTTTATATCGTGATGCTAAACCATTAAAAACACGAGGCTGCCATTTCATTTGCATCTGACTCCGACCCCTTTTTATTCAGATCAATCTGCACTGTCATGACGGCGGGACCTACGGCGCCACCCAGGGACCGCGCCTCGAAACCGCTGCCGAGATCAACCGGATGGAACAGGACGGCTGTGATCTGGTCGGCATGACCGGCATGCCGGAAGCCGCACTCGCCCGCGAACTTGAACTCAATTACGCCTCAATATGTCTTGTCGCCAACTGGGCCGCCGGCAAATCCGATGACATCATCACCATGGACATCATCGAAAAAAACCTCCACGACGGAATCAACCATGTATGCAAACTTCTGGAAGCAACGATACCGTTGATATAGTTTCTTCGCTGGTTGATTAAATTTAA